>Ga0209371_1000044_pt1 | contig 327086 bp, 266 predicted proteins | sample AgamicAtAmrz_FD_187165 | JGI IMG/M metagenome (GOLD analysis project Ga0209371, IMG submission 187165) | Agave microbial communities from Guanajuato, Mexico - At.Am.rz (SPAdes) (version 2) | ecosystem: Host-associated > Plants > Roots > Rhizosphere | place: Guanajato, Mexico | collected...
GATCTACAGCACAAGCTCGTAGCTTCAGGAGCGACTGGACTTCCCGTACCTCCTCCGATGATCAGTCGGAAGACATAACGCCCTCAGGGCCTCATGTCCAGATACAAGGAGCGGCTTCAGCCGCGACAGGAAAACGACACGCCATCGAGACGAACAGCGCGCAGCTTCCGGACTGAGGTTGTTAGAGGTGCCCTGAAGTCGCTCCCACACGCTTTCTGCAGGTAGAAGATGGAAAGCACGCCAGGTCCCGGACGCCGGGCTGGCCGTGGGCGCAGCGCGTAGACAAGTTCTGACCCGAAGCGCACAGCCGCAAGGCCTGCGATGACTTGGTTTGTCTTGAAAGTGTTGCACTGCAAGAAAAAACCGGTTAAAAAAGTGTGAAGCCAGCATTGAGCGCGTGCTGGAACCACCCCTCGTCAACCCGCAGGAGAATTACCGGTGAACAAGATCAAGCTTGGTGTCGCCCTGGCCGTGGCGCTGGCCGCCTCCCCGCTGAGTGCCCTGGCCCAGGACGAGGCGCCCACCTCGCCGATCACGGGCTCCTACGGCGTGGTCAGCGACTACATGTTCCGCGGCGTCTCCCAGACCGACAAGGGCCCGGCGTTCCAGGCCGGCGTCACCTATACCTCGCCGTTCGGTCTGTACGTGGGCACCTGGGGATCCAACGTCGATTTCGGCGCGGGCGATCCGGATTGGGAAGTGGACGGCTTCGTCGGCTACAACGTCGATTTCTCCGAGGACTGGAACTTCGACGTCATGGTCAACCGCTACGGCTATCCGGGCGCTGGCAAGTTGAACTACAACGAGCTGATCACCAAGACCAAGTTCCTCAAGACCTACACCTTGACCGTGGCGTATACCGACGACGTGTACAACCTGGACAAGGACAGCTTCTACTACGCGCTGGACGGGAACTGGGCGCTGCCGCAGGGCTTCAGCATCGGCGCGCACGTCGGCCGCACCACCTACGAAAGTGCGCTGACCGCGTACCAGGACTACACCGACTACAACGTCAGCGTGGGCAAGACGATCGGACCGCTGGCGTTGAGCGTGGGCTACTACGACACCGACAACAAGGGCTCGGAGAACTTCACCGATCGCCTGGCCGGTAACCGCGTGGTGGTCTCGGGCGCGATCGCGTTCTGATCGCGTCGCCGCCGCGATGAACGACGAAGGGCGCCGCATGGCGCCCTTCGTCGTTACTGAATCCGGCAGGTGGGGGGCCAGGATCATGCGAGGCAGGTTGAACAGCGTTCCCGCGTTCCCGGTGGCGCGACGATTGTCTGCAGGCGACGCAGGATGAAGGGTGTCGATGATGAAGCTGTCCGTTTTCCTGCACCTGCATTCCGCGGAGACCGAGCTGTCCGCCCGCTTCTATGCCTCCGAGCTGGCCCTTTTTAGAGTTTCGGCCGATTACGGCATGGGGACGTGTCTGGTGGTCGCGAATGAGGATCCCTCGGTCGGCTTGCTTCTCCTCAAGGGGGAGCCGGCCACACCCGCTCAGGGCCCGGCGTTCACCATCGCCGTTGCTGACATCGCGCCTCTGTTCCACAGGCTGAAGGACTTCGAATTCTCGACAGGGGCGGAACTGCTGACCAAGCGCGCGCTGTTCGAGTACCCGGCTGGAAGGAGCATGACCTTGAAGGACCCCGGAGGGAACATGTTCGTTATCGAGCAGCCCTGGGATGCCTGACGCGAGGGATCGCGCTGGAGGAGAACCAGCGCCTGCAGGTCGACCAGCGCGATCCTCCGGATCACGAACCGGAGGGAGTGATGGGCGGGCAACAAGCGATTCGTCGCGCGCGTGTCGCTCCCGGTGCCCGCGACCGGCGCATCACCAGCTCAACACCACCTTGCCGGCCTTGCCTTCCTCCATCAGGTCGAAGCCCTTCTGGAACTCGTCGATGGTCAGCTGGTGGGTCAGCACCTTGCCCAGCGGGAAGCCGGACAGCACCAGCTGGGTCATCTTGTACCAGGTCTCGTACATCTTGCGGCCGTAGATGCCCTGCACGGTCAGGCCCTTGAAGATGATCTTGTCCCAGTCGCAGCCGGCGCCGCGCGGCATGATGCCGAGCATGGCGATCTTGCCGCCGTGGTACATGCAGTCGAGCATGTCGTTGAACGCGCGCGGGTTGCCGCTCATCTCCAGGCCCACGTCGAAGCCTTCCATGTGCAGGTCGGCCATCACCTCCTTCAGCGAGGTGTTGGCGACGTTGACCACTCGGGTGGCGCCCATGTCGGCGGCGAGCTTGAGGCGGAAATCGTTGACGTCGGTGACCACCACGTTGCGCGCGCCGATGTGCTTGCAGATGCCGGCAGCGATGATGCCGATCGGGCCGGCGCCGGTGATCAGCACGTCCTCGCCGATCACGTCGAACTCCAGCGCGCAGTGCGCGGCGTTGCCGTAGGGATCGAAGAACGCGGCCAGTTCGGACGGGATCTGGTCCGGGATCGGCCACAGGTTGGAGGCCGGCATCACCATGTATTCGGCGAAGGCGCCGTTGACGTTGACGCCGATGCCGACCGTGTTCGGGCACAGGTGCGGGCGCCCGCCGCGGCAGTTGCGGCAATGCCCGCAGACGATGTGGCCTTCGGCCGAGACGCGCTGGCCGACTTCGTAGCCGGTGACTGCCGAGCCGAGCTGGGCGATGCGGCCGACGAATTCGTGGCCGATGGTCAGGCCCGGCTTGATCGTGCGCTGGCTCCATTCGTCCCACAGGTAGATGTGCAGGTCGGTGCCGCAGATCGCGGTCTTCTCCAGCTTGATCAGCACTTCGTTGGGGCCGGGGACCGGCACCGGCACCTGTTCCAGCCAGATGCCCTTGGCTGGGTCGCGCTTGACCAGCGCCTTCATTGTTTGCGCCATGGCGGTGCAAGACTCGGGGTTGAGAGGGCGCGAAGTATAAGCCGCCCGCAGGCGCGGCCATGTTGCGGCGCGTGCGGGGTGCCGTTGGTCATGGTCGCGGCGTCGGTTGCATTCGTTACAATCTAACGTCTATTTCATGCCTGTCGCGAAGGAATCCATTCGATGCGCTCGAATCTGCTGGCTGTCGCCGTCGTCGCCACCCTGGCCTGTGCCCCGGCCGCCCATGCCGGCGAAGGCATGTGGGTGCCGCAGCAATTGCCGGAGATCGCCGGCCAGCTGCAGCAGGCCGGGTTGAAGCTGTCGCCGCAGCAACTGGCCGACCTGACCGGCGATCCGATGGGCGCAGTGGTGTCGCTGGGCGGCTGCACCGCCAGCTTCGTGTCCCCGCAGGGACTGGTGGTGACCAACCATCACTGCGCCTACGGCGCGATCCAGCTCAATTCCACGCCGCAGAAGAACCTGATACGCGACGGTTTCAGCGCGGCCAGCAACGGCGCCGAGCTCAGCGCCGGGCCGAATGCGCGCATCTATGTGCTCGACCGGATCAGCGATGTCACCGAGCAGGCCAAGGCGGCGATGGCCGCTGCCGGCAGCGACGCGCTCAAGCGCACCCAGGCGCTGGAGGCGTTCGACAAGGCGCAGGTCGCGGCCTGCGAAGCCGAGGCCGGCTACCGCTGCGAGCTGTACAGCTTCGCCGGCGGCAATACCTATCGGCTGTTCCGCACCCTGGAAATCCGCGATGTGCGCCTGGCTTACGCGCCGCCGTCGGGCATCGGCAAGTTCGGCGGCGACGTCGACAACTGGATGTGGCCGCGCCACACCGGCGATTTCTCGTTCTACCGCGCCTACGTCGGCAAGGACGGCAAGCCGGCGGCCTACGCCAAGGACAACGTGCCGTACCAGCCCAAGCATTTCCTGAAGTTCGCCGACCAGCCGCTGGGCGCCGGCGACTTCGTGATGGTGGCCGGCTATCCGGGCCGCACCAACCGCTATGCGCTGGCCTCGGAATTCGACGCCACCGCCAGTTGGGCCTATCCCACCGCCGCGCGCCAATACCGCGACCTGATCGCGCTGGTGGAGCAGGCCGGCAAGCAGGATCCGGACATCCAGGTGAAGTACGCGGCGACCATGGCCAGCTGGAACAACGTCGCCAAGAACTACGAAGGGCAGCTGGAAGGCTTCAAGCGCATCGACGCGGCCGGGCAGAAGCAGGCCGAGGAACGCGCGGTGCTGGCCTGGCTGAAGCGCCAGGGCCGCGACGGCCGTGCCGCGCTGCAGGCGCATGCGCAGCTGCTGGCGCTGGACGAGCAGGCCAAGGCCACCCGCGACCGCGACCTGATCCTGCGCCAGATGCGCCGCACCGGCGTGCTCGGCAGCGCGCTGTCGCTGTACCGCTTGTCGATCGAGCGCGCCAAGCCCGACGCCGAGCGCGAGCCGGGCTACCAGGAACGCGACCTGCCGGAGATCGAGGGCGCGCAGAAGCAGATGGAACGCCGCTACGTCGCGTCGATGGACGGGCAACTGCAGCGCTACTGGTTCGACCAGTACCTGAAGCTGCCGAAGGCGCAGCGCTTGCCGGCGCTGGACCAGTGGCTGGCCGGCGCCGACGCGCAGGCGGCCGCCGCGCGGCTGGCCGGCACCAAGCTGGGCAGCACCGAGGAACGCCTGAAGTGGCTGCGCGCCGATCGTGCCGCGTTCGAATCCAGCGACGACCCGGCGCTGCGCTATGCGGTCGCGCTGATGCCGGCGCTGCTGCAGATCGAGCACGAGGAAAAGCGCCGCGAAGGCGAGGAACTGCTGGCGCGTCCGCGTTACCTGCAGGCCTTGGCCGACTACAAGAAGAGCCAGGGCGAGTCGGTGTACCCGGACGCCAACTCCTCGCTGCGCATCACCTTCGGCAACGTCAAGGGCTATGCGCCCAAGGACGGCGTGGCCTATACCCCGTTCACCACGCTGGAAGGCGTGCTGGCCAAGGACACCGGCGCCGATCCGTTCGATTCGCCCAAGGCCCTGCTCGACGCGGCCAAGGCCAAGCGTTACGGCGGGCTGGAGGACAAGCGGCTGGGTTCGGTGCCGGTCGATTTCCTGTCCGACCTGGACATCACCGGCGGCAACTCCGGTTCGCCGGTGCTCGACGCGCAGGGCAAGCTGGTCGGGCTGGCGTTCGACGGCAATTGGGAATCGGTGAGTTCCAACTGGGTGTTCGACCCGGCCATGACCCGGATGATCGCGGTCGATTCGCGTTATCTGCATTGGATCATGCAGGAAGTGGCGCCGGCGCCGCGGCTGCTGAAGGAACTGAACCTGGCGCAGTAACGGCGCCGGGCGCGGCGGCGGCCTGTCCGCCGACCGCGCGGCCCGCCTGCCGCCAAATGCGGAGGGCGAAGGTGGCGGAGCGGGATGCGGTTCGGGGGTTTCCGGCGACGGAGCGGGTATCATGCCGCTCCGTTTTCGTTCGCGAGACGGCAACCTCTCTCCCCCAACGGAATTCCACCGCATGCGCATCCTGCTCGCTCGTCATGGCGAAACCCCGTGGAACGCCGAAGGCCGCTACCAGGGCCAGATCGACATCCCGTTGTCGCCGGTCGGCGAGGCGCAGGCACAGGCGCTCGGCGCGCGCCTGCGCGACGTGCCGCTGACCCGCGCGGTGGCCTCGCCGCTGTCGCGTGCGCAGAGCACCGCCCGCTACGCATTGGGTGCGCAGCGCGAGGCGATGCTGCTGACCGATCCCGACCTGCAGGAAATCGCCCACGGCGAATGGGAAGGCCTGCTCGCCAGCGAGATCAACGACAAGGACCCGGCGCGCCTGCGCGCCTGGCGCGAGGAGCCGGACACGGTGCTGATGCCGGGCGGCGAATCGCTGCGCCAGGTGCTGGACCGTTCCTGGCGCGGCCTGACCCGCGCCGCCGAGGGCCTGGGCGAGGACGACACCTTGCTGGTGGTGGCGCACGATGCGGTCAACCGGGTGATCCTGTGCCGGGTGCTGGGCCTGCCGATCGCCAAGCTGTGGAGCTTCCGCCAGGCGCCGACCACGCTGAACCTGCTGGAAGGTCCGGATGTGGAGCATCTGGAAGTGGTGCGCCTGAACGATTGCGCGCACCACACGCCGTTCTTTGGCGAGGCCAAGCACCGGGCGCTGTAGGCGGCGAAATCCGCAAATTCGATTGGCGGCTCAGAGTCCTAGCCAAGTGCACGTTTTTTGCTTTTGCTTCGCTTTTCGGGTCCCGTGAGCCGCGGCACGTGGTCTGGGCGAAAACCCCGAAGGGGCGGCGCGCACGATGCGCGCCGTTTTTCGTAGGCACATGGATGTGCCTTCGAAAAATGCCCAGGCCACGTGCGCACCCGGAGCGCGAAGCGCGGAGGGCGCGGCGCCCGGGTGTGCTTTCTTTTGGTTACTTTTCTTTGCACAAGCAAAGAAAAGTGACTCGCGCGTCAGCGCGAAAGCTGTTGCTTCCAAGAGGTGGGCGGGTGATCGAACGCGCCTCGTCGAAAGGCTGAAAATACACACATGAAAACCCTCCCCGAATGGCTCGCCTACATCGAGCAGCAGCACCCGCAGGACATCGCGATGGGCCTGGAACGCGTGCGCGCGGTGGCCGAGCGCATGCGCCTGGCGCGGCCGGCGAAGAAGGTCATCACCGTCGGCGGCACCAACGGCAAGGGTTCGACCGTGGCCTTCGTCGAGTCGATCGCGCGCGCCGGCGGCTGGACCGTGGGCAGCTACACCTCGCCGCACCTGCTGCGCTACAACGAGCGCGTCCGCATCGGCGGCGAAGAGGCCAGCGACGCGCAACTGGTGGCCGGCTTCGAGGCGGTGGAGGCCGCACGCGGCGACACCCCGCTGACCTATTTCGAATACGGCACGCTGGCCGCGCTGTGGCTGTTCCAGCAGGCCGACCTGGACCTGGCGGTGCTGGAAGTGGGCCTGGGCGGGCGCCTGGATGCGGTCAACCTGGTCGATGCCGACGTGGCGGTGATCACCACTGTCGACATCGACCACACCGACTGGCTGGGCACCGACCGCGAGGCGATCGGCGCGGAGAAGGCCGGCATCGCGCGGCCGTGGAAACCGCTGGTGCTGGGCGAGATCGATCCGCCGTCGAGCGTGCTGCGCCGCGCCTATGCGATCGGCGCCAACGCGATCCGCGCCGGCAGCGATTTCTTCCATGAGCCGATCGATGCCGAGCAATGGCGCTGGCGCGACGTCGGCACCGAGTTGGAGTTGCCGTCGCCGCAGCTGCGCGCGCCGGTGCAGCGCGCCAATGCCGCCACCGCCATCGCCGCCTTGCGCGCGCTGCGCAAGGCCTTGCCGCGCACTGCCTACGCCGAGGGCATCGCCGCAGCGCAGTTGCGCGGGCGCCTGCAGCCGTTCGTGCGCGACGGGGTCGAGGTGCTGGTCGATGTCGGCCACAACCCGCAGGCCGCGCGCGAACTGGCCGCGTCGCTGCAGGCGCGGCCCTGCGCCGGCGCGACCCATGCGGTGTTCGCCGCCTTGGCCGACAAGGACGCAGCCGGCGTGGTGCAGGCGCTGGCTGGGCAGGTCGCGGCCTGGCATCTGGCCGGGCTGGCCGGCGCGCGCGGCCAGAGCGGCGCGCAGTTGCAGGCGCGCCTGGCCGCGACCGAGGCGGCCGCCGCCAGCCTCGCCGACAGCGTGCCGCAGGCGCTGCAGCAGGCCCTGGCGCAGGCGCGACCGGGCGACCGGGTGCTGGTGTTCGGCTCGTTCCACACCGCGGCCGAGGCCTTGCACTGGCTGCATTCAGCCGGCTGACCCCGCCGGCAGCCGGCCCGACCTTATAATCGCTGCGGCACTCCGCCATGCCGCCCCCTCAAGCTTTCCGTGGATACCGTCCTGAAACAGCGACTGATTGGCGCCCTTGTCCTGGTGGCGCTCGCCGTGATCTTCCTGCCGATGCTGGTCAAGGGCCCCGCGCCCGACAGCGGCGTCGCCAATGTTCCGCTGAAGGCCCCGGACGCTCCGGCCGACGGCCAGTTCCAGACCCGCGAATTGCCGCTGGTGACGCCGGGCGATGCGCCCAGCGGCGGAGCGGTGGGCATGGCCAGCGCGCCGGCCGCGACGCCGGCGCCGGTGCAGGACAACCCCGACGCCGCCGACCTGGCCACGCCGGCCGCGCCCGATGGCGCCGCGCAGCCGTTGCCGCCGACCGTGGCGGCTGGCAACTACGCGGTCAATTTCGGCGCCTATTCCACCCCGGCCGACGCCGATGCGGTGATCGCGCGGCTCAAGCAGGCGCAGCTGCCGGGCTTCCGCGAAGCGGCCACGATCGGCGGGCGCCAGGCCTGGCGCGTGCGCATCGGGCCGTATGCCGACCGCGCCCAGGCCGAGTCGGTGCGGCTGCAGGCGGTGAAGGTGCGCAACGACGTCAATGCCCAGGTGGTGACCCTGGACGCGCCGAGCGCGTCCTCGGTGGCGACCGCCGCGACGCCGGCCGCCACCGCGGCGCCGGCCAGGACCGAAGCCCTGCCGCCGGAGCCGGCCAAGCCGGTGGCCGCGGCCAAGCCGCCGGTCGCGGCGGCACCCAAGCCTGAACAGCCCAAGCCCGAGCCGGCCAAGCCCGAGCCGGCAAAACCGGCGGCGACGCCGGCCCCGGTCGCGGCGGCCAAGCCTGCGCCGAGCGTGCCGAGCGTGCCGGCCGCGTCCGGCACCGGCTTCGCCGTGCAACTGGGCGCCTTCGCCAGGGCCGAGGATGCCAACGCGTTGCGCGACAAGGTGCGCGCCGCCGGATTCAGCGCCTTCGTCGAACAGGTGCGCACCGACAAGGGCGCCTTGAACCGGGTGCGGGTCGGCCCGGTCGCCAATCGCGCCGATGCCGAGCAGCTGCGCGCGCAGGTCGCATCGAAGGTCGGCATCAGCGGTATGGTACGTCCACACCCTTGAACCGGGCGTCGGCCCACGGAGTCGCAAGCATGGACCAGGGAAGGGAATCGCGGCGCGCTGCCGCCGCCATGGCGCGGCCCGCCCGCAGGGGGCGCGCATGATCGACATGGTGCTGCTGGCGGTGATCCTGGTGTCGGCGCTGCTGGGCGCGCTGCGCGGCTTCGTCGGCATCGTGGTCGGCACGCTGTCGTGGCTGCTGGCCGGCTGGGCCACGTTCCAGTTCGGCGGCGACGCCGGGCGCTGGCTGGCCGACGGCGCGCATCCGAGCCTGACCTACTATCTGGGTGGCTATGCGCTGACCTTCGTGGTGACGATGGCGGTGGTCGGCATCATCGGCATGGTGATCCGCAGCGCGGTCCGCGCCACCGCGCTGTCCGGCACCGACCGCGCGCTCGGCTTCGGCCTGGGCACGCTGCGCGGCGGGTTCTTCGCCGCGGTGCTGGTGCTGCTGATGAGCTTCACCCCGCTGACCCGCGAGCCGGCCTGGCGCCAGTCGGTGGTGCTGCCGGTGCTCAGCCCCGGCGTGCACTGGATGCGCGCGCAGCTGCCGGACTGGCGCATGCCGCAGATGCCGCAACTGAACATGTCGCAGATGAACCTGCAACAGAACGTGCAGCAGATGGATTTGGGCAAGTTGCCCCTGGCAGGCGATAATGCCGCCCTGGGCAACGCCCTGTCGGCCAGTGGCCTGCAGGAGGTGATGTCCAAGGCCCTGGGGCGTCAGGGTGCCCAGTCCGCGCAGTCCGGCGGCGATCCGACGCAGGCGTTGCCTGCGAACATCGATCCGGCGCAGGCGCGTCCGGCAGCAAACGACCCGGCACGGGTCGAATCCAACGGCCAGGCACGGCCACCTTCCCAATAGCGGCGCAGTCGCCGCGGAGAGCGTTCACATGTGTGGCATCGTCGGAATCGTCGGCAATCAGAATGTCGCAGCGCAACTGTATGACGGCCTGGCCGTGCTGCAGCACCGCGGGCAGGATGCCGCAGGCATCGCCACTGCCGACGGCACCCGCCTGCGCGTGCAGAAGGCCAACGGCCTGGTCCGCGACGTCTTCGACGAGAAGCGCATGGCGGTGCTGGAAGGCCGGGTCGGCATCGCCCATTGCCGCTACCCCACCGCCGGCTCGGAAGGCATGGACGAGGCGCAGCCGTTCTACGTCAATTCGCCCTACGGCATCGCCCTGGCGCACAACGGCAACCTGATCAACACCGAGGCCTTGCGCCAGCAGGTGTTCGAGGCCGACCGGCGCAACATCAACACCGATTCGGACAGCGAAGTGCTGCTGAACGTGTTCGCCTACGAGCTGGACGCGCAGCGCATGCTGACCCCGGAAGCGGCGATCCGCGCGGTGGCCGGCGTGCACCGCCGCTGCAAGGGCGGCTACGCGGTGGTCAGCGTGGTGCTGGGCCTGGGCCTGGTGGCGTTCCGCGATCCGCACGGCATCCGCCCGCTGGTGCTGGGCAAGCGCGAGAGCGTGGAGGGCGACGAGTACATCGTCGCGTCCGAGTCCTCGGCGCTGGACATCCTCGGCTTCACCCGCCTGCGCGACGTGCGCCCCGGCGAAGCGCTGGTGATCACCGGCCGCGGCGAGCTGTTCTCCGAGGTCTGCGCCTCGCCCACCGACCACACCCCGTGCATCTTCGAGTACGTGTACTTCGCGCGCCCGGACTCGATGATCGACAACGTCTCGGTGCACAAGGCGCGCATGCGCATGGGCATGAAGCTGGGCGAGAAGATCCTGCGCCTGCGCCCGGACCACGACATCGACACCATCATCCCGATCCCGGACACCTCGCGCGACGCTGCGCTGGAGATGTCCAACGTGCTCGGGGTGAAGTACCGCGAGGGTTTCGTCAAGAACCGCTACGTCGGCCGCACCTTCATCATGCCGGGGCAGGGCGAGCGGGTGAAATCGGTGCGCCGCAAGCTCAATCCGATCCACCTGGAATTCCGCAACCGCGTGGTGCTGCTGGTCGACGATTCGATCGTGCGCGGCACCACCAGCCGGCAGATCGTGCAGATGGCGCGCGACGCCGGCGCGCGCAAGGTGTACCTGGCCAGCGCCGCGCCGCCGGTGCGCTACCCGAACATCTACGGCATCGACATGCCGGCCGCCGACGAACTGGTCGCGCACGGCCGCAGCGAGCAGGAGATCCAGGAATTCCTCGGCTGCGACTGGCTGATCTACCAGGATCTGGAAGACCTGGAGACCGCGGTACGCGAGGGCAACCCGGAACTGAAGACCTTCGATTCGTCGTGCTTCAACGGCGAATACACCACCGGCATCGAGCCGGGCTACTTCGAACGCATCATGCAGCTGCGTTCGGACGAAGCGAAGAAGAAGCGCCGCGCCTGACGCGGCCTGGCGCGGCGCACGCATGCACGACGCGCATGCCGCTGGCGATCTGCTGCACGCGGCGCAGCTGTGCCTGGCCGCCAGCGACCCCGAGGACAAGGTCGCACTGACCCAGCGCTACGCTGCCGCGTTCGCCGCCGGCGCGCTGCGCGTGCCGGCCGAGGCCGCCGCGCCCGAACCGATCCGCATGCCGGGGCGTCCGCCGCGGCCGCTGCTGGTGCATCCGCGCGAACTGCCGCGGCGCGGACTGGGCAGCGCCGAAGGCCGCGCCGCCTTCATCCATGCGATCGCGCACATCGAGCTCAACGCGATCGACCTGGCCTGGGACGCGGTGTACCGCTTCCGCGGAGTGCCCGACGCGTTCTACGCCGACTGGGTGGCGGTGGCCGCCGACGAATCGCGCCACTTCACCCTGCTGCGCGACCGGCTGCGCGCGCTGGGCCACGACTATGGCGATTTCGCCGCGCACAACGGGCTATGGGAGATGTGCGAGAAGACCGCGCACGACGGCCTGGCGCGCATGGCCCTGGTGCCGCGCGTGCTGGAGGCGCGCGGGCTGGACGTGACCCCGGGCATGATCGTGAAGCTGCGCGCGCTCGGCGACGCCGCCACGGTCGAGATCCTGGAACTGATCCTGCGCGAGGAAGTGGCGCATGTCGCCGCCGGCTCGCGCTGGTACCGCTGGTATTGCGCGCGTGCCGGCGTCGAGCCGCGCGCGCGGTTCGCCGAGCTGCTGCGCGAATACGCCGGCGGCTATTTGCACGGCCCGTTCAACCTGCCGGCGCGGCTGCTGGCCGGTTTCGACGAAGACGAACTGCTCGCCTTGCAGCGCCAGGCCGGCTGAGGCGGCGCGCCGCCTCAGCGCGCGGCGTCCCCGGCAGGCTGGCGCGATGGTTCCCGAACGATCGCCGCTCGCTGTGCACCGACGTGCCGATGGCGCTGCTTGCGCCGTGAGCGCAGCGCGTAGATGCCGATCACGGCGCCAACTGGAATGGGCATCTATGAGTGGAGACGCGATCGATTTTGTTGCTTGCGCTGAACGGCGGCTGAGCGGCTAATCGGGTTCCCCCGTGCGCTGCGCCCGACGCCTGCTGCGCGAGGGACGACGCTCCGTCTCTTCTCACCACCCCCTGGGAGTACGACATGAAGTCGATGTGCTGCCTTACCGCGATGCTTGCCCTGTGTGTCGCCGGTTCCGCCTCCGCGGCCGGAAAACCCCTGTTCCAGAGCAGCCAGTACATTTCCAAGTCCATCCCCGGCGAGCCCGCATTGAGCCGGGTGCTGGCCAATCCGTCCACCGGCGCGGTGCAGAGCGTGCGCGTGGACGCCGCCGCGGTGGATGCCACCCAGGCGCAGCTGGAACTGGACCTGCTGGGCCAGCGCGTCACCGCCACGCAGACCCGGACCGAACAGCTGGAAGGCGGCAACAGCATCTGGTACGGCAACCTCGGCAACGCCGCCGCGGCCAAGGCACGCGCGCGTTCCGGCCTGGACCCGCTGAACTCGGCGATCCTGGTGCGCAGCGGCGACACCATCACCGGCAGCATCCGCAGCAACGGCACGCTGTTCCACCTGCGTCCTGTCACCGGCGGCGGCCACGTGCTGGTCGAGGTCGACGAGAGTCGCATGCCGGCCGAGCATCCGGCCGAGTACGCGCTGCTGCCGACCATCCAGATGCCGCAGACCGTGGTCGACGACCGCGCCACGACCGCGGCCGCCTCGTCCGGCTCGCCGGCGACCATCCGCGTGCTGGTGGTGGCCACCAACCAGGCCGTGACCAGCTACGGCGGCAACATGCAGTCGCTGGTGCAATTGGCGGTGGCCGAGTCCAACCAGGGCTACACCAACAGCAACGTCGGCATCACCATGCAACTGGCCGGCTACGAGACCACCAGCTACACCGAGTCGGGCGACTTCACCACCGACCTGAGCCGCTTCCGCGGCACCAGCGACGGCTACATGGACAGCATCCACACCACGCGCAACAGCGTGGCCGCCGACGTCGGCGTGCTGATCATCGACAACAGCGCCTACTGCGGCCTGGCCTCCGGCATCGGCTCGACCGCCGCCACCGCGTTCGCCGCGGTGTACTGGGATTGCGCCACCGGCTACTACAGCTTCGCCCACGAGATCGGCCACCTGCAGAGCGCGCGCCACGACATCGCCACCGATTCGAGCACCTCGCCGTACGCCTACGGCCACGGCTATCGCTATGGCAACAGCTGGCGCACGATCATGGCCTACAACTGCCCGGTCAGCTGCCCGCGGCTGAACTACTGGTCCAACCCGAACATTTCCTACGGCGGCGTGCCGATGGGCAATGCCAGCAGCGCCGACAACCAGCGCGTGCTGGTCAACACCAAGGCCACGGTCGCCGCGTTCCGTTGAGCTAGCGTTCCAGGGGCGTTCCGGTGCCGGCCGCGCCAGGCCTGTGCCGGGACGCCCCGCTTGCCGATCGATCCTCCAGGGCCGGACGCCGCGGCGTCCGGCTTGGGCTATGCTGCGCGACGACAGGTCCGGCAGCGCCGGGCGTGCACCGCTCATTACTCCTGGAATCGGCGATGGTGTTGAAGAGCATTGGCCTGCCGGCGGCCTTGACGCTGGCGATGTTGAGCATGGGCTGCGGCCCGGCGGCGGATCCACCGGCCGCACCGCAACAGAAGCCGGCGACCGCTGCGGCCCCCGCGACCGCACCCGCTGCGGGCGACGCGCCTGCGCCAGCGTTCGACGAAACCCATGCCTTGGACATGCTGGAGACGCGTCTGGCGGCCGATCATGTCTATGCCGATGCGCAGTGCCTGCAATACGCAACCGAGACCGATGCCGAACCTGTGGCCGATGACGCCGCTGCAGCGCCGTCGGCGACCGCCGAACCCGCCGCCAGCGAGTCGGCCGCGATCGATTTCGCGGTGCGCGAGAAGCATGGCGACGGTTGCCCGGGCGATCCGCAGACCGCACCGGTCAGGGACCGCTACCGGGTCGAACGCTCCGGCGAGATCCTGTGGTACGACGTGGCCGAAGGCGATTTCGTCGGCTATGCGCAGCGTGCGCGCGACAACGCCGGCGGCATGCTGTAACGGTCGCGGGTTCCGCGCGCGCGTTTCTCGCCGCTGCCTCTACAACTGCTGCAGCCGGCTGCCCTGCGCATCCACGCGCAGCACCGAACCCTGTTCGTACCAGTCGCCGAGCACGATGCGGGTGCAGCTGCGGCCGTTGACCTCCAGCGTGTGCACGGCGGGGCGGTGGGTATGGCCATGGATCATCCGCGCCACGCCGTAGCGCGCGAAGCTGGCCACGACCTCGTCCGGCGCCACGTCGGTGACGGTCTCGAACTGGGCACGGTCGCCTTGCTTCATTTCAGCTTGCCGCGCCTGGCTGGCGGCGCGCGCCTGCTGCGCATAGGCGATGCGCGCGGCCAGCGGCTGCGCCAGGAACTGCTGCTGGAACGCGGGGTCGCGGGTCTGCGCGCGGAATGCCTGGTAGGCGGTGTCGTCGGTGCACAGCAGGTCGCCGTGCAGCAGCAGGGTCGGCTCGGCGTACAGATCGATGACGCACGGATCGGGCAGCAGGCGCATGCCGGCGCGGCGCGCGTAGTCGGCGCCGAGCAGGAAATCGCGATTGCCGTGCATGAAGAACACCGGCACCCCGGCCTCGTGCAGTGCGCGCAATTCCAGCGCCACCGCATCGGCCGCCTCGGACGGCGTGTCGTCGCCGATCCAGGCCTCGAACAGGTCGCCGAGGATGTACAGCGCCTCGGCACTGCGCGCTTCGCCGCGCAGGAAGTCGAGAAACAGCGCGGTGATCGCCGGCCGGGCCGGATCCAGGTGCAGGTCGGAAATGAACAGCGTGGTCATTGCCGTATTGTAATGGAGCTGGGATTGGGGATTCGGGATTGGCGAACCCTCGCGTCCCGGCGTTAGCTCCCGCTTTTGCGAATCCCCAATCCCGAATTTCCAATCCCGGCTACAGCACCACCCACAACGACGCCCCAGCCAGCGCCGCGCCGATGCCGGTGGCGGCGAGCACGTCGCTGGGGTAGTGCAGGCCCAGCACCACCCGCGACAGCGCCACGCAGGCGATGAACGGAATCAGCAGCGGCGCCAGCCAGGGGTAATAGGCCAGGGCGACGATGCCGAACGACACCGCATGCAAGGTGTGGCCGGACGGGAAGCTGAACTCGTCCAGCGGCGCCACCCAGGCGCGGATGCGCAGGTCGGCCGCGTACGGGCGCGGGCGCCGGGTCCAGCGCTTGAGGCCCTTGTACAGGCTCAGCGCGACCACGCCGGTGGCGGCCATGTGCGCGGAGGCGAACACGCCGTCCATGCCGTCGCAGACCACCAACAAGGTCATCAGCGCATACCAGAACACGCCGTCGCCGAGGCGGCTGATCAGCGCGAAGAAGCGCCGCACCGAGCGCCGCCGGCACCAGTGGTTGGCTTGCCGGCACCAGCGGGTTTCGTGCCCGCGCAGAATTTCAAGCCGCGTCGACATGGGACCTCCTGCTGTACGCCAGTTCGCAGAGCAGCGCTTCGAAATCGGCCACGACCTGTTCCGGGCGCAGCTGTTGCATCGCCGCGCGGGCGGCCTCGCCCAGCTGCCGGCGCAGGGCGTCGTCGCCGGCCAGGCGCACCGCGGCGGCGACGAAGGCCTCGTCGTCGGCCACCGCCGCACCGTTGACGCCGTCGCGCAGGTATTCGCGCGCCGCGCCGTAATCGAAGGCGACCGTGGCCACGCCGCTGGCCATCGCTTCCAGGGTCACGTTGCCGAAGGTTTCGCTGCGGCTGGGAAACAGGAACAGGTCGCCGCTGGCGAAGTGCCGCGCCAGCGCGTCGCCGCGTTGCACGCCGCAGAAGATGAAGTCGGGGTTTTCCTGCGCCAGGCGCTCGCGCATCGGGCCGTCGCCGACCCAGACGAAGCGCGCTTCCGGCCGCACCTGCTGCAGCTGGCGGAACGCGCGCACCGCCAGCGGCAGGTTCTTCTCCGAGGCGATGCGGCCGACGTACAGGGCCGCGCAACCGTCCGCCTGCAGGCCCCACTCGCGGCGCAGGTGCGCGTCGCGGCGCTGCGGTTCGAACTGGCGGTTGTCCACCGCGCGCGCCAGCAGGCGCGCGCGCGCGAAGCCCTGTTCGGCGAGGAAGCCGAGCAGTTCGCGGGTCGGCACCAGAGTGGCGTCGGCCTGGTTGTGGAAGCGCCGCATCCAGCGCAGCGCGGTCGACTGCAGCCAGGCGGCGCCGTACTGCGGCAGGTATTCGTCGAAGCGGGTGTGCAGGCCGGTGGCGATCGGGATGCCCAGGCGCCGCGCGGTACGCAGCGCCGACCAGCCGAGCGGGCCTTCGGTGGCGATGTACACCGCGTCCGGCGGCGCGGCCTGCCACAGCCGGGCCAGGCGCCGCGGCGCGGGCAGGCCGAACTTCAGGCCGGGGTAGCGCGGCAGCGCCGCGCCGCGCACCAGCAGCGCATCGTCGTCGTGCCCGTCGCCGGCCTGGCGCGGCCGCACCACGTCGACCTGATGGCCGAGCGCACGCAATCCCAGTTCCAGCCCCTGCACGGTCAGCGCGACGCCGTTGACCTCAGGGGGGTACGTCTCGGTGACGATCGCGTAGCGCATGCTCGGGCTCCGGTTTGCCAAAGCTTCGCGCGAGGCGGTGAAGCGAACATGTCCGCCGCATGTAGGAATGATGACGCCGACCCGGACGTTTAGCCGCGCTTCCGCCAGCGACCTCTCCGGCGAGGGCAGTCCGGCTTACAAGCAGCGCTCAAGCAGCCGGCTTTTACGAATCCCGACTCCCCAATCCCCAATCCCGGCTTTCAAGCCACAAACGGCCGGAAGTTGATCCCCAGTCCCGACATGCCCTCGACCTCGCCGATCAGGTCGGCGCGCTGCAGCGGCCGCGATTCGATCCACGGCTGCGACAGGATCAGGTGCAGGTCGTCGCCGTTGGCCTTCAGGTCCAGCGACGGGATCGGCTCGGATTCGTGCGCGCGGTGCAGCAGCACCGCCAGCCGCAGCAGTGCGGCCTTGCGCTTGGCGCTGAGCAGCAGGCGGTCGGGCAGGGCGTCGAATGCGGTCTTGGGCACGTTGCGGCGATGGGTGCGCACCAGCGTCGCCAGTACCTGCTGCTCCTGCCGCGAGAAGCCGGCGATGTCGGAGTGTTCGAGCACGTAGGCGCCGTGCACGTGGTACTGGCTGTGCGCGATGGCCTGGCCGAGCTCGTGCAGGCGCGCGGCCCAGCCCAGCATGCGCCCGTCGTCGGCGTCCAGCGCCCAATCGGTGGCGACCTGCGCGAACAATGCCATCGCAGTGGCTTCCACGCGCGCGGCCTGCGCCTCGTCGATGCCGTAGCGCTGGGTGAGCGCGGCGATCGCGGTTTCGCGCGGATCGTTCTCGCCGCCGCGGCCGAGCATGTCGTACAGGATGCCTTCGCGCATGGCCGCCTTGCTCACCATCAGGCGCTGCAGGCCCAGCGCCTGGAACGCGGCTTCCAGCACCAGCACGCCGCCGGCGATGATCGGCCGGCGGTCGGCGGACAGGCCGGGCAGGTCGATGTCCTCGATGCGCTTGGCCAGCAGCAGACGGTCGCGCAACTGCGGCAGCGCCTCGGCGGTGATCGCACCCTTGGTCAGCTTCATCGCCGCGCAGATCTCGCCGATCGCCTTGTGCGTGCCCGACGAACCCAGCGCCTCGTGCCAGCCCAGCGCACGGTACTGCCCGGCGAACTGTTGGAACTCGGCGCCGATCTCGGTCAGCGCGTCCTTCCATTTCTTCTTCGACAGCTTGCCGCCGGGAAAGAAGCGCCGCGTGCTGGCGATGCAACCGGCCTGCAGGCTTTCGCGTTCCAGGGTCTGGAAACCGCGGCCGATGATGAATTCGGTGGAGCCGCCGCCGATGTCGATCACCAGCCGGCGCTGGTCCGGCTTGGGCGGCTGCGCATGCGCCACGCCCAGATAGATCAGGCGCGCTTCCTCGCGGCCGCTGACCACTTCGATCGGATGGCCGAGCGCGGTTTCGCCGGGGATCAGGAACGCCTGCGGCGAACGCAGCTGGCGCACGGTGTTGGTGGCCAGCGCGCGCACGCGCAGCGACGGCACGTCGCGGATGCGCTGGCCGAAGCGCGCCAGGCACTCCAGCGCGCGTTGCCGCGCTTCGGCCGACAGCCCGCCCTTGCTGTCCAGGCCATCGGCCATGCGCACGGTCTCGCGCAGGCGGTCCACCACCCGCAGCTGCCCGAGCTGATACCGCGCCACGACCATGTGGAAACTGTTGGAACCCAGGTCGATGGCGGCCAGCAGGTCGCCATCGCGCAACGGCGTGTACGGGGAGATGGAAGGCATGGGCGGAATGGTAGCCGATGCACGGCAGGGGCCGTCCATCGGCGCGCGGGCGGCGTGGCTCAGAGTCCGTCGAGCAGGGTCAGCTGCGCCGAATGCGGCGGCTGGTCCTGGCCTGGCGCCAGCTTGCGATAGGCGCCGCTGGCGTCCAGCTCCCAGGCGTTGAGATTGTCGGCCAGGTAGTTCTGCAACACCTCGCGGTGGATGCGCTTGATCAGATCCGGATCCAGGATCGGGAAGCAGGTCTCCACGCGCCGCAGCAGGTTGCGTTCCAGCCAGTCGGCGCTGGCGCAGAACAGTTCCGGCGCGCCGTCGTTGCCGAACCAGTAGATACGACTGTGCTCGAGGAAGCGGCCGACGATCGAACGCACCCGGATGTTGTCCGAGACGCCTGGCACGCCGGGGCGCAGCGTGCACGCGCCACGGATGATCAGGTCGATCTTCACCCCGGCCTGCGAGGCCGCGTACAGCGCGCGGATCACCTGCGGTTCGTTGAGTGCGTTCATCTTGGCGATGATGCGGCCCGGGCGCCCCGCCAGCGCCAGCTTGGTCTCGCGCTCGATCCGGTGCAGCACGCCCGGGTGCAGGGTGAACGGCGATTGCAGCAGGCGCTTGAGGCGGATCTTCGGCGCCAGCCCGGACAGCTGCTGGAACAGCAGATGCACGTCGTTGCAGATGTCCGCGTCGGCGGTGATCAGGCTCAGGTCGGTGTAGGCGCGCGCGGTGCCGCTGTGGTAATTGCCGGTGCCCAGGTGCACGTAACGGCGCAGCTTGCGACCCTCGCGGCGCACGATCAGCAGCATCTTGGCGTGGGTCTTGTAGCCGACCACGCCGTACACCACCTGCACGCCGGCTTCCTGCAGGCGATCGGCCAGGCCCAGGTTGGCTTCCTCGTCGAAGCGCGCGCGCAGTTCGACCACCACGGTCACGTCCTTGCCGTTGCGCGCGGCCAGCACCAGCGCATCGACGATGCCCGAGTCCTTGCCGGTGCGGTACAGGGTCTGCTTGATCGCCAGCACCTGCGGGTCCACCGCGGCCTGCTTGATCAGGTCCAGCACCGCGGTGAACGCGTCGAACGGGTGGTGCAGCAGCACGTCGTCGGCGGCGACGATGGCGAAGATGCCGTCGCTGTCGCGCAGCGTGCGCGGGTTCATCGGCGGATACTTCAGTTCCGGGCGCTGCACCAGATCGTAGACCTGGTTGACCCGGCTCAGATTGACCGGGCCGTTGATGCGGTAGACCGCGTTTTCCGGCAACTGGAAGTTCTGCAGCAGGGTGCGCACGATCGAATTCGGGCAGTCCTCGGCGATCTCCAGCCGCACCGCCGGCCGGTAGCCGCGGTTGACCAGCTCGTCGCGCAGCGCCAGCGCCAGGTTCTCCACTTCCTCCTCGTCCACCACCAGTTCGGAATTGCGGGTCACGCGGAACTGATAGGAACCCGTCACCTCCATGCCCGGGAACAGTTCGTCGACGAAGGTGGACAGCACCGAGGACAGGAACACGAAGCTCTGCCCGCCCTCGGACAGGCTTTCCGGCAACTGGATGATGCGCGGCAGCGAGCGCGGCGCGCGCACGATCGCCAGGTGGCCGATGCGGCCGAACGCGTCGGTACCCTTCAGCACCACCACGATGTTCAGCGACTTGTTGAGGATCTTCGGGAACGGGTGCGCCGGGTCCAGGCCCAGCGGCGACAGCACCGGCATGATCTCGTTGCGGAAATACGCGCGCAGCCAGCGCTTCTGCCGCGCGTTCCAGCTGTTGCGGCCGAGCACGCCGATGCCGGCGTCCTTCAGCGCCGGCCGCAGCACTTCGTTCCAGCAGCGGTACTGGTGGTCGACCAGCAGCGCGGCGCGGTCGTGGATGGAATTGAGGATCGCGCTCGAGCTCAGGCCGTCCGGCGCCGGCGGCAAGCCGAACTCCAGTGCATGGCGCACGGTGGCGGCGCGGATCTCGAAGAACTCGTCGAGGTTGGTGCAGGAGATGCACAGGAAGCGCAGCCGTTCCAGCAGCGGCACGCTCGGATCCTGCGCCTGCGCCAACACGCGGAAATTGAAATCCAGTTGCGACAGTTCGCGGTTGAGATACAGCGACGGGTCGCGCAGCGGGTCGCTGGGAATGTCCGGTGGCGGCGTGGGCGGCAGGGCGGCAGCGCGTGGCATGGCGTTACTCGTTAGGCGGAGGTCAGGGTGGCATGGTCGTGCCGCGGATGCACGCGTCCGGCGCCGAAGTGGCAGGAAAACGTACTGCCCTTGCCGACTTCGCTTTCGATGTCCAGCCGCGCTTGGTGCAGGCCCAGCACATGCTTGACGATCGACAGCCCCAGCCCGGTGCCGCCGCTTTCGCGCGAACGGCTGCTGGACACGCGGTAGAAGCGCTCGGTGATGCGCGGCAGGTGGTGCGAGGGGATGCCGTAGCCGCTGTCGCGCACCGACAGCACCGCGCCGTCGCCTTCGCGGGCGAAGCGAATGCTGACCGAGCCGCCGGCCGGGGTGTAGCGCACCGCATTGGTGACCAGGTTGGAGAACGCGCTGTGCAGTTCCTTGTTGGAGCCGACCAGGTCCAGATCGGCCTCGTCGTGCACCTCGATGCGGTGCCGGCCCTGGCTATGCGCTTCGGCCTCGCGACGCAGCGTGGCCAGCATCGGCGCCATCGCGATGCTCTCCTCGTTGGCGTGTTCCTGCGATTCCAGCCGCGACAGGGTCAGCAGGTCTTCGACCAGCTGGGTCATGCGCTGCGACTGCTTGCGCATCTCGGCGATCATCGGCCCGGAATCGGGAAAATCCTCCGGATCGAGCATGTCCAGGTAGCCGTGCACCACGGTCAGCGGCGTGCGCAGTTCGTGCGAGACGTTGGCGACGAAATCGCGGCGTACCTGTTCCAGCTGCAGCAGCTTGCTGACGTCGCGCGCGACCAGCAGCCAGTAGTCGTCGGAGTAGGGGATCAGGCGCAGGTTCAGGCGCAGCCGGTCGTCGATCGGCGAGGGCGTGTCGAGCATCGGCTCGGCGTTGCGGCCGCCGGCCAGCCAGTGCGCCAGCGGCAACGGCTGCAGGCGTTCCACCACCGGGACGTTGAGGTCGCCGGGATGGCGCAGGCCGAGCAGGGTGCCGGCGGCTTCGTTGAACCACTGGATGCGCTGGCTGTTGCGGTCCACCACCACCACCGCGTCGGGCAGCGCGGCGGCTGCGGCGCGGTAGGCGCGCAGCATGTCCAGCAGGCGCCGCTTGCGCGTGCGCATTTCCGCCTGGCTGCGGTACAGCAGCCGGTCCAGCTCGTTCCACACCCCGGTGCCGGCCGGCGGTTCCCAGCGCTGGCGCGCGGTCAGCCGGCGCAGCACGCGGCGCAGGCGCCAGTAGTGCCAGCCCATCGCCGCCAGCGAGGTCAGGGTCAGCGCCATCCACACGTGGCCGCCGACCCAGCCGACCAGCACCGCCAGCAACAGCAGGACGGCGAGGGTGCCGAGGGTCTTGAGCCAGGCGTAACGCATGTTGCGGGGCATCGTGGGCGCTCTGTCGCGATGGATCGTATTCGTCGTCCGCCGTTTATAGCAGGCGACAGCGACAGTCAGATGGACGAGGAGAAGCGGTAGCCGGAGCCGCGCACCGTCTGCACCATGTTCTCCACCGCGAACGGCTCCAGGGTCTTGCGCAGCCGGCGGATGTGCACGTCGATGGTGCGCTCCTCGACGTAGACGCTGCCGCCCCAGACGTGGTCGAGCAGTTGCGCGCGGCTGTAGACGCGCTCGGGATGGGTCATGAAGAAGTGCAGCAGGCGGTATTCGGTGGGGCCGATCGGCACCGGCGCGTCGCCGGCGAACACCCGGTGCGCGGCGCCATCGATGCGCAGGCTGCCGACCGAGACGCTGCCGTCCTCGTCGTCGTCGCGGGTACGCCGCATCACCGCGCGGATCCGCGCCAGCAGCTCGCGGGCGGAGAACGGCTTGACCACGTAGTCGTCGACGCCGGCTTCCAGGCCGCCGACGCGGTCGTTCTCCTCGCCGCGCGCGGTGAGCATGATGATCGGCACCTCGCGGGTCATCGCGTCCTTGCGCCAGCGCCGGGCCAGTTCCAGGCCGCTGGTGCCGGGCAGCATCCAGTCCAGCAGGATCAGGTCGGGGACGCGGTCGGCGATGGAGGTCTGCGCTTCCCGCGCGTCGCCGGCGTGGACCGGTTCGAAGTCGCCCTTGCGCAGGGCGAACGCCACCATGTCGCGGATGGCGGGTTCGTCGTCGACGATCAGGATGCGTTTCTGCACGACGGCACCGTGTCACTGGGGAGGAGAGGCCGCCAGTAGACTACGGTTTTATTACTATTCGATGACTGCCGCCACACGGCGTTTCAGCGTTGTTTCACATCCGGATCCTGCACACCCTGGCGGCGCAGTTCCAGCACCGTGGGGGTGATCGCGGCAATGCGCGCATCGATGCGCGCGCGCGCCACGTAATCGAGGTCGTCACGCTTCTTCAGATTGTTCAACTGGATCAGCGCCTGCTCCGGGCGCCCGTTCAGGTAGGCGGCCTCGGCATAGGCCTCGCCGGCGCGGTTGCCGTCCCCGGCCAGTTCGCAGGCGCGGGCGAAGGTACGCTGGAACACCGGATCGTCGGCGGCAGCGCTCAGCAGCGGGCGCAACACCGCCTGCGCGCGCTGCCCGGCGGCCCGGCCGCCCTGCTCGTTCAGCGCCGTGGCATAGGTCAGCGCCACCGCGCGATTGCTCGGCAGGCGCTTGAGCAGGGCGTCGAAGCGCTGGTTGGCCTGCTGGCTGCGGCCGTTGCGCGATTCGGCCTCGGCTACCGCCAGGCTCAGCCACCAGCTGTCCGGGTGCGCCTTCAGCAGGTCTTCCAGGGCCTGCATGCCGTCCTGCGGGCTGCCGCCGCCGCGCAGCCTGGCCAGCGCCAGGCCGTAGCGCTGGGCGTCGCTGAGGCCCTGCTTGCTGCCCTGGCGCAGGCCCTCGTACTCGCGGACCGCATCGGCCGGGGTGTTCGCGCTGAGCACGCGCAGGCGCTCGCGGGCCCAGTCGAACTGGCCGCTGGCGCCGCGCGAATAGGTCTCGAAGGGCAGTTGCAGGGGGCCGGGCAGCAGCGGATTGCTGGGCGCGCCCAGCGGCTGGCTCAGCGACACGTCGTTGGGATCGACCCGCTCCTGCAGGGTGCCGCCGGGCACGCTGGTGGTCAGGGTCACCGTGTTCTTCTTCATCTGCTCGGCGCGCTGCCGCGCCTCGCTGATGCGGGTGGTGGTGACCGGGTGGGTCATCAGGTAATCCGGGGTGCTGTAGCCGCCCTGGTTGCCGCGCATCGCCAGCGACATGCGCTCGAAGAAGCCGGCCATCGCGTCCACGTCGTAGCCGCTGCGGGCCAGGGTGCGGATGCCCAGGCGGTCGGCCTCCGACTCGTTGGAGCGGGTGTAGTCGATCTGGCGCTGCTGCATCAGCCCCAGGCCGCTGGCGATCGCCGCCTGGGTGGCATCGCCGCTGGAGCGGCCGCCGGCCTGCTGCGCGGCGACCACCGCGGCGAGCATGCCGAGCAGGATCGGCACCTGGTCGCGCTGCGCCCGTTCCACCCCGCGCAGCACGTGCTGCTGGGTGATGTGCGCGATCTCGTGCGACAGCACCGCGGCGACTTCGTCCTCGCGCTCGGCGGTCAGCACCAGTCCGGCGTTGACCGCGACATAGCCGCCCAGCGTGGCGAAGGCGTTGATCTGGCGGTCGCGCAGCATGAAGAACGTGTATTTCTGCTGCGGCTGGTCGCTGTTGGCGCCGAGCCGGGTGCCCATGGTCTGCAGCCAGTCGTCGATCAGCGGATCTTCGAGCACGTAGTCGTAGTTGCGCAGCTCGGCCAGCATCATCTTGCCGTACTCGGCCTGGCGCGCCGGGGTCAGCAGCTCGCCGGCCGAGGAGCCGATGTCCGGCAGCTTGTTCTCCTGCGCCGGCGCGATGGCGGCGGCGGTGGCCAGGGTGATCGCGAAGGCAAGCGGCAGCGGGCGCAAGTGAGGCTCCAGGGCAGGGCGGGGCGCCGCGGCGGCGGCGGGTGGATCCAGGTCGATTTGAAGCAAGGTGATCCGCAGTGTTGCGGCAGCGGACTCGAAAATCCACCTGGCCGCTACCATAGTGGCTTGGACCCCATTTCTTGCCCGGAGTTTCCCGTGGACACCCAACATGCCGATGACGGCCAGGCCGGCGGCCCGCCGATCACCCTGTATTCCACCGCGGTCTGCCCGTACTGCGTGGCGGCCAAGAACTTCCTGAAGAGCAAGGGCCGCAGCTGGACCGAGGTGCGCGTCGACCTGGACCCGGCCGAGCGCGAGAAGATGGTGGCGCTGGCGCGCCGCACCAGCGTGCCGCAGATCTTCGTCGGCGACACCCATGTCGGCGGCTACGACGACATGATGGCGCTGCACCGCGCCGGCAAGCTGCAGCCGCTGCTCGATGGCCAGGCGCCCGAGGCGCAGGCATGAGCGCAGCGCAGGCGGGCGGCGAGGGCGGCGACGGCCAGGACCGGGTGCGCGAGTTCACCGAGTTCCGCCAGCGCATGAACCAGCGCATCCTGGCCGAGCCGAACCAGGTGGTGCGGCGCTTCTTCGCCCTGGACACCCAGACCTACCAGGCCGGCGCGCTGGACGTGAAGACCAAGGAGCTGCTCGGCCTGGTCGCCTCGCTGGTGCTGCGCTGCGACGACTGCATCAGCTACCACGTGGCCCAGTGCAAGGAAGCCGGGGTGCAGCGCGACGAGTTCTTCGAGACCTTCTCGGTGGGTCTGGTGGTCGGCGGTTCGATCGTGATCCCGCACCTGCGCCGGGCGGTGGACTTCCTCGACAAGCTCGAGGAGGGCGCCGCCGCTGCGCCGGCCGAGCACGCGCACGGCTGAGCAACGCTGGCCGGATCGGCCCGGTACGCGCCGCCTGCGGGCGGCGCGCTGCGTTTTGCGCCTGCCTGGTTTTGGGGACCTTCACCGGCTTCGGGCATAATTACTGGTGAAACCTCCTTGCGCCTGCAGCCCGGGCTTCCGGTCGGCGCGCTCCCCCTCTGTACGGAAACCCTAATCCTATGACGCAGACAATCACGGTCATTCGTGGCGATGGCATCGGCCCCGAGATCATGGACGCCACGCTGTTCGTGCTCGACGCGCTGAACGCCGGCCTCACCTACGAGTACGCCGACGCCGGCCTGGTCGCCCTGGAGAAGCACGGCGACCTGTTGCCGGCCGCCACCCTGGATTCGATCCGCAAGAACAAGATCGCGCTGAAGAGCCCGCTGACCACGCCGGTCGGCGAGGGCTTCAGCTCGATCAACGTGGCCATGCGCCGCCAGTTCGACCTGTACGCCAATGTGCGTCCGGCCAAGTCGTTCCCGAACACCAAGTCGCGCTTCGGTGCCGGCGTGGACCTGATCACCGTGCGCGAGAACACCGAAGGCGCCTACCTGAGCGAAGGCCAGGAAGTGTCGGCCGACGGCGAGACCGCGGTGTCGATGGCCAGGGTGACCCGCAAGGGCTCCGAGCGCATCGTCCGCTACGCCTTCGATCTGGCGCGCGCGACTGGCCGCAAGAAGGTCACCGCGGTGCACAAGGCCAACATCATCAAGTCCACCTCGGGCCTGTTCCTGAAGGTGGCGCGCGAAGTAGCCGCGAACTACCCGGAGATCGAGTTCCAGGAAATGATCGTGGACAACGCCTGCATGCAGCTGGTGATGCGTCCGGAGCAGTTCGACGTCATCGTCACCACCAACCTGTTCGGCGACATCCTGTCGGACCTGTGCGCCGGCCTGGTCGGCGGCCTGGGCCTGGCGCCGGGCGCCAACATCGGCGTGGACGCGGCGATCTTCGAGGCCGTGCACGGCTCGGCCCCGGACATCGCCGGGCAGGGCAAGGCCAATCCGTGCGCGCTGCTGCTGGGCGCGGCGCAGTTGCTGGACCACGTCGGCCAGCCGCAGAATGCCGAGCGCCTGCGCAACGCCATCGTCGCCACGCTGGAAGCCAAGGACGGGCTGACCCCGGACCTGGGCGGCAGCGGCAACACCATGGGCTTCGCCAAGGCCATCGCCAGCCGCCTCTGAGCGCGCCGGAAGATCGCACAAAAAAGAAAGGGCGCCCCACGGCGCCCTTTCTTTTGCTTGGAAGTTGATGAAGCCACTTCTGCCCATCGATCGCAGGAAGTCGCCGTTGCGAATCCCCAATCCCGATTCCCGATTCCCAGCTCAATTCCGCGACTGCAACTTGGACAGCAAGCGCAGGAACTCGATGTACAGCCACACCAGGGTGACCATCAGCCCGAACGCGCCGTACCACTCCATGTACTTGGGCGCGCCCTGTTCCACGCCGCTCTCGATGAAGTCGAAATCCAGCACCAGGTTCAGCGCCGCGACCACCACCACGAACAGGCTGAACAGGATGCCGACCGTGCCGGACGCGTGGATGTAGGGGATCTGGATATTGAAGAACCCGAGCACGATGGTCGCCAGGTACACCAGCGCGATGCCGCCGGTGGCCGCCACCACGCCCAGCTTGAAGTTCTCGGTGGCCTTGATCAGCCCGCTGCGGTAGGCGAACAGCAGCGCGAACAGGGTGCCGAAGGTCAGCAGCACCGCCTGCAGCACGATGCCGTTGAAGCGGTGTTCGTACAGCGCCGAGATCGAGCCCAGGAAGAAGCCTTCCACCAGCGCGTACAGCGGCGCGGTGATCGGCGCCCAGGTCTTCTTGAAGGTGGTGATCAACGCCAGGATGAAACCGCCGATGGCGCCGCCCAGCACGTAGCCGATGATGCCCGGCGCGACCGCTTCGTTGCCGGCGGCGTCGACCGAGATCGACTGGCTCCAGGCGAACACCGCGGTCAGCACGGTCAGCAGCAGCAAGGCGCCGGTCTTGTGGACGGTGCCGTTCAAGGTCATCGCCTCGCCGTCGCGCGAGACCACCGCGCCGCTACCGAGATCGAGGAAGGTGGATTCCTTCAAGGCGGGATTGCCGCTGCGGATCATGCTGTTTCTCCCTGTAAAAAAGACGATTGGCCCGTATCGGCCGCAAGTGGCGAGCATAGCGCAGGCACCGGTAACGCGATGTGCCGTTGACACCGGGCCGCGAGGTTCCCACAATAGCCGACCTTTCCGGCCTCGGCCGCGAGGGATGTTCCGCCGGGGTATAGCGCAGTCTGGTAGCGCGCCTGCTTTGGGAGCAGGATGTCGGGGGTTCGAATCCCTCTACCCCGACCAATCCGATGTCCAAACGGCGGAGAGGAATGCGACAATCCGGCCCGGGCGCCCGTAGCTCAACCGGATAGAGCACCGGCCTTCTAAGCCGGCGGTTACAGGTTCGATTCCTGTCGGGCGCGCCACACCGGCGCCGGACAGGGTGTTGCAAGAGTTCAATGGTGGCTGTAGCTCAGCTGGTTAGAGTACTGGATTGTGATTCCAGATGTCGGGGGTTCGAGTCCCCTCAGCCACCCCATTGATCGCGTGACCCGCTGCTTCGCGGGGTGTTGCAACGAAGCAAAAAAGCGCATAAAATGCGCGACTCAGTTTCAGGGCCGTTAGCTCAGTTGGTAGAGCAGTTGACTCTTAATCAATAGGTCCAAGGTTCGAATCCTTGACGGCCCACCAAATCAAGCAGCCACTTAGCGCAAGCCAAGTGGCTGTTTTTTTATGCGCCAAGCGTCCTTGACGCAGTCGACGATGCTGTCGCGCGCGACGCGCTGCTCAGTCCCTTGCCGCCGCGATCGCCAGTGCCGCTTCCACCATCGCGTCGGGCCGCAACGGATCGTCGTCGAGGGCGATGTCCGGGGTCAGCCACGTCGGCGTCGCCGCTCCCGATGGCCGCACCAGCAGCAGCCGCGGCGCCCACAGCACCAGCCCGGTGTGCGGCAGCGCGATCCTCTGCACGCCGCCGGTCTGCGTGCTCCTGACGCTGGCGCCTTCTCCGAGCAGCGTTCCGAAACCGAAATCCTGCATCGTGTCGGCGAACAGCACCGCCGAGGAATAGGTGCCGCGGCCGATCAGCACATAGATCTTGCCGCCGAAGTGCAGCGGATCTGCGGTCTGCGGCGCGGCCCAGGTGTCCACGGTTCCGCTCAGCACCTCGCCCTGCCGTTCGTGCTTCGCCGGGTCGTCGCGCAGCACTTTCTTGGTGTAGCGCGATGCCCACCGGTAGGGGCGGTCGGCGAGATAGGGCAGCAGCCCTTGCAGCCACATCGCATCGTCGCCGCCACCGTTCTGTCGCACATCGATGATCAGCGTCCGCGTGCCGCTCGCTTGCATCTGTTGGAACGCGCGGCGCGCGAACGCGGCGAATGCGGCCGGCTCGGGCCACGAAAAGGTCCGGATCGTCATGACCGCGGCAGCGTCCGGGCGCAGTTCGAAGGCGAATTGCCGGTCGAAATCGTCCTCGCCGAGCAGGATCGCAGGGCGGGCGTGGCTTGCGGGCGTGCGCAGCCGCGCCTGCTGCGGCCCGGCGAGCGTCAGCCGGAAGGCCGAGGGCGCGCCGTACACTTTCCAGTAGAAGAACCACCAGCGCCGCGACAGCAGGTCGGCACGGAAGCGCGCGCTGTCGCCGTGCACATGTGCCAGCAATGCGCGTGCGACCTGGTCCGCGTGGACGCCATTGATCGCCTCGACCCGGCGGCCGGCGTACGCGGTCGGGGCGCCGCCCAATGCGGAGAGGATCCGCACCCGTGCCTGCGCATCGACCGTGATCTCGAACGGAAACAGTGCGCCGCCGTCGCGCAGATACTGTTCCGTCTCGCCGCGCCAGTCGGCGTAACCGACGAAGAAGTGGCCGTCCACGAGCAGGGGGTTGAGCGTGGAAAATTCCCGCCAGGCCGCATCGCGATCCAGGCTGGTCGACATCCGCTGGCGCAATGCGTCGATGGCGCCCTGGAGCTGTGCGGGATCGACCGAATGCGCCGGTTGCGGATGGGTCGCGGCGATGCCTGCTTCCAGGGCGTCGAGGTCGGCACGCAGTTGCTGCGGGCTGTAGCTCGCGGCAGCCTGGGCAGGCACAACGTTCAGGATCGGCGCGGCGGCGAGGAGGAACAGGAATGCTCGGAGCAGGTGCGGGCTTCGCATGAAGGCGATCCTGGAAGAGTGTTGAAAAAATACCATATAATTTCAAAATGACGAAAAAAGCCGAATACCCGCTCGACGCCGCCGCGATCCGCGATCCGGTGCATATCCGTCTGCTGGCCTCGCCGGTACGGCAGGAACTGGTCGATACGCTGGCGTCGCTGGGTGGGGAGGCCAGCGTCGCGGAGCTGTCGGAACAGTTGGGCCGCCCTGCGGACGGGCTCTACTACCATCTGCAGTTGCTCGCCGAGAGCGGGCTCGTGCGCGAAGGCGAGGGCGCGGCCGGGGAGCGGGTGTTCCGGCTCGCGGGCAGTGCCGGCGTCCCGCTGCGCCTGTCCTACGACCTGGCCAGCGGAGAGGCGGTTGCGGCCCTGGCCGCCTATGCCAAGGGGCTGACCCAGGTCGCCGAGCGCGACTTCCAGGCCGCCTTGAAACAGCGCGATGTCGAGGTCGACGGCCCCGACCGGCAACTGTGGGCGGCGCGCAACAAGGGCTGGCTCAACCAGGCGGAACTGGCCGAGGCCAATGCGCTGCTGGAGCGGCTGTGCGCGCTGCTGAGCCGCCCACGCGATCCGTCGCGCGACCGACCGATGTCGCTGGCCTTCGTGCTGGCGCCGGCAGCGGTGCGCGGGCGGAGGCGGGCGGCCAAGGGCTGAGGGAACGACTGCCTGGCGCCTCGCCACCGGCGGGATCACGGAAGCGCGCCGCCGCCGGGATTTCGACGCTCGATCTTGCCGGCAGGCGGCCTAATGCCTTGATTGCAAAGGCCCGTGGCGCCGCATCCCGCTCGGCGGGCGCGAGTCCCGCCTCCCCGGCCGCCGGCCGGGCCGGGCGCCATCCACGGCGTCGGGCGCCTTTTTCTTTGCCGGCAGGCCTGCAACAATGCACGGGCGCGCGTTCGAGCGCCGCAGCGCGAAAGTGGCGGAATTGGTAGACGCCCTGGTTTTAGGTACCAGTGCCGCAAGGCGTAGGGGTTCGAGTCCCCTCTTTCGCACCATCCCGGCGCCGCCTGCGCGGCCCCCCGCACCCCAAGCCCCCGTCTGCATCCCCCGCCGCGCCTGGCCTGCAGCAGCGCCGGCCCGACCCGGTGCGCTGGCAGGCACCGCGGGAATAGGCGAAACTATCCGGCTGCGGCGGCCGTCCCGTGCCCGCGTCAACCCGTCTTTACTACATCGTGCCGAGAGCCCCGTGGGCTCCCGGTGGCAGGAGTCCACATGCAAGCTTCGATCGAAACCACCGGTACCTTGGAACGGCGTCTGACCTTCACCCTGCCGGAGGAGCGTCTGGAGACCCATATCGGCGGCCGCCTGCGCGAAGTCGCGCGCACCGCGCGGATCAAGGGCTTCCGTCCCGGCAAGATTCCGCCGAAGGTGATCGAGCAGCGCTTCGGGCCGCAGATCCGCGCCGAGGCGCTGGACGGCCTGCTGCGCGAAACCTTCGACTCGGCGGTGCGCGAGCACGAACTGCGCCTGGCCGGCAATCCGCGCATCGACCGCGCCGGCGACAACGAACTGCAGTTCGTGGCGACCTTCGAAGTGGTGCCCGACTTCGGCGACATCGATGTGGCCAAGCTGGAAGTGACCCGCCACACCGCCGAGGTCACCGACGCCGACATCGAGCAGATGATCGAGAACCTGCGCCTGCAGCGCCGCACCTGGCAGCCTGCCGGGCGTCCGGCGCAGGAAGGCGACCTGGTGACCCTGGAAACCTGGTCGCAGGTCGGCGACGAGCGCCTGCCCGCCGAGGGCGTGGAGAAGGGCAGCAGCGTGATCGGGTCGGGCGTCATGTTCCCGGCGATCGAGCAGGGCCTGGTCGGCCTGTCCAAGGACGAGGAAAAGACCCTGACGGTCGATTTCCCGGCCGATTGGCGCGTGCCGCAGTTCGCCGGCAAGCAGGTCCAGGTGCACGTGAAGGCGGTCGACGTCGCCGCGCCGGTGCTGCCGGAGGTGGACAAGGAGTTCATCAAGAGCTTCGGCGTGAAGAGCGGCGATGCCGAGCAGTTCCGCAAGGACATCCGCATCAACCTGGAGCGCGAGCTCAAGGGCGCGCTGATGAACCGGCTGCGGCGCGAGGTCGGCGAGCAGCTGATCGCCGCCTACGCGTCGGTGGAAATGCCGCCGCGCCTGGTCGAGAACGAAGCGCGTTCGATGCTGGCGCAGCAGGTGGAGCAGATTCGCCGCTCCGGCCGTGATCCGGGCCAGGTGCCGGACGACGCCCACCAGGGCTTTGTGGACGCGGCGCGCAAGCGCGTGCTGGTCGGCCTGCTGGTCGGCGAGGTCGCCCGCCGCAACGAGCTGCGCCTGGACCCCAAGCGGGTCTCGGAAACCCTGCGCCTGATCGCCTCGACCTACGAAGAGCCGGAACAGGTCATTGAGATGTACCGCAACGATCCCCAATTGATGGGGGGACTGCAGAGCCGTGTGATGGAAGAGCAGGTGATCGACTGGATCGCCGAGCGCGCCAAGCACACCGAGCAGGCGATGACGTTCCAGGAAGCGATCCGGCAGTAAGGCCGGTCGCAAGAGCCCGCACATCCCTGTGCGGGGATTAACTAAAAAGCAGGAGTTCCCGCGTGGACAATGTGACCAAGGCGTTGAATCTGGTTCCGATGGTGGTCGAGCAGACCAGCCGCGGCGAGCGTGCCTACGACATCTATTCGCGCCTGCTGAAGGAGCGGCTGATCTTCCTGGTCGGTCCGATCGACGACCACATGGCCAACGTGATCGTGGCGCAGATGCTGTTCCTGGAAGCGGACAACCCGGAAAAGGACATCAGCATCTACATCAACTCGCCCGGCGGTGTGGTCACCGCCGGCATGGCGATCTACGACACCATGCAGTACATCAAGCCGGACGTGAGCACCATCTGCGTCGGCCAGGCCGCCTCGATGGGCGCGCTGCTGCTGGCCTCGGGCGCGGCCGGCAAGCGCTATGCGCTGCCGAACTCGCGGGTGATGATCCACCAGCCGCTGGGCGGCTTCCAGGGCCAGGCCACCGACATCGACATCCACGCGCGCGAGATCCTGACCCTGCGTGCGCGGCTGAACGAAATCCTGGCCAAGCACACCGGCCAGTCGCTGGAAACCATCGCCCGCGATACCGAGCGCGACAACTTCAAGAGCGCCGTGGATGCGCAGGCCTACGGGCTGGTCGACCAGGTGCTGGAGCGCCGTCCGGAAGAGTCGATCCAGCCGGCATAAGGCTTGCATGTACTGCAAAACGCAGCGTATTCCGCAGGGCCGGGGTCGGGCTAGCGTCCTCCCGGCCCTGTGTTATTCTCGAAATCGAACCCCCGTTCATCGGGTGGGGTAACTGGGTAAGCGAAGCAATGAGCGAAGACCGGCAAGGCCGTTCCGGCGACAGCAACAAGATTCTGTACTGCTCGTTCTGCGGCAAGAGTCAACACGAGGTCCGTAAGCTGATCGCCGGGCCGAGCGTGTTCATCTGCGACGAGTGCGTCGAGCTGTGCAACGACATCATCCGCGAGGAGCTCGAGGAGAAGGCGCAGTCCGCACGCAGCAGCCTGCCCAAGCCCAAGGAAATCCTCGAGGTGCTGGACCAGTACGTGATCGGGCAGCAGCGCGCCAAGCGCACGCTCGCCGTGGCCGTGTACAACCACTACAAGCGCATCGAGAGCCGGCAGAAGAACGACGAAGTCGAGCTGGCCAAATCCAACATCCTGCTGGTCGGGCCGACCGGTTCGGGCAAGACGCTGCTGGCCGAGACGCTGGCGCGCCTGCTCAACGTGCCGTTCACGATCGCCGATGCGACCACGCTGACCGAGGCCGGCTACGTCGGCGAGGACGTGGAAAACATCATCCAGAAGCTGCTGCAGAAGTGCGACTACGACGTCGACAAGGCGCAGCAGGGCATCGTCTACATCGACGAGATCGACAAGATCTCGCGCAAGAGCGAGAACCCGTCGATCACCCGCGACGTGTCCGGCGAAGGCGTGCAGCAGGCGCTGCTGAAGCTGATCGAAGGCACCGTGGCGTCGGTGCCGCCGCAGGGCGGGCGCAAGCATCCGCAGCAGGAATTCCTGCAGGTGGACACCAAGAACATCCTGTTCATCTGCGGCGGCGCGTTCGCCGGCCTGGACAAGGTGATCCAGCAGCGTTCCAACGACGTCGGCGGCATCGGCTTCGGCGCCAAGGTGAAGAGCGCCGAGCGCAAGCGCGAAGTCGGCAAGATCCTGGCGGAAGTGGAGCCGGAAGACCTGATCAAGTTCGGCCTGATTCCCGAGTTCGTCGGCCGCCTGCCGGTGGTCGCCACGCTCGAGGAACTGGACGAGCCGGCGCTGATCCGGATCCTGACCGAGCCGAAGAACGCGATCACCAAGCAGTTCAAGAAGCTGTTCGAGATGGAAGGCGTGGAACTGGAATTCCGCGCCGACGCGTTGCTGGCCATCGCCAAGAAGGCGCTCAAGCGCAAGACCGGCGCGCGCGGCCTGCGCACCATCGTCGAGTCGGTGCTGCTGGATACGATGTACGAACTGCCGTCGCAGGAAAACGTCAGCAAGGTGGTGGTGGACGAGTCGGTGATCGAGCACAAGTCCGAGCCGTACCTGATCTACCAGACCCCGCCGCCGGCGCCGAAGGTGGCTTCGGCCGAGTGAGCGCGGGGTGAAGCCGCGGCGCTGTCCTGCCGCGGGCTTTGCGACTAGCTAAATGGTTGAAAGAAAAGGGGCTTTTTCGCTCCCCTTGCATCGTCCAGCCGATGGCCCCATAACGGGGCCATCGGCATTTTTATGCCCGCCTTTTCCGCATTCCCGCACCCCACATCGGAACCCTCATGGCCCAGTCCAAATCCGAAGTCTTCGACCTGCCGGTCCTGCCGTTGCGCGACGTCGTGGTCTTCCCGCACATGGTCATCCCGCTGTTCGTCGGCCGCGACAAATCGATGCGTGCGCTCGAGCACGCGATGGAAGCCGACAAGCGCATCCTGCTGGTCGCGCAGAAGTCCGCCGAGACCGACGATCCGGTGGCGGCCGACCTGTACAACGTCGGCACCCTGGCGCAGGTGCTGCAATTGCTGAAGCTGCCCGACGGCACCATCAAGGTGCTGGTCGAGGGGCTGTCGCGGGTCAGCGTCGACAAGGTGGTCGAACGCGACGGCGCGCTGCAGGGCCAAGGCAGCGAGATCGATGCGCCCGAGTCGCGCGAGGAGCGCGAGGTCGAGGCGATCGCGCGTTCGCTGATGTCGCTGTTCGAGCAGTACGTCAAGACCAACCGCAAGCTGCCGCCGGAGCTGCTGCAGACGCTGTCGGGCATCGACGAGCCGGGCCGCCTGGCCGACACCATCGCCGCGCACATCGGCGTGCGCCTGGCCGACAAGCAGCGCCTGCTGGAAACCCTGGAAGTGGGCGAGCGCCTGGAGACGCTGGTCGGCCTGGTCGATGGCGAGATCGACGTGCAGCAGCTGGAGAAGCGCATCCGCGGCCGGGTCAAGTCGCAGATGGAGAAGAGCCAGCGCGAGTATTACCTCAACGAGCAGATGAAGGCGATCCAGAAGGAGCTGGGCGATCTGGACGACGCGCCCGGCGAGCTGGAAGAACTGGCGCGCAAGATCGCCGAGGCGGGCATGCCCAAGCCGGTGGAAACCAAGGCCAAGGCCGAGCTCAACAAGCTCAAGCAGATGTCGCCGATGTCGGCCGAAGCCGCGGTGGTGCGCAACTACCTCGACTGGCTGCTGGGCGTGCCGTGGAAGAAGCGCAGCAAGGTGCGCAAGGACCTGAAGGTCGCGCAGGAAACGCTGGACGCCGATCACTACGGCCTGGAGAAGGTCAAGGACCGCATCCTCGAATATCTGGCGGTGCAGTCGCGGGTGAAGCAGATGAAGGGCCCGATCCTGTGCCTGGTCGGCCCGCCGGGCGTCGGCAAGACCTCGCTCGGCCAGTCCATCGCCAAGGCGACCAACCGCAAGTTCGTGCGCATGTCGCTGGGCGGCGTGCGCGACGAGGCGGAGATCCGCGGGCATCGGCGTACCTACGTCGGCTCGATGCCGGGCCGCATCGTGCAGAACCTCAACAAGGTCGGCAGCAAGAATCCGCTGTTCGTGCTCGACGAGATCGACAAGATGTCGATGGACTTCCGTGGCGATCCGTCCTCGGCGCTGCTGGAAGTGCTCGATCCCGAGCAGAACAACGCGTTCAACGACCACTACCTGGAAGTGGATCTGGACCTGTCCGAAGTGATGTTCGTGGCGACCTCCAACTCGCTGAACATCCCCGGCCCGCTGCTCGACCGCATGGAGGTGATCCGCATCCCCGGCTACACCGAGGACGAGAAGCTCAACATCGCCATGCGCTACCTGGTGCCCAAGCAGCTGAAGGCCAACGGCCTGAAGGGCGACGAGCTGGAGATCGCCGCCGACGCGATCCGCGACATCGTGCGCTACTACACGCGCGAGTCCGGCGTGCGCAACCTCGAGCGCGAAGTCGCCAAGATCTGCCGCAAGGTGGTCAAGGAGCTCGCGCTGGCCGGCCCGCAGCCGGCGCCGGCCAAGAAGGCGCCGGCGAAGAAGGGTGCGGCGGTCCGCAAGGACAAGGCGCGGGTGAGCGTCGGTTCCAAGAACCTGGACAAGTACCTGGGCGTGCGCCGCTTCGATTTCGGTCGCGCCGAGGAGCAGAACGAAGTCGGCCTGGTCACCGGCCTGGCCTGGACCGAAGTCGGCGGCGACCTGCTGCAGATCGAATCGACCCTGGTCCCGGGCAAGGGCGCGGTGATCCTGACCGGCCAGCTCGGCGACGTGATGAAGGAATCGGCGTCGGCGGCGCTGTCGGTGGTGCGTTCGCGCGCCGAGCGGCTCGGCATCGAGGTCGACTTCCTGCAGAAGCACGACGTGCATCTGCATGTGCCCGACGGCGCCACGCCGAAGGACGGCCCCAGCGCCGGCATCGCGATGGTGACGTCGCTGGTGTCGATGCTGACCAAGGTGCCGGTCAAGGCCGATGTGGCGATGACCGGCGAGATCACCCTGCGCGGCCGCGTGTCGGCGATCGGTGGGCTCAAGGAGAAGCTGCTGGCGGCGCTGCGCGGCGGCATCCGCACGGTGATCATCCCCGAGGAGAACCGCAAGGATCTGGCCGACATTCCGGAGAACGTCACCCGCGACCTGAAGATCGTGCCGGTCAAGTGGATCGACGAGGTGCTCGACCTGGCGCTGGAGACGCCATTGAAGCCGAAGGCGGAGGCCGCAGCCGAGGGCGAGCCGGTGCGGCGCAAGCCCAAGCCGAAAGCATCCTCGAACGCGCGCGTCAAGCACTAAAGGGCGCTGAACCGCGCCCGCCCAAAGGCCTCAAACCCGCGCCGTTGCTGGCTTTTCGGCTTGCGCGGGTGGGAGGCCGCTGGTATAAATGCACGACTTGCGAGCACTGCGAACGCGCGTGCTTGGTAGTGAAAAAATCAATCGGGGCCTCGTCGCAGACGAGGCAGGCCAAGCCGACACCCGATCCTCAATTCCGCGGTTTTCTGCCGCACATGGAGTCATCAAGCAATGAATAAAGCCGAACTGAACGACGCTATCGCCGCCGCTGCGGATATCTCCAAGGCCGAGGCCGGTCGCGCCGTCGACGCCTTCGTGTCCGAAGTCACCAAGGCGCTCAAGAAGGGCGACAGCGTGACCCTCGTTGGCTTCGGCACCTTCCAGGTGCGCGACCGTGCCGAGCGCACCGGCCGCAACCCGAAGACCGGCGACTCGATCAAGATCGCCGCGTCGAAGAATCCGACCTTCAAGGCTGGCAAAGCGCTGAAGGATGCCGTAAACTAATCGACTCGCTAGGGTGCTTAGCTCAGCGGTAGAGCGTCTCCTTTACACGGAGAGGGTCGGGGGTTCGAAACCCTCAGCACCCACCAGAGCACCGAGCGGCAAGTTTCAAAAGCGGAGTGGTAGTTCAGTCGGTTAGAATGCTGGCCTGTCACGCCGGAGGTCGCGGGTTCGAGTCCCGTCCACTCCGCCAGTTGTACCGAAGCCCCTGAGAAATCGGGGGTTTCGTTTCTCGAAGCGTCCGCCGCGCCTTGCGTCGTGCAGATACCCAGAGATTGCGGGCCTCGTGCCTGCCTCCGTTCAAAAAGCGGAGTGGTAGTTCAGTCGGTTAGAATGCTGGCCTGTCACGCCGGAGGTCGCGGGTTCGAGTCCCGTCCACTCCGCCAGTTTTGTACGCGAAACCCCCGAGCGATCGGGGGTTTCTTTTTTTCCGCAATGCCTCGCCGGCGACCGCCATGCGGGCCGCGGATTTCATGCCGGCGCACGCTCCGGGGCACGCCATTCCGCCGCAGGGCGTGAAGCGGGTTAAACTGCGCGGCTCGCCAACAGGCCTCGGTTCCCAACCAATGCTGCAGAAACTCCGCGAAAAGACCTCGGGCTGGATCGCCACCGCGATCATCGGCCTGTTGATGATTCCGTTCCTGTTCGTCATCGACAGCAGCTACCTCGGTGGCGTCGGTGCCAACAACGTCGCCAAGGTGCAGGCGCCGCCGTCGTGGTGGTCGTCGGCGCCGTCGTGGTGGCCGCTCTCGTTCCTGTGGCGGCACCACGAGGTGAGCACCGAGCAGTTCCGTGCGCGCTTCGAGGAAGCGCGGCAGCAGGCGCGCGAGCAGCAGGGCGAGAATTTCGATCCGCGCGAGTTCGAGAGCGCCGACAACAAGCGCAGGGTGCTCGACCAGTTGATCGACGAACAGGTGGTGAAGCTGGCCGCCGAGCATGCGCACGTGGTGGTCGGCGATGCCGCGGTCCGCGACTACATCGCCACCATCCCGGCGTTCCAGAACGACGGCAAGTTCGATCCGCAACGCTACCGCCTGGCGCTGGCGTCGGGCACCCCGCCGCGCACGCCGGCGATGTTCGACCAGTTGGTGCGCGATGGCCTGCAGCAGTCGTTGATCCCGGCCGCGTTGCAGGAATCGGCATTCGCGACCCAGCAGGAAACCGAGCGCCTGCTGAAGATGCTCGGCGAGACCCGCGACGTCGACCTGGCGCTGTTGCCGGAACAGCCGGCCGACACCACCCCGGTCAGCGACGCGCAGGTGCAGCAGTGGTACGACGCGCACCAGGCCGATTTCAAGCAGCCGGAACAGGTGTCGATCGAATACGTCGAACTGGACGCGAGCAAGCTGCCGCCGTCCAAGCCGGCCGACGAGGCGGTGCTGCGCAAGCGCTACGAGGACGAGAAGGCGCGCTTCGTCGAGCCCGACCAACGCCTGGCCTCGCACATCCTGATCAGCGCCGGCAAGGATCCCGCAGCGCAGAAGGCGGCCGAGGCCAAGGCCGCCAAGCTCGCGGCCGAGGCCAAGCAGCCCGGCGCCGATTTCGCCGCGCTGGCCCGTGCCAATTCCGAGGACCCGGGCTCCAAGAACGCCGGCGGCGATCTGGGTTGGGTCGAGAAGGGCGTGATGGTCAAGCCGTTCGAGGACGCCTTGTTCGCGATGAAGGCCGGCGACATCGTCGGTCCGGTGAAGAGCGAGTTCGGCTACCACGTGATCCAGCTGCGCGAGGTCAAGGGCGGCCAGGGCAAGAGCTTCGAGCAGGTGCGCGATCAGCTGGCCGGCGAGCAGCTGCAGGCCGACAACGAGAAGGCCTACAGCGATCTGAGCGGCAAGCTGGTCGACCTGGTGCTGAAGAACCCGACCGCGCTGGCGCCGGCGGCCAAGGACGTGGGCTTGCCGGTGCAGACCCTGGGGCCGTTCTCGCGTGCCGACGCCAGCGGCGTTGCCGCGCAGCCGGCGGTGCTGCGTGCGGCGTTCTCCGACACGCTGGTGCAGGACGGCACGGTCAGCGATCCGATCACCCTGGGCCCGAACCACAGCGTGCTGATCCGCGTCACCCAGCACCTGCCCGAGCAGACCCAGCCGCTGGCCAAGGTGCGCGAGCAGGTGGTGGCCGCGGTGCATGCCGATCGCACGGCCAAGGCGGCCGCGGCGAAGGCCGATGCGCTGCTGGAGAAGCTGCGCAAGGGCGAAACGCTGCAGGCGCTGGCCGGCCCGGAGAAGCTGCAGGTCACCCCGATGCCGGGGCTGCCGCGCACCGTGCCGATGCCGAGCCCGGAAGCCAACCGCGCGATCTTCAGCGCGCCGCTGCCGGCCGCGGGCAAGCCGTCGGTGGGCAAGGTCGAGTTGTCGGCGAACGGTGTGCCGGGCGGTGCCAAGCGCTACGCGCTGTTCGTGATCAACAAGGTGAACCCGGGCGACCTGAGCAAGGTGCCGGCGGAACAGCAGGCGACGTTGAAGCAGCAGCTTGGCCAGATCGAAGGCGCCGCCGCGGCGAAGGCCTACGTCGACGCGATGCGCAAGCGCTACAAGGTCAGCGTGCAGGAAGCGAATCTGTAATCGCTGCATGCGCCAATCTGTGATGCGAACAAGCCCGGCTGTGCCGGGCTTGTTCGTTTCTGGATCTTCGCCGGATATATCGACCGGCTCGACGCACGCGACGGCGTGCTGCGCGAGCGGATTGCGGTGATGCGGCTGTACCGGAATCGGGCACGGGGACGCTGGAAGAAAAATACCGCGCGCTGCGTGTGGCGCCTTCGTGCCTTCGCAGATGATCGGCATCGGCAGGCAGTGCGTGTGAATGGGCGAGCTGGCCAAGATCACGGATGCATCGGAATGTTCTCAGCGTTTCCTTGCGTAGGGGACGATTCCGGGTGGCCTGATCGCCCGTCGTGAGGTTTTGCCGGTAACGCTCGTCTACCTCTGAATCCCAAGAAAGCATGCCGATGCACTTTTGAGCCGCCGATGCGTCCGGCCTGCAGGCTCTGGCATCGAGGCGTTCGAGATGCACTGAAGTGGCAAAGGCGTATTGGCGATGGGACTCGGTGGCGTTGCGGTCGCGTTTCTTCCCATGGATGCCTTGGTATCACGGCCACATCGTCTTCCTGTCGCGGCTGAAGCCGCTCCTACACGAGCACGACGCGCTTGTTGTAGGAGCGGCTTCAGCCGCGACACGAAAACGCCACCCCATCGAGACGAACAGCGCGCAGCTTCCGGACTGAGGTTGTTAGAGCTGCCCTGAAGTCGTTCCCACAATGGTGTCGTCTGCGCGATCGCAGGCGGCCGGTTGGGGGCGGCGCGAACCGGGTGTCGGTGGCTGCTGATTGCCTGTGTCGCATTGCGTGATAGCGCGCGGCGCTACGGACGGTTCGCGCCGGAAGAGCTGTAGCCGTTGGAAGCGATGTTCTAGGTACGCACAGCGATTCCGCTGGCCATCGCGACGCCGCAGCGGTGGCGCGTGCGGTCCTTGCTTCGGTGCGCGCGAACCGGGCCCGTCGTGTTGCAGCGCTTGTCGCTATCGCGGTCCCGCGCAGCGGAACCAGCCTATTCCTCGTAGCTCAGCACCATGCCCGGGCGCAGCACGCTGCGCGCGGACAGGCCGTTCTTCGCCAGCAGCGTCTGCACGGTGATGCCGTAGCGCTTGGCGATGTTCCAGGCGGTGTCGCCGTCGCGGACGGTGTGGGTATGTCGCGCCGCAGGCGTGCGCTGGCGCATGCGCGGCGGCGTGGGCTCGCTGATGCTGGCGACGGCGCGCGTCGCCGGCGCTTCGGCCTGCTGCGGCTGTGCTGCCGCCGCCATGGCATCGGCAGCGGCCGTGGCGGCGCTGCCGCCGTTGCCGACCGGTGCCAGTACTGGCAGCGCGCGCTTCTTGCTGCGCACGTTGTCCAGCGCCGGATTCAGCCGCGCGACCTGGGTGCCCTGCAGCGCCTGCTGCCGCGCCCACTCGTCCAGCGCCATGCCGGCGGGCAGGGTGCGCGCCTGCAGGATCGGCACCTCGCGGTCCAGCGAGGCCATCCATTCCTCGCGGGTCTGCGCCTGTTCCAGCACGCAGGCCAGTGCGTGCAGTTTTTCGACGTAGGCATAGGTGATCGGCGACAGCCCGGGCAACTTGGCCGGCTGCGCGTTCTGCGCGTTCATGCCGGCGCGGCGCATCGACTGCAGCACGCGGTATTCGCCGGCGTTGTAGGCCATGATCGCCAGGCGCCAGTCGCCGCCGAACATGCCGTGCAAGGTCTTCAGGTAACGCACCGCAGCGCGGGTGGAGTCGACCGCGGACAGGCGTCCGTCGTAGCCGCCTTCAACCGGCACGTCGTGGTTGCGGGCGGTGTCGGCGATGAACTGCCACAGGCCGGCCGGGCCGCCGCTGTTGCGCGCGGCGGGGCGGTAGCCGCTCTCCACAAACGGGATCAGCGCGAATTCGGTGGGCAGATCGGCGGCACGCAATTCGTCCACCACGTAGCCGAACAGCGGCAGCACGTCCTCGTCCTCGTTGGCCAGTCGCGCCGGCGCGCGCGCGAACTGCTGCTTCCAGCGCGCATTGGTGGCGCCGCCGTCGCATTGCGCGTCGGCCAGGCCGTCGCGGAAGCTGGCGAGAATGGTGTGGCCGTTACGCGTGGTCGCCGGCGGCAGCGCCGCGGCGTCCATCGGCAATACGTTCAGTCCGGCGACGGTCTGCTCCAGCGCCGCACCGACCGGTGCCGCCGCGCCTGCGGAAGGGGCCGCCGACGCGAGCGCCAGGGTCAGCGCCGCGGTCAAACACAGCGACCTCATGCGCGGAAATCGTCTTTCCAGCGCCTCAATTCGGCGAATACTTCCACTTCGTCGCGGGCGCCGCGGCCGAGCCGGGCGCCGACCGCCTGCTGGACCGCCGCCGAGGCGGTGCGCAGGAACGGATTGGTCGCCACTTCGCTGGCGAGGCTGACGGGAACAGTGGGACGGGCAGCATGACGCATGGCCTGGACTTCCTGATGGCGCTGCCGCAAGGCAGCGTTGGTGGGATCGACCGTGACGGCGAATGCCGCATTGGCCAGGGTGTATTCGTGTCCGCAACACAGCAGCGTGGCGCCCGGGAGGGCGGCCAGCCGTTGCAGCGAACCCAACATCTGGGAGGGCGTACCTTCGAACATGCGCCCACAGCCTAGGCTGAACAGCGTATCGCCGCTGAACAGATGGCCGTGGCCGACATAGGCCACATGCGAGCGGGTATGCCCCGGCACGAACAGGGTCTGGAACTCCCACTGCAGCACCTGGACCGCCTCGCCGTCGCCGACGCGCTGGCTGGCGAACGGGATCCGCGGCTCGTCCGCCGGGGCGTATACCGGCAGGTCCGGCCAGCGCTCGCGCAAGGCGGCCACGCCGCCGATGTGGTCATCGTGATGGTGGGTCAGCAGAACCGCGGCCGGTTGCAGCCCTTGCGCGGCGGCTTCCAGCACCGGCTCGGCCTGGCCCGGGTCGACCAGCACGGCGCGGCCGTCCGCGGCGGCGATCGCCCAGATGTAATTATCCTGGAATGCGGGCAGGGCGATCAGTCGCATAGAATTGGCACCATGCCTGCCACCCCGTTCCCCCGTCAAGCCGCCGTCTCATCCTGGTTTGATACGGCGGTGGCGCAACAGCTGCTTCAGGCCGAGCAGCCGTTGATCCTCGACGCCTTGCTCGGACGCCCCGCGCAGCCCTGGTTGTGGCTGGCGCCGGTGCCGTTCGCGCCCTTGGCGCGCGAGCTGCCGGGGCGCGGCGTGCGCCTGCACCGCACCGCGCGCGGCTATGCCGGCGACCTGCTGTGCACGCTGCCGCTGCCGTTGCCGTCGGAAAGCGTCAACGCGATCGTGCTGCAGCACGTGCTCGGCGCCGACGCCGCGGCGCTGCTGGAGGAATGCGAGCGGGTGCTGATGCCGGGCGGCCGGATCTGGCTGTTCGCGCTCAACGCGGTCAGCCCGTACCGGTTGCGCTGGCGCCGCCAGGGTCTGGTGGCGCGGCCGCCGGGCAGCTGGCGCGGGCTGATGGAGCAGGCCGGACTGCCCTGCACAGAGCCGCCGCGCTACCTGGGGCCGGTGTGGCCGACCCGCGGTGGCGTCGGCTCGGCGACCTCCGGCGCGCCGCTGCGCGCGGTGTGCCTGCTGCAGGCGGAAAAGCGCACCGCCGCCGGCATCGGCCCCATTCCGCTGCGCGCGCCGGTACGCTGGCGCGGTTCGACCGCCTCCATCTGATCCTGGACGTACATGAAGACTGTTGAGATCCATACCGATGGCGCCTGCCTCGGCAATCCCGGCCCCGGCGGCTGGGCCGCGCTGCTGCGCTACAAGGGCCTGGAGCGCGAAGTCGCCGGCGCCGAGGCGCACACCACCAACAACCGCATGGAGCTGATGGCCGCGATCATGGCGCTGGAAACGCTCAACGAGCCGTGCCAGATCGTGCTGCATACCGATTCGCAGTACGTGCGCCAGGGCATCACCGAATGGATGCCGGGCTGGGTGCGGCGGCAGTGGAAGACCGCCGGCGGCGATCCGGTCAAGAACCGCGACCTGTGGGAGCGGCTGCATGCCGCCGCGCAGCGGCACAGCATCGATTGGCGCTGGGTTAAGGGCCATAACGGCGATCCGGACAACGAACGGGTGGACGTGCTTGCGCGCAACCAGGCGCTGCGGGTGCGCGCCGGCGGCGCCGCGGTCGCGTCCTGATCCTTTCCACGCCTCATCCTGCAGCGAGCCCCATGCGTCAGATCATCCTCGATACCGAAACCACCGGCCTGGAATGGAAGAAGGGCAACCGCGTCGTCGAAATCGGCGCGGTGGAACTGCTCGAGCGCCGTCCCAGCGGGCGCAACTTCCACCGCTATCTACGCCCAGACTGCGACTTCGAACCCGGCGCGCAGGAAGTCACCGGCCTGACCCTGGAGTTCCTCGCCGACAAGCCGGAATTCCACGAGGTGGTGGACGAGTTCCTGGCGTTCATCGACGGCGCCGAGCTGATCATCCACAACGCCTCGTTCGATCTGGGCTTTCTCGACTACGAGCTGTCGCGGCTGGGCGCGTCTTACGGGCGCATCCTCGACCGCGCCACTGTCATCGACACGTTGCTGCTGGCGCGCGAGCGCTTCCCTGGCCAGCGCAATTCGCTGGATGCGCTATGCAAGCGGCTAGGCGTGGACAACTCGCACCGGCAGCTGCACGGTGCGCTGCTCGATGCGCAGATCCTCAGCGACGTCTACATCGCGCTGACCTCGGGCCAGGAAGAGATCGGCTTCGCCCTGGCCGACGAGCGCGACAGCCACGCCGACGGCCAACGCGCGGCGTTCGACATGACGACGCTGCTGCCGCGGCCGCGGGTGCTGCCCACCGCGTCGGAACTGGAAGCGCACCAGGCGCGGCTGGAAAAGCTGCGCAAGAAGGCCGGGCGCGCGTTGTGGGACGCAGACGAGCCGGTGCTGGCCGAGGCCGTGGCCGGCTGAGCCGCCGCGGCGCCGGGCGCTGGCGTCAGTGTCGGCGTGCGTCGGCGGGGTTCGCCACGCCATGGCCGGCGCCGCTCACACGGCCGCCTGGGATCAGTGGCAGCGCACCAGGATCGCGGTGATGTTGTCCGAGCCGCCGCCGTCCAGCGCGGCCGCCACCAGCGTGTCCACGCATTCCTGCGCGCTGCAGTCGTCGTGGCCGAGCGTGGCAGCGATGCCTGCATCGTCCACCTCTTCGGTCAGCCCGTCGCTGCACAGCAGCAGCTGCATGCCCGGGCGCAGTTCGCCGGTCATCGTGGCCACGTTGAGGTGCAGCGGATCGGTGACGCCCAGCGCCTGGGTGACCACGTTGCGGTGCGGATGCGCGCGCGCCTGCTCGGCGGTCAGCGCGCCCTGCGCGATCAGTTCCTGCACGTAGCTGTGGTCCTGGCTGAGCTGGGCCAGCTTGCCGTCGCGCCACAGGTAGGCGCGGCTGTCGCCGACCCAGGCCACCTCGAAGCGGTTGCCTTGTACGCGCGCGGCGACCACGGTGGTGCCCATCGGCAAGGTGTCGTTGCGCCGGCGCGAGGCGCGGATGATCTCTTCGTCGGCGATGCGGATCGCCTGCGCCAGCGGGGTGCCGCCGCGCACCTCGCGGACGATGGCCTCGCGCGCCAGGGCGCTGGCCACCTCGCCGCAGGCGTGGCCGCCCATGCCGTCGGCGACCAGCCACAGGCCGAGCTCGTTGTCGCCGTAATAGGTGTCCTCGTTGAGCTCGCGGCGCAGGCCGACATGGGTGAGGTGTCCGAATTCGATCATTGCGCGCCTACGGCCGGCCCGGCTTCCTGTCAATCAAACGGCATCATCGCGGCCAAGCGGACATCAGGCAATCGCCGGCCGCGCCGCGGGGCAGGCGGGGTTCATGGCGATGTGAGGGCGGCGACCGGGCTGCCCCGCGACGCGGCGCTTGTCCGCGCGCGGCGGGAACCGTATGATGCACGCCCCCGGTCCGCCGGGGACCACCCGGGAAGGTGGCAGAGCGGTTGAATGTACCTGACTCGAAATCAGGCAGGCGTTTATAGCGCCTCGGGGGTTCGAATCCCCCCCTTCCCGCCAGATTTGTAGCAACAACGCTTCAGCCGAGCGCAGATGCAATCGGAGCAGGAGGGGGGTGAGAAGCCCCGCGGGGTTCGACGCATCGGCACGATGCGCACGGCGAAGCCGCCCGCAGGGCGAGGTGCAGCATGCACCGAGTGAATCCCCCCTTCCCGCCAGTTTTTCAGAAGGCCCCGTCAGGGGCCTTTTGTTTTTTGACGGCCGCGGCCACGCTGCGCCGACATGGCTTTAAGGCCTGCTCGTTACACTTCCTCTCAACTCTCGCCTGGGTGTGCCCATGTCCGAAATCCTCGTCCCCGTGTCGTTCGGCGAACTGCTCGACAAGATCGCCATCCTGCAGATCAAGTCCGAGCGCATCGGCGATGCGGCCAAGCTGGCCAACGTGCGCGCGGAACTGTCGGCGCTGGAGAAGACCTGGATGGCGCATCCGGCCGCCAGCGGCGACGTCGCCCGTCTGCGCCTGGAGCTGAAGGCGGTCAACGAGCGCCTGTGGGTGATCGAGGACGAAATCCGGATCAAGGAGAAGGCGCAGGCCTTCGACGAGGAATTCATCAAGCTCGCGCGCAGCGTGTACTACGAGAACGACGAGCGCGCGCGGATCAAGAAGGAGATCAACCTGGCGCTGGGTTCCAGCTACGTCGAAGAGAAGTCCTACCAGGACTACCGCGGCGCGGCGTCCTGAGCGAAGCATCCGGGAGGCGGCGCCGCCTCCCGGTGCGGCCCATGCAGGCCAGGGACGGGTGGATCAGGCGCGGGCGACCAGCAGTGCGGTCAGCCGGCGCACCAGCGGCAACGCCAGCAGCAGGGTGGGGAAGGCGATCAGCCACGACAACGCCCAGGCGCCCAGCCATAGCGAGCACACGCCCGGCGCCAGACCGACCGTGCGCAGCGTAATGATCATCGAGACCACGCAGGTCATCAGGATCGACAACAACAGCGGCATCACCCAGCCGGCATGGCGGGAATGCAGCTTGCGCGGGAAAAACCGAGGGGAACGGGACATGGTGCGAACTCCGTAAGCCGGTCGAAGCAAAGGCGCCACCCGTGGGCGCCGAGGCGCTGACGGGAATGGCCCCGGACGAATCCGGCGCGGTTGGCGCGTTGCTTGACGTAAACGCTTACGGCGGCGTCCGCAGACCGAAGGGGTGGCGAACGTGCCCGGGCATGGTAAGGCCGCGCTCGGCCTGCGCACAAGCCGGCCTACATGCCCTGGTCGGCGCGGTAGCGCTCGAATGCGGCGATCGCATCGTCCACCCCGATCAGCGCCATCACCGCGTCGAATTCGATCTTGCTGCCCCATTTCAATTGCTCGGCTGGCTTGCCGAGGAACTTGCGCGCCGCCGCGTCGTACTTGTCCACGCAGTAGCGGATGTCCGAATACGGGCCGCTGCGGCGCGGGTTGCTGGCCGCATGCAGGCCCAGCACCTTGCTGCCCACGGCGTTGGCGATGTGCATCGGGCCCGAGTCCGGGGTCATCACCAGCGCGGCGCGCTGCAGCAGCGCCGGCAGTTGCTTGAGCGTGTCGCGGCCGACCAGGTCGAGCAGCGGCGCACGCGCGGCCGCGACGATGGCATCGGCGGTGCTGCGCTCCAGGTCGCTGCGCCCGCCGCACAGCACCACCCGCCAGCCCTGCGCGGCGGCGTGGTCGGCGACCGCGGCGTAGCGGTCGGCGTACCAGTTGCGGCGGACATGGCTGGAACAGGGCGAGATCAGCAGCGCCGGGCGGCCGTCGTCGGGCCATTGCGCCTGCGCCCAGGCATGCGCGTCGTCGGGGATCGGCAGGTCCCAGCGCACCTCGGTCTGGCGCAGGCCCAGCGGCTCGCAGAAGCTGCCGATGGCGTCGAGCACGTGGATGCCGGGGCGGTCGGGGATGCGTTCGTTGACGAACAGGCCGTGCAGGTCCTTGGAGCGGCTGCGGTCGTAGCCGATGCGGCGGCGCGCGCGCACGAACGCGGACAGCACGTTGGCGCGCAACGCCACCTGCATCTGCAGCAGCGCATCGAAGCCCTGCGCCGGCAATTCGCGGCGCAGCGCGCGCATGCCGGCCAGGCCGCTGCGCTTGTCGTAGTCGTGGAAGATCACGCCGGGCAGGCCGTCGAGCAGTTTGTGCCCGGCCTTGTCGATGATCCAGTGCAGCGGCGGCGCGGCGGGCCAGGCGCGCTGCAGGGTACGCACCAGCGGCACCACATGGGTCACGTCCCCCAGCGCCGACAGGCGCAACAGGCACAGCGAAGGGAGCGTTGCTGCCATGGTGTTGTTAGACTCGCTGAATGGTTGCATTCGACGCCACCGAAGCGCTGACGCCGTACCGCGAGGGCCGCGGCTATGGCGCCATTCTGTTCGACCGCCAACGGCTGCGGCAAGCCGAGCCGGCGCTGTTCTCGGCCGCATACTGGGCCGAGCGCGCGCGTCCGGTGGACCAAGGCGGCCGCGGCGGCGCCTGGTTCGTCGATGCCCCGTTCGGCGCCAGCGTGCTGCGCCAGTACCGGCGCGGCGGGGTGGTCGCCAAGCTCAGCCGCGACCGCTACCTGTGGACCGGCGCCGACCGCACCCGCAGCTTCGCCGAGTTCCGGCTGATGCGCGCGTTGATCGCGCGCAAGCTGCCGGTGCCGCGGCCGCTGGCGGCCTGTTATCTGCGCCAGGGGCTGCGCTACCGCGCCGCGATCCTGATGGAGCGGCTGGAAGGGGTGCGCTCGCTGGCCGACCGCGCGCAGGTCGCCGGCCGCGGCGCGCCGTGGGAGGAGACCGGGCGGCTGATCGCGCGCTTCCATCGCGCCGGGCTGGATCACGCCGATCTCAACGCGCACAACATCCTGTTCGACGGCAACGGCCGCGGCTGGATGATCGATTTCGACCGCGGCGTGCTGCGCATCCCGGCCACGCGCTGGCGCGAGCGCAACCTCAAGCGCCTGCACCGCTCGTTGCTGAAGCTGCGCGGCGAGCGCAGCGTGGACGAGGTCAACAAGGACTACGCGCGCCTGCGCCGCGCCTACGATCTGGCCTGGAACCGGGGTTACTGATGGCCTGGGCGCTGCGCTTTCAGGGCGTCGGCAATGCGTCGGCGGTGGCGCTGGGGTCGCCGATGGCCACCATCGAGCGCGACGGTGCGCCGTGGCTGAGCATCGATTGCGGCGGCGAGGGCCTGAGCGCCTACCAGGCGCATTACGCGGCGATGCCGCAGGCGCTGTTCGTGACCCATGTGCATCTGGACCATGTGGCCGGCTTCGAGCGGCTGTTCGTGGACACGTATTTCTCGGCGCGGCGCGGCAAGGTGCGGGTGTATGTGCCGGCGCCGGTGCTGCCGCTGCTGCATCGCCGGATCGGCGACTACCCGAACGTGCTGGCCGAGGGCGGGGCCAATTTCTGGGACGCGTTCCAGCTGATCGCGGTCGGCGATGCGTTCTGGCACGACGGGGTGCGGCTGGAGGTGTTCCCGGTGCGCCACCACTGGCCGGACACCGCCTACGGGCTGCGCCTGCAGGGCGCGCTGGTGTGGAGCGGCGACACCCGGCCGATTCCGGAAATGCTGAGCCGTTATGCCGGCGACGGCGAGCTGGTCGCGCATGACTGCGGCCTTCACGGCAATCCGTCGCATACTGGGGTGGATGACCTGGAGCGGGAATATCCCGCCGAGTTGCTGCAACGCATGATGCTGTACCACTACGCCAGCGCCGAGGATGCCGAGGCCTTGCGCGCGCGCGGCCACCGCGTCGCGCGGCCGGGCGAGTGCGTGGCCCTGGACACGCCGCGCGCGCCGCAGGTGCCGGCGCCGTGAGCGCCGTGCTGCGCCCGCCGTTGCCGCTCGCTCCGGCCGCGCCGGTGGATCGGCTGGGGCGCCCGCTGCGCGACCTGCGCCTGTCGGTGATCGAGGCCTGCAATTTCCGCTGCGGCTATTGCATGCCGGCCGACAAGGTGCCCGACGACTACGGCTTCGATGCGGCCTCGCGGCTGTCGTTCGACCAACTGGAGACGCTGGTGCGCGGCTTCGTGCGCAACGGCGTCAACAAGCTGCGCCTGACCGGCGGCGAGCCGCTGCTGCGCCGCGACCTGCCCGAGCTGGTGCGGCGCCTGGCGCGCATTCCCGGCCTCGACGACCTGGCCATGACCACCAACGGTTCGCTGCTGGCGCGGCACGCCCAGGCCCTGCGCGATGCGGGATTGCGCCGGGTCACGGTGAGCCTGGACGCGATCGACCCTGCGAGCTTCCGGCGCCTGTCCGGCGGCCGCGGCGAGGTGGCGCAGGTGCTGGTCGGCATCGACGCGGCGGTGGCGGCCGGGCTGGGTCCGGTGAAGATCAATTGCGTGGTCCAGCGCGGCATCAACGACGATCAGGTGCTGCCGCTGCTGGCGCACTTCCGCGGCAGCGGCCACGTGTTGCGCTTCATCGAGTATATGGACGTGGGCACCTGCAACGCCTGGCGCCGCGAACGGGTGGTGCCTTCGGCGGAATTGCATGCGCGCATCGCCGAGCGCTGGCCGTTGCGTGCGCTGGATCCGCACTACGCCGGCGAGGTCGCCGCGCGCCATGCCTTCGTCGACGGCGGCGGCGAGATCGGCTTCGTCAGTTCGGTCAGCGCACCGTTCTGCGGCGATTGCCATCGCGCGCGGGTGTCGGCCGACGGCCAGCTCTACACCTGCCTGTTCGCCGCCGCCGGCACCGATCTGAAGCCGGCCCTGGCCGGCGGCGAGGACGCATTGGCCGAGCGCGTGCAGGCCTTGTGGAGCCAGCGCGGCGATCGCTACAGCGAACTGCGCGGCGATGCGCGCGCGGCGCGCGGCAAGCACGTCGAGATGTTCCTGATCGGCGGATGAGCGCAATGGACGACTTGCTGAAGCAGCGCCTGTTCGCGCTGGAGCTGGAATTGCTGGAGCCGGCGACGCGCGCCTCGGTGGCGCGGTTGTCGGCGCTGCTCGACGAGACGTTCGTCGAATTCGCTGCGTCCGGGCGATGCCTCGACAGGCAGGCGCTGCTGCAGGAATTGCCGGCAGAGGCTGGCGCCGTCCGCTATCGCGCCTTCGATCTGCAGGCGTGGTTGCCGGCGCCGGATCTGGCGCAGTTGCGCTATCGCAGCGAGCGCCGCGATGGCGATGGCACGCCGGTGCGGCATGCGCTGCGCAGTTCGCTGTGGCGCCGCCGCGATGGCGAATGGCGCATGCTGTTCCACCAGGGCACGCCGATTCCCGGCGCCGCCTGAGCAGGGTGCCGTGGGAGCGGCAGCGCAGTCTATGAGCGAAGAAAAGGCCAAGTACGCCGTTGCGGCGAGCGACACGCTGACCCACCTGGATCCGCAGGGGGTGCCGACGATGGTGGATGTCTCGGCCAAGGCCGTCACCGCGCGCGTCGCCGTCGCCGAGTCGCGGGTGCGCTTTCCCGTCGCGGTGGCCGCGCAATTGCGCGCCGACGCGTTGCGCAGCGCCAAGGGCGGCATCGTCGATACGGCGGTGATCGCCGGCACCATGGCGGTCAAGCGCACCCATGAACTGATCCCGTTCTGCCATCCGCTGCCGATCGACGGCTGCCGCTTCGCCATCGACTGGGCCACGCCGCAGGTGCTGCGCATCGAATGCACGGTGCGCACCGTGCACCGTACCGGCGTGGAGATGGAGGCGCTGACCGGCGCCAGCGTCGCCGCGCTGACCGTCTACGACATGTGCAAGGCGCTGACCCACGCGATGACGATCGGCCCGGTACGCCTGCTCGGCAAGCGCGGCGGCAAGCGCGATGTCGGGAGCGCGGCATGAGCGTGCAGGTGACCGTGCTGTACTTCGCCAGCCTGCGCGAGGCGGCGGGCATCGAGCGCGAACAGGTGCAGACCGCGGCCGCCGACCTGCGCGCGCTGTACGCCGAACTCGACGCGCGACACGGCCTGCGCTGGCCGTCGCAGCGCCTGCGCGTGGCCGTGGACGGCGCCTTCGTGGGCTGGGACGAGGCGCTGCGCGAGGGCAGCGAAGTGGTGTTCATTCCGCCGGTCTCGGGAGGCTGAGCGATGTCCGACACGCACCGCTTCCATCTCGCCGACAGCGCCCTCGACATCGCCACGCTGCGCGCGCCGCTGGCGCATGCGCAGGCCGGCGCCTACGCCAGTTTCGAAGGCTGGGTGCGCGACCACAACGACGGCCGCGCGGTCGATGGCCTGCGCTACGAGGCCTACGCGGCGCTGGCCGAGGCCGAAGGCCGGCGCATCGCCGACGAAGCATTGGCCCGCTTCGACGTCCTCGACCTGCGCTGCGTGCATCGCATCGGCGACTTGGCGATCGGCGACCTGGCGGTCTGGGTGGGCGTGGTGGCGGCGCACCGCGGCGCCGCCTTCGATGCCTGCCGCTACGTCATCGACGAGGTCAAGGCGCGGGTGCCGATCTGGAAGCACGAGCGTTACCGCGAGGGCGACGCCGGTTGGTTGCATCCGGAGACGTAGCGTCGGCCTCAAGGTGGCGGACGACTAGGCGCGAGCTGAGCAACAGGCGCCGAATCGGCCCATACGGCTTCATCTTCGTAAGTTAAGGGTGGTGACCCCGCCGGCTGACCTCGGCGCCCGCGTCGATCGATACGCGCCGTGGGAACGCTGCCATTGTGGGGATGATTGCGCCGTCGCCACGGCCGGTGCCAACGACTGGCCAGGATCGACGCTTGCGGCACGGCGCGGAACACAGCTGCAGCTTGCCGGGTCTATCCGGTCGAAGTGACCGCATTTATCTGGCAGGTCTGCTTTCAGAAGGGTGGCGACCCCGCCGGCTGACCTCGGCGCCCGCGTCGATCGATACCGTTGCTGCCTTCCGGCCCTGGCGGGGTTTTCGACCTAGCGTCGCGAGGGGCCGACGGGGCCACCATAGAGACGAAACCGCGCCAGTGGCGCGGTCTTTCCCTTTGAGTTCTTTCGCCGGCGGCGAAGAAACCCTGCGAGGGAAGCGCAATTCAAATCTGGCGGAGAGAGGGGGATTCGAACCCCCGAAGCGCGGTTTAGACGCTTACACACTTTCCAGGCGTGCTCCTTCAACCACTCGGACACCTCTCCGGGATCTTGCTCGGGCCAACGGTCCGGGCAAGGGCGGGAATTCTACCCGCCGTGGTCGTCATCCACAAGGCGATCGCTGTGCGGAGCCGGGCGCCGCCGGCCAGGCGTGCGCGGGCGCCGGATGCGCGGGTGCTGCGGCCGCGTGCGGTGGTCGCTGAACGATCCGCCTCGCCCGGCGTGGCACAATGGCGGTTCAGATGAAGACGGTTGCCTGATGTCCTATCTCGTTCTCGCCCGCAAGTGGCGCCCCAAGCGTTTTGCCGAGCTGGTGGGGCAGGAGCACGTGGTCCGCGCGCTCACCAATGCGCTGGACAGCGGGCGCGTGCACCACGCGTTCCTGTTCACCGGTACCCGCGGCGTTGGCAAGACCACCATCGCGCGGATCTTCGCCAAGTCGCTGAACTGCGAGCAGGGCACCAGCGCCGACCCGTGCGGGCAGTGTCCGGCGTGCCTGGACATCGACGCCGGCCGCTACATCGACCTGCTGGAAATCGACGCCGCGTCCAATACCGGCGTGGACGACGTGCGCGAGGTGATCGAGAACGCGCAGTACATGCCCTCGCGCGGCAAGTTCAAGGTGTACCTGATCGACGAAGTGCACATGCTGTCCAAGGCGGCGTTCAACGCGCTGCTGAAGACGCTGGAAGAGCCGCCGGAGCACGTCAAGTTCCTGCTCGCCACCACCGACCCGCAGAAGTTGCCGGTGACGGTGCTGTCGCGCTGCCTGCAGTTCAACCTCAAGCGCCTGGACGAGGAGCAGATCCAGGGGCAGATGACCAGGATCCTGGCTGCCGAGCAGATCGAGGTCGACGCCTCGGCGATCGTGCAGCTGGCCAAGGCCGCCGACGGCAGCCTGCGCGACGGCCTGTCGCTGCTCGACCAGGCCATCGCCTACGCCGGCGGCGCGCTGCGCGACGACGTGGTGCGGGCGATGCTGGGCACGGTCGACCGCACCCAGGTCGGGGCGATGCTCGAGGCGCTGGCCGATGGCGACGGGCAGCGGCTGCTGCAGGTGGTCGCCGGGCTGGCCGAGTTCTCGCCGGACTGGGGCGGGGTGCTGGAGGCGCTGGCCGAGGCGCTGCACCGGATCCAGGTGCGGCAGCTGGTGCCGGGTGCGGCGGTGGCCGCCCTGGACGGGCTGGACCCGGCGCCGTTCGCCGCGCGCCTGCGCCCGGAAATCGTGCAGCTGTGGTACCAGATGGCCTTGAACGGCCGCCGCGATCTGTACCTGGCGCCGAGTCCGCGCGCCGGGTTCGAGATGGCGGTGCTGCGCATGCTGGCGTTCCGTCCGGCCGGCGCGGCGCCGTTGCCGGCCGCGTCCGGGTCGGGGACGACGACGGAAGGCCGTGCGCCTGCGGCGCCCGTGGCTGCGGCGCCTGCTGCCGCTTCCGCAAGCGCCGCCGCCGCGCCGCCGGTTGCCGCGATGCCCGCACCCGCCGCGCCGATGATGGCGCCAGCGCCGGCAGCGGCTGCGGTCGCCGCCAGGCCGGCGCCTGCGCCTGCGCCGGTCGCAGCATCCGCCGTGCTGGACCCGCCGTGGGAAACCGCGGCGCCGGCCCCTGCGCAGGCAGCGCCGCCGGTTGCGAACACCGTTCCAGTCGCGCCGCCGCCCGCGTCCTCGCCCGAGCCGGAAATGGCGATGGTGCCGCCGCTGGCAGCCGAGCGCACGCCGGCCGAACCCACCGCACCGCGCGCGCTGCACGCGGCCGAGGACTGGCTGGAACTGGTCGCCGATTGCGGACTGACCGGGCCGTCGCGGCAGCTCGCCGCCAATTCGGCCTTCGTCAGCCACGCCGACGGCGTGCTGCGGCTGTCGCTGTCGCCGGGCTTCGAATACCTGCAGTCCGAGCGCTCGCTCGGCGAACTGGCCGCGGCGCTGGCCGATGCGCTGGGCAGCCGGCCGAAGATCGTGATCGAAAGCGGTATCGCGGTCGATGCCGAAACCCTGCACGAGCGCTCGCACCGGCAACGCGGCGAGCGCCAGAGCGCGGCCGAGGCCGCATTCCTGCACGACCCGGCGGTGCAAGCGCTGATCCAGCAGCAAGGCGCGCGGGTCGTGCCCGATTCCATCCGCCCCTACCAAGAGTAATCAAGCATGCGTGGGAACATCGCCCAATTGATGCAGCAGGCGCAGAAGATGCAGGAAAACCTGCAGCGCGCCCAGGAAGAACTGGCCAAGCTGGAAGTCACCGGCAGCGCCGGCGGCGGCATGGTCAGCGTGACCCTGACCGGCGCCAAGGAATGCCGCAAGGTGCGGATCGATCCGAGCATCCTCTCCGACCAGGAGATGGCCGAGGATCTGATCGCCGCCGCCTTCAACGATGCCTCCAACAAGATCGACGCCGAGTCCAAGTCGCGGATGGGGGCGGCCACGGCCGGCATGCCGATCCCGCCGGGCATGAAGCTGCCGTTCTGAGGGGCCGGGATTCGGGATTCGGGATTGGGGATTCGCAAAGGCAAGAGCGAAGCCACTTCTTCCCAATTCCGGATCCCGCCGTCCTAATTCCGAATTCATGTCTTCCCTGCTCGAACAGCTGATCGAGGCCTTCCGGGTGCTGCCCGGTGTGGGCCAGAAGTCGGCGCAGCGCATGGCCTATCACGTGCTCGAGCGCGAGCGCGACGGCGGGCTGCGCCTGGCGCACGCGCTGGCCGAGGCGGTGGAGAAGGTCGGCCACTGCACGCAGTGCCGCGATTTCAGCGAGACCGAACTGTGCGCGATCTGCGCCAGCGCCGGCCGCGACCGCCAGCAGCTGTGCGCGGTGGAATCGCCTGCCGACCGCCTGGCGATCGAGCACGCCACCGGCTACCGCGGGCTGTACTTCATCCTGCAGGGCCGGCTGTCGCCGCTGGATGGCGTCGGGCCGCGCGAGCTCGGCCTGGACCGGCTCGGGGCGCGGCTGGCGCAGGGCGAGATCGCCGAGTTGATCATCGCCACCAATTCCACCGTCGAGGGCGAGGCCACCGCGCACTATCTGGCGCAGCTGGCGCGCCGGCATGGCGTGCGCCCCAGCCGCTTGGCGCAGGGCCTGCCGCTGGGCGGGGAGCTGGAGTACGTGGATCGCGGCACGCTGTCGCATGCCTTCGGCAGCCGCAACGAGGTTCCGCGCGGCGCCGCAGGCGAGTAGCGGCACACCTGGCGATGCCTACCTGTCGCCGAATTCGGCTATAACGACTGCCCCTTTCCGCTGCGCGAGCCCGGTCCATGGACACCATCTTCGGCAAGATCATCCGCCGCGAAATTCCCGCAAGCATCGTGTACGAGAACGACGACGTGCTCGGCTTCAAGGACATCGCGCCGCAGGCGCCGGTGCACGTGCTGTTCATTCCCAAGCAGGTGGAGATTCCCACCCTCGACGATCTGGCGCCGGAACAGGCCACGCTGGTCGGCAAGCTGGTGCTGGCCGCGGCCACTTACGCGCGCGAACAGGGCCTGGCCGAAGACGGCTACCGGGTGGTGATGAACTGCCGCGAGCATGCCGGGCAGACCGTGTTCCATCTGCACCTGCACCTGCTGGCCGGCGCGCCGCTGGGCCGCTTCGGCACGCCCTGAGCGAACGCCACGGCACGCGTTGCCGCGGCGCTGCCGGCCAAACGGAAAACGCCGCTTTTCAGCGGCGTTTTCTTCATTCATGGCACAGCGGGTGCCATCGAGCGGCTTACCACCAGCCGCGACCCCAGCCCCAGCGCGGACCCCACGGATCCCACGGGCCCCAGGGACCGTACGGGTAGGCGGGGACCACGTCGACCTGGCGCACCACCGGCCACAGGTAGACCACGTCGGCATCGATCTTCGGCAGGCGGTAGTCGTACTCGCCGATGCGGGTGCTCTCGTAGCCGGCGACGTGGCCGATGAAGGTCACTTCGCGGCCGGGTTCGAACACCGCCGGATCGTAGAAGCCGGAGCGGCAGGCGATGAAGCGGCCGTCGCTGGCGTCGGCCGAGTCGCTGTCCGGGCGGCCGCTGGCGCTCAACGGCCGCGACAGCATCTGGAAGCAGGTCTGGCCCTGGCCGGGCTTGGTCTGGATGATCTTGCCGCCCCAACGCACCGAGGTACCGACCTGCTGGCCGGCGACCGAGTCGCGTGGGGTGACGGTGGCGAATTGGCCTTGCAGCGGTTTGGGTGCGGTCGCACAGGCGCCGAGAGCGAGAACGGCCAGGACGGGGAACAGCAGTCGGATCTTCATCGAGATGCTCCGGTGTGCGGACGGTGCCTGCGCAGGTCGCGCAACAATGAAGCCCTGTCCGAATCCGCGCCAGCGTAGCGCGAATCGGCGAAACGCTGGCTGAGCGAAAGCAACGCGTTTGCCTCCATCACCTGGTGCACACGCGACGCCCACACCAGCGCCGGTTCGTGCGCTTCGCGGCCCAGGCCGAGCCGGGCGTAGCGCCGGCCCAGCCGGCGCCAGGCGCGCAGCAGCGGGTCGCGCTCGCGTTCGCCACGCGCCAGCAGCCACGCCATCCAGCCCAGCAGCAGGGCGGCGAAGCCGGCGAACAGCGCGACCAGTTGCGCCGGCTCCAGCTTGGCGATGCCGAGGTCGCTCAGCAGCCGCTGCTGGCGGTTGGCGTCGAAGGACAGCACCAGGTCGTTCCAGCCGCGGCGCAGCCAGTCGCCGACGTCGCGCAACCGCCAGTCGGCGCTGCCGCCCTGGGCGCCGGCAGCGCCGCCGAGGCGGTCTTCCAACGTGTCGTAGATGCGTTCCGGGGCGACCGCGGCGGTCGGGTCCACGCGCACCCAGCCGCGCTGCGGCAGCCACACTTCGGCCCAGGCGTGGGCGTCCATGCGCCGCACCACCCAGTAGCCGCCAAACGGATTGCGGGTGCCGCCGGCATAGCCAGTGACCACGCGTGCGGGAATGCCGGCGCCGCGCATTAGCACCACGAAGGCGGAGCTGAAGTGCTGGCAGAACCCGGCCTTTTGCTGGAACAGGAATTCGTCGACGCCGTCGCGGCCGGGCAGCGGCGTCTCCAGCGTGTAGGCGAAATCGCGGCGGATCCACTGCAGCGCGCGCGCCACGATCGCGGCGTCGTCGCTACCGGCCTGCTGCCGCCATTGCCGGGCCAGCGCCAGGGTGCGCGGGTTGTAGCCGGGCGGCAGCGCCAGCGCGCGCTGGCGTTGCGCCGGCGCCAGCGTGGCCTCGAAGCGCAGCGGCGGCGCCGAACGCAGGCGCCAGCGGCTCAGCGCGCCGAGCGGGCGTTCGCTCTGCAGCACGTAGTCGGCGGTGATGCGGGTGCCTTCCGGCGCCTGCAGCGGCAGGTCCAGCGCCACCAGCTGGCGGCGATCGGTCGGCTCGACCTCGATCTCGTAGTCCCACGTAGTCGCACCGGTCTGCACCGCCGGCGCCGGCAGGTAGTCGTTGCCGCGTTGCGCGCGCCAGGTGCTGCCGTCGAAATCCCACAGCACCGGCCCGCGCCAGTAGCGCTGCGCCGGCGCCGGCACGCGGCCGAAGAACTGCACGCGCAGCGCCGGGGTGTCGTCGGCCATCAGGTCCAGCCATTGGCCCGGGCTCATCGTGTCCGACAGGCCAGGCCGCGCCAGCGCACGCTCGGGCACGCCCCACAGCGGCGAGCCCAGGCGCGGGAACAGCCAGAACGCGGCCAGCGCCAGCGGCAGGCCCAGCGCCAGCAGCCGGCCGACGCCGCGCAGCTGGCCGCGCAGCGGCGGCGCGGCGCTGTGCCCTTCCTGGTCGGCCAGGCGCTGCATGCACAGCAGCGCGGCGATCACCGCGGCCAGCCCCAGCAGCATGGTGATCGGCCCCTGGTCCAGCAGGAACGCGGCGAACGGCGCGAACAGGGCGAAACCGAGCAGGCTGCGCGCGTCGCGCAGCGTCTTCAGTTCCGACGGCTTGATCGCCAGCATCGCCGCGAGCATGGCGCAGCCGGTGTCGCGGCCGAAGCGCATGCCGACCTGCCAGTAGATCGCCGCCAGCATCGCCGCCACCAGCAGCAGGCGCAGCGCGGCCGGCAGCGGTCGCCAGGCCGAGCTGGCGCCGATCAGCAGCGCGGTCGCCGCGAACAACAGCGCCAGCGCACCGGGCAACTGCAGCAGCAGCGGCAGCAGCGCCAGCAGGCCGGCCCCCAGCGCCCAATGGCGGCTGCCGTCGCGCAGCGCGGGCGAGCGCGGCTCAGCCATGCGGCAGCAGCGCCAGCGCGCGCAGGCACAGGTGCCGGTGCTGCGGGCCGCGGCCCGGGCCCAGCGGCGCCTGCCCCGGCAGCAGCAGGCGGTAGCGGCGGCCGTCGCGCTCGGCGTCGTTGACCCAGCGCGCCAGCCGCGCGATGCGGCGCTCGTAGGGCAGCGCCGGCAGGGTGCGCCAGTCCAGCACCACGTCCACGCCGATCGGGCGTTCGTATTCGCGTACCAGCAGCGTGTCGCGGCGCGCCGAGTGCTTCCAGGCGATCGCGCGCGGCGCATCGCCGGCGCGGTACGGTCGCAGCTGGTGCAGTTCTTCGCCGAGCGCGTGCAGGCGGGTCTGGGTCGGGGTGCCGTCGCCGTGCGGCAGCGGCGGCCCGTCGTGTTCCGGCTGCGGATAGACCAACAGCGGCGCATCCGGCCAGAACCAGGCCCAGGCGCGCAGCAGGCCCAGCGGCTGGGTGGTGGAAATGCGGATGCGCTGCAGGTCGAGCCAGCCGCGGCGGGCGGTGGGCAGTTCCAGGTCGGCTTCGGCGGCGCCGTCGCCGTGCAGGTCGAGGTAGGTGTGCCGGTCGGCATGCGCCACGCGCAGGCCGCGGCGATGCCGGGCGTCGTCGGCGGCCAGCGCCAGGCGCAGCCGCAACGGCGTGCCGGCCGCGACCGGTTCGGCCGACAGCGCCTCCAGGCGCAGTCCCGACAACTGCAGGTGGGCGGCGATCGCGCTGGCGATGGCGGCCGCGCCGAGCAGCATCGCCAGCAACAGGGCGGGGTTGTTGTTGTAGTTCAGCGCGCCGAGCAGCATCGCGCCGAGCAGCAGCGCCAGGAAGCCGCCGAACGGCGTGGGCAGGATGTAGATCCGGCGCCGGTCCAGCCGCACCGGCAGCGGCTCGGGATCGCGCGGCCGCGCCAGCCGTGCCAGCGCCTGTCGCCCCTCGCGCAGCCGTGCGCGCATGCCGGTCAGTCCACCGCGACGCTGTGCAGGATCGCCTTGGCCAGCGCTTGCCCGGAAGCCGATTCCTGTTCGGCCACCAGGCGATGTTCGGCGACCGCCACGAACAGCGCCTGCACGTCCTCGGGCAGTGCATGCGCGCGGCCGAGCAGCAGCGCGTGCGCCTTGGCCGCGCGCAGCAGCGCGATGCCGGCGCGCGGCGACAGGCCCACGCGCACGCCCGGATGCTGGCGGCTGCGCGCGAGCAGCGCCTGCACGTAGCCGACCAGCGCGTCGCTGGCGTGGATCTGCTCCACGCTGTGCCGCAGCGTGGTCATGTCGGTGTCGCTGAGCAGCGGCCGCGCCTGCGCGATCAGGTCGCGGCGGTCGCTGCCGCTGAGCAGCGCGCGTTCGGATTCGGCGCTGGGATAGCCCAGCGCCAGGCGCAGCAGGAAGCGGTCCAACTGCGAATCGGGCAGCGGGAAGGTGCCCGACAGGTCCACCGGATTCTGCGTGGCGATGACGAAGAACGGCGCCGGCAGCGGATGCGTCGTGCCGTCCAGCGTGACCTGCTGTTCGGCCATCGCTTCCAGCAGCGCGCTCTGCGTGCGCGGCGGCGCGCGGTTGATCTCGTCGGCCAGCAGCACGTGGGTGAACACCGGGCCGGGATGGAACTGGAACTGGCGCGATTGCGCGTCGTACACCGACACGCCGAGCACGTCGGCCGGCAGCAGGTCGGAGGTGAACTGCACGCGCTGGAAGCTCAGTCCCAGGCTCGCGGCCAGCGCATGCGCCAGCGTGGTCTTGCCGAGTCCGGGCAGGTCCTCGATCAGCAGATGTCCGCCGGACAGCAGCGCGACAAAGGCCATGCGCACCTGCTGCGGCTTGCCCAGGACCAGCGAATTGACCTGCTGCTGGGCCTGCGCGAGCGCCTCGCGCAGCGTATCGGTTAGCATTTCCGGCAAGCGGGGCGGAGTAGACATCGCATTCTCGCAATGGGTTTAGGGGAGTCTAAAGGCAATGCAAGGCGAACAACGTGCACGCACCACCTTCATGGTGCTGTGGGTGCTGGTCACCGCGGCCAAGCTGCTGGCGGCCGCGCGCCTGCCGTTGTTCGTCGACGAGGCGTTCTATTGGCAGGAAGGCCAGCACCTGGCCGCCGCCTATTCGGATCTGCCCGGGCTGACCGCCTGGCTGGCGCGGCTGGGCGTGGCGCTCGGCGGTGAGCATCTGCTGGCGCTGCGCGCGCCGTTCCTGCTGTTGTCGGCGTTGATGCCGTGGCTGATCGCGCGCATCGCCACGCGCTGGTTCGGCGCGGTGGCCGGCTGGCGCGCCGGCAGCCTGACCTTGCTGATGCCGCTGTCGGGCACGCTCGGCATCCTCGCCCTGCCGGACGTGCCGATGGCGCTGGCCACGATCCTGTGCATGGACGCCAGCGCGCGGCTGCTGCGCCAGATCGATGCGATGAGCGCGGTGGAACTGGCGCTGGGCCTGACCCTGGGCGCGCTGAGCCACTATCGCTTTGCCGGGGTGATCGGGGTCGGCGCGATCGCGCTGCTGCTGATCCCGCAGGGCCGGCGCATGCTGCGCGACCCGCAGGTGTGGGTGGCGCTGGCGATGGGCATCGTCGCCTGGCTGCCGCTGCTGGCCTGGAATGCGGACAACGGCGAGGCCGGGGTCAAGTTCCAGTTGATCGATCGGCATCCATGGAGTTTCCAGCCCAGCGGCATCGCTTTCGTGCTGATCCAGGGCCTGCTGGTCACGCCGCTGCTGGCGGTGGCGATGTGGAAGGTGGCGCTGGTGGCCACGCGCGGCGGCGGCAGCGGCGGCGCGCGCGTGCAGTGGCGTTATTTCGGCCTGCTCGGCGGCGTGTCCACGCTGGGGATCTTCCTGCTCGGCTTCTTCACCGATGCCGAGCGCATCAGTTTCCATTGGCCGTTGCCGGGCTATCTGGCCTTGCTGATCGCCACGCCGGTGATCCTCAACGGCTGGCCGAAGCGGCTGCGCCGCGCGACCTGGCTGCTGACCGGGATCGGCCTGGTCGGCGCGTTCGGCTATTACCTGGCGGTGTCGGTGCCGTCGGTGCGCGAGCATGCCGCCGGCGACAAGTACTACCCGCGCAACTTCGCCGGCTGGAAGCCGCTGGCCTCGGCGGTGCGCCGCGAACTGGCGGCGATGCCGCCGGGCACGCAGGTGCTGGCCGACAACTTCAAGGTCGGCGCCGAGCTCGGTTTCGAACTGGGCGATGCCGATATCCAGGTGTTGCCGCATGCCTTGAACGACAAGCACGGGCGCAGCGCGCAGTTGCGCCAGTGGGGCCTGCTCAGCGACGGCCGCCGCGATGGGCCGCGGCTGCTGGTGCTGTCGCCCAGCGACATGAAGTACCGGCTGCTGCTGCAGCGCTATCACGCGGTGTGCGAGCTGGTCGGCCCGTTGCCGCCGCCGAAGGTGGTGTCCAGCGATCACGGCAGCCAGCGCTTCCTGTTGTTCGCGCTGCCGGCGCAGCGCCTGCCCGGGCCGTGCACGACGCCGGCGATGGCCTGGTTCAACGTGCCGGGTGTGGGCGACAAGGTCGCGCCCCACTTCGAGGTGTCCGGCTGGGCGTTCAAGGACGGCGTGGGCATCGCCCGGGTCGAGGTGCTGCTCGACGGCAAGGTCGCCGCGCAGGCGCGCTACGGCGAGCGCTACGACATCACCGCGTTCTGGAAGATCTCCACCGATCCGGGCCATCCCAACGTCGGCTTCCGCGCCGAACTCGATGCCAGCGGCCTGGCGCCGGGCACGCATTGGCTCGGCCTGCGCCTGCATGGCCGAGACGGCAGCGTCGAGGACTGGTGGGAGCAGCCGATCGAACTGCGCCGCCGCTGATAGCATGGCGCGCCTCTCCACGCCCGCCGCGCAGGACCGCCCACCGCCCATGCCGAGTCTTTCTGCCGCCCACGCCGTGGCCATGCCGCGGATCGCCGTGCTGGTTCCCTGCCACAACGAAGCGGCCACGATCGGCCAGGTCGTCGCCGCGTTCGCCGCGCACTTGCCGACCGCGAGCATCCACGTGTTCGACAACAATTCCAGCGACGCCACCATTGCCCGCGCGCGCGCGGCCGGTGCGCAGGTGCGCGAGGTCGCATTGCAGGGCAAGGGCAACGTGGTGCGGCGCCTGTTCGCCGATGTCGATGCCGACGTGTACGTGCTGGTCGATGGCGATGCGACCTACGACGCGGCGATGGCGCCGGCGTTGATCGAGCGCCTGCTGCGCGATGGCCTGGACATGGTGGTCGGCGCGCGGCGCAGCGACGAGGCCGCCGCCTATCGCGCCGGGCACCGCGCCGGCAACGTGCTGCTGACCCGCTGCGTGAGTTTCCTGTTTGGCCGCAGCTTCGACGACATGCTGTCCGGCTACCGGGTGTTCTCGCGGCGCTACGTGAAGTCGTTTCCCGCCCATGCCGCCGGCTTCGAGACCGAGACCGAACTGGCGGTGCACGCCCTGCAGTTGCGCATGCCGGTGGCGGAAGTGGCCACGGCCTACGGCGCGCGGCCGCAAGGCTCGCAGAGCAAGCTGCGCACCTGGCACGACGGCACCCGCATCCTGTTGACCATCCTGCGCCTGTTCAAGGCCGAGCGGCCATTGCTGTTTTTCTCGCTGGGCTTCGGCGCCTGCCTGCTGCTGGCGCTGGGGCTGGCGGTGCCGCTGGTGCTCACCTATCTGCACACCGGCCTGGTGCCGCGTTTTCCGACCGCGATCCTGTGTTCGGCGCTGGTGCTGCTCGGCTTCCTGCTGCTGGCCTGCGGGTTGATCTTGGACACGGTCACGCGCGGCCGGGTCGAGGCCAAGCGCCTGGCCTATCTGGCGATCCCGGCGTTGCCGTTGGGTTCGCCGGCAGCCTCTTCCGCAGCCGAAGGCGACCACGCATGAGTGCCGTAAACGCCGTGGTATCGCATCCGAGCCGCCGCCAGCGCCTGCTGCATGCGCTGGATCGCCGCTTCGCCTTCCACAGCCGCGGCAACGTGATCGCCGCCGGCATCGCGGTGGCGCTGCTCGGCGGCCTGTTGTCGCTGCTGCTGGGCCAGGACGCCAACTGGGATCTGCGCAATTACCACCTGTACAACGGCTATGCCGCACTGCATGGCCGCCTCGGCGTGGACCTGGCGCCGGCGCAGCTGCAGAGCTACTTCAATCCGTTGCTGGACGTGCTGCACTACGCGCTGATGACCGGCCTGCCGGCGCCGCTGGCGGGCTTGGCGATGGGCGCGCTGCACGCGCTGGCGTTCCTGCTGCTGGCCGGCATCGTCTGGCAGGTACTGGATCCGCGCCTGGACCGGGCGCGGCTGGCGCCATGGCTGGCCCTGGCCGGCATGTGCAGCGCCGCGTTCCTGTCCGAATTCGCCGGCAGCATGGCCGACAACAGCAGTGCGCTGCCGGTGCTGGGCGCGGTGCTGGCCACGCTGCACGCGCAGCGCCGGCAGCAGGCGGCCGGGCAGGGCGTGGCGCTGGCATGGTGGGCGCTGGCCGGTGCGTTGCTGGGCCTGGCGCTGGCCTGCAAGCTGACCAATGCGCTGTTCGCACTCGCGCTGGGCGTGGCCGCGCTGGTCGCGGGCGGGCGCCTGCGGCAACGCGTGGGTGGTGCCGCGGTGCTGACCGCGGTCACCGTGCTCGGTTTCGCGGTCCTGGCCGGGCCGTGGTTGCTGGGCGTGTGGAAGACCTTCGGCAATCCGCTGTTCCCGCAGTTCAACAGCCATTTCCTGGCGCCGCTGGCGCAGCCGGTCGCGCTCAGCGATACGCGCTGGTTGCCGAAAGGCTGGCTGCAGTGGCTGAGCTGGCCGCTGCAGTTCTCGTTCGCGCCGAACCGGGTCAGCGAGGTCGCCTTGCGGCAGATCGTCTGGCCGTTGCTGTACCTGGTCGGCCTGGGCGCGCTGCTGCGGCTCGTGCTGCGCCGGCAACCCCAGTCCGCGGCGGCCAGCGACGTGGTCGCGCCGGCATGGCGCGCATTGCTGGTGTTCTTTGTGGTCGCGTACCTGGCCTGGCAGTCGGTCTTCAGCATCCAGCGCTACCTGGTGGTGCCGGAGTTGCTGGCACCGCTGGTGCTGTGGGTCGGGCTGCGCTGGTTGCTGCCGGCGCGCGTCGCCGCCCCGGCGGCGCGCTGGGCGCTGATCGCCTGCGCGCTGGTCGCCCTCCACGGCTGGGGCGACTGGGGCCACGAGCGCTGGGCGCGCGCGGCGTTCCGGGTGCAGGCGCCGAGCATGCCGCAGCCGGCGCGCAGTTTGGTACTGCTGGTCGGCGACGTGCCGCAGTCGTGGCGCATCCCGTTCCTGCCGGCGCAGGCGGCGTACGCGTCGGTGGCGTCCAATTTCCCCGAGTCGCCGGCCTATGCCGAGCGCGTGCGGGCGATGCTGGCCGAGCGCGGCCAGGGCTATGCGCTGTTGCCGGCGACGGTGGATCGCAACGTCGCGCGCTTGCAGCGGCTGAATGCGCTGGCCGCGCGCCTGGGGCTGGACCGGGGGCCGGACTGCCGGCTGATGCGGCGCCTGGCGCATCGGCCAGTCCGCGCGGCAGTGACCGAGCGAGATGGCCGCTGCCAGTGGACGCTGTTGCCGGAACGCGCCATCGACATCGCCGCGGGCGACCGTGAGGCGCTGGCCTTGGCCGACCGGCAGTTGGCCCGCTACGGCCTGGCCCTGCAGTTGGATACCTGCACGGTCCACGAATCCTGGATCGGGCAGGCGCGCTACCCCTACCAGTGGTGCCGGATCGGCCGGCACTGAGGCCGGCCATCGCTGCCTAGGGCAGCACGTAGCCGGCCTCGCGCAGCAGCCCGGCCAGGCCGATCAGCGGCAGCCCGACCAGCGCGGTCGGGTCCTGGCTGTGGATCGCGCTGAACAGGCTGATGCCTAGGCCTTCGCACTTGAAGCTGCCGGCGCAGTCCAGCGGCTGCTCGGCGGCGACGTAGCGGGCGATCTCTTCGGCCTGCAGCACGCGGAAGCGCACTTCGGTCAGGTCGCACAGCTGCAGCGCCCTTTCGCCGCGCAGCAGGCACACCGCGGTATGGAAGCGCACGCTGCGTCCGGACATCGCCGCCAGCTGCGCCTGCGCGGCCTGGACATGGCCGGGCTTGCCCAACGGCTGGCCATCGAGTTCGGCGACCTGGTCGGAGCCGATCACCCAGGCGTCGGCGGCGCCGGCGGCCACCGCCGCGGCCTTGGCCCGCGCCAGGCGCTGCGCCAGCGCCAGCGGCGCTTCCCCGGGCAGCGGCGTCTCCTCGACCTGGGGGCGGGCGCTGTCGAAGGGCAGGCGCAGGCGCTGCAGCAGTTCGCGGCGGTAGACGGAGGTGGAGGCCAGGATCAGGCGCGGCATCGGCAAGGGCGGGCAGGGCGGCGCGGGCGCCGGGGCCGGCAGTCTGCGGCGCCGGGGTGCGGCCGGGCAAGCAGGGGGGACGGGACGGTTTGACAGAGCTTGTCCTAGTCCTTAACATTCTGCGGCTTATGTCCGCGAACGTGCCCGAACTGTTGGATGCCTGGCGGATGGTCGCAGCGCGCAGGGTCTTCGAAGACCGCCTGCCGCTCTCGGCGATGACCCGTCTGCAAGGCAGCCTGGCCGATACCGAAGGCGAATGCCGCTACACGATGGAATTCGGCCGCGACGCTGTACTGCAAGTGTCCTACGTCGAACTGACGCTCGAAACCGAGCTGCCGCTGATCTGTCAGCGCAGCCTGCAGCGCTTCCTGCTGCCGGTATCGACCGTGCAGCGGCTGGGGCTGATCCGAAGCGAGGACGAGGAAGCCGCGCTGCCGCCGGATTACGAGGCCTTGCTGGTGCCGGACGACGGCCAGCTGCGGCCCGCCGATCTGGTCGAGGACGAGTTGGTGCTGGCGGTGCCGCTGGTGCCGGTGGCGCCCGGAAGCGAGGCGGTCGAACAGGACTGGCCGGCGACCGAGGAAGAAGTGAGCAAGGCCAACCCGTTCGCGGCGTTGGCGGCGCTGAAGAAACAGTAGCGGTCGGCCCGCCGGACGCTGCCTGAGGTTGTTGCCGGACGCGCGCGTCCTGCGCGACGTAATGACGACAGATGTAAACGAACCGAGTTTGGAGCAATCCCATGGCTGTGCAGAAATCCCGTGTCACCCCGTCCCGCCGCGGCCAGCGCCGTTCGCACGACGCCCTCAGCGCCAAGCAGCTGTCGACCGACCCGACCAGCGGCGAGACCCACCTGCGCCACCACATCACCGCCGACGGCTACTACCGCGGCAAGAAGGTGATCGCCACCAAGACCTCGCAGGTCGAAGAAGATTGATCCGTGCCCGTCCATCGCGCCGCGGCGGACGGAGTCACCCATCTTCACAGGCCGCGCCCGCGCGGGCGGCCTGCGTAACAGGCAACAGGAATCAGCATGAGCAAGCGGATCTATTCCAGGATCGCGGGCACCGGCAGCTATTTGCCTGAAAAAGTATTGACCAACGACGATCTGTCGCACATGGTCGATACCAGCGACGAATGGATCCGCACCCGGACCGGCATTCGCGAGCGGCACATCGCCGCGCCGGGCCAGACCGCCGGCGACCTCGGCTACGAAGCCGCGTTGCAGGCGATCGCCGCCGCCGGCATCGATGTCGCCGCGCTGGACATGATCGTGGTCGGCACCACCACCCCGGACCTGATCTTCCCGTCCACCGCCTGCCTGATCCAGGCGCGGCTGGGCGCGGTCGGTTGCGCCGCGCTGGACGTCAACGCCGCCTGTTCGGGCTTCGTCTACGCGCTCAGCGTGGCCGACAAGTTCATCCGTTGCGGCGACGCCAAGACCGTGCTGGTGATCGGCACCGAGACCCTCAGCCGCATCGTCGACTGGACCGAGCGCACCACCTGCGTGCTGTTCGGCGACGGCGCCGGCGCGGTGGTCCTGCGCGCCGACGAAGACACCGGCATCCTCAGCACCCATCTGCATGCCGACGGCAGCAAGAAGGAACTGCTGTGGAATCCGGTCGGCATCTCTACCGGGCTCGGCGATGGCACCGGCGACGCCTCTGCCGGCGGCATCCAGATGAAGGGCAGCGAGGTGTTCAAGTACGCGGTCAAGGCGCTGGACGCGGTGGTCGACGAGACCCTCGAGGCCAACGGCCTGGACAAGCATGACCTGGACTGGCTGATCCCGCACCAGGCCAACCTGCGCATCATCGAAGCTACTGCCAAGCGCCTGGAGCTGCCGATGGAGCAGGTGGTGGTGACGGTGGACATGCACGGCAACACCTCGTCCGCCTCGGTGCCGATGGCGCTGGACGTGGCGGTGCGTTCCGGCCGCGTGCAGCGCGGCCAGCTGCTGCTGCTGGAAGCGTTCGGCGGCGGCTTCACCTGGGGCTCGGCGCTGCTGCGCTACTGAGCCCGGGTTCCCGGCGGCGCCTGGCCTGCGTGCCGCGCGCTGCGGACATGCGCTGCGCGTCGCTCCAGATCCCCAATGCAGTGGCGATGGCGCCCCATCTTCGTCGGCGGTGAACCCGGCTGGCCGGGGCGTGCGGCGCATGGGGCCTGGCGAGCCGCGCCCGCTTCGGCACAGGCCGTGCCGCATAGACCGCACCCGCCACTGCATCGCGAGCCGCTGCCGCCGACAACGCGTCGCCGCCTGTCGCCGGAGAAGGGCGGTCGCAATGCGCGAACCGCTTCTGCGGATGTCGATTTCCACGGCCGCCGGTCGTCGTAGGACAGCGTAGGCCAGCACGCCTGCGCTCCTGTCCTGTCCGAGGTGACCGACGATGCCACTGCAGCTCTACGCCCATCCGTTCTCGTCCTATTGCCAGAAGGTCCTGGTCGCGCTGTACGAAAACGGCACGCCGTTCGAGTTCCGGCGGCTGTCCCCCGACGACCCGCAGCCGATGGCCGAACTGACCGCGCGCTGGCCCTTCGGCCGCTTCCCGGTGCTGGTGGACGGCGAGCGGACGATCGCCGAATCGACGGTCATCATCGAACATCTCGCCTTGCACCATCCGGGGCCGGTGCGCCTGCTGCCGTCCGATCCGCATGCGGCGCTGGAGGTCCGTTTCATGGACCGCTTCTTCGACAACTACATCTCCACGCCGCAGCAGAAAATCGTGCTCGATCGCCTGCGGGCGGAAGGCGAGCGCGATCCGCGCGGGGTCGCCGATGCCCGCGCCATGCTCGACACGGCCTATGCCTGGCTGGAGACGGCGATGGCCGGCCGGACCTGGGCGGCCGGCGACGCGTTCACCCTGGCCGATTGCGCCGCGGCGCCGTTCCTGTTCTATGCGGACTGGACGCATCCGATCGCCGCGAGGTTCGCGAACGTCGTCGCCTACCGCCAGCGCCTGCTGGCACGGCCCTCGTTCGCCCGTGCGGTGGACGAGGCGCGGCCTCATCGGGCGTTGTTTCCGCTCGGTGCACCCGACCGCGATTGATTATCCCCGGCGGCGCGACTGCGCGCCTCGAAGCCGGCCTGACGCCGTTGCGGCGCACGCGGTCCTGACACGCCGCAACGCCGCCTCAGCGCTGCGCCTCGACCCGTTCAGCCACTTGACCCGGATCCGCCGCGCACCCGGCCATGGCGACGGCTGCGGCGAGCGCACATACGCCCGGGTACAGACGCACGGCCGGTTTCGCCCGTATCATCGCCGCTCGATTTTTGCAGGCGCATCCGCGTGACCGATTCCACACTCGCCTTCGTTTTCCCCGGCCAGGGTTCGCAATCGCTGGGCATGCTGGCCGAACTGTCCGAACTGCATCCGTCGCTGCGCGACAGCTTCGTCGAGGCCTCCGACGGCGCCGGCGTCGACCTGTGGGCGCTGACCCAGGGCGGCCCCGAGGAGATGCTCAACCGCACCGAATACACCCAGCCGGCGCTGCTGGCGGCGAGCGTGGCGCTGTGGCGGCTGTGGCTGGCGCAGGGCGGTGCGCGCCCGGCGCTGCTGGCCGGGCACAGCCTGGGCGAATACAGCGCGCTGGTCGCCGCCGGCGCGTTGTCGCTGCGCGACGGCGCGCACCTGGTGCGGCTGCGCGGCCAGCTGATGCAGGACGCGGCCCCGGCCGGCGTCGGCGCGATGGCGGCGGTGATCGGCGCCGAGGACGCGCTGGTCGAGGAGGTCTGCGCGCAGGCCGCCGGCAGCCAGGTGGTGGTCCCGGCCAACTACAACTCGCCCGGCCAGGTGGTGATCGGCGGCGACGCGGCCGCGGTCGACCGCGCACTGGCGCTGCTGGCCGAGCGCGGCGTGCGCAAGGCGGTGAAGCTGGCGGTCAGCGTGCCCTCGCACACGCCGCTGATGCGCGAGGCGGCCAACCGCCTGGCCGAGGCGATGCGCGGCCTGGCCTGGCACGCGCCGCAACTGCCGGTGGTGCAGAACGTGGATGCGCAGGTGCACGACGGCGTCGATGCGATCCGCCAGGCGTTGGTCGAACAGCTGTACCTGCCGGTGCGCTGGACCGGCTGCGTGCAGGCGCTGGCCGCGCGCGGCGCCACCGGCGTGGCCGAATGCGGCCCGGGCAAGGTGCTGACCGGGCTGATCAAGCGCATCGACAAGTCGCTGGACGCGCGCGCGCTGGCCACGCCGGCCGACTTCGCTACCGCGCTCGAGACCTGGCCCGCCTGATCCCGCTGCCGCGCGTGGGCATGCCCGCGGCGGCCTCCTTTCCCGCGGCGCCTCGCGCGCCGTCCTTCCCCCAAGGAACAGCAGATGAGCAAGCCACTGCAGGGCGAGATCGCCCTCGTCACCGGCGCCAGCCGCGGCATCGGCGCCGCCATCGCCGACACCCTGGCCGCGCAGGGCGCCACCGTCATCGGCACCGCCACCTCCGCCTCCGGCGCGCAGGCGATCGGCGAACGGCTGGCCGCCCACGGCGGCCACGGCCGCGCGCTGGACGTCACCGACCCGGCCGCGGTCGAGGCGCTGATCGAGGCGATCGGCAAGGAGTTCGGCGCGGTCTCGATCCTGGTCAACAACGCCGGCGTCACCCGCGACAACCTGCTGATGCGGATGAAGGACGAGGACTGGCAGGCGATCCTCGACACCAACCTGACCAGCGTGTTCCGCACCTCCAAGGCGGTGCTGCGCGGCATGATGAAGGCGCGCAAGGGCCGCATCGTCAACATCGCTTCGGTGGTCGGCGTGACCGGCAATCCGGGCCAGGCCAACTACGCCGCGGCCAAGGCCGGGATCATCGCCTTCTCCAAGTCGATGGCCAAGGAAATCGGCTCGCGCGGCATCACCGTCAACGTGGTCGCGCCGGGCTTCATCGACACCGACATGACCAAGGCCCTGCCCGAGGCGCAACGCGCCGCGTTGCTCGAGCAGATCGCGCTCGGCCAGCTCGGCCAGCCGGCCGACATCGCCAACGCGGTAGCGTTCCTGGTCGGCCCCGGGGCCGGCTACATCACCGGAGAGACCCTGCATGTGAACGGCGGGATGTACATGCCGTAAGCCTGCGGCGCAAGGACTGCGCCTAAGTGGCTGATCGATGGGCGTTTGTGCAGCAATGCAAGCGCCCGGCGGTTTCCACTACACTATCCAACGCGGCCATCGCAGCCCGATGGCGTTTTGTGAGTCCCACAGGAGCACCGCGCATCCATGTGCGGGGATCCTAAACTCGAACCACCACTACTCCATCTGGAGCGATATCCCAATGAGCACCATCGAAGAACGCGTCAAGAAAATCGTCGTCGAGCAACTCGGCGTCAAGGAAGAAGAAGTCACCAACAGCGCATCGTTCGTCGATGACCTGGGTGCCGACTCGCTAGACACCGTCGAGCTGGTGATGGCGCTGGAAGAAGAGTTCGAGTGCGAAATTCCGGACGAAGAAGCCGAGAAGATCACCTCGGTGCAGCAGGCCATCGACTACGTCAAGTCGCACGTCAAGAGCTGATGCAGCGTTCTCGATCGCGATCGGCGCCTGCGTGGGTCCGGTCCGCGTGACAATCCCATGGGGCCGCGCATGCGGCCCTGTGTTTTTACAGCGTCAACGCCGCGCGTACCGCGGCGAGGAGATTTCGCAATGAGCCGTCGCGTCGTCGTAACCGGCATGGGCCTGGTATCGCCGTTGGGCAATGACCTGGCCAGCAGTTGGGATGGCATCATCAACGGGCGTTCCGGCATCGGCCCGATCACCCAGATCGATGCGTCGCAGTTCACCACCAAGATCGCCGGCGAGATCAAGGATTTCGATCCGACCAAGTTCATCTCGTCCAAGGACGCGCGCAAGATGGATTCGTTCATCCATTACGGCGTCGGCGCCTCGTTCATGGCGCTGGACGATTCGGGCCTGGTGATCGACGAGAGCAATGCCGAACGCATCGGCGCGATCCTCGGCTCCGGCATCGGCGGCCTGCTCGGCATCGAGGAGCAGACCATCAAATTCCACGAGGGCGGCGCGCGCAAGATCTCGCCGTTCTACGTGCCCAGCACCATCATCAACATGCTGCCGGGGCAGGTGAGCCTGATCAAAGGCTTGAAGGGTCCGACCTTCTCGGCGGTCTCGGCCTGCGCCACCTCCAACCATTCCATCGGCACCGCGATGCGCATGATCCAGCACGGCGACGCCGACGTGATGCTGGCCGGCGGCGCCGAGCGCGGTTCCTCGCCGACCTCGGTCGGCGGCTTCTGCTCGATGAAGGCGATGTCCACCCGTAACGACGATCCCGCCGCGGCCTCGCGCCCATGGGACAAGCAGCGCGATGGCTTCGTGCTCGGCGACGGTGCCGGCGTGCTGGTGCTGGAAGAGTACGAACACGCCAAGGCGCGCGGCGCGCGCATCTATGCCGAGCTGGTCGGCTTCGGCGCCAGTTCCGACGCGTTCCACATGACCGCCCCGAGCGAGGACGGCGAAGGCGCCGCGCGCAGCATGGTGGCGGCGATGAAGGACGCCAAGCTCAATCCCGAGCAGATCGACTATCTCAACGCGCATGGCACCTCCACGCCGCTGGGCGATCTGGCCGAGACGCTGGCGATGAAGCGCGCGCTGGGCGATCACGCCTACAAGACCATGGTCAGCTCGACCAAGTCGATGACCGGGCACCTGCTCGGCGCGGCCGGCGGCGCCGAGGCGATCTTCTCGGTGATGGCGATCCACGCCGGCGTGATCCCGCCGACGATCAACCTGGAAGAGCCGGGCGAAGGCTGCGACCTGGACTACGTGCCGAACGTGGCGCGCGAGAAGAAGATCGACGTGGCGATGTCCAATGGGTTCGGCTTCGGCGGGACCAACGGGACGCTGGTGTTCAAGCGGATTTGATCGAGGCCGGGATTCGGGAGTGGGGATTTGGGATTGGTAAGAGCGTCCCGTTTTCGCCGCCTATTCGAGCTTATTCGTTTGTATGAAAGGCGCTTGCGGCGGGCGGCGCGTCCGCCCGCGTTTGGCGAGGGGACTTGCAGCGCCGATGCCTGAGCGCAGCGGCGATCCACGTCAGCGCAATCGCAGTCGCGATCGGATCGCTCGGTTGATGCGATCCCCGCGGCTGCGCCATTGCTGCGGACGCATCCGCCGGCGCGCAGTTGCAGACATGCCGATCGTTCGCACCTAAGCGGCGCACCGCCGCCGCGTCCGCATCACCTCCATCTTTCACCGGATCCCCGATGCTGCGTACCGTTCCCCTGCCGGCCGATACCGATCTGCTGGCGCTGCACCGCCTGGCGCCGCAGCGCTATCCGTTGCTGCTGGAATCGGCGGCGTCGGGGACCGCGCAAGGCCGCTGGGACCTGCTGCTGATCGCCAGCGGCGAGGGCCTGCGTCTGGACCGCGATGGCGTCACTCGTGACCTGCACGGCGCGCTTGTCGAAGGCGATTTCCTGGCTGCGCTGGATGCGCGCTGGCAGGCCGGACGCTGCGAACGCGACGAGCCGCGCTGGCCGTTCCGCGGCGGCTGGGCGCTGCTGCTGGACTACGAACTGGCAGCGCAGGTCGAGCCGGTGCTGCAGTTGCCGCAGGGGCAGGCGACGACGCCGACAGCGCTTGCCTTGCGCTGTCCTGCCGCCTTGCTGCGCGACCATGCCAGCGGTGAATGCGTGGCGCTGGCGGAAACCGCGCACGCAGGCTTGCTGGACGCGGCGCTCGCCGATCTGCAGTCGCTGCCCGGCGCCGCCGCGTTGCCGGCCTGGACCGCGCCGCTGGCGATCGACGAAGACCCGCCGCAGCGCTTCGTCGATGGCGTGCGCCGCATCCTCGACTACCTGCGCGCCGGCGACGTGTTCCAGGTCAACCTGTCGCGGCGCTGGTCGGCGCGCTTTGCCGCCGCGCTGGATCCGGCCGCGCTGTACGCGCAGCTGCGTCGCGCCAATCCGGCGCCGTTCGCCGGCCTGTTCGCCAGCCATGGCCGCGCGGTGGTCAGTTCCTCGCCGGAACGGCTGGTGTCCGTGCGCGGCGACGTGGTCGAGACCCGGCCGATCGCCGGCACCCGCCCGCGCGCGCCCGGCGACGACGAAGCCGCGCGCATCCGCGAGCTGGTCGGGCACCCCAAGGAACGCGCCGAGCACGTGATGCTGATCGACCTGGAACGCAACGACCTGGGCCGGGTCTGCGCGCCGGGCAGCGTCGAGGTCGACGAGCTGATGACGGTGGAGAGCTACGCCCACGTGCACCACATCGTCAGCAACGTGCGCGGGCGGCTGCGCGCCGAGGTCAGCCCCGGCGACGTGATCCGCGCCACCTTCCCCGGCGGCACCATCACCGGCTGCCCCAAGGTGCGCTGCATGCAGATCATCGCCGAACTGGAACAGACCCCGCGCGGTGCCTATACCGGCGCGTTCGGCTGGCTCAACCGCGACGGCGACATGGACCTGAACATCCTGATCCGCACCGCCGAAGTGGATGGCGCGCAGGCGCATTTCCGCACCGGCGCCGGCATCGTGGTCGATTCGCAGCCCGAGCGCGAACTCGACGAGACCCGGGCCAAGGCGCGCGGCCTGCTGCGCGCGCTGGAACCGTGAGCGGCGCGGTCGCGATACCGGCCGATGCCGGCCGCGCGGTATCCTGCACCCCGTTGAATTCGCTTCGAGGTGGTCGTGGCTTGGGCTAAACGCGGGTGTCTGACCCTGCTGGCGACAGTGCTGGTGCTGGCGCTGCTGGCCGCCGCGGCCGGCGCGTGGTGGTGGCAGGGCTATCGCGCCTTCGCCGACCAACCGCTGCACGCGACGCAGCCCAGCGTGGAGGTGGCGCGCGGCGATGCGTTCAATGGCGTGCTGCGCAAGCTGCGCGCGGCCGGCGTCGACCAGGGCAGCGATCTGCAGTGGCAACTGCTGGCGCGCCAGCTCGATGCCGCCGGCAAGCTCAAGGTCGGCGAATACGCGCTGCAGCCGGCGCTGAGCCCGCGCGAACTGTTGATCCGCATGCGCAAGGGCCAGGTGATCCACTACCGCTTCACCATCGTCGAAGGCTGGAACATCCGCCAGCTGCGCGCTGCGTTGAACGCGGCCACGCCGCTGCGGCATGTCGCCACCGACCTCAGCGACAGCGAACTGATGGCCAAGCTCGGCCAGCCCGGGCAACACCCGGAAGGCCGCTTCCTGCCGGAGACCTACCTGTACCAGCGCGAGGACAGCGACCTGGACGTGCTGCAGCGCGCCCATGCGGCCATGGACAAGGCGCTGGCCGAGGCCTGGGACGCGCGCGCCGCCGGGCTGCCGCTGCAATCGCCGGAGCAGGCGCTGACCCTGGCCTCGATCGTGGAGAAGGAAACCGGCCTGGCCGCCGAGCGCCCGCAGATCGCCGGCGTGTTCGTGCGCCGCCTGCAGCAGGGCATGAAGCTGCAGACCGATCCGACCGTGATCTACGGCATCGGCAGCGCCTACGACGGCAACATCCGCAAGCGCGACCTGGAAACCGATACGCCGTACAACACCTACACCCGCAGCGGCCTGCCGCCGACCCCGATCGCCATGCCCGGCCGCGACGCGCTGCGCGCGGCGACCAATCCGGCGCCCGGCGACAGCCTGTACTTCGTCGCGGTCGGCGACGGCAGCGGCGCGCACGCGTTTTCCGCCAGCTATGCCGAACACACCGCGGCGGTGGCGCGCTACCTGCAGCGCTTGCGCCAGGCGCGCAGCGGCGCGGCGGTGACGCCATGAGCGAGGCCGTGCTGCGCCACCATCGCTTCGTCAGCCTGGAAGGCGGCGAGGGCGCCGGCAAGACCACCGCGATCAACGCGATCCGCGACTGGCTGCAGGCGCAGGGCCACGAGGTGCTGCTGACCCGCGAACCGGGCGGCACGCCGCTGGCCGAACGCATCCGCGAGCTGCTGCTCAACAACGCGCCGGCGCTGCAGCCGGCCGAGCCGCTGGCGGCCGAGACCGAACTGCTGCTGGTGTTCGCCGCGCGCGCCCAGCACGTGCGCGAGGTGATCCGCCCGGCGCTGCAGCGCGGCGCCTACGTGGTCAGCGACCGCTTCACCGATTCCAGCTACGCCTACCAGGGCGAGGGCCGCGGCCTGGACCGCGCCTGGATCGTCGACCTGGAGCGGCGCGCGGTCGGCCTGCAGCCGGGCCTGACCCTGCTGCTGGACCTGGACGTGCAGATCGGCCGCGCCCGCACCAGCGGCCGCGACCTGTGGCCGGACCGCATCGAGAGCGAGCAGGACGATTTCTTCCAGCGCGTGCGGGCCGGCTTCCGCCAGCGCGCCGCGCAGGACCCGCAGCGCTTCCGCATCATCGACGCCAGCCAGCCGCCGCAGGCGGTGGCGCACGACGTGGCCGCGGCGCTGGCCGCCTGGGTGCAGCAGGAGCGCGCGCCATGAGCCCCGCTTCGACCGACGCGCTGCCTTTCGCGCCCTGGCAGCAGCGCGCCTACGAACAGACCGTGGCCGCGCTCGACGCCGGCCGGCTCGGCCACGGCCTGCTGATCTGCGGCCCGGACGGCCTGGGCAAGCGCGCGGTGGCGCTGAAGCTGGCCGCGCACGTGCTCGGCCAGGGCGAGCCGGCCGCGAGCCAGCGTAGCGCGCAACTGATCGCCGCCGGCACCCATCCCGACCTGCAACTGGTCTCGTTCGTTCCCAACCGCACCGGCGACAAGCTGCGCACCGAGATCGTCATCGAACAGGTGCGCGAGATCTCGCAGAAGCTGGCGCTGACCCCGCAGTACGGCATCGCCCAGGTGGTGGTGGTGGACCCGGCCGACGCGATCAACCGCGCCGCCTGCAACGCCCTGCTCAAGACCCTGGAAGAGCCGCAGCCCGGCCGCTACCTGTGGTTGGTCAGCGCGCAGCCGGCGCGGCTGCCGGCGACCATCCGCAGCCGCTGCCAGCGCCTGGAATTCAAGCTGCCGCCGGCCGACGAGGCGATCGCCTGGCTGCTCGCCCAGGATTTCCCGGAAAAGACCGCGCGCGAAGCGCTGGCCGCCGCGCGCGGCCATCCAGGCCTGGCCGCGCAGTGGCTGCGCGAGGACGGCCTGAAGCTGCGCCGGCAGGTGGCCGCGGACCTGGAGCAGGTCGCGGCGGGCAAGCTGGGCACGGTCGAGGCGGCGCAGCGCTGGAGCGCCGACGGCTTCGCCGAGCAGCGCCTGGGCCATGCCGCCGACCTGGCGCTGGCGCAGGCGTCGCAGGCCGGCTTGACCGACCCGGCGCGATTGCACAAGCTGGCCACCTGGTTCGACGCAGCCAATCGCACCCGCGACCTGCTGCGCACCACCGTCCGTGGCGACCTGGCCATCGCGGAACTGCTGTTGGCCTGGCGCGATGGCGAGCGCTCGGTCCGGAGAGGGGAACAACGATGAGTGCGACGAGCGGACGGCAGGGCATCCTGTCGCTGGCAGTGAAGGACAAGGCGGCGCTGTACAACGCGTACATGCCGTTCGTGAAGAACGGCGGCATCTTCGTGCCCACGCCCAAGCGCTATTTCCTGGGCGACGAAGTGTTCCTGCTGCTGACCCTGCCCGATTCCAGCGAGCGCCTGCCGGTGGCCGGCAAGGTGATCTGGGTGACCCCGATGGGCGCCCAGGGCAACCGCACCGCCGGCATCGGCGTGCAGCTGCCGGACAACAGCGAAGGCGAGACCATCCGCAACAAGATCGAGACCCAGCTGGCCGGCACCCTCGGCGCGGACAAGCCCACGCAGACCATGTAGCGGCCGCGTCGGCACGGCGTCGGCAGCCAACCGTTGACGCCAGCCGCGACAGCCCTATAATGTGCGGCTCGCGACACGGGCGGTTAGCTCAGCGGTAGAGCATTGCCTTCACACGGCAAGGGTCGCAGGTTCGAACCCTGCACCGCCCACCAGACATAAGGCCCTGATACGTCAGGGCTTTTTTGTTGCCCGTCAACCGGAAATTGTGCAAATGGAATTGACGGTAGCGGCATCGTAACAGCGGGCCTCGGAAATCTCTTAGGCGCAGCCAAGACTCGCGCTGATAGCTGCGTTCTGACCACGTGGGCATCCTGCTGCCTTGTCAGCAATGTGTGATGCCAGCCCAGGGTTATTCACTGTACAGGCCGCAGCAGAGATGCCGCGGCCGCTGGCGACCGTCAAGCCTTGCCACGCACTAATTCCAACCCCACCCTATAGACGCATTTAACGTGCCAGGGGCGGGGGGCAAAACGTGTCAGACGAAACATCAGCCAAACAAGCAGCACGTCGTAGACGTGCCACTACGAACAAGGCAACGGTTCCGGCGACTAGTGCTGTGCCGACCACCAATTCGGATTGGACGAAGCATCCTGTCCTAATTGTTGGCGGTGCCGTCTCAGCCACGCTTCTCATTTGCTTGACGTACTTCAATGAGTTTGCTCTTCCTCAACGAACTGCCCGCTTGGAAGATCGAGCGCTTATTGCTGAAGAAAAATTCGACAAGTTAAGAAACGATCTGGCATCTCAAAAGGAGTTGATGGAGAACGAGCAGAAAGAGATCGCACGCTTAGAATTGCGTGAAAAGACATTGTCGAAGTTGCTAGTTGAAGCACGGACCGTGGACATGTTCGTTCCCTTGACGGGATATCCAAACGGATTTGCGGCAGTGAAAGTCGGGATGACTGAAGCTGATGTGTACGCTGCCTATCCGAAAGAGGCAATTAAGGTTGGCGAACTCGGTTACTTGAGTGTCAAGCTTGCGAATTCGCCATTCGACCATGCAACGTACTACCTTGAGGACACTAAGGGCGGAAAGAAGATATCGCACATAATTTTCAGGCTGGAGAGAATCTATGATGGTGAGCGGCAAGACCTCGTAAAAAGAATCTCTGAAAATCTTGGCAAGCCGCTAACCATAGCGACCGGATATCACGTATGGCCCGCACGCGATAAGACGGATGTGCTTGTGACTGACAAGTACAGCCTAATGATTCTGGCTGAGGGCTACAGGCCTGCCTATTGGCCGCAAGACAAAGAGTATGAGGCTCTTTGCAAGGCATTAGCAAAAAATAGTTGTCCGAGCAATGGCGCAAAGTGAAAAGGCCTCTGTAACACCTTGGCGAGCTACCGAGGCTTGGCACTGTGATGGCTGGCGATCTTCGGTCTAGCTTTAGCGCGTTAGGATCACGGCCCGCTCACGTCGGCACTCGATACTGCGGGCATGCCTGAAGGCCCCTCAATCGTCATTTTGAAAGAAGAAGCCGCCGCGTTCGCCGGGCGCAAGGTGTTGCGGGTGTCCGGCAACAGTAAGCAGGAGCTGGGGCGGATGCTCAACCGCAAGATCCTGTCGCTGCGCAGTTGGGGCAAGCACTTCCTGATCGAGTTCGACGGGTTCAGCTTGCGCATCCATTTCCTGCTGTTCGGCAGTTATCGGATCAATGCCCGCAAGGACGCGTCTCCGCGGCTGAGCCTGGGCTTTGCCAAGGGCGAAGAGCTGAATTTCTACGCGTGTTCGCTCAAGTTCATCGAGGGCGCGCTGGATGACGCCTACGACTGGACCGCGGACGTGATGAATCCGGACTGGGACGCGGCGCAGGCGCGGCGCAAGTTGCGGCTGCGGCCACGCACGTTGGCCGCCGATGCGTTGCTGGACCAGGACGTGTTCGCCGGGGTCGGCAATATCATCAAGAACGAGGTGTTGCATCGCATCCGCGTGCATCCGGAGAGCGAGGTGGGGGCGTTGCCGCCGCGCAAGTTGGCCGAGCTGGTGACGCAGGCGCGCGAGTACAGTTTCGATTTTTACAACTGGAAGAAGGCCTTCGTGCTGAAGAAGCACTACCAGGTGCACACCAAGACCATCTGCCCGCGCGACGGCCATCTGCTCACCTATCGCAAGCAGCTCGGCAAGGCACAGCGGCGCGCGTTCTTCTGCGAGCATTGCCAGCGGCGGTATGCGCTGGCAGATGCGCAGACTGAAATGTTCGAGTGATCGTGCTGCCACCAGCAAGGTGCAGAAAGCACTGGTACCTGATGGCAAGACACAGGCTGCGCGCGCGCCCTCAGGGCTTTGATCTTGGCCATGCTGCGACGTTGAAGCCTGTCGCCTTCAATGAAAATCCCGGCTGCGAATGTCCAGGCCGAGCAGCATGGGCGTCAGGTCTTCGAGGTGGGCGGCGATCAGGTGGCGGACCTGGCCTTCGGTCTCGACACGCCCGCGCACCAGCAGCAGCCGGGATTCGATCAGCGCCTGGCGCTGGCGGTCGGCCAGGCGTCGCCAGACCACGACGTTGACCAGGCCGTGCTCGTCCTCGAGGGTGACGAAGGTGACGCCGCTGGCGGTCTGCGGGCGCTGGCGCATGGTCACCAGGCCGGCGATGGCGACAGCGCTGGCGTGGGGTAGGGCGCGAAGCTCGGCGGAGTGGCGGTAGCGGCGCGCGGCCAGCTGTCGGCGCAGCAGCGCCATGGGGTGCTTGCCCAAGGTGGTGCCGATCGTTGCGTAGTCGGCGCGAATGTCTTCGCCCTGGCTGGGCAGCGGCAGCGCCACCTGCTGTTCCGGCGTGGCGTCGAGCGGCTCGAACAGTGGGCGTTGCGCTTCGACGCCGGCCACCGCCCAGCGTGCGCGGTGGCGGTGCCCGGCCAGCGCTTTCAGCGCGCCGGCGTCGGCCAGGCTGGCGCGGGCCTTGTCGTCGAGCGCGGCGCGGTGGCACAGGTCGGCGAGGTCGCGGAACGGCGCCTGCGCGCGTGCCTGCTGCAGGCGCACCGCGGCGTCCTTGGCCAGGCCGCGGACCAGGCGCAGGCCCAGGCGGATCGCCGGCTGCACCTCGGGATCGGGGTTATACGTTTCCAGGCTGCAATCCCAGCCGCTGTAGCGCACGTCCACCGGACGTACCTGCAGGCCGTGGCGGCGCGCGTCCTGCAGCAACTGGTCGGGGCTGTAGAAGCCCATCGGCCAGCTGTTGATCAACGCGCAGGTGAAGGCCGCCGGCTCGTGGCGTTTGAGCCAGCAGCTGGCGTAGGTGAGCAGGGCGAAGCTGGCGGCGTGGCTCTCGGGGAAGCCATAGCTGCCGAAGCCCTTGATCTGCTCGAAGATGCGTGCGGCGAATTCGGCGGTGTAGTTCCTTTCCAGCATGCCCTTCAGCAATTTGTCGCGATGCGGTTCCAGCCCGCCGTGGCGCTTCCATGCGGCCATCGAGCGGCGCAACTGGTCGGCTTCGTCGGGCGTATAGCCGGCGGCGACCACCGCGAGCTGCATCACCTGTTCCTGAAACAAGGGTACGCCGAGCGTTCGTTCGAAGACCTTGAACAGTTCCGGAGGCAGATCGTCCATGTCTTCTTCGTCGTTGCGACGGCGCAGGTAGGGATGCACCATGCCGCCCTGGATCGGGCCGGGACGCACGATCGCCACTTGGATTACCAGGTCGTAGAACCTCTCGGGCCTCAGCCGCGGCAGCATCGCCATCTGCGCGCGCGATTCGATCTGGAACACGCCGATGGTGTCGGCGCGCTGGATCATCGCGTAGGTCTGTGGGTCTTCTGCAGGAATGGTGGCGAGCGTGTAGTCCTTGCCCCGATGTGCACGTAGCAGATCCAGCGTGCGCCGTAGCGCGCTGAGCATGCCGAGCGCGAGCACGTCGACCTTCATCAGCTTGACCAACTCCAGGTCGTCCTTGTCCCACTGGATCACCGTGCGCTCGGCCATGGTCGCGTTCTCCACCGGCACCAGGGTGTGCAGCGGATGCTCGGAGATAACGAAGCCGCCGGGATGCTGCGACAGGTGTCGCGGGAAGCCGATCAGTTGGCCGGTCAGCACCAGCAGCCGACGCATCAGCGGCGTGTCCGGATCGAAGCCGCGCTCGCGCAGCAACTCCTGCTGCGATTCGACGGGGTCGCGCTGGCCGAGGGCGGCGGACAGCGCATCGACGGTGTCGCTGGGCAGGCCCAGCGCACGCGCGACGTCGCGCACCGCGCTGCGTGCGTGGTACTGGATCGCCACCGCGGTCAGCGCGGCGCGCTCGCGGCCGTAGTGGCTGAAGATGTACTGGATCACTTCCTCGCGGCGGTCGTGCTCGAAATCGATGTCGATGTCCGGCCGCTCCTTGCGCTTCTCGGAAATGAAACGCTCGAACAGCATGCCGATGCGGTCCGGGTCGATCGCGGTGACGCCCAGCGCGTAGCAGACGGCCGAGTTCGCCGCCGAGCCGCGGCCCTGGCACAGGATGTGCTTTGAGCGTGCGAAGCGCACCAGGTCGTAGACGGTGAGGAAGTACGACTCGTAGCCCAGGCGCTGGATCACCCCGAGTTCGTGCTCGATCAGGCGTCGCGCCTTGTCCGGCACGCCGTGCGGCCAGCGCTTGGCCGCGCCACGTTCGGTGAGGATGCGCAGCCATTGCGTGGGCGTATGCCCGGGCGGCACCAGTTCGTGCGGGTATTCGTACTGCAGTTGCCCGAGGTGGAAGCTGCAGCGCTGCGCGATGCGCACCGTTTCGGCCAGCAGTGCGGGCGGATACAGCGCCGCCAGCGTGGCGCGCGGGCGCAGGTGGCGCTCGCCGTTGGGGTGCAGGTGGGCGCCGGCTTCGTGCAGCGGCAGGCGCTGGCGGATCGCGGTCAGCGTGTCCTGCAACGCGCGACGGCCGCGCGCGTGCATGTGCACGTCGCCGCTGGCCACGGCGGGCAGTTGCAGGGTTTGGGCCAGGTGCAGGCGCGCCTGCAACAGCGCGGCGTCGTCGGGACCGCGCAGCAGTTCCACCGCCAGCCACAGGCGTTGCGGGAAGCGCGTTTGCAGCCAGGCGCCGTCGGCTTCGTTGTCGCGATGGTCGCGCGGCAGCCACAGGCACAGCAGGCCGTCGAGGTCGCCGTCGAAATCTTCGCGCAGCGCGCGGTAGCTGCCCTTGTCGGCGCGGCGCCGGGCCACGGTGATCAGCCGGCACAGCTGCTGGTAGCCGTGCAGGCTCTCCGCCAGCAGCACCAGCTTTGGGCCGTGTTCGAGCTGGAATTCGCTGCCGACGATGAGGTGCAGGTCGTACTCCTTGGCCGCCTGCCAGGCGCGCACGATGCCGGCCAGGCTGCATTCGTCGGTGATCGCCAGTGCACGGTAGCCGTGGCGCACTGCGCGTTCGCACAGTTCCCAGGCATGCGAGGCGCCGCGCTGGAAGCTGAAGTTGGACAGGCAATGCAGTTCGGCATAGTCGGGTAGCGCTGGGTCCGCGGGGTCGCGCGACGCGCTGGCGGCGGGCGCGCTGGCCGGAACTGGCGCCGGCGTCGGCAGCAGCCGCAGGCGCGGCGGCATGCGCGGGTGCGGCGGGGTGTGGCTCATGCGAACCAGCCATGCAGCATCAGCGCGTCCGGCGCATCGGCCGGCGCGAACACCCAGGCGCGCTGGCCCTGGCGGGTGCGCACGATGTAGTAGTCGCGGCGCACGTCGCCGTCGTCCCACCAGCCGCTTTCGATGCGTTCCGGGCCGGCCAGGCGTTCGGGGTCGCGCTCGCGCAGCGGGATCGGCCGGGTCAGCAGCCAGCCGGGACGCGGCAGCGTGGGGGTGGCGGTCGCAGGCGCTTTGCCTGGCTTGAGCGACGTTGCGGGCTTGCCCGAGTCGGCGCGCCAGGCTTGCTCGGGGCGATGGTCGGCATGCGCGCGCAGGCCATGCACGGCGTCGTCGCCGAGGCGTGCGCGCAGGCGTTCGCGCAGCTGTTCCCAGGGCAGCGCCTGTTGCGCGCGGTCGTCGAACAGTTCGCGCGCGGCGGGCACGAACGGCGGCAGTTCGTCGGCGCGCAGGCGCATGGCCTGCACCGGCGCCGGCACGCTGGCGTGTTGCAGGCGGCCGCGCGCCAGTTCGAACAGCATCGCCGCATCGCGCTCGGCGGCGAGCAGCCCGACCGGCACCACGCTGTCGTCCAGGCCTTCGTGTTCCAGGTGCAGCTGGAAGCGCTGCACGCCGCCGTCGCGCCCGGCCAGGAACGCCGCCAGGTCGGCGCTCAGCCGACGCAGCGGGAACAGCAGCGCCTGGCTGGATTCCACCGCGTAGCCCAGTTCCAGCCGCGCATCGAAGCGGTCCGGCGGCAGGTAGTACTGCAGCGGCAGCGGCGCCTGTCCGCGCAAGGCGTCCAGGTGCTGCAGCAGCGCGGGCGGGTAGCGCCGCGCCAGGCCGCTGCGCGGCAGCGCGAACAGTTGCTGCAGTTTGCGCAGGCCCATCCGCGCGAAGGCTTCGGCCAGGGCCGGCTCCAATCCGGCACGGGCGATCGGCAACTGGCCCAGCGCGCGCTGCAGCGCGGCGTTGTCGAGCAGGGCGATGCCGTCGTGCGCATTGGCCAGCACGCGCGCGGCCAGCGGATGCGGCGCGACCACGATGCGGTGGCGGAAGCCCAGCGCGGTCAGTTCCTCGCGCAGGCGCGCCTCGAAGCGCGGCCAGGGTCCGAACAGGCCGAGGCTGGCCTCGATCTCCAGCAGCAACGCGCCCGGATAGTCGGTGCTGACCAGCGAGCTGAAGCGGTACGCCCACGCCGCCAGGAACTGCTGGCTGCGGCGGCTTTCCTCGGGGTCGTGCAGCGCGGTGGCGAAGCGGTCGCACAGCGCCTGCGCGGTGGCCAGCGATTGGCCAGGCTGCAGGCCGCGCGCGCGCGCCGCGGCGTTGACCGCCTTCAGCGTGCGCCGCTGCGGTGGGCCGGCGAGCAGGGCCAGCGGTTGCTCCGGCGTCGGCCAGCGCCGCAGCACCGTGTCGAGCGCCAGTTGCGGCAGCAGGATGCAGGCCCAGCGCATGCGTGCGTCCTCAAGCCGATGCCGATGCCGACGCTGGCGCGGCCAGCGCGGACAAGGCAATCGCGCGCGCTGGCGGCATGCCGCCGCGGCACTTGAGCACGCGCAGCTGCGCCGGTGCGGCATCGATGGCGATGCGCAGCGCGGCCGGCGACGGATTGGCCGCGGCTTTCAGCGGCCGGTAGGCGAAGCCCAGCGCGCGCCCGGTCTCGGCCGCCACCTGCAGCCGGCGCAGGGTCTTGTCGCTGGCCTGCGCGGGCCAGCACAGCACCGCCGCGCAGCTGCCCGAACGCAGGCATTGCTCGGCGGCCCAGGCCGCGTCCGCGCCGGCCCGCACGATCTGCAGCTGCGGCAATGCCACCCCGGCCTGTGCCCAGGCGCCGGGGTAGGGCAGATAGGGCGGATCGACCAGGACGACGCGGCCGCCGCCCTGCGACAGCCGCGCCAGCGTCGGCCACAGCAGCTGCAGTTCGCCGATGCCGTCGGCGGCGTGCAGCAGTTCGGTCAGCGCCATCTCCGGCCAGCCGCGCGCCGGCAGCGCGGCGTCGAGCGCGGCATGGCCGGTGGGCTGCGCGCTGGGCGGCAGCGCGGTCGGCTGGCCGCGCCAGACCCGGCGTTCGGCCAGCAGGCGGTCGAGGGCGACGACGGCCGCCATCAGCCTTGCCGGATCAGCCCGCAGTAATGGCCTTCGATGGCGAAGTCCTGCCCCGGCTGCACCACGATCGGCGCATAGGCCGGATTGCGCGGCAGCAGCTGGATGCGTTCGCCGTCGTGCCGGTAGCGCTTGATGGTGATCTCGCCGTCCAGCCGCGCCACCACGGTCTGCCCGTTGCGCGCATCGGCGGCACGGCGCACCCCGACCAGATCGCCGTCGAGGATGCCGTCGTCGATCATCGAATCGCCCTGCACGCGCAGCAGGTAGTCCGGACGCAGCGCGAACAGCGCACGGTCCAGCCGCAATTGCTGGTCCAGGCCGATATCGGCGCCGATCGGCGCGCCGGCGGCGACCCGGCCCAGCACCGGTAGCCGCATCAGCTCGCTGCGCGGCTGCGCCTGCGCCGGTCGCAGGCTGCGCGCCTGCTGCGGCACATGCTCCAGCAGGCCGGCCTCGACCAGCGCCTGCACGTGCTTGCGCGCGGCATTGCGCGAGGCGAAGCCGAAGCGGTCGGCGATCTCGGCCAGGCTCGGCGGCCGCCCGGCCTGCTCGGCGCAGTCGTGGACGTAGGCGAGGATGGCGGCGCGCTGTGGGGAGAGGAGTTCCATGGTGTACATTTGTACACCGTCGCAGACAATTTGGCGACGCGGCTCACTGAATCGGGTCAGCTCTTTCCTGCCGTGCAGGACGCGCTGCTATGCGGGCTGCCGGCGCGACGGCGCAGAGCAGGCGCACTGGACGCTACCGTCGCCATGGCGGCGCTTGCCGCGCTCAGCCCGGCGCCGCGCCCTCGGGCATGACTCCGGCATAGCGCGCCCGCGGGCGGATCAGCTTGCCCAGCGCCTGCTGCTCCAGCGCATGCGCCAGCCAGCCGGACAGCCGGGCGGCGGCGAACAGGACCAGGGCGTGGGCGGCGGGCAGGTCGTGGATGAGGCAGATCGCCGCGAGCATGCCGTCGATGTTGGGCGCCTGGCCGCTGCAGTCCTGCGCCGCGGCCAGCACCGTTTCCACATGTTGCATCTGCGGATGCTGGCCGCAGCGTTCGCGCAGCAGGCGCAGCACTTCGGCCGCGCGCGGGTCGCCGTCGGGGTAGAGGGCGTGGTGGAAGCCGGGCAGGTCGTCGCCGCGCTGCCAGCGTTCGGCGATGAAGGCGGCCGGGTCGGCGGCGTCCTGGGCGTCGCGCAGCAGGGCGTGGGCGCGGGCGGTGGCGCCGCCGTGGCGCGGGCCGGACAGCGCGGCCAGGCCGGCGCTGACGGTGGCGTGCAGCGGTGCGCCGGTGGAGGCGACCACGCGTGCGGCGAAGGCGGAGACGTTGAGTTCGTGATCGGCGCACAGCACCAGGGTGGCGCGCACCAGTTCGGCGAAGTCGGCATCGCTCGGGCGCCAGCGGTCGGCGATCAGGCGGTGCACCGGTCGGGTGTCCGGCTGGGTGCCGACCAGCAGCGCGGCGTTCTGCCGCAGCAGGGTGGCGGCGATCTCGCGGCGCACCGTCGGCGCGGCATTGAGCGGTTGGCGCAGCTCCAGGGCCAGCAGCGGAATGCAGGCCATGGCGCGCTCCAGCGGCGGCAGCGTGGCGTCGCCGGCCAGCGGCGCCACGCGCGGTGGCCAGGGGGCCAGCGGCGCGGTGGCGAACGGGTCCTCGTCAGTGCAGTCCCACAGCAGCCGCGCGATGTCCTCCAGGCCGGCGCCTTCGCGCACCGCCGCCACCGCCGAGCGCCCGCGGTAGTAGGGGCCGTCGGGCCGGATCAGCGAAATCCGCGTCTCCAGCACCGGCAGGCCGCGGTCCAGGCTCTGCGCGGCGCCACGCGCGGCGCCGCGGCCGGCGCGCTTGCGCTGCGCCAGCCGCTCCACTTCCGCGCGCAGGTAGGCGCGGCTGCGGTGATCGGCGCCAGCGCGGGAGCTGAGCAGGCCGCGGCTCACGTAGGCATAGAGCGTGGCGCTGCTGATGCCGAGCAGGGCGCAGGCCTCGGCGGCGGAGATCAGGTTGCGGTCGGCGGTGTCGGACATGAAGGGAGGATAGGTTGATTCATTGAATCAAGATTGATCCATGCCTGCGAGAGTGCCAGATTGGCGCCCATCGCGGAATGCCCGACGGGGCGCCGCCTCTTCGTCAGGAGTCGCCCATGTCCCTTGTTTCCCCCGGCGCCCGGTTCCGCGCCGCGCTGGCCGCCGAATCGCCGCTGCAGGTGATCGGCGCGATCAACGCCAACCACGCGCTGCTGGCGCAACGCGCCGGCTACAAGGCCATCTACCTGTCCGGCGGCGGCGTCGCCGCCGGGTCGCTGGGCTTGCCGGACCTGGGCATCAACACCCTCGACGACGTGCTGATCGACGTGCGCCGCATCACCGACGTCTGCGACCTGCCGCTGCTGGTGGACATCGACACCGGCTTCGGCCCGAGCGCGTTCAACATCGAGCGCACCATCAAGTCGCTGATCAAGGCCGGTGCGGCCGCCTGCCATATCGAGGATCAGGTCGGCGCCAAGCGCTGCGGCCACCGGCCCGGCAAGGAGATCGTGAGCCAGGGCGAGATGGCCGACCGGGTCAAGGCCGCGGCCGATGCCAAGACCGACGCCGATTTCTTCCTGATCGCGCGCACCGACGCGATCCAGGTGGATGGGGTGGACGCGGCGATCGAGCGCGCCATCGCCTGCGTCGACGCCGGCGCCGACGGCATCTTCGCCGAGGCCGCCTACGACCTGGACACCTACCGCCGTTTCGTCGATGCGGTGAAGGTGCCGGTGCTGGCCAACATCACCGAATTCGGCAAGACCCCGCTGTTCACCCGCGACGAACTGGCCCAGGCCGGAGTGGCGATCCAACTATTCCCGCTGTCGGCGTTCCGCGCCGCCAACAAGGCCGCCGAGGCGGTGTACACGGCGATCCGCCGCGATGGCCACCAGCAGAACGTGGTGGACACCATGCAGACCCGCGAGGAGCTGTACGAACGCATCGGCTACCACGCCTTCGAGCAGCGCCTGGATGCCTTGTTCGCCGGCAAGGGCGCATGATCCACGCCGGTTCCCTCGCACGAGCACGTCCATGAACACCCAAGCCGGCACCACGCCGCCACGCGGCCGCATCGACCGCCGCCAGACCGCACGGCAGCTGCTGCAGACCGAGCTGGAGAAACTGCCCGACGCCGAGCGCGAGGTGGTGGAGCGTTTCATCGCCAAGCGCCATGTGGCGCGCGACATCGTCAAGCAGGCCGATCACGACCGCACCCTCGGCGAACGCATCGCCGACCGGGTCGCCGAGATCGGCGGCAGCTGGAGTTTCATCATCGGATTCGCGCTGGTGCTGCTGGCGTGGATCGTGCTCAACAGCGTGCTGCTGCACGGCGGCTTCGATCCGTATCCGTACATCCTGCTCAACCTGTGCCTGTCGTGCCTGGCCGCGATCCAGGCGCCGGTGATCATGATGAGCCAGAACCGCCAGGCCGCGGTGGACCGCCTGCGCGCGCAGAACGATTACGAAGTGAACATCAAATCCGAACTGGAGATCCTGCAGGTGCACGAGAAGCTCAACCAGCTGCGCGAGCAGGACTGGGCGACGCTGGTCGAGCAGCAGAACCGCCAGATCGCCATGCTGCAGCAATTGCTCGAGCGCGCCGGCGGCCTGCCGCCGGATGCGCCCGCGCGCTGATCCGCCCAGACGACACGACCGCAATACCCGGGAGACGACGCATGAACGACACCAACGCCAGCCAGGCCGCACCGGCCTTCAAGCCGAAGAAATCGGTGGCCCTGTCCGGTACCGCCGCCGGCAACACCGCGCTGTGCACGGTGGGCCGCAGCGGCAACGATCTGCACTACCGCGGCTACGACATCCTGGACCTGGCGCGCAGCAGCCAGTTCGAGGAGATCGCCTACCTGCTGGTGCACGGCAAGCTGCCCAGCAACAGCGAGCTGCGCGGCTACAAGGCCAAGCTGCGCTCGCTGCGCGGGGTGCCGGCGGCGGTAAAAGCGGCGCTGGAGCAACTGCCGCCGTCGGCGCATCCGATGGACGTGATGCGCACCGGCGTGTCGGTGCTGGGCTGCGTGCAGCCGGAGAAGGACGACCACAACCATCCCGGCGCGCGCGACATCGCCGACAAGCTGATGGCGTCGCTCGGATCGATGCTGCTGTACTGGTACCACTACAGCCACAACGGCCGGCGCATCGAGGTGGAGACCGACGACGATTCGATCGGCGGCCATTTCCTGCACCTGCTGCACGGCTTCAAGCCGCACGCCGAATGGGTGCAGGCGATGCACACCAGCCTGATCCTGTACGCCGAGCACGAGTTCAACGCCTCCACCTTCGCCTGCCGGGTCATCGCTGGCACCGGCAGCGACATGTACAGCGCCATCGCCGGTGGCATCGGCGCGCTGCGCGGGCCCAAGCACGGCGGCGCCAACGAGGTCGCGTTCGAGGTGCAGAAGCGCTACGACACGCCCGACGAGGCGGAAGCGGACATCCGCGCGCGGGTCGAGCGCAAGGAAGTGATCATCGGCTTCGGCCATCCGGTGTACACGGTGTCCGACCCGCGCAACCAGGTGATCAAGGACGTGGCGCGCGAGCTGTCCGACGCGCAGGGCAGCCGCAAGATGTACGACATCGCCGAGCGCCTGGAGTCGGTGATGTGGGAGATCAAGAAGATGTTCCCGAACCTGGATTGGTTCAGCGCGGTCAGCTACCACATGATGGGCGTGCCGACCGCGATGTTCACCCCGCTGTTCGTGATCGCGCGCACCGCCGGCTGGAGCGCGCACATCATCGAGCAGCGCATCGACGGCAAGATCATCCGCCCCAGCGCGAACTACACCGGGCCGGAGGATCAGGCGTTCGTGCCGATCGACCGACGCAGCTGATACTCCCCTCTCCCATCGGGAGAGGGGCCGGGGGTGAGGGTACGGGCGCAGCCTCGTGGTGTTTGGCGTACCAGGCTTCGCCCGTACCCTCATCCGCCCTCATGTGGGAACTCATTTGCACGAGGCTTCGCCCGTACCCTCATCCGCCCTCATGTGGGAACTCATTTGCACGAGGCTTCGCCCGTACCCTCATCCGCCCCTTCGGGGCACCTTCTCCCGCAGGGAGAAGGAAATTCCGTCTTCGTTTTTTGTTTTGCTTTTCTCAACCTGTAGCCAGCCATGAACAGCCACTACCGCAAATCCCTGCCCGGCACGTCGCTGGACTACTTCGACGCGCGCGCCGCGGTCGATGCGCTCCGGCCCGGCGCCTATGCCGCGCTGCCGTACACCGCGCGCGTGTTCGCCGAGAACCTGGTGCGGCGCTGCGACCCGGCCACGCTGGACGCTTCGCTGCTGCAGCTGATCGAACGCCGCCGCGACTTGGATTTCCCGTGGTTCCCGGCGCGCGTGGTGTGCCACGACATCCTCGGCCAGACCGCGCTGGTGGATCTGGCCGGGCTGCGCGACGCGATCGCCGAGCGTGGCGGGGATCCGGCGCAGGTCAATCCGGTGGTGCCGACGCAGCTGATCGTGGACCATTCGCTGGCCGTGGAATTCGGCGGCTTCGACAAGGCCGCGTTCGCCAAGAACCGTGCGGTGGAAGACCGCCGCAACGCCGACCGCTTCCACTTCATCGACTGGACCAAGCGCGCGTTCGAGAACGTCGATGTGATTCCGCCGGGCAACGGGATCATGCACCAGATCAATCTGGAGAAGATGTCGCCGGTGGTGCAGGTGCGCGATGGCGTGGCGTTCCCGGATACCTGCGTGGGCACCGACAGCCATACCCCGCACGTGGATGCGCTGGGCGTGCTGGCGATCGGCGTCGGCGGGCTGGAAGCGGAGAGCGTGATGCTGGGGCGCGCGTCGTGGATGCGGCTGCCGGACATCGTCGGCGTGGAACTGGGCGGGCGGCCGGGGGCGGGCATCACCTGTACCGACATCGTGCTGGCGCTGACCGAATTTCTGCGCGCGCAGAAGGTGGTCGGCGCCTATCTGGAATTCTTCGGCGCCGGGGCGGCGGCGCTGACCATCGGCGACCGCGCGACCATCTCCAACATGTGCCCGGAATACGGCGCGACCGCGGCGATGTTCTCCATCGACCAGCAGACCCTGGACTACCTGCGCCTGACCGGCCGCGACGACACCCAGGTCGCGCTGGTGGAGACCTATGCCAAGGCCGCGGGACTGTGGGCCGACGACCTGGCGTCGGCGCAGTACGAACGCGTGCTGCAGTTCGACCTGTCCAGCGTGACCCGCACCATGGCCGGCCCGTCCAATCCGCACAAGCGCGTGGCGACCAGCGACCTGGCCGCGCGCGGCATCGCCGACGCGGCCAAGCTGGCGTCCGGCAAGGCCGAACAGGCGCAAGGCCTGATGCCCGATGGCGCGGTGATCATCGCCGCGATCACCAGCTGCACCAACACCAGCAATCCGCGCAACGTGATCGCGGCCGGGTTGCTGGCGCGCAACGCCAACGCACGCGGGCTGCTGCGCAAGCCGTGGGTCAAGACCTCGCTGGCGCCGGGCTCCAAGGCGGTGCAGCTGTACCTGGAAGCCTCCGGCCTGCTGCCGGAGCTGGAACAGCTCGGCTTCGGTATCGTCGGCTTCGCCTGCACCACCTGCAACGGCATGAGCGGCGCGTTGGATCCGGCGATCCAGCAGGAGGTGATCGCGCGCGACCTGTACGCCACCGCGGTGCTGTCGGGCAACCGCAATTTCGACGGGCGCATCCATCCCTACGCCAAGCAGGCGTTCCTGGCCTCGCCGCCGCTGGTGGTGGCGTACGCGATCGCCGGCACCATCCGGTTCGACATCGAGAAGGACGTGCTCGGCGTGGACAAGAACGGCCAGCCGGTGACGCTCAAGGACCTGTGGCCCAGCGACGCGGAGATCGACGCGATCGTCGCCGCCAGCGTCAAGCCCGAGCAGTTCCGCCAGGTCTACGACCCGATGTTCGCGCGCAGCGGGCCGGCGGCCGCGCAGGTGGCGCCGCTGTACGCATGGCGTGCGCAGAGCACCTACATCCGCCGCCCGCCGTACTGGGAAGGCGCGCTGGCCGGCGAGCGCACGCTGCGCGGCATGCGCGCGCTGGCGGTGCTCGGCGACAACATCACCACCGACCACCTGTCGCCGTCCAACGCGATCCTGGCCGACAGCGCCGCCGGCGAATACCTGGCGCGGATGGGCGTGCCGGAAGAGGACTTCAACTCGTATGCCACCCATCGCGGCGATCACCTCACCGCGCAGCGCGCCACCTTCGCCAACCCCAAGCTCATCAACGAAATGGCGGTGGTCGACGGCCAGGTCAAGCAAGGCTCGCTGACCCGGCTGGAACCGGAAGGGCAGGTGCTGCGCATGTGGGAGGCGATCGAGACCTACATGGCGCGCAAGCAGCCGCTGCTGATCGTCGCCGGCGCCGACTACGGGCAGGGTTCCTCGCGCGACTGGGCGGCCAAGGGCGTGCGCCTGGCCGGGGTCGAGGCGATCGTGGCCGAGGGCTTCGAGCGCATCCACCGCACCAACCTGGTCGGCATGGGCGTGCTGCCGCTGGAGTTCCAGGCCGGCACCACGCGCAAGACCCTGGGCATCGACGGCAGCGAGGTGTTCGACGTGCTCGGCGCGCGCACTCCCGGCGCGACGCTGACGCTGTCCATCGCCCGTACCGACGGTACCCGCGTGGACGTGCCGGTGACCTGCCGCCTGGACACCGCCGAGGAACTGGCGATCTACGAGGCCGGCGGCGTGCTGCAGCGCTTTGCGCAGGATTTCCTGGAAGTGTCGAAACTGGCCTGAGCCATTCGTCGGTGTCATGAGCGCGTGCCATCCTGCGTGTGCCGTCCACCAATGAGGAGATCACCATGAGCAACGGCAATACCGGTACCGTCCGCCTGCACCGCGTCCTGCGCGCGCCGGCCGAGCGCATCTACCGCGCCTTCTTGGACCCGGCGGCGTTGGCCAAATGGCTGCCGCCGCACGGCTATACCGCCACCGTGCATGCATTGGATGCGCGCGTGGGCGGCAGCTTCAGGATCTCCTTCGGCAACCTGGGCGCCGGCACCAGCGACTCCTTCGGCGGCACCTATCTGGAACTGGTGCCGGGCGAACTGATCCGCCATACCGATACCTTCGACAACCCGGCCCTGCCGGGCGAGATGATGGTGACGGTGAAGCTGCGCACGGTGGCCTGCGGCACCGAACTGGATATCGTCCAGGACGGCATCCCCGCACAGATCCCGGTGGAGTTCTGCCATCTCGGCTGGCAGGAGTCGCTGACCCTGCTGGCGCAGCTGGTCGAGGCCGAGATTCCCGCCAACCCTTGAGCTATTCGCCGCTTGCGCGTCGATCGGAAAAAGCCATGTCGCACGTTCCCCAACTCCGCATTCCCGCCACCTACATGCGCGGCGGCACGTCGAAAGGCGTGTTCTTCCGCCTGCAGGATCTGCCGGCCGCCGCGCAGGTGCCCGGCGCCGCGCGCGATGCGCTGTTGCTGCGGGTGATCGGCAGCCCCGATCCCTACGCCAAGCAGATCGACGGCATGGGCGGGGCAACGTCCAGCACCAGCAAGACGGTGATCGTGGCGCCGAGCACGCGCGCGGACCACGACGTGGACTATCTGTTCGGGCAGGTGGCGATCGACCGCCCGTTCGTCGATTGGAGCGGCAACTGCGGCAACCTGTCGGCGGCGGTGGGGCCGTTCGCGATCGCCGCCGGCCTGGTCGATGCGGCGCGCATTCCGCACGACGGCACGCTCACGGTGCGGATCTGGCAGGCCAACATCGGCAAGACCATCCTCGCGCAGGTGCCGATCGTGGGCGGCGCGGTGCAGGAAAGCGGCGATTTCGAGCTGGACGGGGTGACCTTCCCGGCGGCCGAGATCCAGCTCGAATTCCTGGATCCGGCCGCCGACGAAGAGGGCGCGGACGGGGCGATGTTTCCGACCGGCAACCTGGTCGATACGCTGGACGTGCCGGGCGTGGGCCGTTTCGAGGCGACGCTGATCAATGCCGGCATCCCGACCATCTTCCTCGACGCGCAGGCGCTGGGCTACCGCGGCACCGAACTGCAGGACGCGATCAACGGCGACGTGCAGGCGCTGGCCCGATTCGAGACCATCCGCGCGTACGGCGCGCTGCGCATGGGCCTGATCGCCAAACTGGAAGACGCGGCGACGCGGCAGCACACGCCGAAGGTGGCCTTCGTCGCGCCGCCGGCCGACTACGTGGCTTCCAGCGGCAAGCCGGTCGCCGCCGCCGACATCGACCTGCTGGTGCGGGCGATGTCGATGGGCAAGCTGCACCACGCGATGATGGGCACCGCCGCGGTGGCGATCGGCACCGCCGCGGCGATCCCGGGCACGCTGGTGAACCGCGCGGCCGGGGGCGGCGCACGCCAGGCGGTGCGCTTCGGCCATCCCTCCGGCACGTTGCGGGTGGGCGCCGAAGCGCAGCAACAGGCGGACGGCCAGTGGAGCGTCACCAAGGCGATCATGAGCCGCAGCGCTCGGGTGCTGATGGAAGGCTGGGTGCGGGTGCCGGGCGAGAGCGGTTGAGCCGGCATCAGGGCGGTTGCGACGCAGATCCGGCGCCTTGTTTTCTGTGGGAGCGGCTTCAGCCGCGACATGATCTCGCCGAAGACACGGTCTCGCCGGAGTGCCTGTCGCGGCTGAAGCCGCTCCTACAGGGGGTGGGGGCGGCGCGCGCATGCGATTTGATGGTGACAGGGCCATCGGGACGGCACATGCGGGCCTGTGTCAGTCCCTTACCCTTAACACGTTCAAGTGTCCGGGACATGCACAGCGTGTGTATTTTGTGTTAATTATGTTGCGGCGCGGCATCGCTTGCCGGCGACGCGCATTCGCTCCTGCCCATTCCACTCCGGAGTTCCCATGTCCGCCAGTTGGTCGCTGCGCACCAGCGCACTTGCCGTAGCCGTCGTTTCCGCCCTCTCGTTCTCCGCCGCCGCCCAGCAGGCGGACAGCACGGACGGGGTCGCCCGCCTGGACACGGTCAAGGTCACTGCCGAACGGCGGTCGGAAGACTCCAAGGACGTGCCGATCTCCGCCAGCGTGCTGCGCCCGGAATACCTGGACGCGATCGCCACCAGCGGCTCGGACGTGCGCGTGCTGGCCGGCAAGGCGCCCAGCCTCAATGTCGAATCCTCCAACGGCCGCGTGTTCCCGCGCTTCTACATCCGCGGCTACGGCAACACCGACTTCAACACCTACGCCTCGCAGCCGGTGTCGCTGGTGTACGACGACGTGGTGGCCGAGAACGCGTTCCTGAAGGGCTTCCCGATCTTCGACCTGGAAGGCCTGGAAGTGCTGCGCGGTCCGCAGGGCACGCTGTTCGGCCGCAACACCCCCGCCGGCGTGGTCAAGTTCAACTCGGTCAAGCCCAGCATCGGTGCCAACGACGGCTACGCCAGCCTGTCCTACGGCACCTACGGCACCATGACCATGGAAACCGGCCTGAGCATCGCCATGGGCGACAAGTGGGCCGCGCGCGTGTCGGCGCTGGGCCAGCGCCGCGACGACTGGGTCGACAACACCGTGGACAACCGTTCGTTCGAGGGCTACACCGACTCGGCGGTGCGGGTGCAGCTGCTGTTCCAGCCGGGCGAGGATTTCAGCGCGCTGTTCAACGCGCATGCGCGGCATCTGGACGGCACCGCGCGGCTGTTCCGCGCCAACATCTTCCAGCCGGGCAGCAACAAGCTGGTCGACGGCTTCGATCCGGACAAGGTCTCCATCGACGGCGGCAACACCCAGGAACTGCAGACCTACGGCGGCAGCGCCAACCTGACCTGGGACCTGGGCGACATCGTGCTGCACTCGATCACCGGCTACGAAGGCATCGGCAAGTACTACAGCCGCGGCGACATCGACGGCGGCTACGGCGCGGTGTTCGCGCCGCCGTCCGGCCCTGGCGTGATCGCGTTCCCGGTGGAAACCGCCGGCGGCATCAAGAACCTGGACCAGTACTCGCAGGAGCTGCGCGCCGAATCGCAGTACGCCGGCCCGCTCAACTGGCAGGCCGGCCTGTACTACTTCCACGATTCGGTGGAAGGCGAGAACTACACCTACGACACCCTCGGCGGCGGCACGCTCAGCAGCTACCAGCTGACCCGTCAGCGCAACACCTCGTGGGCGGCGTTCGGCTCGCTGAACTACGCGGCCACCGATCGCCTGGACCTGCGCGCCGGCATCCGCTACACCTACGACAAGAAGACCTTCGACGTGCTGGCGCTGGACCGCGTCACCCTGCTCGAGCCGTCCACCGGCAGCACCGACAACTCCAAGGTCACCGGCGACGTCAGCGCCACCTACACCATCAACGAGGACGTCAACGTCTACGCCCGTGCCGCACGCGGTTTCCGCGGCGCCAGCTTCGGCGTGCCGTCGGCGACCGCGCCGCTGACCGTGGCCGAGCCGGAGACCGTGGATTCGTACGAGATCGGCATCAAGTCCGACCTGTTCGACAAGCGCGCCCGTCTCAGCTTCGACATCTACGATTTCCGGGTGAAGAACCAGCAGCTGACCGCGGTCGGCGGCACCTCCAACGACGTGCGCCTGCTCAACGCCGACAAGTCCAAGGCGCGCGGCGCCGAGTTCGACTTCGAGGCGCTGCTGACCCAGAACCTGCGCTTCACCCTGGGCGGCGCCTACAACTGGACCCGCATCGAGGATCCGACCCTGTCGGTCGGCGTGTGCCGCACCTGCACCGTGACCGATCCGCTCAACGCCGCCGGCAACGCCATCATCAACGGCAACGTGCTGCCGCAGGCGGCCAAGTGGATGGGTAATGCGACCCTGCGCTACGGCATCCCGGTCGGCGACGACGCCGAGTTCTTCTTCTACACCGACTGGTCCTACCGCAGCGAGATCAACTTCTTCCTGTACGACTCGCGCGAATTCGTCGGCCAGCCGCTGGTCGAGGGCGGCGCCAAGATCGGCTACAACTGGGATGCCGGCGCGTACGAAGTGTCGGTGTTCTGCCGCAACTGCACCAACCAGATCCGCGCCACCGGTGCGATCGACTTCAACAACCTCACCGGCTTCATCAACGATCCGCGCATCGTCGGCGCGCAGTTCCGCGCCAATTTCTGATCGGCGGGTCAGCGTTGCGATGCACCAGCGACCGCCGGCTATGATGCCGGCGGTTTCTTTTTACGGGAGGCGCGCATGCGCAGTCTGAAACGCTGGGCGGCGCTGGCGCTGCTGGCCCTGGCATCGGGTGCCGCCGCGGCGGCGCCTGCGAGCGCGCCGCCGGCGCAGAAGGTGGTGGTGTCCACCGACATCGGCGACGACATCGACGACGCGTTCGCGCTGGCGCTGCTGCTGCGCAGCCCGGAACTGGACGTGCTCGGCATCGCCTCGGCCTGGGGCGACACCGCACTGCGTGCGCAGTTGCTGCAGCGCTTGTTGCAGCAGGCCGGGCGCAGCGAGATCCCGCTGGCGATTGGCCAAAAAACCGCCAGCGCCATCCCCTTCAGCCAGGCACGCTGGGCGGCGCAGGGCACGCTGCCGCGCAAGGCGCCGGATGCGGCGGACTTCATCCTGGCGCAGGCGCGGCGCCATCCCGGGCAGGTCACCTTGCTGGTGCTCGGGCCGCTGACCGACGCGGTGCGCGCGCTGCAGCGCGATCCGCACGGTTTTGCCCAGCTCAGGCAGGTGGTGCTGATGGGCGGGTCGGTGCGTGCGGGCTACGGCAAGTCGCGTTACCGGCCGCCGAGCGCGCCTGCGCCGGAATACAACATCGTTTCCGACATCGGCGCCGCGCAGCGCGTGTTCGCCGCCGGCGTGCCGATCGTGATGCTGCCGCTGGACGCGACCCAGGTGACCCTGGAGGAGCCGGAGCGGGTGGCGCTGTTCGCGCATGGCGATCCGCTGACCGACGCGCTGACCCAGCTCTACTACCAGTGGCGCGACACCGACCAGCCCTGGGCCAGCGCCACGCCGACCCTGTTCGACGTGGTGCCGGTGGCGCAACTGCTCGATCCGGGCCTGTGCCCGACGGTGCCGCTGCGCATCGCGGTCGACGATCAGGGGTATACGCGGGAAGTGCCGCCTGGCGCGAGCGCAGCCGGCGGCGCTGCGGCCGCCGACACCTCGGCGGAAGGTGGCCATGCGGCGCCTGCTGCCGCCAACGCCCAGGTCTGCCTGGCGCTGGACCGGCCACGGCTGATCGCGCTGTACATGCAGCGCTTGCTGCATTGAGGCGACGGCGCGCCCGCCGCTCCGCTCGTCGCGGCTGAAGCCGCTCCTACAGGGGCTTGCGACCGCCCAACCGGATGCACTGTAGGAGGGGCTTCAGCCCCGACCGATTGCCAAACCGGCGCGACTCCGGACTTCGTTCGTCGCGGCTGAAGCCGCTCCTACGGGAACTGCGGCTGGCTGATCGGGTGCACTGTGGGAGGGACTTCAGTCCCGACTGCATTCGGGTTGGGCGAATCCATTATCTCCTCGGCTGTTTCCACGGCGGTGTTCGGCACCGACGAGGGCCTGTCGGTCTGAGTACGGACGCCGCCGGCGCCGCCACCGTCCGCCCGCCACCGGCGCGCAGAAAAATCGCCGCTTGTACGGTCCAGCAACGCTCGCCCGCTACGCCCCCCTGACCGCCCAACCACGCGCCGGCGATCGCCGCACGCGCAATCGCAATTCCAACCCTCCGGCAGTCGCGTCCGCGTTCTATACTCGCGCCACTTTCACGGAGCGAACGTATGCACACGGATTCGAAGCGGCAGTGGCGCCTCCTGCGCGCTGGGCTGTTGAGCACCTTCCTGCTGCTGGGCCTGGCGCTGGCGCTGGGCGGCTGCAAGCGCAACGAATCCGGGCAGTTGCCCGACGCCAGCGGTGAGCCGGTCAAGGGGCAGAAGGAAGCGATGAAGGGCTTCGGCCTGGTCCGCGCCTATCCCGACCAGAAGAAGAGCGACGGCCTGTCGCTGGCGCTGGAATTCTCGCGGCCGCTGGTCGGCACCCAGGACTTCGACAAGCTGGTGCGCTTCGAGGAGAAGGTCGGCACCGACGAAAGCGCCTGGTCGCTGTCCGACGACGGCAAGACTCTGCGCTATCCGTACGTGGAGGCGGCCAAGGACTACACCGTGCTGATCTCCGCCGACCTGCTCGCCGCCGACGGCAGCCGCCTGGGCAAGCCGCTCAAGCAGAAGGTCTATACCGGCGAACTGGAGCCGGCGGTCGGCTTCGCCTCGCAGGGCAGCGTGCTGCCGGCGCGCGAGAGCCGCGGCCTGCCGGTGGTCTCGCTCAACGTGCCGGAAGTGGACGTGGAGTTCATGCGGGTCAAGGACGGCTCGCTGCCGGCGTTCTTCGCCCAGTATCAGCGCGGCGGTCGCCGCGGCAGCTGGGAAATGGACAGCGACTACGGCGACCACACCCCGATTTCGCAGCTGGCCGAGTCGGTCTACGTCAACCGTTTCGTGCTCGGCGGCGACAAGAACGAGCGCGCGCTGACCTATCTGCCGATCCAGGACATCAAGGAACTGCAGGAACCCGGCCTGTACTTCGCGGTGATGAAGCGCCCGGGCCGGTTCGAGAACGAATACGACACCGCGTTCTTCACCGTCAGCGACATCGGCCTGCACGCGCGCGCCTACAAGGACAAGCTGTTCGTGCACACCGCCTCGCTGCAGAGCGGCGAGCCGTTGAAGAAGGTGGAGCTGCGCGTGCTCGACGCCAAGGGCGAGCTGTTCCTGAAGGGCGAGACCGACGCCAACGGCAACGCGCTGCTGAACTACACGCTCGACGCCGGCCAGGTGCTGGTGGCGCGCAGCGGCACCGACCTGTCGATGCTGCCGTTCAACCAGCCGGCGCTGGACCTGAGCGAGTTCGCCGTGGCCGGGCGCGAGAACGCCTGGTTCGACGTGTTCGCCTGGTCCGGCCGCGACCTGTACCGCCCCGGCGAGACGGTGCGCGTGTCGGCGCTGCTGCGCGACAACGACGGCAAGCCGGTGGCGACCAGCGGCAAGGGCGCGCAACCGGTGTTCCTGCGCCTGAAGCAGCCCGACGGCAAGATCTTCCGCGAGACCCGCCTGCAGCCGGGCGAGCAGGGCTATTTCAGTTTCGAGCAACTGATTCCCGCCGACGCCCCGACCGGGCGCTGGCAGGTGGAGTTCCGCACCGACCCGTCCAGCAAGGAAGCGGTGCAGGGCATGACCCTGCGCATCGAGGAGTTCCTGCCCGAGCGCATGAAGCTGGACCTGGACAGCGTGCAGAAGACGCTCAAGCCGGGCGAGCCGTTCAAGCTGCAGGCCACCGCCGCCTACCTGTACGGCGCGCCGGCCGACGGCAACCGCTTCACCGCCAAGCTGGCGGTGGCGGTCGAGCAGCATCCGGTGGAAGCGCTGCCCGGCTACTTCTTCGGCGACCCGACGCTGCAGCTGCCGCGCGAAGCCAAGGACGTGATCGATACCGAGTTCGGCGCCGACGGCAAGATCGCCGAGGACATCGCGCTGCCGGACGAAGCCAAGCCGACCAGCACCATCGCCGCGCTGGTCTCGGCCAGCGTGTACGAGACCGGCGGCCGCACCGTCACCCGCACGCTCAAGCGCGTGCTGTGGCCGGCGCCGGCGCTGGTCGGGGTGCGTCCGCTGTTCGACGACAAGGACGGCGCCGACGCCAACGCCAATGCGCGCTTCGAAGTGATGCGCGTCGACGCGCAGGGCAAGCCGCAGCCGGCCAAGGGCCTGAAGGTGACCCTGGTGCGCGAGCTGCGCGACTACCACTGGGCGTTCACCGACAACCGCTGGGACTACGACTTCACCCGCCGCTTCGAGAACAAGCAGACCCTCACCGTCGATGCCGGCAGCGTCGCGGCCAAGTTCGACTTCCCGGTGGAGTGGGGCGAGTACCGGGTGGACGTGTTCGACCCGGCCACCGGCCTGACCACGCGTTATCCGTTCCACGCCGGCTGGAGCTGGAGCGACGAGAACCGCGGCCTGGACGCGCGCCCGGACAAGGTCAAGCTGGCGCTGGACAAGACCGGCTACAAGGCCGGCGACACGCTCAAGGTCACCCTGACCCCGCCGCACGCCGGCCCCGGCGTGCTGATGGTCGAGAGCGACAAGATGCTGTACGTGCAGGACATCGACGTGAAGCCGGGCAGCAGCTTTGAAATCCCGGTGACCAAGGACTGGGAGCGCCACGACGTCTACGTCACCGCGCTGGTGTTCCGTGGCGGCTCGGCGCCGAGCAAGATCACTCCGGCGCGGGCGGTCGGCGTGGCCTTCGTGCCGATGGAGCGCAAGAGCCGGCGCGTGGCGGTGGGCCTGGTCGCGCCCAAGCAGATGCGTCCGGAGCAGCCGCTGCCGGTGACGGTCAGCGTGCCGGAACTGGCCGGCAAGCAGGCGCACGTGACCATCTCCGCGGTGGACGTGGGCATCCTCAACATCACCCGCTTCCCGGTGCCCGACGCCAACGCGCAGTTCTTCGCGCAGCGGCGCCTGGGCGTGGACGCCTACGACATCTACGGCCGGGTGATCGAGAGCTTCGAAGGCGGCACCGGCAAGCTGCGCTTCGGCGGCGACATGGCATTGGCGGCGTTGCCGCAGGCCAAGCGCCCGACCGCGCGGGTGCAGACCGTGGACCTGTTCTCCGGTTCGGTGAAGCTCGACGCCAAGGGCAATGCGCGGGTGCAGCTGCCGGTGCCGGACTTCAACGGCACGCTGCGGGTCTCGGCGCTGGTGTATTCGGACGACCGCTACGGCAACCGCGACGTGGAGACGCTGGTGCGCGCGCCGATCGTGGCCGAGGCCAGCATGCCGCGGGTGATGGCGCCGGGCGACCGCAGTACGGTCACCCTGGACGTGCAGAACTTCACCGGGCAAGCGGGCGAGTTCAAGGTGCAGGTGGACGGCGAAGGCCCGCTGGCGATCGCCGAGAACGCGCGCAGCGCCAAGCTCGGCAAGGACGGCAAGGCCACGCTCAGCTTCCCGCTGGTGGCGCAGGAGGGCTACACCGTGGCCAAGGTGCGGGTGCGGGTGAACGGCAACGGCTTCAACGTCGACCGCCGCTACGACCTGCCGGTGCGTGCGGCGTGGCCGTCGGTGCTGCGCGCGCAGACCCGCGTGCTGGATCCACTGGCGCCGGTGACGCTGGGCATGGGCGATGCCGAAGGGCTGATGGCCGGCTCGGTCAACGCGCGCATGCTGGTCAGCGCGTTGCCGCCGATCCCGTTCGCCAGCGCGCTGCAGGGCGCGCTGGAGTACCCCTATGGCTGCGCCGAGCAGACCACCAGCAAGGGCTACGCCGCGCTGCTGCTCGACGACGCCACCGCCAAGCTGCTCGGCGCCAAGGGCCTGGACGCGGCGACCCGCCGCGAGCGCATGGAAGGCGCGTTCGGCCGATTGGCCTCGATGCAGATCTCCAGCGGCCACTTCTCGATGTGGGGCGACGATGGCTACGTCAATCCGGGCCTGACCCCGTACATCGCCGAGTTCCTGCTCGACGCCAAGGACGCCGGCTTCGCGGTGCCCGACAACGTGCTGCAGAAGGCGCTCAACCGGCTCAGCGAGGACCTGTTGTCCGGCGGCAACAACTTCTACGGCCAGGACCGCCGCGAGAACCTGAAGTTCGCCAACCAGGCCTGGTCCGGCTACGTGCTGGCGCGGGTCAACCGCGCGCCGCTGGGCACGTTGCGCGCGCTGTACGACAACGACCGCGGCAAGGCGCTGACCGGCCTGTCGCTGGTGCACCTGGGCGTGGCCTTGTCGCTGCAGGGCGACAAGAAGCGTGGCGACGCGGCGATCGCCGCCGGCTTCGCCAAGGGCAGCGGCGACCGTCCGTCCTACTTCGGCGACTACGGCAGCGTGGTCCGCGACGACGCGCTGATGATCGCGCTGCTGCACGAGCGCGGCCTGGCCAAGCCCGAGTACGACGCGCGCGCGGTGGCGCTGGGCCGCGAGCTCGACGCGCGCCGCCGCAGCGGCTGGCTGTGGTTGAGCACGCAGGAGCAGGTGGCGCTGGCGCGGATGGGCAAGGCCTTGCTGGTCAACCAGAGCAAGCTGGTGTCCGGGCAGTTGAACGTCGGCGACAGCAGCGAGGCGATCGGCGCGGCCAAGGCGTTCGGCCGCCAGTTCGGCGAGGCCGAGCTGGCGCGCGGGGTCAGCTTCGTGCCGCAGGGCGAGGCGCCGCTGTACGCCAGCCTGGAAATCGCCGGCATCCCGCGCAAGGCGCCGGAGGTGGACGAGAGCACGCTGAAGGTGGAGCGCGAGTGGTACGGCACCGACGGCAAGCCGTGGACGCCGCGGCCGCTGAAGGAAGGCGAGGCGCTGATCGTGCGCGTCACCATCACCTCCAACGTGGGCATGCCCGACGCGCTGTTGACCGACCTGCTGCCGGCTGGCCTGGAGATCGAGAACTTCAATCTGGGCGACGCCAAGCAGTGGGCCGACGTGGTGGTGGATGGCATCGAGATCAGCGACCGTTCCGAGGCTGCCGACGTCAAGCACGAGGAGTTCCGCGACGACCGCTACGTGGCCGCGCTGAGCCTGGCGCAGGGCGGCAAGGCGCAGGTGTTCTACCTGGTGCGCGCGGTGACCCCGGGCACCTACACGGTGCCGCCGCCGCTGGTCGAGGACATGTACCGTCCTGATCTGCGCGGGGTGGGGCGCAGCAACCCGGGCACGATCAGCGTCGTGCAGCCTTAGCCGAGGACGCGCCAACCAAACGCGCGCAACGGAAACGACGATAGGGCCCATGCGGCCCTATCGTCGTTTTGGACGGTCGTGCTGGCTCGATGCGCTACGCGCCGTGCTGGGCAAGCGCCTCCCTTCTCCCATTGGGAGAAGTGCCCCGCAGGGGCGGATGAGGGTACGGGCGAAGCCTCGTGTACCCAACTCCGCGAGTCGCTTTCGCGCCGGACCCTCACCCCAACCCCTCTCCCGGTGGGAGAGGGGCTATTCGGCTTTGTCCTCCGCATGACACCGGCCTGTCATCGCCCCCTGGATAAAATTAACTACTTCGAAGTTAGTAATTAATTTCGACACTTTCCAGGGGATACGAGATGACGCGATCGCACCACCGCCACCAGCGCACCTTGCTGGTGTGCCTGCTTGCCGCCAGTTGCCAGGCCGCCCTCGCGCAGCAGGCGGCGACGCCGTTGCCGCCGGCCACTGTGGACACCGACAACACCGATACCGCCGCCGCAGCGCCGCCGATTGCCGACACTGCCAAGACCCTGGACAGCGTCGTCGTCACCGGCGTGCGCAAGGCCAATGCCGCGGCGATGGAGAGCAAGCGCGCGGCGACCAACATCACCGACGTGGTCAGTTCCACCGACGTGCGCGCGCTGCCCGACACCACCATCGTCGAGGCGCTGCGCCGCATCCCCGGCCTGTCGGTGCTGCCAGCGACCGACAACGAGCATCCGCGCGACGAGGCCGCCACGCCGGTGCTGCGCGGCCTCGGCCCCTCCTACAACAACGTCACCATCGACGGTCTGACCGTAGCCTCGCCGGGCACGCCCAACGGCACGCTCGGCTCGATCACCCGCGGCGTGCGCCTGGACATCCTGCCGGCGTCGATGGTCAGCGAGCTGCAGGTGATCAAGACCTTCACTCCCGACCTGGATCCCAACGCCACCGGCGGTGCGGTCAATCTGCGCACGCGCAGCGCGTTCGAGAACGGCGGCAAGCCGTTCTTCACCAGCGAAGCCTCGCTGGGCCATGCCAACGACGTCGGCAAGCCGCGCGACCAGGACGATCCCGGCTACCGTCTCGGTGCCACCGGCAGCACCACCTTCGGTAGCGACCGGCAATACGGCCTGACCCTGTCGGGCAACTACCAGACGCTGAGCAGCTACACCGAAACCCACATGACCACCGACACGGTGCACTACGGGTTCTACGACGGCAACGGCGTTTTGCAAAGCGGCAGCAACCTCGGCAACGGTTGGGCGGTGCCGCAGCAGGACAAGTACTGGTACGTGATGGACAAGCGCGACCGCTACGGCCTGACCGGCAAGTTCGAGGCGCGCCCCAGCGCCGACCTGCAGGCCTACGTCACCGCGGGCTACTACTATTTCAAGGACGACATGCAGCGCAACGAACTGATCATCGATCCGCGCAACCGCAACCGCGTCTACAACCAGACCGCGACCTCCGGCAGTTATCCGGCCGGCGACATCGAGGTCGGCTATTCCAACCAGGTCACCACCACCCGCACCAAGCTCGGCCAGGCCGGCATGGAATGGCGGCCGGACGACCGCCAGGTGTTTTCCGCGCGCGGCTCGTGGTCGGATGCGACCTACGACGAGCCGATCGAGATGTTCAAGTACGTCACCGGCGCCTCGCGCCCGGCGGCGGTCGCGGTCGGCCAGACCGGCCCCGGCGTCACCGTCGTTCCCAGCGCCAATTACGCCTTCAGCTACGACACCTCGGCGTTGAACCAGCGCTTCCCGGTGTCCTCGCAGGCGTACTACAACTACGACAACTACAGCCTGTTGTACTGGCGCCCGGACTACAAGCGCAGCGCACGCGACCGCATCCTCACCGGGCGCCTGGACTACGCCTTCAACCAGGGCGAGCAGGACCGCGGCCTGGGCTTCGGCGCCGGCCTGGCGTACACCACCGACAAGCCGGCGTTCGACATCTACCGCGACGACTACGAGCCGAACCGCAGCGCCCCGGCACTGAACATCGCCGATGTGCTGGCGCCGTCCAACGCGCCGCTGCGCTATCTGGGCCTGAACCTGATCACCATCGATCCGAACAAGGCACGGCGTGTGCTGCGGTCCACGCCGCTGAGCGCGTTCAACAGCACCGACCAGTCGGCCTTCAGCAACCAGGACAACTTCCGCCACAGCGAGAAGATCTTCGGCGCCTACGGCCTGGTCAGCTACCGTGCCGAAGCGTTCAACGTGGAGGCCGGCCTGCATTACGACGACACCGATCAGTCCACCGTCGGCCGCCAGCGCCAACTGGACACGGCCAGCGGCAAGTACGTCTACGTCGATGCGCCGACCGATTCGCATTACGCCAACTTGCTGCCGTCGGCGATCATGACCTACCACCTCAGCGACCGCCTCGACCTGCGCGCCGGCGCCAGCCGCACGCTCGGCCGCCCGCCGTACGACGCCTATGCCGCGCGCACCTCGATTGGCTTCGTCAACAGCACCGATGCCGGCAATCCCAACGCGCAGGGCGTGACCGTGACCGAGGGCAATCCGGACATCAAGCCGCGCGTGTCGACCAACCTGGACCTGTCGCTGGAATGGCGGTTGCCCGACGATTTTGACGGCATGCTCGCCGCGGCGGTGTTCAACAAGCGCATCCAGGACGAGATCTTCACCCTGTCGCGCACCGACCAGTTCAGCTACAACGGCACCACCTATTCGAACGTGCTGATCAGCACGCCGGCCAATGCGTCCAAGGCGCATATCCGCGGCCTGGAACTGAGCGCGGTGCTCAACACCTTGCTGCCCGGCGTGCCGGCGCTGTCCGGGCTGGGTGCCAGCGCCAACCTGGCCTTGCTCGACGGCGGCATGGACGTGCCGTACAGCGTCGGCACCGCACCGAACGTGAGCCAGCGCCAGCGCAGCGTCGATCGCCTGGTCGGCCAGCCCGGCTACACCGCCAACGCCTCGCTGTTCTACAGCATCGGCGGACTGGAACTGCGCGCGGCCTACAACCGCCAGGGCAAGGCGCTGCGCGCCATCGTCAGCAACATCGACTGGCAGGATCTGTACTGGGCGCCGCGCTCGCAGCTGGATCTGTCGGCGGCCTACGCGGTCAACAAGCAGGTCAGCGTGGTCGGCCAGGTCAGCAACGTCACCCACAGCCGCATCACCAGCGTGACCGGGCCGGGCGAGAACCTGTTGAAGGACACCTATTCGGTGCCGACCACCTACTGGTTCGGCATCCGCTTCACGCCTTCTAAAGACTTTTAATCCTTCAATCCTTCGGACGCCCATCGCCATGAAATCCACTCTGTTGCCGCTCCTGCTGCTGGGCAGCGCGCTGACCGGTCCCGTCGCGGCGGCCCCCGCTGGCAGCGCCGCCAGCCAGGCGCGCCTGGCCGATCCAACCGGCGGCATCTTCGTCGTCGCCCACCGCGGTTGCCACAACCCGGCGCCTGCGCACGGCTTCCCCGGCCATGCGCCGGAGAACTCCTTGTCCGGCCTGGAGCGTTGCGTGGCGATGGGCGTGGACATGCTGGAGACCGACGTCCGCCGCGCCGCCGACGGCACGCTGGTGATGTTCCACGACGCCACCGTCGAGCGCACCACCGACGGCAGCGGCAAGGTCGCCGAGCTGACCTGGGCGCAGCTGTCGCGGCTGCGCCTGCGCGACGACGAGGGCGGCGCCGATGCGCCGCTCACCGACCAGCATCCGGTGACCCTGGAGCAGATGCTGGCCGCGGCCAAGGGCCGGATCCTGCTCAATCTCGACGTCAAGGCGCCGATCTATTCGGAAGTGGCGGACGCGGTGCGGCGCGCCGGCATGGAACGCCAGGTGGTGCTCAAGACCGAGGTCGGCGTCTACAGCCAGCCGCTGGCATCGCTGCCGCCGTTCGACCATATCAATTTCACTCCGGTGCTGCTCAATCCGCGGGGCACCGACGATCTGCTGCAGACCGTGCGCACCCAGATCGGCGGCAAGGTCCGTCCGGTGGCGATCGAACTGCCGCGCATGCGCGCCGAGCAGCTGCCGGCGCTGGCCGCGTTGGCCAGGCAGCAGCACGTGCGGCTGCTGGTCAACACGCTGTGGGAAGGCTTCGTCGCCGGCTACGGCGGCGACGCCGACGCGGTGCGCGATTCGGATGCGGTGTGGGGACGGCTGTATCGCGCCGGGATCGGCGCGTTCCAGACCGACGAACCGGAAGCCCTGCTGCGCTACCGCGCTTCGCTCGAAACACAGCGCTGAGCGCGCGCGGTTCGCCGCGCAACTGTACGGAATCGGTCGCCGATCGTCCGCTTGCGGACGCGGCGGCCATGCCCGGCGCGGGGCAAATTCAGGCCCTTCAATAAGTTATAGCGCTTCGCCGATTGGCATGCGGCCTGCTCCGCAATGGCCATGGATATCGCGAAGTCTCCCAACCGTTCGTTCTGGCACCGCCGGCGCCGCTGGCTGGTGCTGGCCGCTGGCGCCACTGTCTTGCTGGTCGTGGCGGCGCTGGGCGCCGGCCGCGCCGCCCCGCGCGTGGCGCGCAGCGAGCTGTGGATCGACGCGGCCACGCGCGGCGAGATGCGCCGCGAGATCCGCGCCAACGGCACGCTGGTACCGCGGCAGATCCGCTGGATCACCGCCGGCGCCGCCGCCACCGTGCAGCAGCAACTGGTCGATGCGGGCGCGCGGGTGGATGCCGACACCCTGATCCTGCAACTGGCCAATCCGGAGCTGGATGCCGGCCTGGACCGCGCCCGCGCCGCATTGGCCGGTGCCGATGCCGACCTGGCCGCGCTGCACGCGGCGCTGGCCTCGCAATTGCTGGACCAGCAGGCGCTGCAGGCGCAGGCCGAGTCCGATCTGCAACTCGCGCAGATCAAGGCGCAGGCCTACCGGCGCGGCCACGACGGCGGCGCGATCTCGGCGATCGACCTGACCCAGAGCCAGATCGTCGAAGCGCAGCAGCGCGGCCGCGCCGGCATCGAAACCCAGCGCGTGGCCGCGTTCCGGCAGAACATGGCCGCGCAACTGCGCGCCGCCCAGGCGCGCCGCGCGCAGGCCGCCAGCGCACTGGCCATCGCTGCGCAGCAGGCCGCTTCGTTGCAGGTGCGCGCCGGCAGCGCCGGCATCCTGCAGCAGGTGGACGTGGAGCCGGGCCAGCGCGTCGAGGCCGGCGCCAAGCTGGCGCGGGTCGCGCGTCCCGACGACCTGCTGGCGCGGCTGCAGGTGCCCGAGGTGCTGGCCAAGGACGTGATCGACGGCCTGCCGGTCGCGGTGGACACGCACAACGGCGTGGTCGCCGGGCAGGTGGCGCGGATCGACCCGGCGGTGCGCAGCGGCAGCGTGGTGGTCGACGTGCGGCTGGCGCCGCCGCTGCCGTCCGGCGCGCGCCCGGACCTGTCGGTGGACGGACGCATCGTGCTCGGCACCCTGCGCGACGTGGTCAGCATCCCGCGCCCGGCGCTGGCCGCGCCGAACACCGCCGGCAGCCTGTTCGTGCTGCGCGACGGCGGCGACCGCGCGCAACGCATCCGCGTGCGCTTCGGCGCCGCGTCCAGCGACCGCATCGAAGTGCGTGCCGGGCTGCGCGCCGGCGAGCAGGTCGTGCTGTCCGACACCAGCCAGTGGAACGCCTACGACACCCTGCGCTTACGCTAGCGCTCCAGGAGAACCCGAATGACCGCAATTCCCGCAAGTCCCGCCGAACCGCTGATCCGCCTGCACGGGCTGGGCAAGGTGTTCCATACCGACGAAGTGGAGACCCACGCCCTGGCCGAGATCGCGCTAGACGTGGCGCGCGGCGATTTCGTCGCCATCACCGGCCCGTCCGGCTGCGGCAAGTCGACCCTGCTGTCGATCCTCGGCCTGCTCGATGCGCCCAGCGGCGGCAGCTACCGGCTCAACGGCCGCAGCGTTGCCGAACTGGACGCGGTCGGCCGCGCGCGCATCCGCAACGCCGAGATCGGCTTCATCTTCCAGGCCTTCAACCTGATCGCCGACCTCACCGTGGAAGAGAACGTGGCGCTGCCGCTGACCTACCGCGACGGCGCCGAGCGCGGCCGGATCCGCCAGCGCGTGCGCGAAGTGCTGGAGCTGGTCGGCATGCACCATCGCCACAAGCACTATCCGGGGCAGCTGTCCGGCGGCCAGCAGCAGCGAGTGGCGGTGGCGCGCGCGCTGGCCGGCAACCCGTCGATCCTGCTCGCCGACGAACCCACCGGCAATCTCGACACACGCAACGGCGAGGCGGTGATGCAGCTGCTCGAACAGTTGCACGACAACGGCACCACCTTGTGCATGGTCACCCACGATGCGGCGTTCGCGCGGCGCGCGCAGCGCATCGTGCATATGCTCGACGGGCGCATCGTCGACGAAGACACCTTCGAGCGCCTGCGCCACGAACAGGACGTGGTGTTGCCTGCACGCGCCGCGGAGCAGGCGCGATGAGCGCCGCCGTGTACTTGGCCGAAGTGCGGCAGTCCTGGCGCGCGCTGGCGCGCAAGCCCGGCTACCTGCTGCTGGCGGTGCTGACCCTGGCGCTGGGCGTGGCCACCACCACGACGGTGTTCGCGCTGCTCGACCAGGCGCTGCTGAAGCCGCTGCCGTTCCCGCAGCCGCAGCAGCTGGTGACGCTGGGCAAGCAGTCCGACGGCGGCCACAACATCGCAGCGCCAGGCTATTACCCGGCGCTGCGGCGCATGTCCGGGCTGCAGGCGATCGGCATCCTGCGCGGGTTTCCGGTGCCGGCCAACATCGCCCGCGGCGATGCCAGCGAAGTGGTGGCGGCGATCAGCGCCGACGAGGGTTTCCTGCGCACGCTGGGTCTGCCGATGGCGGCGGGCCGCAACTTCAATGCCGAGGAAAGCCGGCCCGGCGGACCGCAGGCGGTGATCCTCGCGTATCCCTTCTGGCAGCGCTATTTCGGCGGCGACCCGGCCGCGGTGGGGCGCACGCTGCAGGTGGAGGGCAAGCCGGTGCAGATCGTCGGCGTGCTGCCGGCGGACTTTCCCTGGGCCGAACCGTTCGACCTGGTCCGCAACATGCAGCCGGACCTGACCGCGACCAACCTGTCCACCAACGAGATCGTGGTGGCGCGCTTGCAGCCTGGCGTCAGCGTAGCGGCGGCCTCCGCGCAGACCGCGGTGGTGATCAAGGGCGTGCTGCGCAACAGCCCGTACATGACCGACGACTGGTGGCGCGACCTGCAGCGCGAACCGCCCAACGCGTTGCCGTTGCGCGACAGCCTGTACGCGTCCTACAGCGGCAACACGCTGTGGCTGTTCTTCGCCGCGGCGCTCTGCGTGCTGCTGATCGCGGCGATCAACCTGACCAGCCTGATGCTGCTGCGCGCGCTCGGCCGCAGCCACGACAGCGCGGTACGCGCCGCGCTCGGCGCGCCGTGGCTGCGGCTGAGCCTGCCGGCGCTGGCCGAGGGCGTGCTGATCGGCGCGCTCGGCAGCCTGGCCGGACTGGCCCTGGCCTGGCTCGGCCTGCGCCTGCTCGGCGGCTGGGTACCGTTGCTGTGGATGCGCGGCGAGGCGGCGCACCTGACCGGTGCCAGTGCGCTGTTCGCGCTGCTCGCCGGCGGCGCCACTGCGGTGCTGGCCGCGGCGCTGGGCATCGTGCGCGGCCGCCGCCGCAACCTGGTGACGGAACTGGCCGGCGGCGGGCGCGGCGGCTGGAGCCTGCAGGCCGGCCGCCTCGGCCGCACCCTGGTGATCGCGCAGGTGGCGATCGCCGTGGTGCTGCTGATCGGCGCGGCGCTGTTCACGCGCACGCTGCAGAAGCTGGCGGAGGTGCCGATGGGATTCGAGAGCCACGCCGCGGTGGTATTCACCCTGGCGCCGGTGAAGGAGCGTTATGTCACGGCGCGCGATGCGGTGGAGCAGACCCGGCGCATCGTCGCGCGGCTGCAGCAGGTGCCGGGCATCGAGCGCGTCGGCGTGTCCAGCAATCCGCCGACGGCGACGCGGCTGAGCTGGAGCGTGGAGGTGGACGGGGCGCCCTCCATCGACAGCCAGTACCGCGTGGCCACGCCGCAGTTCCTGGACGTGTTCCGCATCCCGTTGCTGGCCGGCCGCGGCATCGCCGACGGCGACGTGGCCGGCGCCGAGAAGGTCTGCGTGGTCAGTGCGTCGTTCGCCGAGCGTTACCTGCACGGCCAGGCGCTGGGCAAGATCGTGACCGTCCCGGATGATGGCGACGATCACCGTCTGTCGATGCGGGTGGTCGGCGTGGTCGGCGACGTGCGCCACACCAGCCCGGCCGAGCCGCCGGAGCCGACGGTGTATCAGCCGCTGGCGCAGATCAGCGAGCCGATGTGGCAGATCATGCGCAGCTTCGGCGCCTTGACCTACGCGGTGCGCCTGCGTGCCGGCGCGTTGGGCGCCGACGAGCGCGCGCTGCGCGCGGCGATCGACGAAGTGGCGCCGCAGCAGCCGATCGCCGATCTGCAGCCGATGCAGGCGCTGGTCGCCAGCACCACCGGCGAACAGAAGCTCAACCTGTTGCTGGTGGGCCTGTTCGCGGCGCTGGCGCTGTTGCTGGCCGCGGTCGGCCTGTACGCGGTGATGGCGGTGGCGGTGGCCGCGCGCCAGCACGAATTCGGCGTGCGCGCCGCGCTCGGCGCGCCGCCGGCGCGGCTGCGGCGGCAGGTGCTGCGCGAGGCCGGCCTGCAGATCGGGGTAGGGCTGCTGCTCGGCCTGGGTGTGGCGATGGCGTTGTCGCGGCTGCTGCAGCGCTTCCTGTTCGAGGTGCGGGTGGCCGATCCGCTGGCGATCGGCGCGGTGCTGCTGGTGCTCGCCGCAGCCGGACTGCTCGCGGCATTGGCGCCGGCGCAACGTGCGGCGCGGGTGCCGCCGATGCAGGCGTTGCGCGCCGAATGACGGAGGTGGGGGCGGCATGGGGGCGGCATTGACACTTTCGAGGCGGTATATATCATTGGTATATATCAACCCATCCTGTTGGAGTATCGCCATGACCACGACCGCGAAGCTGTTCCAGTCCGGGCGCAGTCAGGCTGTCCGCCTGCCCAAGGCCTTGCGTTTCGAAGGTGAGGCGGTGATCGCCAGGCGTTTCGGCAACGGCGTGCTGCTGCTGCCGCTGGAAGCGCCCTGGCAATTGCTGCGAGAGGCGCTGGACGAGTTCGAGCCCGGCTTCCAGTTGCAGCGCGAGCAACCCGAGCAGCAGGTCCGCGAGGAATGGCCCATATGAGTCAGCCGCTCTATCTGCTCGACACCAACATCTGCATCTACATCATCAACCGGCGTCCGCCCGGCGTGCTCGACCGTTTTGCCGCGTTGCGCATCGGGCAGGTCGCCATTTCCAGCATCACCGGTGCTGAATTGGCCTACGGCGTGGACAAGAGCGGGTCGCCCCGCAATCGGCAGGCGCTGGACAAGTTCTTGGCGCCGCTGGACATCCTGCCGTTCGACGAGGCGGCCATGCGCCGCTATGGCGCGCTACGCAGTGGACTGGAACGCAAGGGCCCCCCGATCGGTGCGCTGGACCAATTGATCGCGGCGCATGCCATGGCCGTGGATGCGGTGCTGGTCACCAACAACGTGCGCGAGTTCGAGCGCGTTGCTGGCCTGCGTCTGGAAAATTGGGTGTCAACGGAATGAGGTCGCAGCGATGAAACCGCTGGCCGCGTTGGCGCCGCGCATCCTGGTGGTCGACGACCAGGCCGACGTGCGCGAAGCCTTGCGCATGCTGCTCAAGAGCGCCGGCTACGGCATGGTCGGCGCCGAGTCGCCGGAGCTGGCGCTGGCCTGCCTGCGCGGCGACGACTTCGCCGCGGTGCTGGTGGACATGAACTACGCCCGCGACACCACGTCCGGCGCGGAAGGCCTGGCGCTGATCGCGCAGATCGCCGCGCAGTGGCCGGGCTTGCCGGTGATCGCGATGACCGCCTGGGCCAGCATCGAGCTGGCGGTGGCGGCGATGCGCGACGGTGCGGTGGATTTCATCGAAAAGCCGTGGCAGAACGCGCGCGTGCTCGCGGTGCTGGACAGCCGCATCGCCCTGGACCGCAGCCGCCGCAACGCGCAGCGGCTCGGCGAGGCGCAGGCCTTGCTGCTGCAGGACGGTGCCGCCGGTTTCGTCGCCGAATCGCCACCGATGCAGCGCCTGGTCGAGGATCTGCTGCGCATCGCCGGCAGCGGCGCCAACGTGTTGCTCCTGGGCGAGAACGGCACCGGCAAGAGCCTGCTCGCGCAGCTGCTGCACCAGTGGTCGCCGCGCCGCGCGCAGGCCTTCGTCAAGGTCAACATCGGCGGCCTGGCGCCGACCCTGTTCGAGGCCGAACTGTTCGGCCATGTGCGCGGCGCCTACACCGATGCGCGGCAGGACCGCGCCGGCCGTTTCGAACTGGCCGACGGCGGCACCCTGTTCCTGGACGAGATCGGCAACCTGCCGCTGCAGCAGCAGCCCAAGCTGCTGCGCGCGATCGAGGATGGCGAATTCGAACGGCTCGGCTCCTCGCGCACGCAGCGCGTGGACGTGCGCATCGTCGCCGCGACCAATGCCGACCTGGACGCGGAAGTGGCGGCGGGGACGTTTCGCCAGGACCTGCTGTACCGGCTCAACACCTTCCAGCTGCGGGTGCCGCCGCTGCGCGAGCGCGCCGCCGACATCCTGCCGCTGGCGCGGCACTACCTGGCCGCCGCCTGCACGCGCTACCGGCGGCCGCTGCCGGCGCTGGCGCGCGACGCCGAGCGCGCCTTGCTCGGCTATGCCTGGCCCGGCAACGTGCGCGAACTGGCGCACGCGATGGAACGCGCCGCCTTGCTCGCCGACGGCGCGACGCTGGGCAGTGACGACCTGCGCCTGCAGCCGGCGGCAGGCGCCGCGCCGGCCTTGTCCACCCAGCTGACCCTCGAGGAAGCCGAGGCGCTGCTGCTGCGCCAGGCGCTGGCGCAGCAGCAGGGCAATCTGCAGCGCACCGCCGACCAGCTCGGCATCACCCGGCAGAGCCTGTACCGGCGCCTGGGCAAGCACGGCCTGCGCAGCGATGACGGCGGCTGAGCGGCAACGGCGGCGCCCGCTGTGGCTGGCGGCGCCGGCGGTGCTGGCGTTGGCGCTGGTGCTCGTGGTCGGCACGCCGCGGCCGCCCGAGGCGGCCGTGCTGATGCTGTGCGTGCTGGCGCTGACCGCGGCATTGTGGCGTTGGCAGCAACGCGATGCCGGCCAGCGCCTGCGCATCCTCGGCGGCCTGCTCGAGGCGCTGCGCGAGGGCGACTACAGCGTGCGGGTGGCGCAGGGCGCACGCGATCGCGACAGCGAGGGCCTGCTGCAGCGCTTCAACGCCTTGGCGCAGCGGCTGCAGGACGAGCAGCGCGATTCGCACGAGAGCCTGCAGTTGCTGAGCAAGACCCTGGCGGCGCTGGACGGGGCGGTGTTCGCGTTCGAACAGGACCAGCGATTGCGCCTGGTCAACCCGGCCGGCGAGCGCCTGCTCGGCGCCGCTGCCGAACAGCTGATCGGGCAGTCGGCGCAGGCGCTGGGCCTGGCCGGCTTGTTCGCGTTGCCCTCCGGCAGCATCCACGCGCATGCCTTCGCCGGCCAGCAAGGGCGCTGGCAGATCGGCCACGCCGCGTTGCGCAGCCGCAGCCAGGCCGGGCACCTGCTGCTGGTGCAGCCGATGGAGCGCGCGTTGCGCGAGGAGGAGGCGCAAGCCTTCCGTCGCCTGTTGCGCGTGCTCGGCCACGAGATCAACAACTCGCTGGCGCCGATCGCCTCGATCGCCGATACGCTCGGGCGCTTGCTGGCGGCCGCGCCGGACGTGCTCGATGCCGAGCTGCACGCCGACCTGCGCAACGGCCTGGGCGTGATCGAACAGCGCAGCGCCGCGCTGCAGCGCTTCCTCGGCGGCTACGCGCGCCTGGCCAGGTTGCCGGCGCCGGTGCCGGACACCGTGGAACTGGCGCCGCTGTGCGCGCGGGTGCAGCGGCTGCTCGACGATACGCGGGTGCGGGTCGAGATCGCACCGCAGCTGCGCTTGCGCGCCGATGCCGACCAACTCGAGCAGGTCCTGATCAACCTGCTGCGCAACGGCCTGGAGTCCGGCGGCAGCGCGCCGGTGGCGCTGCGCGCGCGCAGCGACGGCGACAGTGCGCTGATCGAAGTGGTGGACGGCGGCGCCGGGCTGCCGCCCAGCGACAATCTGTTCGTGCCGTTCTTCACCACCAAGCCCGGCGGATCGGGCATCGGCCTGGTGTTGTCGCGGCAGATCCTGGAGGCTCAGGGCGGCAGCCTGAGCCTGGAGGCGCGCGCGGATGCGCCCGGTAGCGTGGCCACGCTGCGCCTGCCGCTGGCGGAAGGCCACGGGAGCGACACCGGCCGCGCGGCATCGTAGTCCGGAGCGCAAGCGGCGATGTCGCCGCACCTGCAGGGTCGGGCAGGGCGGTGCCATGCAGGCGCCGTGCGCAAGCATCCTGATTCTTCGAGCGCGACGCATGCGTCGCCGGTTTCTTATCGACGCCTTGCCGTTGAAGAATCGGGGCTGAAGCCTCTTCCTTGGCGGCCACTTCGTTCTCCTCTCGCGGCTGAAGCCGCTCCTACAAGGGCATGGCGCGCATCTGTAGGAGCGGCTTCAGCCGCGACAGGACAACGCCACGCCATCGACACGCCCAGCGTGCAGCTTCCGAACTGAAGTTATTAGAGGTGGCCTAGTGTCGCCACGGGCGGCCGGCATCGTCTTTCCATGCGTCATATTGCATCTTATTGCACGTTTGTGCATGTTTCGGTAAAGTCGCCGCATGCCTACCGATCCATCCCTCGCCACCGCGACTGGCGCTACCCCTGCCTTCTCCGACGCCGACGCCCGGCCTGCGATCCACGCCACCCGCTGGGTGTTCCTGCTGTCGGGGATCGCGATGGCCGCGTGGGCGCCGATGGTGCCGTACGTGAAAGCGCGCTTCGCGCTGGACGATGCCGCGCTGGGTCTGGTGCTGCTGGCCTTCGGCGGCGGCTCGATCCTGGCGATGCCGCTGGCCGGCGTGCTCAGCCACCGGGTCGGCAGCCGCGCGGTCATCCTCGTGTCCGGGCTGGCGCTGTGCCTGGGCCTGCCGCTGGTGGCGCTTGCGCCGAACCTGCCGAGCGTGGTCGCCGCGCTGCTGTACTTCGGCGGCGCACTCGGCGCGCTGGACGTGGCGATGAACGCGCACGGCGTGGAGACCGAAAAACGTGCCGGGCGTCCGGTGATGTCCAGTTTCCACGGCGTGTTCAGCGTCGGCGGGTTGAGCGGCGCGGCGGCGATGAGTGCCATGCTCGCGGTCGGCGTGCCGTTGCTGGCGGCCACGTTCGCGGTGTCGGCGCTGTTGCTGACCTTGTTGCTGTGGCAGCGTTCCGGCCTGCTGCGCGTCGTCGCCGTCGATCCGGCACAACGCACCCCGCTGCGCCTGCCGCGCGGCGTGGTGCTGGTGCTGGCGGCGCTATGTTTCATCTGCCTGCTCGCCGAAGGCGCGATGCTCGACTGGAGCGCGGTGCTGCTGCGCGAGTTCCATGGCGTGGACACGCGGTACGCGGGCGTCGGCTATGCGCTGTTCTCGGTGGCGATGGCGGCCGGCCGCTTCGGCGGCGACCGGGTGGTCGCGCGCATCGGCCAGCCGGCGATGCTGGCGGCCGGCGCCTCGCTGGCCGCCTGCGGCCTGCTGCTGGCCACGCAGCTGCCTGGTATCGCCAGCGGCCTGCTCGGTTATGCCCTGGTCGGCCTGGGCGTGTCGAACCTGGTGCCGATCCTGTTCGGCGCGGCCGGGCGCCTGCCCGGCACCTCGCCGGCGGTGGCGATTGCCGCGCTGACCACGCTCGGCTATACCGGCCTGCTCGCCGGCCCGGCGCTGATCGGCTTCCTCGCCCACGCCAGCAGCCTGCCCACCGCGTTGCTGGCGGTGGCCGGGCTGTTGCTGCTGGTGGCGATGGGCTCGCGGTTGCTGCGGCACTGATCCGACCAAGGAACCCCACGCCATGCCATCCATTCCCGCGCACGTACCGGACACCGTGATCTTCGACCTCGGCGGCGTGCTGATCGACTGGAACCCGCGCTATCTCTACCGGCAACTGTTCGACGACGAAGTCGAGATGGAGCGCTTCCTCGCCGAGGTGTGCTCGCCGCAGTGGAACGAGCGCCAGGACGCCGGCCGGCCATGGCGCGATGCGGTCGCCGAATTGAGCGCGCTGCATCCGGCGCAGGCCGAACGCATCGCCGCCTATCACCTGCGCTGGGAAGAGACGCTCGGCGGCCCGCTCGACGCCAGCGTGCAGATCCTGGAAGAACTGCACGCGCAGGGCGTGCGCCTGTATGCGCTGACCAACTGGTCGCACGAGACGTTCCCGGTCGCGCTGCAGCGCTATGCGTTCCTGCAGCGTTTCGCCGGAATCCTGGTATCCGGGCAGGAGCGCCTGGTGAAACCGGATCCGGCGATCTTCGCGTTGCTGCTGTCGCGCTACGGCATCGATCCGGCGCGCGCGGTGTTCATCGACGACGCGCCGCGCAACGTGCACGCCGCCGCCGCGCAGGGGCTGCACGCGTTGCAGTTTCGCGATGCGGCCACGCTGCGCGCCGAGCTGCGCGCGCTGGGCCTGCCGCTGCGCAGCGCCGGGTCGGGCGCATGACGGCCGCCGCCGACGCGCTGCCGCAGGAACGCCAGCAGGCGATCCTGCAGCGCCTGCGCGAGCAGGGCCGGGTCGTGGCCACCGAACTGGCCGCGGCGTTCGCGGTGTCGGAGGATTCGATCCGCCGCGACCTGCGCGACCTCGCCGCGCAGGGCCTGTGCCGCCGCGTCTACGGCGGCGCGCTGCCGCCCACGCCCGGCTTCGCGCCGCTGCCGCAGCGGCACGAGGAGCATGCCGAGCGCAAGCGCGCGCTGGCGCAGGCGGCCGCCGCGCTGGTGCGCCCCGGTCAGGTGCTGCTGATCGATGCCGGTTCCACCAACAGCGCCATCGCCGCCGCGCTGCCGCAGCGGCAGGGCCTGACCGTGGTCACCAACGCGCCGGACATCGCGCAACTGCTGATGGCGCGCGAAGGCGTGGAGATCCTGTTGATCGGCGGCCGGATCGATCCGCGGATTGGCGCGGCGGTCGGCGCGCAGGCGCTGCAGCAACTGCGCCAGGTCCGTGCCGACCTGTGCTTTCCCGGCGCCTGCGCAGTCGATGCCGAGCGCGGGCTGTGGGGCGTGGACGGCGAGGAGGCGTTGTTCAAGCGCGCGATGATCGAGGCCAGCGGCGAGACCGCGGTGGTGGTCACCGTGGACAAACTCGGCGCGCACGCGCCGCATCTGGTGGCCGCGGTGGCGGCGATCGACCATCTGGTGGTGGAGCACGCTGCGGCCCAGGCGCTGTGCGCGCCGTTCCTGGCGCAGGCGGTGCAACTGCATCGCGCGGATGCGCCGGCGCCGCCGCAACGGGCAAAATAGCCGCTTCCACCGGGAGCCCGCATGTCACAGGACGTACCCGCCGCCACGCCCCGCGCGCGGCGCACCCGGCGCTGGATGCGCCTGCTGCCGCGGCCGCATTGGGGCCGCACGCAGTGGCGGGTGCTGCGCTGGGGCACGGCGGCGCTGCTGGCCACGCTGTTGCTGCTGGACCTGGCGTTCCCGCTGCCGCTGCCGAAATCGCGCGACACCTCCACCCTGGTGGTGGCCGCCGATGGCACGCCGTTGCGCGCCTTCGCCGACAGCAACGGCGTGTGGCGCTACCCGGCCACGCCGCAGAGCGTGTCGCCGCTGTACCTGCAGGCGCTGCTGAACTACGAGGACCGCTGGTTCTGGCATCACCCCGGGGTCAATCCGTGGGCGCTGCTGCGCGCGGCCAAGCAGTGGGTGTTCTCGCGCCACATCGTCTCCGGCGGCTCCACCCTGACCATGCAGGTGGCGCGGATCCTGATGCCGGACGACGTCAGCACGCGCACGCCATGGGGCAAGGCGCAGCAGGTGCTGCGCGCGCTGCAGTTGGAGGCGCATCTGAGCAAGCGCCAGATCCTGCAGCTGTACCTGGAGCGCGCGCCCTACGGCGGCACCATCGAGGGCGTGGACGCGGCGAGCTGGGCCTACCTGGGCAAGCCGGCGGCGCGCCTGTCGCAGGCCGAGGCGGCGCTGCTGGCGGTGCTGCCGCAGGCGCCGAGCCGGCTGCGCCCGGACCGGCATCCGCAGGCCGCGCGCGCCGCGCGCGACAAGGTGCTCGAGCGCATGGTGGAACTGCACGTGTGGTCGCGCGCGCAGGTCGACGATGCGCGCATCGAGCCGGTGGTGGCGCGCTCGCTGCAGTCGCCGATGCATGCCGCGTTGCTCGCCGAGCGCCTGCGCCGGCAAGCGCCGCGCGCCGCGCACATCGTCTCCACGATCGATGCCGACCTGCAGCGCACCCTGGAGGACCGGGTCAGCGCGTATTTCTCGCAACTGCCCGAGCGCACCTCCGCGGCATTGCTGGTGGTGGACAACCGCGACCTGCAGGCGCGCGCCTACATCGGCTCGGTGATGTTCGGCGACCGCAGGCGGCTCGGCGACGTGGACATGGTGCAGGCCTGGCGTTCGCCCGGTTCCACGCTCAAGCCGTTCCTGTACGGCATGGCCCTGGACGACGGCCTGATCCATTCCGAAAGCCTGCTGGTGGACGCGCCGCAGAGTTTCGGCGACTACCGCCCGGGCAATTTCGACGAGGCCTTCAACGGTCCGGTCGGCGCCGCCAGCGCCTTGCGCCTGTCGTTGAACGTGCCGGCGGTGGACCTGCTCGATCGGGTCGGCCCGGCGCGCTTCGCCGCGCGCCTGAACAATGCCGGCATCGGCCTGAAGTTCCCGCGCGGCAGCACCCCGAACCTGGCATTGATCCTCGGCGGCACCGGCGCGCAGCTGGAAGAACTGGTCGGCGCCTTCGCCGCGCTGAACCGCGACGGCATCGCCGGGCGCGTGCGCTACACCGCCGCCGACAAGGTCATCGACCGGCGGCTGATGTCCCCCGGCGCGGCGTGGATCGTGCGCGAGATCCTCGAGGCCAATCCGCGCCCCGGTTACGGCATCGGCACCTTCGACGTCGGCACGCGCCCGCGGGTCGCATGGAAGACCGGCACCAGCTACGGCTACCGCGATGCCTGGGCGATCGGCAGCACCCGCCGCTACACGGTCGGGGTCTGGGTCGGGCGCCCCGACGGCACGCCGCTGCCCGGCCAGTACGGCGCGGTGACCGCGCTGCCGCTGATGTTCGAGACCATCGACAGCCTGCCGCGCGCGCGCGGCGACAACGCGCCGCGGCCGATGCCGGGCAACGTGCAGCAGCTGGACGTGTGCTGGCCGCTGGGCATCGCCGCCGAACAGACCCCGCCGGCCCTGTGCCAGCGGCGCTTCTCCGCCTACGCGCTGGACGGTGCGGTGCCGCCGACCTTCGCCGAGCGCGACGCGCGGCTATGGAGCGCCGGCCGCGACACGGTGCAGGTGGACGCGCGCAGCGGCCTGCGCCTGTCGCCCGAGTGCGCGCGGCCGCACCAGGCGGTGCAGCGCGAACTGGCGCGCTGGCCGGCGCTGCTGACCCCGTGGCTGCACGCCAGCGAACGCCAGGCCGGCCAACTGCCCGCACTGGCGCCGGACTGCCGCGACGACGGCCGTGGCGGCAACGACGTGCTGCGCATCGAAGGCCTCAACGACCGCGCCACGCTGGCGCGCGCGCCGGGCAGCAGCAGCGTGCGCCTGCAGGTGCGTGCGCTGGGCACCACCGTCCCGGTGGACTGGCTGCTGGACGGGCGCTGGATCGCGCGCACCGAGGGCGCGCGCAACTTCCAGCGCGATTTCGCCGATGCCGGCGAGCACACCCTGACCGCGCTGGCCAGCAATGGCGCATGGACGCAGGTGCGGTTCCGGGTGTTGCATTGAGTCGAGTGGGCTTGCATGTGGCTCCCGCGCGCGACGCAGGAGGTGGAGCATTCGACTTTGCTGCTGGCAGGCGAGGGAGTGCTGTGGGAGCGACTTCAGTCGCGACGGGCTTACCGGTAAGGCCCGTCGCGACTGAAGTCGCTCCCACAAGATCTGCGGCTCTTGCTACTGCATCGGGAAACGCCGACGCGCTTTCTCGTGGTGCGTCTTCTGTAGGAGCGGCTTCAGCCGCGACAGGTTTTGCGGATGGGTTCTGTCGCGGCTGAAGCCGCTCCTACAGGGGGGGCGGCCGGTTCATCACGCAGACGCACGATCCGATTCAACCGCGGCAGGCGTCATCGGCAATCCCGTCGCGGTTGCCACAAAAAACGCCCGGCAGGTGCCGGGCGTTGGTGTCATGCGACGACTGGTCGGATTACTTCCCGATCCAGCCTTCCAGCATGTCGGAAAACTCGTCGGCATGCTCTTCTTCCTGGGCCAGGATGTGCTCCAGGATGCGCTTGGTGGTGGTGTCCTTGTCGCCGATGAAGTTGATCATCTCGCGGTAGCTGTCGATGGCGATGCGCTCGGCGATCAGGTTTTCCTTGACCATGTCGCGCAGGTCCTCGCCTTCCTTGTACTCGGCATGCGAACGCGCGGTCAGCGTGTCGGGATTGAGGTCCGGCTCGCCGCCCAGCTGCACGATGCGCTCGGCCAGCTTGTGCGCGTGTTCCTGTTCCTGCTGCGCGTGCTCCAGGAATTCGGCCTTCACCGAATCGGCCAGCATGCCCGAGGCCATGAAGTAATGGCGATAGTAGCGCAGCACGCACACGTATTCGGTGGCGAGCGCGTCGTTGAGCAGCTTGATCACCGCCTCGCGGTCGGCGCTGTAGCTCTTGGTGACCGCGCCGTCTTCGATGCTCTGGCGCGCATTGGCGCGCAGCGTGGCGGTGTCGGTGAGACCTGCGGTGTTCTGCAGCGGCTTGGCGTCGTTGGCTGGCTTGTTGGACATGGCTGGCCGGTTCCTGTGTGGTGGGTGAAAGGGGATCAGTCGGGAAGATGCTGCAGCACGTAGTCGGCGGCGGAGACCTTGAATTCGCCTGGCGCCTCGACGAACAGCGCGCGCACCACGCCGTCCTCGGCGTACAGCGCGAAGCGCCGCGCCCGCACGCCCATGCCGTAGCTGCTGGCGTCCATCTCCAGGCCCAGCGCCTTGGCCAGTGCGCCGTTGCCGTCGGACAGCATCTGCAGGCCGTCGGGCACCAGCTGGCTCTTGCCCCAGGCCTGCATCACGAACGGGTCGTTGACCGCCATGCAGTACACCTCGATGCCGCGCTTGCGGAATTCCTCGAAATGCTCGACGTAGCCGGGCAGGTGCTTCTCCGAACAGGTCGGGGTGAACGCGCCGGGCACCGCGAACAGCAGCACGCGGTGGCCGTCGAACAGGCTGCGGGTGTCCACCTGCTCCACGCCCTCGCGGATGCGCTGCAGGACCACTTCGGGAATGCGTTCGCCGGGCTGGATGGGCATGTCGGGCTCCTTGGATGAATCGAGTCTAGAAATCGGAATGGGAAGGTTGCGTCAAGGCCCTTGAAAAGCGCGGGCCGGTTCCTATCTGGCAGGCATGGAGCCGGGCCTGGCCCGGCGCCGCGAACCACCCCTTAGGTTTATCCCATTCACGTTGCAGGAGACTACGAGATGAGCATCGTCCGTTATCGCCCGTTGCAGGCCCAGGCCGCGTTCCAGAACGAGATCAAGCAGGTGTTCGACCGCTTCTTCGACCCCAATGGCGGCACCGACGAGTCGGCCGTCGTCACCGCGCAGTGGGTGCCGCGCGTGGACATCAAGGAAGAAGCCGAGCGCTTCGTGCTGTACGCCGACCTGCCCGGCATCGACCCGTCCGAGATCGAGGTGTCGATGGACAAGGGCATCCTGTCGATCAAGGGCGAGCGCAAGAGCGAATCCACCGCCGACAGCGAGCGCTTCTCGCGCATCGAGCGCCGCTACGGCAGCTTCCACCGCCGTTTCGCGCTGCCCGACAGCGCCGATCCCGACAATATTTCCGCCACCGGCTACCATGGCGTGCTGGAAGTGCGCATCCCCAAGCGCCCGGCGAGCACGCCGCGCCGGATCCAGGTCGACACCGGGGCCACGATCGTGCAGTAAGCGCCCGTCCGCGCCGGCGACGCCGCAGCGTCGCCGCGCCTTCGCGGCCGGCCAGTAGAATGGCCGGGCGATGGTGCGCAGCATGCAACCGGCCCGTTGCCGCAAGGCGGCGGGCCGACTCTTTTTGAGGTGATGGATGGAATTCAAGGATTACTACGCGACCCTGGGCGTGGAGCCCAGCGCGGGCGACGCCGAAATCAAGACCGCGTACCGGCGGCTGGCGCGCAAGTACCATCCCGACGTCAGCAAGGAGGCCGGCGCCGAGGACAAGTTCAAGGCCATCAACGAGGCCTACGAGGCGCTGCGCGATCCGCCCAAGCGCGCCGCCTACGACCAGCTGCGCGCGCAGGGCTACCGGCCCGGCGAAGAGTTCCACGCCCCGCCCAACTACGGCGGCGCGCAGGGCTACGATTTCGAGGAAGTGTTCGGCAACGGCGGCGCCGGTGGCGGTTTCAGCGATTTCTTCGAGAGCCTGTTCGCGCGCCAGCAGCGCGCGCGCCAGGGCGGCCCCGGCCCGGGCGCGGCGCCGCGCGGCGACACCCGCGCCAAGCTGGCGGTGCCGCTGGAGGCGGTGTATGCCGGCGACAGCGTGCGCATCACCATTAACGGCAAGCAGCTGGACGTGCGCGTGCCCAAGGGCGTGCGTCCCGGCCAGGTGATCCGGCTGAGCGGGCAGGGCAACGGCGGCAGCAACCTGCTGCTGGAGATCGAATACGCCGCGCACCCGCAGTTCGAGGTGGACGGGCTCAACATCCTCTACACCCTGCCGGTGACGCCGTGGCAGGCGGCGCTGGGCACCAGCATCAGCGTGCCGACCCTGGGCGGCGAGGTGGAGCTGAAGATCCCGCCGGAGTCCGATGCCGGGCGCAAGCTGCGCCTGCGCGGCCGCGGCCTGCCTGGCACCCCGGCCGGCGACCAGATCGTGGAACTGGAAGTGCTGGCGCCGGCCCCGGAAACCGAGGCGCAGCGCAAGGCCTATCGGAATCTGGCCAAGGCGTTCGGCGAGGCGGTCTGAGTGGGGGCGGGGATTGGGGAGTCGGGATTGGGGATTCGCAACAGCGACATCGCCCTCGCCCGGCGGATCGTTGTAGGAGCGGCTTCAGCCGCGACACGCGTTATCGGTAACGCGTGTCGCGGCTGAAGCCGCTCCTACACGAGCCTGCGTGCACCACGGCCGCGCCGCGGGCCGGACGCGCCCGGAAGCCCGCCGTTACCAATCCCCAATCCCCAATCCCGGCCCCTCACCCCTTCGGCGGATCCTCGCCACTGAACACCCGCTCGATCACCTCGGACAGTTCGTCCTCGGAGAACGGCTTGGTGATGTAGGCGCGGGCGCCCTGGCGCATGCCCCACATGCGGTCGGTGTCCTGGTCCTTGGTGGTGACCAGGATCACCGGGATGTTCTGCGTGCTCGGTTCGCGGCGCAGCGTGCGGGTGGCCTGGAACCCGTTGAGGTTGGGCATCACCACGTCCATCAGCACCAGGTCCGGCAACGACGCCTTGGCCGCTTCCACGCCGGCCGCACCGTCGGTGGCGGTGAGCGTCTCGTGGCCCAGCTTCTCGACGATGCGCTGGATGCCGAGCAGCTGCGACGGCGAATCGTCGACGATCAGGATGCGTGCCATGTGTTTCCCCCTTGGAAGCACGAGTGTAGTGGCAGCGGCGCGCAGCCGGAAAGCGGTGCGCGTCACAAACCCCGGGGGGCGTCTACGCGGCCGGATCCAGCCGCACCACGGTGCGTCCGAACGACTGCCCGGCGAGCATCGTCGCGAACACCTCGGGCAGGCCGGACAGGTCCACTTCGCGGGTGCAGATCGCGTCCAGGTGGCGCGGTTTCCAGTCGCTGCCCAGGTGCTGCCAGATCAGGTCGCGCAGGTCGCGCGCGGTGCCGGCCGAGCCGATCCCCAGCAGCGACACGCCACGCAGGATGAACGGCATCACCGTCATGTCCAGGTCCGGGGTCGCCGCCAGCCCGGCGCTGGCGACGTTGCCGTACGGGGCGGTCTGCGCCAGCAGGCCGGTCAGCATCGCGCCGCCGACGTTGTCCAGGCCGCCGCCGAAGCGCACCGATTCCAGCGGGCGCCTGGTCTGCAGCGCGTCGCGGCCCAGCACCTGGCTGGCACCCAGCGCCTTGAGGTGCTCGGCGCGGTCGGCCTTGCCGCTGACCGCGTGCACCTCGAAGCCGGCGCGGCTGAAGATGTCGATCGCCAGCGAACCGACCCCGCCGGTGGCGCCGGTCACGCACAGCGGGCCGTGCTCCGGGGTCTGGCGATTGTCGAGCAGGCGCAGCAGCGCCAGCGCCGCGGTGAAGCCGGCGGTGCCCAGCACCATGCTCTCGCGCAGGCTCAGCCCGGCCGGCAGCGGCACCACCCACTTGGCCTCCAGCCGCGCGTACTGGCTGTAGCCGCCGTCGCGGGTCTCGCTCAAGCCGCAGCCGGTGACCAGCACCGCATCGCCTTCCTTGAAGGCCGGATCGCTGGAGGCGACCACGTGCCCGGCCACGTCGATCCCGCCCACCAGCGGGAACCGGCGCAGGATCTTGCCCTGGCCGGTGCCGGCCAGCGCGTCCTTGAAATTCACCGACGACCAGGCGCCGCGGACCACCACTTCGCCGGGACTGAGCTGGTCCAGCCCCACCGGTTCGACCGCGGCGCGGTAGCCGGCGTCGTCCTGGTGGATGCGGAAAGCGGGGAAGCTGGCGGGGAGCGACATGGCGAACACCTTGGTCGGCGCGAAGGAATGCACCAAGATAGCCCTTTCGAAACGTCCGATCTGCCCCATCTTGTAGAATCGGCGACTCACTTCCGGTGACCGGCGCGGACCGACGCGCCGCCACCTACCTTCTTGGAGCATGCATGGCCTGGAATACACCCGGCGGCAAGGGCGGAGATGGCTCGGACAACAACGGGCGCAATCCCTGGAAGCCTCGTGGCGGCAATGGTGGCGGCAAGTGGGGCGGGTTGCCCGGTCCGGTGAAGGACCTGTTCGGCGGCGACGGCGCCAACATCGGCCGCTGGGTGCTGGCGGCGGTGGTGCTGTTGCTGTTGTTCAGTTGCTTCCAGCTGATCGGCGAGCAGCAGCGCGGCGTGGTGCTGCGCTTCGGCCAGTTCTCGCGGATCCTGCAGCCGGGCCCGAACTTCAAGCTGCCGTGGCCGATCGAATCGGTGCGCAAGGTCAACGCCACCGAGATCAAGACCTTCAGCAACCAGGTGCCGGTGCTGACCCGCGACGAGAACATCGTCAGCGTCTCGCTCAACGTGCAGTACCGCATCGACGATCCGCGCATGTACGTGTTCGGCTCGCGCAACGCCGACCAGGTGCTGGAGCAGGCCGCGCAGAGCGCGGTGCGCGAACAGGTCGGCCGCGCCGACCTCAACGTGGTGCTGAACAACCGCGGGCCGATGGCCACCGCCGCGCGCGACCGCCTGCAGGCCGCGCTCAGCGCCTACCGCACCGGCCTGATCGTGACCGGGCTGACCCTGCCCGACGCGCGCCCGCCGGAAGAAGTGAAGCCGGCCTTCGACGAGGTCAACGGTGCGCAGCAGGTCAAGGAGCGGCTGATCAACGAGGCCCAGGCCTACGCCGCCAAGATGGTGCCGGAAGCCCGCGGCCAGGCCGCGCGCACGCGCACCGTCGCCGAGGGCTACAAGGAAGCGGCGATCGCCCGCGCGCAAGGCGATGCCGAGCGCTTCACCCTGCTGCAGCAGCAGTACCAGAGCGCGCCGGAGGTCACCCGCAAGCGGCTGTGGCTGGAGACCGTGCAGAAGGTGCTGGCGGAGAACCGCAAGGTCATCGGCGGCGACGGCCGCCAGCTGATCTACGTGCCGATGCCGGCCGATGGCGGCAAGAGCGGTGCCAGCGCCGCGCCGGCGCCGGCACCGTCCGCCAGCGGCGGCGTGCCGACGCTGCCGCAGGACGTCCTGATGCCGTCGCTGTCCAGCAGCGCGGCCGAAAGTATCCGCAGTCCGGAGCGCACGCCGCGCCCGAATGGCCGTGAGGAGGTGCAGCGATGAGAATTTCCCTGTGGGCGGGCGTTGCGATCGCCGCGCTGATCCTGCTGTTCAGTTCGGTCTTCGTGGTGCGCGAAGACCAGACCGCGATGGTGCTGAACCTGGGCCGCGTGGCCCGCGCCGACCTCAAGCCGGGCCTGCACTTCAAGCTGCCGCTGGTGGAATCCACGCGCGTGTTCGATCGCCGCTTCCAGGTGCTGGACACGCCGCCGGCGCGCTACTTCACCGCCGAGCAGAAGGACGTCAGCGTCGACTTCTTCGCCATCGGCTACATCTCCGACGTGCGCGCCTTCTACCGCGCCACCGGCGGCGACGAGAAGGTGGCCAACGCGCGCCTGGCGCCGATCATCATCGATTCGCTGCGCAACCAGATCAACGCGCGCACCCTGCAGCAGCTGGTGTCCGGCGACCGCAGCGAACTGATCGCGCAGCAGCTGAAGGCGATCAACGCCGCCGGCAAGACCCTGGGCATGCAGATCACCGACCTGCGCATCAAGCAGATCGACCTGCCGACCGACAGCCAGGTGATCACCGACGTGTACGAGCGCATGCGCGCGCAGCGCAAGCAGGAAGCCAGCAAGCTGCGCGCCGAAGGCGAAGAGCAGGCGCTGACCATCCGTGCCCAGGCCGACCGCGAAAGCACCGTGCTGGTCGCCGAGGCCGAGCGCGACGCGCAGAAGCTGCGCGGCGAAGGCGATGCGCAGGCCGCCAGCATCTACGGCAAGGCCGGCTCCGCCGACCCGGCGTTCTACGCGTTCTACCGCAGCCTGGAGGCCTATCGCGGCGCGATGGCCGACGGCAACGCGGTGATCGTGCTGGACAAGAACGATCCGTTCCTGCAGTACCTCAAGAGCGAGCGCTGATAGAGCCGGGATTGGTTGTTCGGGATGACCGGCCTGCGGCCGTTGTGAAGCGCTTCCGGGATTCGCAAAAGCGGGTCCCGATCCCATTCGGTGAGGCTGGCCGCAGCCAGTAGTCCCCTGTAGGAGCGGCTTCAGCCGCGACAGGATTTCCCAGGAAAGCCGTCGCGGCTGAAGCCGCTCCTACAGGTTCCCAGGCGCGCCTGCGCCGACGCGCTCGATCCATTCCCTTTGTGCCGAGGCCCCATGCACGATCTGATCGCCGCGGTGTGCCTGGTCGTCGTCTTCGAAGGCCTGGTCCTGCTGGTGGCGCCGGAGGCCTGGAAGCGGATGGTGCAGCAGATGCTGGCCATGCCGGCCGCGCAGCTGCGCATCGCCGGCGGCGTGGCCGTGGCGGTGGGGCTGCTGGCGCTGCTGTGGGTCCGCGCCTGACCCGCATCTCGATCGCTCGGACCGGGCAGGTCGCTGAACGCGGCCATGCAAGGGGTGGTGAGTGTCACCCAAAACCCGGATAATGCACAAAAGCCGGCCGGGCCCGCTCCACACGAGCGCCTCGACCGGCTTTTTCCGTGTAAGGGCCTGCCGCCGCCTGGACGCTCCCCGATGGAGCGGCCGTACCGGCGCCGGCAAGACCCGTGCATGGCCACCACATCCGTGCGGCCCCGATGGCCGCGCAGCAAACCAGGAGTTACCCAGCCATGGGTCAGTCAGTTGTCGTGCTCGGCGCCCAGTGGGGCGATGAAGGCAAAGGCAAGATCGTCGATCTGCTCACCGAGGAAATCGGCGCCGTCGTGCGCTTCCAGGGCGGCCACAACGCCGGCCACACCCTCGTCATCAACGGCAAGAAGACCGTGCTGCACCTGATCCCGTCCGGCATCCTGCGCGAAGACGCGCTGTGCCTGATCGGCAACGGCGTGGTGATCTCGCCGGCCGCGCTGCGCAAGGAAATCGAGGAGCTGGAAACCTCCGGCGTGGAAGTGCGTTCGCGCCTGAAGATCTCCCCGGCCGCGCCGCTGATCATGCCGTACCACATCGCCCTGGATCAGGCCCGCGAGAAGGCCGCCGGCGGCAAGGCCATCGGCACCACCGGCCGCGGCATCGGCCCGGCGTACGAAGACAAGGTGGCGCGCCGCGGCATCCGCATCGCCGACCTGCATTACCCGCCGCAGCTGGAAGAACTGCTGCGCACCGCGCTGGATTACCACAACTTCGTGTTGACCAAGTACCTGGGCGTGGAGGCGGTCGATTTCCAGAAGACCTTCGACGAGGCCCTGGCCTTCGGCGAATACGTGCAGCCGATGAAGTCCGACGTGGCCGGCATCCTCCACGACCTGCGCAAGCAGGGCAAGCGCGTGCTGTTCGAAGGCGCGCAGGGCGCGCTGCTGGACATCGACCACGGCACCTACCCGTACGTGACCAGCTCCAACACCACCGTCGGCGGCGCGCTGGCCGGCACCGGCGTCGGCGCCGATGCGATCGACTACGTGCTGGGCATCGCCAAGGCCTATGCCACCCGCGTCGGCGGCGGCCCGTTCCCGACCGAGCTGGACGACGAAGTGGGCCAGGGCATCCGCGACCGCGGCGCCGAATACGGCGCGTCCACCGGCCGCCCGCGCCGCTGCGGCTGGATGGACATCGTCGCGCTCAAGCGCGCCGTGGCCATCAACGGCATCTCCGGCCTGTGCATCACCAAGCTCGACGTGCTCGACGGCATGGAGAAGCTGAAGATCTGCATCGCCTACGAATACCACGGCAAGCGCACCGAATACGCGCCGCTGGACGCGCAGGGCTGGGAAGAATGCACCCCGGTATACCTGGAGTTCCCGGGCTGGACCGAGAACACCCACGGCATCACCGTGTGGGACGAACTGCCGCCCGCCGCCCGCGCCTACCTGCGCGCGCTGGAGGAACTGGCCGGCTGCCCGATCTCGATCGTCTCCACCGGCCCGGACCGCGACCACACGATGGTGTTGCAGGATCCGTTCGCGTGATCCGGTGTCCCGGCGCAAGCCGGGACCTGTCGTGCAGAGAGGCCCCGCAAGGGGCCTTTCTCGTTTGAGCAAGGCGGTGCGCGCAAGGCCCCGCCGTGGCGAGGCCTTGTATCCACTGCGGTCCGGGCAGGCCCCGCCGCGAGGCGCTGCGGCAACCGGCGGTGCAGGCGACGTGCCAGCCCGGCGGGGCCGCATGGCGCCTCGCGCCGGCGCCGGTGGCGCTCAAGAGAGGCGCGCTGCCGCCGCTAACAGGCCAACAGGCTGGCGTGGTGGTGCAACGACACGGCCCAGCGCATCACGTCAATGGCGAGTGGCACAGGCTCGACCCCGTGCGCCGCAGGATCCGAGGAGAGCAGCAGTGCGCAGTCGTTTCGTTTGGCAGCCGCTCGGCGCGCTGCTGTGGTCGGTCGCGTTCGCGCTGCCGGCAGGGGCCGCGACGCAGCCGGTCCCGGCGGCCTGCGCGCAACCGCAGGAACTGCCTGCCTGCGTGGCGGACCTGCGCAAGCAGGATCCCGCCGCGGCGCTGCGGTTGGGCGAACCCGCCTGGCAGGCCGGCGGCGATGCGCCCGGCCGCGTCGCGCTCGGCCTGGAACTGGTGGAGGCGGCCGCGGCGGTCAATCGCCCCGAACGCGTCGTCGCCATCGGCTCGGAGCTGCGCGCGCGGACCGACCTGTCCCCGCAGCAGCGGCTGCGCCTGCTCAAGCAACTCAACGGCGCCATCTGGCAGAGCCGCGACGCCGCACGCATCGCCGAGCTCGAGGCCGAGATGGGCAAACTCGAACGCGCGCTGCCGGCGGACCCCATCCTCGCCGAGCTGTGGCGGCAACTCGCCGCGTCCTACTACCGGATGGGCGACCAGGACGATGCGCTGCGGGTTGCGCGCCTGGCGCTGTCCAAGGTCCGCCGCCACCCGGACCTGGTCGAGTACAACGCCAACCAGATCGTCTTCATCGTTTCCGCACAGCAGGGCCGGCTGCCGGATGCCATCGCCGCGCTGCTGGAGGTCGAGCGCGTCGGCAAGGCGCTGGGCAAGCCGGCCGATCCGGCCTTGCTGCACAACGCCACCGGCCTGTTCGTCTATGCCCACGAATGGCCCAAGGCGATCGACTATGGCCAGCGTGCGCTGGCCGCCTACGACGCAAACCCGCGCAAGGGGCTGGCGCGCTCGGATGTGCTCGACAACCTGGGCTCGGCCTACGAAGGCGCCGACCAACTGCAACGCGCCGAGGCGATCTACCGGCAGGCGCTGGCCAGCGCCCGCGCCGAAGGCGGCGCATCGCTGACCGGGCCGTTGAACAATCTCGCCAACGTGTTGCGCCGGCAGCAACGCCCGCGCGAGGCGCTACCGCTGCTGCGCGAGGCGGCTGCCGCGATCGATGCCGGTACGCGCGGCGAGAACGGCGATAACGGCGAGGCGGCCATCGTCCATTCCAACATCGGCGTGACGCTGGCCGATCTCGGCGAGCGCGAGGCGGCCGCCACCGAGTTCGAACGGTCTCGCGCCCTGTTCGCGCAGTCGGACAACGTGCCGCGGCGCCTGGACGAGCGCGAGGCGGCCGCCACCGAGTTCGAACGGTCTCGCGCCCTGTTCGCGCAGTCGGACAACGTGCCGCGGCGCCTGGAACTGTACCCGCGCATGATCGACAACCTCGACGCGCTCGGCCGCAGCCGGGAGGCGTTGGCGCTGATGCGCGAGTACAAGCAGGTCAACGACGACGCGGTGAACGTGGAGTCCAAGACCCGCATCGCCGAACTCGAGTCGGCGGTGGACCTGGCGCGCAAGGAAAGCGAACTGGCCGCGGTCGGCCGCGCGCGTGCCGCCGAACAGGCCGCCTATGCGCAACTGCAGGCGCGCGAACAGCGCCAGCGCACCATCGTCTACGGCCTGTTCGCCGCATTGCTGACGCTGGTCGCGTTCGTGGCCTGGTCGGTGCGCCAAGCGCGTGCGCGCCGCCGCATCAACGCCGAGCTGGCACGCAAGAACGGCGAAATCCAGGCCCAGCACCGCGAACTGGAGCAGCTCAACGCGGCGATCCGCCGCCAGAGCGAGGAGGACGCGCTGACCGGGCTGCGCAACCGTCGCTACGTGACGGCCTGGCTGCAGGCGCGCGCTGCCGCGCCGGCGGCGCACGAGCCGCTGCTGGTGGTGTTGCTGGACATCGACCACTTCAAGCGCGTCAACGACCTGCACGGCCACGAGGGCGGCGACCATGCGCTGATGCACCTGGGCGATCTGTTGCGTGAGTGCGCGCGCGGTTCCGACGTCATCGCCCGCTGGGGCGGCGAGGAATTTCTGTGGATCTGCCCAGGCGGCACGCTGGCCGACGCCCCGCTCCTGTTCCGGCGCCTGCGCGAACGCCTGCAGGCCGAGCCGCTGCTGCGTCCCACCGGTGCGGTCGCGCTCACCGTGTCGATGGGCGCGAGCCTGTTCCCGGCGCAGCCCGGCGGCGACTGGCTGCTGAGCCTGCGTATCGCCGACGCCGCGCTGTACCGCGCCAAGCGTGCCGGCCGCGATCGTTGGGTCGCGCTGGCACTGGACCACGACGCATCGGTGACGGCCGATGCCGGCGCTGACCTCTCCCTCGATGCGCTGCAGGCCCAGGGCCGCGTGCGCCAGAGTGGCGGCACCGGTGAGGACAGCCGAGCCGCGACGAAAGCGATGGAGTAGGGCGCGCCGCGGGCGCATTCGATCGCAGCTTGGCGGCGGGGTGCCGCCTGGGCGCGCATGCGTTCGGCTTCGCGCGATGGCGCCGCATCTCGCGTGCACGCTCTGCGCCTAGGCGGTGGTAGCCGCAACGACACGATGCGCCCGGTCTTTCGCGTCCGCATGCGAACGGCGGTGCGGAAGGCGCCGCACAGGCGAGCGACCTGATTCTCCGCTGTATCCGGTCGCGCCCGGTCGCGCCGGTCGCCGTGCCACCTCTGTATGCTGCGCCGGCCCATTCCAAGGACCCCCATGCGCCAGATCCTCACGACCGCCATCGCCCTGGCCTTGGCCTGCGCCTCGCCGTGCACGTTCGCCCAGCCGGCACCTCCTGCGCCCAGCGCCGCCGCCGCGGTCACCACGCAGCTGCCGCGCACCGCCAGGCCGCGCCACTACGCGCTGGAGATCACGCCGCACGCCGACACGATGACGTTCGACGGCAAGGTCCGCATCGATCTCGACGTGCTGCAGGCCACCGACCGCATCGTGCTGCAGGCGGCCGACCTGCGCTTCGGCCGCAGCACCCTGACCGGCGGCAAGGCCAAGGCGGCGCTGCTGGCCAAGGTCGCCACCGATGCCGAGGCGCAGACCGCCAGCTTCGTGTTCGCCAAGCCGCTGGCGCCGGGCAGCTACGTGCTGTCCATCGACTACAGCGGCATCATCAACACCCAGGCCAACGGCCTGTTCGCGCTGGACTACGCCACGCCGCACGGCCAGCGCCGCGCGCTGTTCACGCAGTTCGAGAATTCCGACGCGCGCCGCGTGCTGCCGTCCTGGGACGAACCCGACTTCAAGGCCACCTTCAACCTGACGGTGAACGCGCCGGCCGCGCAGATGGTGGTCGGCAACATGCCCGTGGCCGCCACCACCGACCTCGGCCATGGCCGCAAGCGCGTCGCGTTCCAGACCACGCCGAAGATGTCCACCTACCTGCTGTTCCTGAGCGTGGGCGATTTCGAACGCACCGCGCTCAAGGGCGACAACGGCACCGAGATCGGCGTGATCGCCCAGCAGGGCAAGGCCGAGCAGGCGCGTTTCGCGCTGGAGTCCGGCCGCGACGTGCTGCGCGAATACAACGACTACTTCGGCGTGCCGTATCCGCTGCCCAAGCTCGACAACATCGCCGCGCCGGGCAGCAGTCAGTTCTTCAGTGCGATGGAAAACTGGGGCGCCATCTTCACCTTCGAACATTCCCTGTTGCTGGATCCGGCGGTGTCGGACGTGACCGACCGGCAGCGCGTGTTCACCACCGCCGCGCACGAGATCGCGCACCAATGGTTCGGCGACCTGGTGACCATGGCGTGGTGGGACGACCTGTGGCTCAACGAAGGCTTCGCCACCTGGCTGGAGGGGCGCACCACCGCCAAGCTGCATCCGGAATGGGACATCGACAAGACCGGCCCGGCCTACGTCAGCCGCGCCGCCATGGGCAGCGACGCCTACGCCACCACCCACCCGGTGGTGCAAACCGTGGCCACCGTCGAACAGGCCAGCCAGGCCTTCGACGGCATCACCTACGAAAAGGGCTCGGCGGTGATCGGCATGCTGGAGGATTACGTCGGCGCCGAGGCATGGCGTGACGGTGTGCGCCACTACATCAAAAAACGCGCCTACGGCAACGCGGTCACCGGCGACCTGTGGCGGGAGATCGACGCAGCCGCGCCCGGCAAGCAGTTCCTGCAGGTGGCGCACGACTTCACCCTGCAGCCCGGCGTGCCGCTCATCAAGGTCGCCACCAGCTGCAACGCCGGCACCACCGTCGTGCGCCTGGAGCAGGGCGAGTACACCCTCGACCGCCCCGACAAGCAACCGCTGCGCTGGCACGTACCGGTGGCCGTGCGCAGCGGCGACAACGAAGTACGTGTGCTCGTAGACGGCAGTGCGCAGTTGCAATTGCCCGGCTGCGCCGCCCCGGTGCTGGTCAACGCCGGGCAGAAGGGCTACTACCGCACGCTGTATGCGCCCGCGCAATTCAAGGCGCTGAGCGCCGGTTTCGCCACGCTGCCGGTGGTAGACCAACTTGGCGTGCTGCTGGACACCAGTGCCCTGGCCAGCGTCGGCCTGCAGCCGCAAGCGGACCTGCTCGGCCTGGCCGACAAGGTGCCGGTGGGCGCGGCGTCGGACCTGTGGATGACTGTGTCCGAGGTCTATGTCGGCATCGACGACATGTTCAAGAGCGATCCCAAGACGCAGGCGGCCTGGCGCCGCTACGCGCTGTCGCGGCTGTCGCCGGAATTCGCCACGCTGGGATGGGACGGCCGCGATGGCGACTCCGCCCAGGTCCAGCAACTGCGCGCGCACCTGATCGACACGCTCGGCGGCATGGACGACGCTAACGTGATTGCCGAAGCACGCCGCCGTTTCGCCGCGTTCCAGGCCGACCCGACCGCCTTGTCGCCGGAACTGCGCTACAGCGTGCTGGGCATCGTCGCGCGCAATGCTGACGCCGCCACCTGGGACGCGCTGCACCGGATGGCGCAGAAGGAAACGTCCTCGATGATCCGCGACCAGGACTACCTGCTGCTGGCCGCCGCCAAGGACGACGCACTGGCGCAGCGCGCCCTGGACATGGCGCTGACCGACGAGCCCGGCGCCACCAACAGCGCCTCCATGATCTCGACGGTCGCGGGCGAACACCCGGACCTGGCCTTCGATTTCGCCGTGGCCCATCGCGACCACGTCGACACCCTGATCGACACCACCTCGCGCGCCCGCTACTACCCGCGCCTGGGCGCCGGCTCCGTCGACCTGAAGATGGTCGACAAGATCCAGGCGTATGCCGAGCGCTACCTCGCTGCGACGTCGCGCCGTGATGCGGAGGCGGCGATCGCCGATATCCGCACCAGGGTGAAGCTGCGGGCGCAGCGGGTGCCGCAGGTCAAGGCGTGGTTGGGTGCGCGGAAGGGGTGAGGGTTTTTGAGTTGGCTGGTTGAGTGAAGCTGGCTTTGGTTAGTAGCGTGGTTGCCGCATGCAGCGGTGAGTGCAAAAGCTGGATGCAGATACCCAAGATGGGTAGAAACCTACCCATCTTGGGTAAGAACCTGGACAGTTAATGCGTGCGGGTTGGAAGGCTCGCGTCGCTCGCTGGTACAGGATGAAGGCAACCAAGGGCGGGTGGTAGATTGAGAATGGCTCCTGCGCCGAGCAAAACGTCGACCTCAAACGTTCGCATCTGAGTACCTGTGGGACGCCTCCATCTGGTTGGGCAATAGCACAGACATCCGCTACTTGTTTTGCCTATGCGCTGGCAGCCCGGTGGCTCGCCATTGCCGCCTGGATGGGGATCGGGGTGCTGCGCCACAAGGCTGATGTCGTAGATCACGGTGTCTACTCAATTGCCTTCTGTTTAGAGCTTTTTCGATATAGCTACGGGTTGGCCGGCGGGATGGGTCGCCGATAGTGGCGCCTGTCCGCACGACTGCTGTGACCTGGCATATCTCTGTGCGTGTGAACCGCAGCGAGGCGTCTTTCTCCAGACCTTAGCTTGGGTATGCTTGTCTTACCAAGGACAGTATGGCCAAGCGCCAAGGAACCACGATGCAGCGGAGCGAGGAGGCCGCCCCTGGGGGCGGCGAAGCCAGCATACGACCGGGAAATCGTAATGCGCCGGCCATGCCGCTGTTGCGCATGTTGCGGCAGACGTTCGGGGTGGACCTAAAATGGCTGGTGCCATGTTGGGGCGGCGGCATGGTGCTGGCACACTTCCTGCGCATCGGCTACGTGCCCTCGCTATCGCTCGGCGATCTTGGCGTGGTGCTGAGCGCGGTGGCGCTGTTCGGTGGAATCGCCTTGATTGCCTTCCTGGCGGTGCTTGCGTTGCCTGCGTTGGTGATAGGGCTGCTGGTCGATCAGCATTTACTGGTTGTCCCGATGCGGCCGAGGCAGGACGCTGCACCGCGTAAAGGGTTGAAGTCTTACTACCGCCGCGCGCAGCTTGTATTGGGTCGGCGGAGGGAGCGTGTCTTCGGCAGCCTATTACTGTTCGCGGGAGCGGCTCTGTTTAGCGCTGTGTACTACGCATTTTTGCTGCTTTGTGAGCACTGGGGATTCGTTCGAGTCGCGACCTATGGAGTTATTGCCGGGTTTGGCCTTGGTGCGCTCGCTCTGTCGCTACTAACAACAGTCTGGGACGTGGATCGAGTGCGGCGGTACTGGCCCGTACTACGTAGGCCTCGCGGCACTCTCTCATTGATGTTGCTGGTGTACTTGGCATTCTGGCCGCTCGCTGCATTTGCAGTGGGCTATGTGGCACCTCCGACTAAAGGGTCGGACTGGTTTTATCTTGCAGTTGTAGTATTCATCATTGTGTTCTCTCATTGGCTTGTGTATGCGACCCATCGTGTGCAGTTTTCCAAACGCTTTCGCGTTCTAGGTCCAGCGGTGCTGATGGTTTTGGTATACAGCGGCGCGCTGCTGGGCACAGTGGACGTCACCGTGCGCAAGCTCGGCATCGGCATGCTGCCAGGCGTGCAGCTGCAGTTGACGGAGCAGGGTTGCCAGATCGTCGTGGCCAGCTGGCCGGAAGCGCGCTGCAAGCGAGCGCAACCTGGATCGAACGTATATGTGCTGCCGTCGGTCGATGTGCTGACCCGGTTGGGATCGGATTTCTACGTGACGCCGCCTGGCGGCCTTGGCGACGAGCACAAGCCGCGCTTCTTGATCCCTGCAAGTCAGGTATTGAGTTGGAGCAGGGTCGAGACAGCCAAGAAGTCGGCGATTACACCGGCCACACTACCGGCCAAGTAATCGATTGCCTGTTTGCGAACAGGTGCTGTGTTCGGGCTAGCAGGCGAGCCGTAGCCACCCTGTTGCCGAGGGGGGCTACCGACTCCAAAGAACAACCCTACAGCGCCTGCACCATCGGCCGCTGCTGCGCTTCCTGCGCCTGGACCTGGTTCTGCACTTGCTGCTGCTCGCGCTCCTGCACCTGCGGGTTGGGCTGCTGCGCTTGCGCCTTGTCGAACGACTGCTCGACCGGCGTCTGCGCGGCTTCGGCGGTGGGCATGTGCGCACGCAGCTTGGCCGGGTCGTCGGATGCGCCCTGGACGATGAAGATGTTCTCGCCGGCCGCGGCGGTCTTGGTCTTCTCGCTGAGGGCGACCTGGTCGACGCTGCTGAAATGGTTCTGCTTGGCCAGCGCGTACAGGCTGGCGCTGACGCGGTCGTTGTCGGCCAGGTCCAACTGGCCGGGGCCGTTCAGGCCTTCGACCTTGCTGCGGATCTGTTGCAGCATGGCAGGGTCCTGGGGGCCGCGCGCGGGGGCGTCGGCGGGTGCGGGCGCACGCTGCCGGTCCTGGTCCGGTTGCTCGCGGTAGCGCAGTGCTTCGGTGCGTTCCTGCGACAGCATGCGGTTGCCGATGCCCGGTTCGATGCGGCCGGGAAAGTCGTTGACCGGCACGTCCATCAGTTCGCCGAAGGTGCGGTAGGCGGAGTTGCTGTTGACGGTCTCGCCGAAGACCTTGAAGCCGTAGTTGGGGTAATTGAGGTCCTGCGCGTTGAGTTCGGGCACGGCGCTGACGGCGGTGTTCCAGCGTGCAAGGATCTGGTCCTTGTCGCCGGTGAGGACGGTGCGCGACGGCTGGCCTTCCTGGATGTAGCTGGTGCTGTCGACCTTGGCGCCGATCGAGCTGGCGTAGCCGGCGTCGTGCGGGTAGTGCCAGGCGCGCAGCGAGTGCTTGCTCTCGTCGGTGCCGATCGGGATGGCTTCGCCGGTCTGCCGGTCCGTGGCCAGGCCGTGCAGTTCGGCCAGGGCCTTGCCGTGCTCGTCGCGCAGCACCCAGTAGTCGTGGCCGGCCACGCCGGCGACGCCGAGCGAACGTGCTTCAATCGAATAATCAGGCATGTCTGTCTCCTTCCTTGGTGATCGGGGTTAGTGCGGTTGGGTGGCGACGCAGCTGTCCAGCGAGGCTTTGAGGTCTTTCATCGCCTGCTCTACGCCCAGGTCGACGAAGTAGGCGCCAGCGCCCTTGAGGGTGATCCTGGCCTGGCCGGCGCCTTGCGGGCGCTCGATGCGCATGCGGAAGCCGCTGCGGTTCTTTTCCTCGAAGTTGCCTGATTCCAGCACGCCCTTGGCGTCGTCCTTGCGCGTGACCTTGGGCCAGGAGCTGCTGGTTTCGGACAATTTGGCGATGCTGGTCTCGGCGCAATCGAACAGGCGCTGGGTCGGCAGGTCTGTGGGCACCGTCAGGACATCGGAGGCCGTCGGGGCTTTTTTGGCGGTTGCGGTCATGCTGCATGCTCCCGCGACGAACAAGAGGCCGGCGAGTTGGGCGGCGACGAGCCACGGCTTCATGTGTTTCTCCTTGTCTGCGCCGGATGCCTCGCGCTCACGTGGCGCGGCGGGAGGCTAGGCCTTCACTGTAATTGGGCCGGCTGTGCCTGTCGATTCCGACAGGGCTGCCAGCCGGGCCCTATCTGGTACGCCGCCGCTGCAGGTCGGCAGCACTCGGGTTGGCGCCGACGCTGAAGCAGCCAGCAGCCCCGCAGCACTCAGCGCAGCGGCTGCCCGTTCAACTGCCGCTCGACGATCTCCAGGATCGTGGCCACGCTGACCCCGAACGATCCGGCGTTGCCGGCGTCGAATGCGGCTTTCCACTGGGCGTAGCCTTTGCGGTAGGCCGGGTCGGGCGTGTCGGTGCCGATCAAGGTGGCGTCGCTGCGTTCGAAGGTCTGCGCGATCACCGGCGCATGCGGCAGGGAGTCGATCCAGCCGCTCGGCAGGGCCGGTTGGCGCACGCGCACGTCGCGCAGCGTCACGTGGTAGATCTCGCCGCCCAGGGGGTGCTGGTCGATCTGGTTGATCAGCAACGTGGGCGATTCGTCGGGCGTGCGGCCCTTGCAGCGCCAGAGTTGGCCGACGGCGTAGCGGGAAGCGGAAGTGCTCATGCGGAACTTCTGAGGAAACCGGCACGCATGATGCCCGCGCGCGCCGCCTTAGGATAGGGCGTGCGGCGGTGCGCGTGGACAGGCAAGCCGGTCATTCGCCGCCCACCGCCAGCGCGGCGTGGATCAGCGCCAGGTGGCTCAGGCCTTGTGGCATGTTGCCGAGCGCGGCGCCGCTGTGCGGGTCGACCAGTTCGGGCAGCAGGCCGACGTCGTTGCCCACGGTATCGAGCAGGCGTTCGAACAGGCGCCTGGCTTCGTCGCGTTCGCCGAGCAGGCCGTAGGCTTCCACCATCCAGAAACTGCAGGCGATGAACGCGCCTTCGCGCTCCTGCATGCCGCTGTAGCGGTGCAGCAGGGCACCGTCGTCGCCGTTGCCGAGTTCGCGGCGGATCGCTTCGCGGGTGGCGATCATGCGATCGCGGCGCACCTCGCCCAGGCCGAAGCGCGACGCCAGCATCAGCCCGGCATCGAGCGCGTCGCTGCCGGCGTGCAGGGTGTAGGCCTGTTTGTCCTGCGACCAGCAATGCACGTCGATCCAGTCCAGGATGCGCGCCTGCTCGCGCTGCCAACGCGGCAGCATGGCGCTCGACAGGTGCCCGGCTTCGGCCAGCTCGCTGGCGCGGCGCAGCCCCATCCAGCACTCGATCTTGGACATGGTGTAGTGCTGGGCGTCTTCCAGTTCCTAGAAGCCGGCGTCCTTGCGCATCCAGGCGTCGGCGCATTCGTTGCCGAGTTCGAACAGGTGCTGCGAGGTGTGCGGGTCGAGGATGTGGCCGTGGTCGAGGAAGCGCGCGGTCATTTCGAACACGTCGCCGTACAGGCACAGCTGCAGTTGGTCGTTGGCGGTGTTGCCGACGCGCACCGGGCGAGTATGGCGATAGCCGGGCAGGTCGATCTCGCGTTCGTCCGGCACCAATTCGCCCTGCAAGGTGTAGCACGGGCGGATCCAGGGCCGGTGCCTGGCGATGGTGCGCAGCAGCCAGGCGAAGGCGGCCTTGGCGTCGGGCAGCGCGCCCACGCGCAAGAACGCTTTGGTGGTGTAGGCCGCGTCGCGCACCCAGGCGTAGCGGTAGTCCCAGTTGCCGTTGCCGCCGATGCCTTCGGGCAGCGAGGTGGTGGCCGCGGCGGCGATGGCGCCGGTGGGCGAGAACCACAGGAACTTCAGCGCCAGTGCCGAGCGCAGCACCGTTTCGGGGTAGCCGCCATCGTAGTGCAGGTTGCCGGTCCACTCGCGCCATTCCTGGTCGCTGCGCTCGATGCGCGCGTCGATGTCCTGCAGCGGCGGCACCGGCAGCGCTTCGTCCTGCGCGGCGAGCACCGCGATCACCTCGCGCTGCCCGGCATGCAGGCGCAGTCGGGCCTGGACGCCGCGGTCGTCGTACTCGGAGATGGTGAGCGCCTGCGAGTGGCGCAGCATCGCCATCACCGGGCCGACGTGGAACACGCGGCCGTTGGGCGTGTCGCTCATCCACGGCGTGGACTTGCCGGCGCGGGTGCCGGGCCGGAAGTAGATCTCGACTTCCACTTCGCCATCCAGGCCTTCCAGTCGCCGCGCCAGTTCCGACCAGGGCAGGCGCCCGGCTTCACCGCTGTTGAGCGACTCGGTCAGGCGAGCGCTGCCGTTGGCGGTGCGAAACATGGTTTCCAGTACGTTGCTGCCGTCGCGGTAGCGGCGCTGTACCTCGGTGATGCCGAGCGGCGTGATCGCGAAGCGGCCGCCATCGCGCGCGTCGAGCAGGCGATCGAACAACGGTAGTGCGTCCATGGTCGGCACGCACCACCAGTCGATGCTGCCGTCGGCGGCGACCAGCGCCACCGAACGGCCGTCGCCCAGTGCGGCATAACTTTCGATCGGCGCGGTGCCGTCGGCATCGCGCTGCAGGCGTGGCGTGCGGGCAGGCACGGCCGGCTCGCTCAAGACAGCAACAGGCCGCCGGTGGCGCCGATGATCTCGCCGGTGATGTAGCTCGATTCCTGCGAGGCCAACAGCACGTACAGCGGTGCCATCTCCACCGGCTGGCCGGCGCGCTTGAGCGGGGTTTCCGAGCCGAATGCCGGAATCTTTTCCGGCGGCTGTCCGCCGCTGGGCTGCAGCGGGGTCCACACCGGGCCCGGCGCCACCGCGTTGACGCGGATGCCCTTGTCGGCCAGCTGCTGCGCCAGCGCCTGGGTGAAGTTGGCGATGGCGGCCTTGGTCGGCGCGTAGTCGATCAGCATCGGCGAGGGCTGATAGGCCTGGATCGAGGTGGTGTTGATGATGGTGGCGCCCGGCGGCAGGTGCGGCACCGCGGCCTTGCACAGCCAGAACATCGCGAACACATTGGTGCGGAAGGTGGCCTCGAACTGTTCGGTGCTCAGCTCGGCGATGTCCTTCACCGCGGTCTGCTTGCCGGCCACGTTGACCAGGATGTCCAGCCCGCCGAGCGCTTCCACGCTCTTGGCCACCAGTTGCCGGCAGAACGCCTCGTCCTGCAGATCGCCGGGCAGGCGCACCGCCTTGCGCCCTTCGGCCTCGATCAGCGCGACGACCTCGGCGGCGTCCGCTTCCTCCTCGGGCAGGTAGTTGAGCACGATGTCGGCGCCTTCGCGCGCATAGGCGATGGCGGTGGCGCGGCCGATGCCCGAGTCGGCGCCGGTGATCAGCGCCTTGCGTCCGGCCAGGCGGCCGAAGCCGCGGTAGCTCTGCTCGCCATGGTCGGCGGCCGGCTTCAGCGCGTGCACGGTGCCGGGCGGGGACTGGGTCTGGTCGGGGAATTCCGGCTGCGGGAACTGGGTCAGCGGATTCTGCATCGTGTACTGATTCTTGGTATCGGACATGCAAGGTCTCCTTGCGATGGGGGGAAAGACGGGCGCGGTGCCGGGGTGGACGCACCCGGCAGGGCCAGCGATATCCAAGTATGAAAACCGCGCGGATGCGGTCGGGTGAACGAAATGGACAGGGAGCGTGAAGGGTGACGGCGTGATGTCTGCGCAAAGGCGCACGCCACGGCGTGCTTGCGCGCGCGCCGCGCTACAGGACTATCGATACGCACTGCGCCGCGGACTTGCCGCATGCGCTGCGGTTTAGCGGCGGCTGCGCCGCCAGGCGATCACGGCGACATCCGGCGACCTGCCGCGGTTACGACGCAGCAGCAACGCCGGCATCGCAATCGGCTAGCGCCGCGCGCGGCGCCAGGCGATCAGGGCAGCGACCGCCGCCACGGCGGCAATCGTGCCGACCGCGGCCACTCTGGTGGCCAATTGCGCGCGCTCGTGACGGCGCAGGTCGCTGTCAGCGCCGCCTGCGGACAGAGGCGACTGGAACACCTCGCTGCGGTTGGTCGGCGCACGGCGTGGGCGAAGCGCCTCGACAGATGCCTGGACACCGTTGTTGTCGAAGGGGTTGGCGCCATGGGTGCTGTGGAGGGGCGTGGCGGCTGCTGTGGTCATGCTTTCCGTCGTCCTGCGCGCTGCTGTCATGCGTGCGTATCGCCTGTGCTGTGGGGTCGGGATATCTTGCATGCTCCCAAGCGGAACGTTAACGCAGCGCGGGCGAAAAGTAAGAATTCCTCATCGGCCCTGCGACATTTGGCCGCGTCGCAGCCGCTGATCCGTTCAGATGCTGGGATGGTGGCTCCTCTGTCGCGCCCCCATCTTGTGCCCATGGACCTGTTCGCCCAGCCCGACGACGCGCCGCATTGCCTGGTGCCCGATGCCGAGGGCGGTATCCGCTATTGGCCGCAGCTGCTCGATCCGGCGCTGGCGCAGGCGTGGTTCGACGCGCTGCGCGATGGCGCGCGCTGGCAGAGCCTGCGCCGGCCAATGTACGACCAAGTGGTGGACGTGCCGCGGCTGCTGGCGTCGTACCGGCTGCAGTCGCTGCCCGAGGACCTGCCGCTGCGCGAACTGCATGCCGCAGTGCAGGCGCGGGTGCCGGCGCCGTACACCGACGTGGGCCTGAACCTGTATCGCGACGGCCGCGACAGCGTGGCGATGCACAACGACAAGCTGCATACGCTGGTCGCCCCGTATCCGATCGCGCTGGTGTCGCTGGGCGCGCCGCGGCGCATGAACATCCGTGCCAAGGCCGGCGATCGGCGCACCATCGGCGTGGAGCTGGCGCCGGGCAGTCTGCTGGCGATGAGCCACGCCTCGCAGCTCACCCACGAGCACGGCATTCCCAAGACGGCCAGGCCGGTGGCGCCGCGGATGAGCGTGGTGTTCCGGGTACGGCCGCCGTCGGGTTGAGCCGTTAGTGCCGCTACGGCGTATGGATTCCGCAATAATGGGGGCCTGTCCCGTCAGGAAGACCGCATGACCGCTCTCACCGAACGCTATGCGCGTGCCGTGGACTACGCGCGCATCGCCCACGCCGGCCAGTTCCGCAAGGGTGGCACGGTGCCTTATTTCAGCCATGTGCTGGGGGTCTCGACGCTAGTGCTGGAGGCCGGCGGCAATGAGGACCAGGCGATCGCGGCGTTGCTGCATGACGTGGTCGAGGATTGCGGCGCCGGCCACGAGGCGGTGATCCGTGCGCAGTTCGGCGATGCGGTGGCGGCGATCGTGATGGGCTGCACCGACGCCAGCGCCGAGCGCAAGGCGGCGCACGAGGACGTGCCGGCCAGGCGCCGCGACTGGCGTATCCGCAAGCAGGCGTATCTGGCGCATCTGAGCGAGGCGCCGGATGCGGTGTTGTTGGTGTCGGCTTGCGACAAGCTTTACAACGCGCGCAGCATCGTTGCGGATCTGGAAGATCCGGACGTGGGCATCGAGGTGTTCGAGCGTTTCACTGCCGGCCGTGAGGGAACGTTGTGGTACTACGCCGCGCTGCATGCGGTGTTCGCCGAACGCGGTGTGGCGGTGCTGCGGCCGTTTGCGGCCGCGGTGGCGCGGATGCATGCGTTGGCGGGTGAGGCGTTTGTTGCGGACGATGCAGGTGCGCTTGCGGTGCCTTTGCTGGCGTAGTTGTCTGGGCGGCAGGTGCGGTGGCCGATGCTGACGGGCGCCGCATCGTGAGGTTGGAGCAGCGAGTCGCTTTCGCGCCGTACCCTCTCCCCCAACCCCTCTCCCGGTGGGAGAGGGGCTCCGGCTGTTCCCTTCTCCCGTCGGGAGAAGGTGCCCCGAAGGGGCGGATGAGGGTACGGGCGAAGCCTCGTGTGTTGGATCAGCGAGTCGCTTTCGCGCCGTACCCTCACCCCAACCCCTCTCCCGGTGGGAGAGGGGCTAGCAGCTGTTCCTTCTCCCACCGGGAGAAGGTGCCCCGAAGGGGCGGATGAGGGTACGGGCGCAGCCTCGCGTGTTTGATTGGCGAGTCGCTTTCGCGCCATACCCTCACCCCAACCCCTCTCCCGAGGGGAGAGGGGCTTAAGCGTTCTCGGTTTCCACAGTATCGAACGACCCCAAGTAGTCGAGCTTGCCCACGGCCACGCCTTGTTGGCGCAGGATCGCGTGCGCGGTGGCGACATGGAAGAAGAAGTTCGGCAGGGCGAAGGTCAGCAGGTAGTCGCTGCCGTTGAAGTCGGCCTTCAATTTGCCGGCGCTCAGCGAGACCGCGCGGTCCTGTGCACCCTCCAGGGCGGAAGCATCCACGCTGTGCAGGAAGCGCTGGGTCGCGGCGATGCGCTGGCGCAGCTGCGCCAGGGTGGTTTCGTCGTCCGCCATCTTCGGCGGCACGATGTCGCTGAGGCGGCCGATGGTGTTCTTCGCGGTGTCCGAGGCGCGCTGGATTTGCCCGGCGAAGGCCAACATGTCCGGAGCCAGGCGCGCGTCGACCAGCGTTTGAGCATCCAGGCCCTTGTCCTGCGCATGGCGCTCGGCGCGGTCGATATAGTGTTGCAGCACGTCCAGGCCGCGCAGGAACACCGGGACGGTAAGGCGATACATCGAGACGGACATGAGCGTTCCTTGAGAAAGAAGTGGGCCGGGTGACATCGGCATTGGCGCAGCACCCACTGGATGGGGCGTTGCCGGTCGAACACAAGAGCGCCGCCACGATGGCTACGGTGTCTGGTGCGGACCATACCTGCGTGTATGTCGGGCGGTGCACGGCGGCTTTGCTGCGACGAAAACTGCCGCATTCACTTAGGACACGAGGCTGCGCCCGTACCCTCACCCCCGGCCCCTCTCCCGGTGGGAGAGGGGAGAGGTGCTTCCCAGAATGGGTGATTGCCCGCGGCGCGCGCGCATCGCATGCTTTACGCGTTGTCGCCCGTTACCCACAAGGATGCCGATGAGCCTGGCCGATACCCGTCGCCATCAAATGTTCCCGGTGCTCGAGCCGGCGCAGGTGGAGACCGCGCGCCGTTTCGCCAGCGGCGCGCCGCGCACGTTCGCGCCGGGCGAAGAAGTGTTCGCCGTCGGCGACCATCCGGCGCCGGTGTGGCTGGTGCTGAAGGGCACGATCGCAGTGGTGCGCCGCGACGGGCTGGGCCACGAGAAGCCGGTCACCGAGCACGGCCCCGGACAGTTCAGCGGCGAGGTCAGCCAGTTGGCCGGCCGCGCCTCGCTGGCCGGCGGGCGCGCCGGGGCCGAGGGTTGCGTGGCGGTGCCGTTCGATGCGGCGCATCTGCGCTCGCTGATGATCAGTTCGGCCGACGTCGGCGAGATCGTGATGCGCGCGCTGATCCTGCGCCGGGTCGGGCTGATCGAAGGCGATACCGCCGGCTCGGTGCTGATCGGCGAGCCGGGCGAGGCGCGGCTGACCCGCTTGCAGGGCTTCCTGACCCGCAACGGCTATCCGAACACGTTCCTGGATGCGGCCAACGACGACGAGGGGCGCGCGCTGGTCGAGCGTCTGGGCATCCATCACGACGAACTGCCGCTGATGGTCTGCCCCAGCGGCAAGGTGCTGCGCCGCCCCAGCGATGCCGAGGCCGCGCATTGCCTGGGCATGACGCCGGAGCTGGATCCCGACAAGCGCTACGACGTGGCGATCGTCGGCGCCGGCCCGGCGGGCCTGGCGACGGCGGTGTATGCGGCGTCCGAAGGGCTGTCGGTGCTGGTGCTGGATCAGCGCGCGATCGGCGGCCAGGCCGGCGCGTCGGCGCGGATCGAGAATTACCTGGGCTTTCCCACCGGCATTTCCGGCCAGGCGCTGGCCGGGCGCGCCTACAACCAGGCGCTGAAGTTCGGCGCCGAGCTGGCGTTGCCGCTGGAAGTGGCGCAATTGCATTGCGATGCGGCCAGCGCCGAGGACTGCAGCGCCGCGCCGCTGCAGTTGCAGATGCGCGATGGCCTGCGCGTGCAGGCGCGCACCGTGGTGATCGCGTCGGGCGCGCGCTATCGGCGCCCGGACATCGCCAACCTGGCCGCATTCGAAGGCAATGGCGTGTCGTACTGGGCCTCGCCGGTAGAGGCGCGGCTGTGCGAGGGCGAGGAGGTGGCCTTGGTCGGCGGCGGCAATTCCGCGGGGCAGGCGGTGGTGTTCCTGGCGCCGAAGGTGAAGCGCCTGCATCTGATCGTGCGCGGCGCCGGGTTGGAGGCGTCGATGTCGCGTTATCTGATCGAGCGCATCGCCGCGTTGCCGAACGTGGAGCTGCATACCGGCACCGAGGTGGTGTCGTTGCAGGGCGACGATGCGCAGCGCCTGGCGAGCGCGGAGTTTCGCGATCGCGCCAGTGGGGCGACGCATCGCTGCAACCTGCATCACCTGTTCCTGTTCGTCGGCGCCGACCCCAACAGCGCCTGGGTGGATGGCTGCGTGCAGCTGGACCATGCCGGCTTCGTCGTCACCGGTGCCGAACCCGCGCCTGGACAGGTGCCGGCATTGCCGTTGGAGACCGACCGGCCGGGCGTGTTCGCGATCGGCGACGTGCGCGCCGGTTCGGTCAAGCGCGTGGCCGCGGCGGTCGGCGAGGGCGCGGCGGTGGTCGCGCAGATCCACCAGTTCCTGGCGCGGCGCAGTGCCGCGCCGGCCATTGTCGAGAGGGCCAGCTCATGACCGCGAAGTGTTCCCATCTTTCCACCATCGCCGAGGTCACGCCGAGCGCGCGCGGCTGCGAGGAGTGCCTGAAGATCGGCAGCCCTTGGGTGCACCTGCGGCTGTGCCGCAGCTGCGGCCATGTGGGATGTTGCGACGATTCGCCCAATCGCCATGCGACCAAGCATTTTCACAAGACCGCGCACCCGATCATCGAGGGCTACGATCCGCCCGAAGGTTGGGGCTGGTGTTATGTGGACGAGATTGAAGTGGAGCTGCTGGACCAGACGCCGCAGTTGGGGCCGATTCCGCGTTATGTGTAGCCGCTGTGGATGGCGTCGGGGCTGAAGTCCCTCCCACAGTGCACCCAGTCGGCCTGCCGCAAGTTTTTCTGTAGGAGGGGCTTCAGCACCGACTGGAATGTGTGGGCATGCCAACTGTCTGTCGCGGCTGAAGCCGCTCCTACAGTGCATCCGGCCGGTTCGTCGCAAGCTCCCTGTGGGAGCGACTTCAGTCGCGACAAGCGAAGCGATGAGAGTGCTGGTTGCAGATCGCGTCGGGACTGAAGTCCCTCCCACAGTACACCCAGCCGGCTTATCGCAAGTTTTCCTGTAGGAGCGGCTTCAGCCGCGGCCAGCGAAGTGGCTGGCCTGGTAGTTCGGGCCGCGGAGGATCAAAGTCCTACGCGAAGTGCAGGGCAATTGGCAGATGTGCATGGTGGAACGTGACGCCGTACCCATCGCGCCAGCCTACACGGCCACCTCCACCCGACCCGTTAAGCTGGCGCAAGCTCTCGCCAATGTTGCAGCCAATGTCCAAGCCGCCTGTTTCTCCTGCCGCTGGGTTCGTGCGCGTCCGCGGCGCCCGCGAACACAATCTCAAGGATGTGGATGTGGCGCTGCCGCGCGATGCGCTGGTGGTGTTCACCGGCGTGTCCGGTTCCGGCAAGTCCTCGCTGGCCTTCGGCACGCTGTTCGCCGAGGCGCAGCGTCGCTACCTGGATTCGATCTCGCCCTATGCGCGGCGCCTGATCGACCAGGCCGGGGTGCCGGATGTGGATTCCATCGAAGGCCTGCCGCCGGCGGTGGCGCTGCAGCAGCATCGCGGCGCGCCGAGCACGCGCTCGTCGGTCGGCAGCGTCACCACCATCTCCAATTCGCTGCGCATGCTGTATTCGCGCGCCGGCGACTATCCGCCGGGACAGGACATCATCTATGCCGATGGCTTCTCGCCGAACACGCCGGCCGGCGCCTGTCCCACCTGCCACGGCCTGGGCCGCATCTACGACGCCACCGAGGCGTCGATGGTGCCGGATCGTTCGCTGAGTATCCGCGAGCGCGCGATCGCCGCGTGGCCGCCGGCCTGGCATGGGCAGAACCTGCGCGACATCCTCACCACGCTAGGCCACGACGTCGACGTGCCGTGGGCGAAGCTGCCGAAGAAGACCCGCGACTGGATCCTGTACACCGACGAGCAGCCGACCGTGCCGGTGTATCCCGGCTTCAGCCTGGCCGAGACCCAGCGCGCGTTGCGGCGCAAGCAGGAGCCGGCCTACATGGGTACCTTCAGCAGTGCGCGCCGCTATGTGCTGCATACCTTCGCCACCACGCAGAGCCCGCTGATCAAGAAGCGCGTGTCGCAGTATCTGCTGAGCACGCCATGCCCGACCTGCGACGGCAAGCGCCTGCGTCGCGAGGCGCTGTCGGTGACCTTCGCCGGACTCGACATCGGCGCGCTCTCGCAGCGCCCGCTCACGCAGGTGGCCGAACTGCTGCGCCCGGCCGCGGACGGCCGCATGCGCGATGCCAAGCGCCATCCCGAACAGGCCATCGCCGCGCAGCGCATCGCCCAGGACCTGTTGGCGCGCATCCAGATCCTGCAGGAGCTGGGCCTGGGCTACCTCACCCTGGAACGCAGCACGCCGACGCTGTCGCCCGGCGAGCTGCAGCGGCTGCGCCTGGCCACGCAGATCCGTTCGCAGCTGTTCGGCGTGGTCTACGTGATGGACGAGCCGTCCGCCGGCCTGCATCCGGCCGATGCGCAGGCGTTGTTGGCCGCGTTGGATCAGCTCAAGGCGGCGGGCAATTCGGTGTTCGTGGTCGAGCACGAGATCGACGTGATCCGCCACGCCGACTGGATCGTCGATGTCGGTCCCGGCGCGGGCGAGCAGGGCGGGCAGGTGCTGTACAGCGGAACGCCGGCGGGGCTGGCGCAGGTTGCCGAGTCGTCCACGCGCCGTTATCTGTTCGCCGAGCAGGCGCCAATCGCGCATGCGCCGCGCGCGCCGGGTGCGTGGCTGCAGTTGCGCGGCATCACCCGCAACAACGTCGTTGCGCTGGACGTGGACATCCCGTTGGGCGTGTTCACCACGGTCACCGGCGTGTCCGGCTCGGGGAAGTCGTCGCTGGTCAGCCATGCATTGGTGGAATTGCTCGGTGCGCATCTTGGCCAGGAGCCCATCGATCCGGAAGAAGGCGTGGATCCGCTGGAGCGCGGTGCGCAGGTGGCGACCGATGGGCACATTGCCGATGGCCTGCAGCATGTGCGGCGCCTGGTGCAGGTGGACCAGAAGCCGATCGGTCGCACGCCGCGCTCGAACCTGGCCACCTATACCGGCTTGTTCGACCATGTGCGCAAGCGCTTCGCCGCGACACCGGCGGCGCGCAAGCGCAAATACGACGCCGGGCGTTTTTCGTTCAACGTGGCCAAGGGCCGCTGCGAAACCTGCGAAGGGGAGGGCGCGGTGTTCGTGGAACTGCTGTTCATGCCCAGCGTGTACGCGCCATGCCCCACCTGTCACGGCGCGCGCTACAACGCCAAGACGCTGGAGATCGACCTGCGTGGGCACAACATTGCGCAGGTGTTGCGCATGACCGTGGCGCAGGCGGCCGAGTTCTTCGCCGACGATGCGGCGATCGCGCGGCCGCTGCAGGTGCTGGGCGAGGTGGGGCTTGGGTATCTGCGGCTGGGCCAGCCGGCCACCGAGCTGTCCGGCGGCGAGGCGCAGCGCATCAAGCTGGCCACCGAACTGCAGCGCGCGCAGCGCCGCGACACCGTCTACGTGCTCGACGAGCCCACCACCGGCCTGCATCCGGCCGACGTGGACACGCTGCTGCGCCAATTGCACGGGCTGGTTGAGGCGGGCAATACGGTGGTGGCGGTCGAGCACGACATGCGCGTGGCCGCGGCCAGCGACTGGATCATCGATATGGGGCCAGGGGCTGGCGATGAAGGCGGCAAGGTCGTCGTTGCCGGCGTGCCGCAGGTGGTGGCACGGCATGCCGGTAGCCGGACTGCGCCATTTCTCGCTGAGGCGATGCAAGGCTAGTGTGCGCTCTCTGATTTTTTGCACGCCGTGAACCTTGTGGGAGCGACTTCAGTCGCGACGAGCTTTACCGGTAAAGCCTGTCGCGACTGAAGTCGCTCCCACAATGGTTTGTCTGCTGCGGATGGCTTTCGCAAGCGCATCCCTCGCCTGTGCAATAGCAGCCGAGATGTGCAACCGATGGTGGTCGGGTCGCGAGCCGACAGCTGCGCTGCGCCGTTACCCATCGAGGCCGCTGCAGGGCTGGTACCTCGCATCCTGTAGGAGCGGCTTCAGCCGCGACAGGCTTTGCTGATGGTGTCTGTCGCGGCTGAAGCCGCTCCTACAGGGTTCGTTGTTGCGAAACGCTCCCGCTTCTCAGGCCGCCAATTCAAAGCTGGCGGACACGCCGGCGGCTTCGGCCGATGGTGCAACCCACAGATCGAACACGCCCGGTTCCACCGTCGGCTTCAACGCCTGCCCGACGAACAGCAAATCTTCGCGGCGCAGCACGAATTCCACGCCGACGCTGCCGCCGGCGGGTACTGCGACCTTGCGGAAATCCTTCAGTTCGCGCACCGGGCGGGTGACGCTGGCGCTGCGGTCGCGGACGTACAGTTGCACCACCTCTTCTGCATCGCGTGCGCCGCGGTTGTGGATGCGCGCGCTGATCCGCAGCGTGCCGCCGGCGGCGAGCCGGGCATCGCTCAGCGCCAGTTCGCCGTATTCGATGCGGCCATAGGTCAGGCCGTGGCCGAACGGGAACAGCGCGGCGTTGGACACGGTGCGGTAGCGGGTCTTGTACGGCTGCAGCGCGTCCGGGCGCGGGTCGGGGCGGCCGCTGGGCTTGTGCGCATAGCTGTATGGCACTTGCCCGGCTGCCTGCGGGAAGCTCACCGGCAGCCGTCCGGACGGCCCGTGCGTGCCGAACAGGATGTCGGCCAGCGCCGCGCCGGAGGCCGAACCCAGGAACCAGCTGACCAGGATCGCCGGCGCTTCCAGCACCGCGCCGTCCAGCACCAGCGCGCGGCCGTTGCTGAGCACCACCACCACCGGCGTGCCGGTGGCCGCGACCGCGGCCAACAACGATTGCTGCGCCGGCGGAATGACGATCTCGGTGCGCGACTGCGCTTCGCCGGAATAGCGCAGCGGCTCGCCGATCGCCAGCACCGCCACGTCGGCGCTGGTCGCGGCGGCGACCGCGGCCTGCACGCCGCCGGGCAGGCTGTGTTCGAACGCGCAGCCTTCCACCACCTGCAGCGCGTCGCGGTCGGCCAGTTGCGCGCGCAGCGCGGTGGCCTGGTCGTTGCCGCTGTCGTCGCCGCCGAACAGCGTCCACGGCCCGGCGCTGTCCGCCCAGTTGGCGGCCATCGGCCCGATCAGCGCGATGCGCTGGCCGCGGCGCTTGAGCGGCAGCAGCTCACCGTCGTTCTTCAGCAGCACCACCGACTTGCGCGCCGCCTCGCGCGCCAGCGCCAGCGTCTCCGGGCGCCGCTGCCGCGCCTGCGCGCGCTCGGGCACGATGCGCAGGAACGGGTCGTCGAACAGGCCGAGCTCGGCCTTGAAGCGCAGCACGCGGCGCACCGCGGCATCGAGCTGCGCCATCGTCACCGCGCCATCGGCGACCAGGCCTGGCAGGTGCTGCAGGTACAAGCCGCTCTGCATGCTGATGTCCACGCCGGCCAGGAACGCCAGCCGCGCCGCATCGCGCGCATCGCGGGCGAAGCCGTGCGCGATCAGTTCCTGGTCGCCGGTGTAGTCGGACACCACCAGCCCGCGGTAGTCCCACTCGCCGCGCAAGACCTCGCTCAACAGCCAGGTGTTGGCGGTGGCCGGAATGCCGGCGATCTCGTTGAACGCGGCCATCGTGGTCACCGCGCCGGCGTCGAACGCGGCCTGGAACGGCGGGAAATACACCTCGCGCAGGGTGCGTTCGGAGATGTCGACGGTGTTGTAGTCGAGCCCCGCCTCGGCCGCGCCGTATGCGGCGAAATGCTTGGGGCAGGCGGCCAGCGCATCGGCGTGGCCGATGCCCTCGCCCTGGAAGCCGCGCACCCGCGCCTGGGCGAAGCGGCGGCCGAGCAGCACGTCCTCGCCGCTGCCTTCCACGCCGCGGCCCCAGCGTGCGTCGCGGGCGATATCGACCATCGGCGCGAAGGTCCAGTCGATGCCGACCGCGCTGGCTTCCAGCGCCGCCGCGCGCGCGGTGCGCTGCGCCAGGTCCGGCTCGAAGCTGGCGGCCTCGGCCAGCGGCACTGGGAACACGGTGGTGAAGCCGTGGATCACGTCGGCGGCGAACAGCAGCGGGATCTGCAGCCGGCTCTGCAGCGCGGCCTGCTGCAGTTGCTGGTGCCAGCGCACGTTGGAGCCGTTGAAGATGCCGGTCAGGCGCCCGGCGCGCGCCGCGGCCAGCTGGCCCTCGGCGGTGGGGCGCACGTTGACCGGATTGGCCGCGGCGGCGGCATCGGTCTGCTGGGCCGAGCCGGACAGGGTCAGCTGCCCGGCCTTTTCTTCCACGGTCATGCGCGCGATCAGCGCATCGATGAAGGCCGGGGTCTTCGCCTGCGTCGCGCCGCGCGGCAAGGCGAAGCCCAGCGGCAACTGCGACAACAGCGCGAACGAACCGGCGCCGAGCAACAGCCCGCGCCGCGTGGTGCGAAATGTCATGCGTGAATCCCCCATCAGCCCAGGCGCAACGCTAACGGATCGACCAGGAAAAGCTGTGATGCAGTGCACGATGGTCAGCGGCATCAGGCAGTCCCCAGGATGCTGCGCGATTGGTCCGTCGGCGCCACGGCGGCCCGTGGTTCGCTGCGCCGGGACTGGCTGCCGTCGCCGGCATTTGCGGCCGGGTCTCGCAGCAGCCCCGTTTCGGGCGAGTTCAAGCCTGGTACCACTCCAAGGCATCAAGAAAATGCGAGGCCTGCGCAGCGCCGCCCAGATACGACGCCAGGGCCGCGGCGACCGCCGCTCGCGCCTTCGGCAGCAACTCGTCGGTTTCGTCGAATGCGTCGTCGCCCAGTTCCGCCATGGCGTTGGCGATGGTGGCCAGGCCACCGAATGCGCTCTCCAGGCTGGCGGCCAGCCGCTTCGGTTGCCACGCACCGGCACCGTGAAACGCGAACAAGACCTTGCCGCTGGCGACGTCGAGAATGAACGGATCCGCGCCCTGGTCCGCGACCACCAGCCACTGCTCGCTCCAGTCCGCAATGCGCTCGCCGCTGAGGGCATTCCATCGGTATCCGGCTTGCCGCTGCCAGAGCTTGTGCAGCGGCGGAATGTCGACCGGATTGCCACCGATGTCGAGCGACATGCCGGTTGGACCCACCTGGGCATGATAGGTCTCGCCCCATGGCCCCACCTGCGCATAGAAATCGGCCAGCGTCGCCGGCAACGGCAGCGGTCCCTGCCAGTCGGACGCCGGTTGCGGGCGTAGCTCGCCCCAGCGGGCAAGTAGGGGGCGAAGTGCGGTGTAGGACATCGGCTTCTGCGGCAGCCTGGATCGCCGACATTATGCCCGCGCATGCCGGTTGCCAGGCGCGGCCCGCGTTCGTGCATCGCCGTAGCGCCGCACCCGTGTGCGTTCGCGCCGCAGCATGGTGCGCTCCACCGCTAGCGCGGTAGCTCAGAGGTCGAGGCCGATGGCGCGCGCGGCGCCCGCTTCGGGCAGGTAGACCTGTTCGTGCGGCATGCACAGCGCCGCCTCGCCGTGGCGCAAGTTGGTGGCCTGTGCGTGCACGAAGTCGGTGATGTCGGTGCCAGGCGCATGTCGGTGCGCAGTGCCTGGATGCCGAGGAAGACCAGCGCCACGCTGAAGTACAGCGGGCCGACGCTTAGGCCGAGCACGACGAACGGGCCGATGGCGCAGGACAGGACGGTGGGCGCGACGGTCTTGTTGGCTGACCATAAGCAAGGGCTTCGGCGCCGATCGTGTTCGAAGCCGTGAAGTACGCCGCTTCGTTCGTCGCGGCTGAAGCCGCTCCTACAGGGGAGCTTGCGGCGGGCTGGTGGGCGCGTTGTGGGAGGGGCTTCAGCCCCGACTGCGCGATGATGGACATCGCGCGGCTTTTTCGCTGAATCGCTCAGCCTCGCCACAGTCACCGGATCGCACTATGCGACGCGGCCTGGCTACGCTGGCGGCCCGTTTTTCTCTGGAGTCCCGCGCATGAGCCGACGTTCCGGCAGCGCCGATTTGCCCCTGCACGGCGGCCGCGTGCCGCACTGGCTGGGCGAGCGCATGACCAGGCTCGGCGCGGTGATGTGCCAGGCCATCGTGCACAGCTATGGCCGCGACGAGTTGCTGCGGCGCCTGGCGCATCCGTTCTGGTTCCAGTCGCTGGGTGCGGTGATGGGCATGGACTGGCATTCCTCGGGCATCACCACCAGCGTGCTGGGCGCGCTGAAGCGCGGGCTGACGCCGCTGTCCGCCGAATTGGGCATCCATGTCTGCGGCGGACGCGGGCGGCATTCGCGCGCCACACCCGACGAGCTGCAGGCGGTGGGCGAGCGCACCGGGCTGGACGGCGCCGGCCTGGCGCGCGCCAGCCGGCTGGTAGCGAAGGTGGACAGCGCCGCGGTGCAGGACGGGTTCGATCTGTATCTGCACGGCTTCATCGTCAGCGACGATGGCCAATGGGTGGTGGTGCAGCAGGGCATGAATGGGGCAAGCAAGCAGGCCCGGCGCTATCACTGGCTGTCCGAAGGGCTGAGCAGCTTTGTTGACGCGCCGCATGCGGCGATCGACGGGCCGGGGCAAGGCCGCATCGTCAATCTCGCCGACCATCGCGCCGCCGCCTCGCGGACGGCGCAGGTTGAATTGCTGCAGGCGCTGGGGCCGGACCGGATCGCGCAGGAATACGGCGCATTGCAAGCATCGTTGGCGAACGCGCCGGCGTCCGCGCCGCGTGCCGGCGCCGGCGCGAACACGGCGCACGGCGCGCTGGCTGCCGGGCATGCAGCGCGGAGTGCGCGTGATTCGGCGGCCGACGCGCTGTTCGCGCCGAGTGGCGATCTGTTCGCCGCCACGCCCGAGGCGATGCCGGCGCGCATGCCGGCCGATCTGCCGCACCTGTCGCTGCCCGACCACCACGACGTGAGCGGCAGCGACATCGTGACCCGGCGCCTGCACGGCAACCTGGCCGCGGCGGCCGAATGCGGGCCGCAGGATTTCACCGAATTGCTGCAGGTGCCCGGCGTCGGTGCGCGGACCGTGCGCGCATTGGCGCTGGTGGCCGAAGTGCTGCACGGCGCGCCGTGCCGGTTCACCGATCCGGCGCGGTTCTCGATGGCGCATGGCGGCAAGGACGGGCATCCGTTCCCGGTGCCGACGCGCGTCTACGACCACACCATCGGCGTCCTCAAGACCGCGGTGGCGCAGGCCAAGCTCGGCCGCGAGGAAAAGCTGGAGGCGATTCGCCGGCTGGATGCGCAGGCGCGCCTGCTCGAGCCGCACGCGCGCGGGCCATCGGTGGAGGCGCTGATCGCCGAGGAGCGGCGCGCGTCGCATCGCTATGGCGGACGCAGCGTGTTCGGCTGGGAGCCTGCGCCGGCCGACACGGCGAGTGCCGCCGACGACACGCCAAGCCGACGCGTGCGTCGCCAGTAGGCAGCTGCACAAGCGCGATGTGCGCGACGGCGGGGGCGCAGCGAAGTCCGATCGCCGTACGCGCGGTGCACATCGGCTTCGCGTGGTTTATGCCGGTTCTTTACTTTTCGGCTGTTACACCTGTTGCGATGGCCAGTTTCGGCCGGTTGCAGGAGAACGACATGCCGACCCAATCCACCACCACCCGCGCCAAGCGCGCCAAGCGCGAAGGCAAGGCGGGCAGTACCCAGGCCGGCGAATTCGTCCGCGAGGAGATCGACCGGGTGCGCGAGGGCAAGACCGAGGTGAAATCGACCAAGCAGGCGATCGCCATCGGCCTGTCCAAGGCGCGCCGCGCCGGGGTCAAGACCGGTGCGTCCAAGACCGCCTCCAAGTCCACCAAGAAGAAGGTCGCGCAGGAAGAGGCGAAGGGCGGCAAGGGCGGCTCGCCGTCGCCGACCCGGTCGCGCGGTGCCAAGAAGGCGTTGAAGACCGCCAGCAAGGGCAAGACCGCCAAGCAGACCGTAGGCAAGAAGGCCCTGTCCACGCAGACCAAGAAGGCGGCCAAGAAGCGCACCGCCAGCAGCCGTTCGGCCGCGGCGAAGAAGGCTGCGCAGACCAAGGGCGCCAGCGTGCGCAAGAGCGCGGCGAAGAAGGCGGCGCAGACGCGGGCGAAGAAGGCCGGGAGCGGTGCCTCTGCCGCGAAAAAGAGTACGGCGAAAAAGACGGCCACAAAGAAGAGTGCGCCGCGCAAGCGTGCCGCGAAGAAGGCCGCTGCGCGGTAGGCGCAAGCGCCTTGCGGAGATTTGTTCAATCCTCTGTAGGAGCGGCTTCAGCCGCGACAGGTTCTACCCGAAGAGTCTGTCGCGGCTGAAGCCGCTCCTACAAAGGCGGACATGGGTTGCCGCTATAACTCGGTGTATTTGGTAATGCGGCCCTTGGCGCGCTCCACCGGATACTTGGCGGCATTCACCTGCATCTTCTGCCGCGCCGCCTCGATCGGGTCGATGCCCAGCTTGTCGCATAGTTGCAGCAGGTACAGCAGCACGTCGGCGACTTCGCTGCCGACCTGCGCCTTCTTGTCGTCCGACAATTGCCGGCTCTGCTCGTCGGTGAGCCATTGGAAATGCTCGAGCAGTTCCGACGCCTCGACCGACAGCGCCGCGGCGAGGTTGCGCGGGGTGTGGAACTGGCCCCAATCGCGTGCGTCGGCGAACGCGCGCTGGGCGGCTTGCAGGTCGTGGAGGCTGTCGGGCATGGGCAGGGCTCGCGGGCGGGAAGCCGCATGGTAATGCACCGCCGGATCGGCTCGTGGCGGCGTGCGGCGCCGGCGCGTTCTCAGGCGCGGTGTGCCTCGCGCCAACGGGCGATGGCGTCGGAAACCGCCTGGCCGTGATCGCGCGACACGTCGCGCGGGTGCTGCGGCGACGCGGTGTCGCGGATGCGCGTGGCCAGCGCGTCGCAAGCGGCGTGTCCGCCCTGCTGCACCTGCGCGTATTCGTCGGCGTCGAGCCGGATCAACAGCGAGTAGCCGAACACGGACGCGTTGCAGTTCACGTCCAGGAAGCGGTCCGCGCCGGATTGCAGCAGGAACCATGCTTGCGGGGCGTGGTCCAGTACACAGAAATCGGCGTCGTTCACGCCGCGGCTTCCTGGTGGCGCGTACCGCGAGCGTGGCGGCCAACGCGGTGCGGGATGGCCCGTGGCGCTGCGGTCGCGTGACGCATCGGGCAAGGCGTGGTGTGCATCGACATGGGCATAGCCTATCCCAAGCGTCTCGACCGATCCGGCGCTCGGTCGCCGAGAATCGATGTCCGCCCTGTTGACACCTCGCGCTGCTGCGGGACGGGTCATCGGCCGTGTCCTGACACAGTCGCCCAACGCTACGAATCAGCACGTCCGCGCGTAGACGCCAGTCGCCATGCCTGGCAGGGACGCGATCGACACTCACACGCCGCCTTGCTGAATCCTGCACTGAACGAACCTGCGCGGCGCCGCCACACTGAGCTCACGGCATGGTCACCCTGGTTGCACGTCGCCTGCGGCCACACTGCGGCACACGTTGTCGCAAGAGGAACAGTCCGATGCAAGCTCTCACTTACCACGGCACCAAAGACGTCCGCGTCGAAACCGTCCCCGATCCGGTCCTGGTCGACGCGGACGACATCGTGCTGCGGGTCACCGCAACCGCGATCTGCGGTTCCGACCTGCATCTGTATCGCGGCAAGATTCCGGATATGCATACCGGCGACGTGCTCGGCCACGAATTCATGGGCGTGGTCGAGGAGGTCGGCCCCGAGGTGACGCGGGTGAGGAAGGGCGACCGCGTGGTGATCCCGTTCGTGATCGCCTGCGGCGAGTGCTTCCATTGCCGGCTCACCGAATACGCCGCCTGCGAGACCACCAACACCGGCAAGGGCGCCGCACTCAACCAGAAGGGCATCCGCCCGCCGGCGGCGCTGTTCGGCTACAGCCATCTGTACGGTGGCGTGGCCGGCGGCCAGGCCGAGTACGTGCGCGTGCCCAAGGCCAACGTCGGCCCGCTGGTGGTGCCGGACGCGCTGCACGACGAGCAGGTGCTGTTCCTGTCCGACATCCTGCCCACCGGCTACCAGGCCGCGCTCAACGCCGGCGTCGGCCAGGGCAGCACCGTGGCGATCTTCGGCGCCGGCCCGGTCGGGCTGATGACCGCCGCGTGCTGCCGCATGCTCGGCGCCGAGCGGATCTTCATGGTCGACCGCTATCCGTACCGGCTGGATTTCGCGCAGAAGACCTACGGCGTGATTCCGCTCAATTTCGAGGAGATCGACGATCCGGCCGATATCATCGTCGGCCAGACCGACGGCCGCGGCGTGGATGCGAGTATCGATGCGGTTGGCTTCGAGGCCAAGGGCAGCACCGTGGAAACGGTGATGGCGACGCTGAAGCTGGAAGGCAGCAGCGGCACCGCGTTGCGCCAGTGCATCGCCGCCACGCGCCGCGGCGGCACGGTCAGCGTGCCCGGCGTGTATGCCGGTTTCATCCACGGCTTCCTGTTCGGCGATGCCTTCGACAAGGGCCTGAGCTTCAAGATGGGCCAGACCCACGTGCAGCGTTTCCTGCCGGAGCTGCTGGAGCACATCGGCGAGGGCCGGCTCAAGCCGAACGAGATCATCACCCATCGGCTGAACCTGGCCCAGGCCGCCGACGGCTACGCGATCTTCGACAAGAAAGAGCAGGATTGCCGCAAGGTGATCCTGACGCCGTGACCGGCGTTTTGCCGCGGTCGCGTTCCACGCCTTCCGCGTCTTCCGCGCCGCTGGCGGCGGATGCTGCCGGCGCGACGCATGAGTTCTGCATTGCGGTGGCGCGAAGCGACTCGCGGAGTTTGGGTGCATGAGGCTTCGCCCGTACCCTCATCCGCCCTTCGGGCACCTTCTCCCGATGGGAGAAGGGAACAGCCGCTAGCCCCTCTCCCCCCGGGAGAGGGGTTGGGGTGAGGGTGCGGCGCGAAGCGACTCGCGGAGTTGGGGTACGAGGCTGCGCCCGTACCCTCATCCGCCCCTTCGGGGCACCTTCTCCCGGTGGGAGAAGGGAACGGCGCTAGCCCCTCTCCCATCGGGAGAGGGGTTGGGGTGAGGGTACGGCGCGAAGCGACTCGCGGAGTTGGGGCGCGAGGCTGCGCCCGTACCCTCCTCCGCCCCTGCGGGGCACCTTCTCCCGAGGGGAGAAGGGAACAGCTGCTAGCCCCTCTCCCGCCGGGAGAGGGGTTGGGGTGAGGGTACGGCGCGAAAGCGACTCGCTGGGTTTGAGTGCACGAGGCTTCGCTCGTACCCTCATCCGCCCCTGCGGGGCACCTTCTCCCGAGGGGAGAAGGAGCAGCTGCTAGCCCCTCTCCCTCCGGGAGAGGGGTTGGGGTGAGGGTACGGCGCGAAGCGACTCGCGGAGTTCGGGCGCACGAGGCTTCGCCCGTACCCTCATCCGCCCCTGCGGGGCACCTTCTCCCGAGGGGAGAAGGAACGGCCGGGACGCATGGACGCATCCATCGCGTGCCAACCCCACGCCCATGTCCGTCTCATGTCGGCGACGGCCCAGCGATCTGCGCAGGCCGCCACCATGGCCAGGGCAACGCGCATTCAGCCAGGAACGCGGAACCGTACTCGCAGCGGACAGGCCTCGGGATAAGTTTTGTCCCGGATTTGTTGCGGGACAGCAGACGGCCCGGGCGTGGATCCGGGTTTGTCAATAGGCAGCAAAGTCTTTCTTTTAGTTTTCAACCACTTGCTCCATGGCGTCAGCTGCGCCGGCGAGCGCGGCATTGTCCACAGGGGGTGTGGATGACTTCTGCATAAGGGTGTGGATAAGCCCATGGCGGCCAGGTGCCACAAGACTGTCAAGAGGCATGGCGAAAAATTAGACAGGGCGATTTCAGGCGCCCGCATCCGTCCCGATTCCGGTGGGTCGGCAACGCTATCCGCCGGCACAGGGGAGGGCAGTGTCGGACCGCCGCCGCGCCCATGGCACCGATCGGGCACCGCCGCACCGGACCGTCCAGGACCCGCGCTACGCCCCGCCAGAAAAACCAGCGCTGCGGAGCAGGCCCGCCCCCACCGCAAACAAAAAAACCGCGCCATGCGAAGGCATGGCGCGGTCAGGGCAAGACTGGCGCTGGCGACGCAGGCTCAGGCGAGCATGCGCAGCTTCGGTTCGCGGTCCCACTGGCGGGTCTTGGCGGCCTCGATGAAGCCCTTGGCATTGCCGGCATCGAGCACGCCGGCGTCCTTGGCCACGTTGCCGGCCTTCAGCAGCGGCTGCGCCCCGGCATCGGCGGCGATCGCCTTCAGGTGCGCGAAGGCGTTGCTGACGAAATCGACCGCCGCCGATTCCTTGCTCAGCTGCTTGCCGGCCTCGGCCGACAGCACCACCGCCACCGCGTCGAATACGAACGACGGGGTGCCGGCCAGCTGGCCGTCCGCCGCCAGCTTCTTGCCGTCGCTGAGCTTGGCGCCGCCCAGCTTCGGCGCGACGATCTTGACCGTGGCGCCGGCGTCGCGCGCCGCCTTCTGCAGGGCCCCCACCGTCGCCGCGTCGGAGCCGTCATGGACCAGGATGCCGATCGCGCGCCCTTGCAGGGTGTGCTTCATCTTGCCGATCAGTTGCAGCGCCGGCGACGGCGGCATGTCCTGCGGCGCCACCGCGGCCGGCGGCGCCGGCGGCAAGGCGTCCATGCCCAGGCCATCGGCCACGCGTTGCGCCAGCGCCTGATCGACGTGGCGCAGGTGCCCGACCACCGCCTCGCGCACGTGCGCGGTCTCCACCTTCGACAGTTCGAACACCAGCGCCGAGGCCAGATGCGCCTGCTCGGGCTTGCTCTGGCTGCGGAAGAACAGCCGTGCCTGGCTGTAGTGGTCGGCGAAGCTCTCGGCGCGCACGCGGCCCTTGGCACCGTCCTTGCTCGGCGTGGCGTGGCTGGGGAAGCCGCGCGCGCTCTCGCGCGGGGTGTCGTCCTGCAGCGAACTGGGCTCGTAGGCGACGCGGCCCTTGGGCACGCCCATCTGCATGTGCCCGTCGCGCTGCATGTTGGCGAACGGGCACTTCGGCGCGTTGATCGGGATCTGGTGGAAGTTCGGCCCGCCCAGCCGGCTGAGCTGGGTATCCAGGTAGGAGAACAGGCGGCCCTGCAGCAGCGGGTCGTTGGAGAAGTCGATGCCCGGCGCGATGTTGGCTGGGCAGTACGCCACCTGTTCGGTCTCGGCGAAGAAGTTGTCCGGCCAGCGGTCCAGCACCATGCGCCCGACGATCTTCAGCGGCACCAGTTCCTCGGGAATCAGCTTGGTCGAATCCAGATGGTCGAACGGGAACTTGTCGGCCTCTTCTTCGGTGAACAGCTGCACGCCCAGCTCCCATTCCGGGAAATCGCCTTGCTGGATCGCCTCGAACAGATCGCGGCGGTGGAAGTCCGGATCGGCGCCGGCCAGCTTCACCGCCTCGTCCCATACCGTGGATTGCAGGCCCAGCTTGGGCCGCCAGTGGAACTTGACGAAAGTGCTGTTGCCATTGCCATCGAGCAGGCGGAAGCTGTGGATGCCGAAGCCTTCGATCATGCGCAGCGAGCGCGGAATGGTGCGGTCGCTCATTGCCCACATGATCATGTGCAGCGATTCGGGGGTCAGCGAGATGAAATCCCAGAACGTGTCGTGCGCGCTGGCCGCCTGCGGGAAGCCGCGGTCCGGCTCCATCTTCACCGCATGGATCAGATCCGGGAACTTGATCGCGTCCTGGATGAAGAACACCGGGATGTTGTTGCCGACCAGGTCCCAGTTGCCTTCCTTGGTGTAGAACTTGACCGCGAAGCCGCGCACGTCGCGCGGCGTGTCCACCGAGCCGGCGCCGCCGGCGACGGTGGAAAAGCGGGTGAACACCGGCGTCTTCACCCCGACCTCGGTGAGGATCTTGGCGGTGGTGTACTTGTCCAACGAGGCGGTCAGCTCGAAATAGCCGTGCGCGGCGCTGCCGCGCGCGTGCACGATGCGCTCGGGAATGCGTTCGTGGTCGAAGTGGGTGATCTTCTCGCGCAGGATGAAGTCTTCCAGCAACGTCGGCCCGCGCGGAGTGGCGCGCAGCGAGTTCTGGTTGTCGGCGATCGGGATGCCCTGGTTGGTGGTCAGCGGCGGATGCGTGCCGCCGGCCTGTTGGTGCAGTTCGTCGCCGCGACCGCGCTGGTCGGCGACGGCGCTGGTATCGACGGGCGTGCTGGATTTGCTGGGCTTGCGAGGGCTGGCCATGGATGAGCGCTCCGGAGGATGCGGCAGAGAAGGCGGAAGGGAGGCGCGTTGCGAATGGCTGCAGCGGCGCGGGGGAGAATCGGCAAGGCGTCCGGCCGATGCTGTGCCGACAGGCGTGAACGGTCCGTGCACCTGTCCGAGCATGGCGCGAGGATGGTGCGTCGGCCTGTGTTGCAGTTCGCACAAAGCACAGATGCGCACGCCGCATGGATCGCGATGTGTCGTTGCAGCGCGCGGTTGCCTGGCCTTGCCCGCGCCGGCTGCGGCGAATCGTGGCGTACGCGCTGTCGCTGGCCGTCGAGGCGCCGCGAGCGCCGAACGGTGGTGCGGCATTGCCGCCAAGCTGGCGCTACAGGATGGCGCAGTGCGGCCGATAGTGCGTTGCGCGCCGCTCTTTCCAGGGGGCTGCTGGCGCGGGGCGACGCAGCGGCGGCGGCCGAGGCGATGCGGCATGGCGTGCGACGGAGACCGAACGTGTTCTTGCCTATCGTCGTGATCGGAGTGTTGCTTGCGCATGCGTTGGTCGCGCATGCCGGCGGCCCCAGTACGCCGTCAGCGCAATGCTGCGGCCTGGCGGTGCAGGCGATGGCGGTGCTGGCCGTGCTGCGCCGGCTGCGGCGTGCGCCGGCGGTGGACCGGATGCCGTGGCGGCTGCTGGGCTACATGGTCGGCGCACAGATGCTGTGGACCGGCTGCAATCTGCTGGCCTTGCTGTTTCCGCTGCACGCTCCCACGCTGCAGAAGCTGGGCGTGATGTTTTCCGGCTCGTCGATGATCCCGGCGCTGTACCTGATCGCGCGTTCGTTCAACCGGTCGCAGCCGCGGCTGATCGTCGCACTGGACGCGGTGCTGGCGCTGGCCGGCGCCGGCCTGCTGTTCGTGCTGATCGACCTGGCGCTGTCGTCCAGCAATGGCTTCTCCGAACCCGACGTCAGCTTGATCATCAATCACGCCGATGCGATCGACCTGCTGCTCGCGTCGATGGCCACGCTGCGCCTGCTCGGGGCCGGCGGCTGCAGCCGCCGCCATTTCTATTTCAGCGCCAGCGTTTACCTGTGGATCAACGGCGCGGTGGCGGCGCTGTACAACCGCATCGAGCTGGACGGATTGCCTTGGTGGGGCGGGTTGCTGGTCGATCTGCCGAGCGTGGCGCTGGTGCTAGCCGCGTCGCTGCCGCGGGGGCGCTGGCTGCGCCACGCGCGGCCGAGCGTGCGCAGCGCGGAACTGATCGCCGCGTTCGCGCCGATCGTGTTCTCGCTGGCGGTGCTGCTGTTGGCGATCAGCGTGTCGCGGGTGAGCTTCTTCTGGGGCATGGGCGCGGCGACCCTGGCAGTGATGGTGTACGGGGCGCATGTGGCGTTCCTGCACAGCGAGCATCTGGAAATCCAGCGGCTGAGCCGGCTGAGCACACGCCGTCTGCAACAGCAGGTGGTGCGCGATCCGCTGACCGGCATCGCCAACCGGGTCGGCCTGGCGGCGCGGCTGCGCGACCTGGACGGCGGCCAGGACTGTTCGCTGCTGATGATCGACATCGATTTCTTCAAGCAGTTCAACGACAGCCACGGCCACGTGGTCGGCGACACCTGTCTGGTGGAGGTGGCCACCGCACTGGCCGAGGCCTTGCCCGCGCACACCGCCACGGTGGCGCGTTACGGCGGCGAGGAATTCGCGGTGGTGCTGCCGGAGACCGTGGCCGAAGCCGCCTGCGCGATCGCGCAGCGCCTGTTGGCGACGATCGAGCAGCGACAGATTCCGCACCCGGCCAGCCCGCTGGGCGTGGTCACGGTCAGCATCGGCATCGCGACATACCCAGACAGTGCCGAGGCGGCGATCGAGTTGTTGCACCACGCCGACGCGGCGCTGTACCGCGCCAAGCGCAATGGCCGCAATTGCTGCGCGCATGCGCGGGATGCGGCGGCGGACATGCGCAGCGTCGCTGCGCCAGGCTGAGGAGGCGCGGCGGCCGGCGTGTGGAAACGCCGGCGAATGTGCCACCATCGCGGTTCCACTCCTGCCTGCCGATCCCGCGATGCCGCTCACCTCCGCCTGGCCATGCTTCCCTTTGTTGCTGGCCGTCGCCGGCGCCGCGCAAGCGCTGGATCCGCCTGCGGTGGCCTATCCGCAATTGCCTGCGCAGGGCCGCGATGCCGCCGCGTTCGTGCCGGGCGGCTGGACGCTGGAGTTCGAGCGCCGTGGCGATCTGAACGGCGATGGCCGCGCGGACCTGCTGCTGGTGCTGAAGATGGCCGATCCGCGCAACGTGCTGGACAACACCGGTTTCGGCCCGGATCGCTTCGACACCAATCCGCGCATGCTGGCGGTGGCCTTCGCCGAGGGCGACGGTTACCGGCTGGCGCTGCGCGATCACACGCTGATCCCGCGCCCGGACTCGCCGAACATGGAGGATTACCTCGAAGGCGCCGAACCCGCCATCGCCCGCGGCGCGTTCTCGGTGAACCTGCACCAGTTCGCCAGTGCCGGCAGCTGGAGCACGTCCGAGACCACGTTCCGGTTCCGCTATGGGCAAAGCTGTTTCCAGCTGATCGGCTACGACGTGCACGGCCTGCACCGCGGCAGCGGTGAAGTCCACGAGCTCAGCGTGAACTACCTGACCGGCAAGGCCAAGATCAGCGACGGCAGCATCGAGGACGATGCGCTGCGCACGCGCTGGCGCCAGTTGCCGAAGCAACCGCTGCGCTGCCTCGAGCAGATCGGTGACGGCCTGGCCTTCGATCCCGGTGTGGAGCGCGATTGAGCGCGGTGCGCTTGGCAACAGAACGCAGCGCTGCATGCGGCGCTGGCGTTTTCGGCGCGCGGCAGAAGTGGGTTCAGGCCGGCGCGTCGTCCTTGTGCGCATTCGACGGGAACACGGCCAACTTGCAGATTGGGCGTGGCCTGCTCGCCGGCGGCGCATCACGCCGACGCGCTCAGATGGTTGTCCATTCGCCGCGTCACCGGCATGAACGCTCCGTTCTTCCGCACCAGGGTAGGACTATTCTGGAACATGCCCTGTCACCGCATTGGCGCGGGCGCTGCAGGTGAGACGGCCGGAGACGTCCGCTGGCAGGCGCGCCCGCAGGCGTGCCTCGAGAAGGGCCAGATCCTCGGTCGCCATCGTCGCGAGTATCGGTCCGACGCTCGGCGCTCCCTGGGCGGTCTCCCAGAAGTCGTCGAAACCGGCGAACGTGCGGCGCACGTCGATCTCCCGCGTGTCGATCGCAGCCAGACCGGCGCCAGCCCACAACTCACGCATGACCTCCATCCGCGACGCATCGGGGTTCGGCGGCGTCGGAACCGCAATGCCAAGCCGGCGGATTTCCGCCAGCAACGCTTCATAGGGAAATCCACCGCCCGGCATGTCCCAGGCGTAGGCGGCCACGGTCCCGCCGGGACGCACCACGCGTTTCATTTCGGCAATGCCTTTGGCCGGATCGGGAACGAAGAACACCACCAGGGGCATGACCGCGACATCGAACGTGCTGTCGGGGTAGGGCAGCGCCATCGCATCCCCTTGGCGGAACTGCGCCGTGCCAAGCCCGGGTCGCATGCGCGCGTAGGCAAGCTGCTCCGCGGAAGGGTCCACACCCTGCACCGAAGCCGGGCGACAGCGCTCGACCAGCATCTCGGTGAAGGCGCCATTGCCGCAGCCGACGTCCAGCCAGCGCTGGTCCGGCTCCGATGCGAGCCAGTCGAGGAACGTGCTCCCCGCAAGCCGGCTCCACTTTCCCATGTACCGCTCATACGCCGCCCCATCGTGGAAATGGATCCGATCGGTTTTCATGTCAGGCTCCCAACAGTTCGATCAACGCGGCCGAAAGAAACAATCCCGTCCCGAATACTGCATGTGTCGCCACGCTGCGCAGGCAGTTCCGCAATGGCGTGGGCGTCTTCGACGCCGCCACTCCCGCGCCCATGGCGGGCTGCATGACCAACAGAGGCACCACGACGGTGGCCGTGCCCACCGCCACGGCAGGCAACAAGGCGGGTTCGCGCAACCAGGCCAGGCCCTGCACGGCCACCATCAGCGCCGCGAAGGCGATGCCGACGGCATAGTGGATCGCCCAGCCCAGTGGCCGTTCGCCCGGTATCGCCGCAGCGTCGCCAATGCGGGCATGGGCGAACCTGCCGCGACGCAGGTGCCCCGCCCAGCGCCCTACCAAGGCGTAGTCGAGCGTGGGCACGCCCGCGTGCCTGAGGGCCAGCAGCCATGCATCCATGACCGTGGTGGCGCCGATCCCGACCAGTATCACCCGTGCCGCATCCATCCACGTCATGCCGGTTCCTTTGCCGATTGCTCCCGTGGAGCGTCAGTGGCATCGTAGAAGTTGAAGTCAACTTCAAGTCAAGAGGTGTGCGATGGACATCGCCGAAGTCGCCAGGCGCACCGGCGTGCCCGCCTCCACGCTGCGGTTCTACGAAAAGAAGGGGTTGCTCGCGGCAAGCCGCGCGGCGGGTGGGCGGCGGCACTTCGCGCCGAACGCGCTCGACCAGTTGGCGCTGATCGCGCTGGGGCAGGCCGGGGGGCTGTCGCTTGACGACATCCAGGCCATGCTCGGTGTCGGTGGCGCGCTGCAGGTGGACAGGACGCTGCTGTCGGCGAAGGCCGACGACATCGACGCGACCATCAGGCGCCTGCGCATGATGAGCCGGGGACTGCGCCATGCCGCGGCATGCCCTGCCGTGCATCATGCGCAATGCCCTACCTTCCAGCGGCTGCTCAAGGCCGCCGCCGCAGGCCGGTTGACGCAGGGCGCGGCGTCCCCGACGGTGCTCAAGCGCCAAGCCAGGCGCGTCCCGCCGCGCTGAACCCATCAGGATCCGGCGCGTGCGCCGCATGGGGCGGCGTGCGGGCCAATCGCCCCGAGTTCGGGAAGCGCCGGCACGCGGTGGATGCGCATAAGCGTTCGGAACGCGTTCGACCTTGCGGCGTCCAGCGACGTGCTGGACTCGATGCGTCGCGCAACAAAAAACCCGGCCGCGACGTGCGCGGCCGGGTTCGCTGGCAACGGCGCAGCGACGCGAGCGTTACGCCACCGCATCCTCCTTGTACGCATCCACCGGGATGCACGCGCACATCACGTGCTTGTCGCCGTAGACGTTGTCCACCCGCGCCACCGGCGGCCAATACTTGGCCTGCTTGAGCGTGGGCAGCGGGAACGCGGCCAGCTCGCGCGGATAGGCATGCGTCCACTCGCCGGCGGTGACCTGGGCGGCGGTGTGCGGGGCGTGCTTGAGCGGGTTGTCCTCGCGGTCCAGGCGGCCGTCCTCGATCGCGCGGATCTCTTCGCGGATCTGGATCATCGCGTCGATGAAACGGTCCAGCTCGTGCAGCGATTCGCTCTCGGTCGGCTCCACCATCAGCGTGCCGGCGACCGGGAAGCTCAGCGTCGGCGCGTGGAAGCCGAAGTCGATCAGGCGCTTGGCGATGTCCTCGGCGCCGATGCCGCTGGTCTTCTCCAGCGGGCGCACGTCGAGGATGCACTCGTGCGCGACCAGGCCGTTGCGGCCGGTGTACAGCGTCCTGTAGTGCGGGGCCAGGCGCTTGGCGATGTAGTTGGCGTTGAGCAGCGCGACCTGGGTCGCCTTGCGCAGGCCGGCGCTGCCCATCATGGTGATGTACATCCAGCTGATCGGCAGGATCGAGGCGCTGCCGAAGCTGGCCGCGCTGACCATGCCGACGTCGCCTTCGCCGCCCAGCGTGCGCGGCAGGAACGGCGCCAGGTGCGACTTCACCGCACACGGGCCCACGCCCGGGCCGCCGCCGCCGTGCGGGATGCAGAAGGTCTTGTGCAGGTTCAGGTGCGACACGTCCGAGCCCCACTTGCCGGGCTTGGCCACGCCGACCAGGGCATTCATGTTGGCGCCGTCGGTATAGACCTGGCCGCCGTGCGCATGCACCGCCTCGCAGATCGCCACCACGTCTTCCTCGAACACGCCGTGGGTGGACGGGTAGGTGATCATCAGCGCGGCCAGGCGGTCGCTGTACTTCTCGGCCTGGGCGCGGATGTCGTCGACGTCGACGTTGCCGTTGGCGTCGCACTTGGTGACCACGACCTTCATGCCGCACATCTGCGCCGAGGCCGGGTTGGTGCCGTGCGCCGATTCGGGGATCAGGCAGATGTCGCGATGGCCTTCGCCGCGCGAACGGTGATAGGCGCGGATCGCCAGCAGGCCGGCATATTCGCCCTGCGCGCCGGAGTTGGGCTGCAGGCTGACCGCGTCGTAGCCGGTGCATTCGACCAGCATCGCTTCCAATTCGTCGATCAGCTGCTTGTAGCCGGCGGACTGCTCCGCCGGCGCCAGCGGATGGATCGCGCCGAACTGCGGCCAGGTCACCGGGATCATCTCGGCGGTGGCGTTGAGCTTCATCGTGCAGCTGCCCAGCGGGATCATGGTGCGATCCATCGCCAGGTCCTTGTCGGCCAGCGCGCGCATGTAGCGCAGCAGTTCGTGCTCGCTGTGATGGGTGTTGAACACCGGGTGCTGCAGGAACGCGCTGCTGCGCAGCAGCTGCGACGGCAGCGCGTCGGCGGTGGCGGCGTCGAGCGCGTCCACGTCCGCATGCGCGCCGAACAGCGCGGCCAGCGCGACCACGTCGGCACGGGTGGTGGTCTCGTCCAGGCTGATGCCGACCGCTTCGCTGTCGATCGCGCGCAGGTTGATGCCGGCCGCGCGCGCCTTGGCGTGGATCGCCTCGGCATCGATCGCCTTGACGTGCAGGGTGTCGAAGAAGCGCTCGCCCACCTCGACGCCGGCGCCGCGCAGCGCCGCGGCCAGGATCGCGGCCAGGCGATGGGTGCGCCGGGCGATGCGGGTCAGGCCGTCGGGGCCGTGGTACACCGCGTACATCGAGGCCATCACCGCCAGCAGCACCTGCGCGGTACAGATGTTGGAGGTGGCCTTCTCGCGGCGGATGTGCTGTTCGCGGGTCTGCAGGGTGAGGCGGTAGGCGGGGTTGCCGGCGGCATCGATCGACACGCCGATCAGGCGGCCCGGCATCGAACGCTTGTAGGCGTCGCGGCAGGCCATGAACGCGGCGTGCGGGCCGCCGAAGCCGAACGGCACGCCGAAGCGCTGCGAGTTGCCGACCACGATGTCCGCGCCCCATTCGCCGGGCGCGGCGATCAGGGTCAGCGCCAGCAGGTCGGTGGCGACCGCGACCAGGCCGCCTTGCGCGTGCACCGCGTCGGCCAGCGCCTTGTGATCGCCGATGTGGCCGAAGCTATCGGGATATTGCAGCAGCACGCCGAAGCACTCGGCCTGCAGCGCTTCTTCCGGCGTGCCCACGCGCAGCACGATGCCCAGCGGCTCGGCGCGGGTGCGCAGCAGTTCCAGGGTCTGCGGATGCACCGCGTCGTGCACGAAAAAGGTGTCGGACTTGGACTTGGCCGAGCGCTTGGCCAGGGTCATCGCCTCGGCCGCGGCGGTGGCCTCGTCCAGCAGCGAGGCGTTGGCGATCTCCATGCCGGTGAGGTCCGCGCACATGGTCTGGAAGTTGATCAGCGCTTCCATGCGGCCCTGCGAGATCTCCGCCTGGTACGGCGTGTAGGCGGTGTACCAGGCCGGGTTCTCGAGGATGTTGCGCAGGATCACCTTCGGCGTGTGGGTGCCGTAGTAGCCCTGGCCGATGAAGCTGCGCAGCACCTGGTTCTTGCCGGCGATGGCGCCGATCTTGGCCAGCGCTTCCTCTTCGGTGATCGCGTCGGGCAGCGCCAGCGGCTGCGGCGACTTGATCTTGCCCGGCACGATGGCGTCGGTCAGCGCCTCCAGCGAATCGTGGCCGACGGTGCGCAGCATGTGCGCGATCTCGGCGTCGTTCGGGCCGATATGGCGTTCGACGAAGGCCGAGTGATGTTCGAGGTCGCGCAGCGAGGGGGTGTGAGACATGGCGGTCGTCCGGCAGAGGAGGGCACGAAGGGCGGAGGACGCACGGATGCCGCCGTCGGCCGCAGCTGCGGACACGACCGACGGGAAGCCACATGTCTTCCCACTGCCCCTCTGTCCTTTTGCCTGAGAGTTTGGAAGCGGCGGCGGGTTGCGCTGCGCTTCGTGCCCCTTCGGCGCCGGGTTGGACCGGTCTCTCCAGAGTCTTGGTGCGGGTGGTATCGGGCCTGAGCGATTACGGGCGTTTGCGCCTTCGGCAGCGGGTCGCCCCGCTTCTCCCACCATGCTGCCCGGCGATTATAGCGTGGCTGGCGGCGCGCACGGGGCCGGGCCAGCCATGCCTGCGGCGGCGCCAGCGCCAGCTTGCTGAACGCAGCGGCGCCGTTGTGCAGGCCGTCCCGCATCGCTACGCCCTGCGCGGCCCAGCGCTTAACGCGGCACCGGCCAGGGTATATGATGGCGACACTCCTCTTCCCCTCGCTCCGTCCGCTTGGACGGTGTCGTCGCGTGCTCGCCCGCCGGGCTGCGCGGCCGGCTTTCCAGGATCCTGCGCATGACGCTCCCGACGATCTCGACCCGCCGCCTGGCATTGCTGCTGGCCGGGCTGGCGATGTTCGGCCCGTTCTCGATCGACACCATCTTCCCGGCGTTCCCGCAGCTGGCGCAGCGCCTGCGCGCCGATCCGGTGGCGATCCAGCAGACGGTCAGCGTGTACCTGCTGGCCTACGCGCTGATGGGCCTGGCGCACGGGCCGCTGTCCGACGCCTGGGGCCGAAAGCGGGTGATCGTCGGCGGACTGGTGGTGTTCATCCTGGCCTCGGCCGGCTGCGCGCTGTCGCGCGACCTGGGCACGCTGCTCGCGTTCCGCGCGCTGCAGGGGATTTCCGCCGGGGTGGGCATGATCGTCGGCCGCGCGGTGATCCGCGATCTGTACCAGGGCCACGACGCGCAGCGGCTGATGAGCCAGGTGTCGATGATCTTCGGCATCGCCCCGGCGATCGCGCCGATCATCGGCGGCTGGATCCTGGCCACCGGTGCCGGCTGGCCGATGATCTTCTGGTTCCTGGTCGGGTTCTCGCTGCTGTTGCTGGTCGCCACGCTGCGCTGGATGCCGGAGACGCATCCGTCGCAGGCGCGCACGCCGCTGGCGCCGCGCACGCTGCTGCGCGACTACATCGCGATCGCGTTCAACGCGCGCTTCCAGCGCCTGGCCGCCGCCGGCGCGTTCAACTTCGCCGGCGTGTTCCTGTACATCGCTTCGGCGCCGGTGTTCATCATCGACCTGCTGCACCGGACCGAGCGCGACTTCGCCTGGCTGTTCATTCCCACCATCGGCGGCATGACCCTGGGCTCGTTCCTGTCCGGGCGCATGGCCGGGCGCATCGGGCCGATGCGGCAGGTGCGCATCGGCTTCATCTGCTGCGGCGTGTCGGTAGTCGGCAATATCGCCTACACCGCGATCGCGCCGCAGATCGCGCTGCCGTGGGCGGTGCTGCCGATCTTCGTCGCTGGCGTCGGCATGGCGCTGATCTTCCCGATCCTGGCGCTGGCGGTGCTGGACATGTACCCGCGCCAGCGCGGCCTGGCCTCGTCGCTGCAGGCCTTCACCCAGCTGATGCTCAACACCGTGGTGGCCGGGGTGCTGTCGCCGCTGCTCAGCGGCCGGCCGATGCACCTGGCGCTGGGCTCCGGCGCGTTCTTCCTGATCGGCTGGGGGTTCTGGCGCTGGGAGCGGCGCAGCGGCAAGCGCCTGCCGCGGCCCGGCAGCCAGGTGCCGCAGCTGGAGCCGGCCGATCCGGTGTGACGCCGATGCCGCGGTTGGGCTATCGTCGCCGGGTCATCGTTGAGGAAACCGCATGTCCATCCAGTCCAAGCAGCGCCGCGACGTGCGCAAGAAGCTGGCCGAACGCCTGCGCCACCGCAGCGAGGCCGCCGCGGCCACGGCCAGCGCGATCGAACCGCATGCCGAGCTGCGCGACCAGCAGCGCACCTTGCTGGCCGGCATCGTGCGCCGCGACGGCGAGTGGGTGCTGGGCATGGACGGGCGCATCGCCGGGCAGAGCGAGAGCGCCGCGCAGGTGCTCTCGCTGATCATGCAGGCCGCGGAGCTGCACGAGCGCGCCGGCACGCCGGTGCGGCTGGTGTATTCGGATGCGCTGAAGGACGCCGCGCATGCCGACGCGCTGGCGCAGGGGCTGAGCTTCGACGAGTTCAAGGACCGCCACGCGCAGGTCATGCAGCGCGGCGAGCGCGCTGCGGCGCCGGGCTGAGGACATGGGCCAGAGCGCGAGCCAGGCGGCCGACGCCGCCGTGTCGCTGGCGCGGGTGCGGCGCCGCGACGGCCTAGCGCTGATCCAGGCGCACCGCGCCAGCACCGCCCTGCATCATCCGTGGACGTATCCGTTCACCGACGTGCCCGGCTTCAACGCCTGGTACGCGCAGACCCTGGACGGCAGCAACGTCGCGCTGCTGGCGCGCGCGCGCGACAGCGGCGAGGTCGCCGGACTGTTCACCTTCAGCCAGATCGTCGGCGGCTGCTTCCAGAGCGCCTACCTGGGCTACCACGCCATGGCCGGCTGCGAAGGCCGCGGACTGATGACCCACGCGTTGCGGCTGTGCGTGGCCTATGCGTTCTCCGAACTGGGCCTGCATCGCGTGGAGGCCAATATCCAGCCGGACAATACGCGTTCAATCGCGCTGGTACGGCGCGCCGGTTTTCGCCACGAAGGCTATTCGCCACGCTACCTGCGCATCGGCGGGGTGTGGCGCGACCACGAGCGTTGGGCGCGGTTGGCTGACGATTGAGATGATGGTCGCCGCCGGTGGCCCAGGTCATCTCTCGAAATTAATCGTTCTTTTTATTTGTTACACCGTAGTCGCCAACGATGCTCTCCAGAACCCGAAGAGTATAAAGTCGGGAGCATCGGACGATGGGTGTCCATTTCACTCTATAAAGGGAAGGGTGCTCGTGTAGTTGCCAATCCAAAAAGTGAGGAAATTATTTCTGTGAATCCGGTGAATCGGGGTGGTGTGCGATGAGTAAATTGATCAGAGTTTCATTGTCATCTGCGCAGCTTGAATGGCTTAAGTCCCACAATGTTTTTCCGGAAGAACTTCTGAGGAATGTTGAGATTACGGCAAGTCGAGATAGTATGAAGTTTTTTCTTCCTGTTGGTGTTGCAGATTCCATATCGGATGCGTTGACAGCAGCTTTGGCAGAGGTTGGATTTGAGCGCAATAACGACTTGACGATGAAAGGTAAGGTGTTGGAAGAGCTTATCGATCAGTTTAATGGTCTGGGCGATGCCGGAGATTGAGTCCGCAGGTTGAGCGATTTTATTTCTTCCTAATGGTGTCGCATCACGGACCTTGTCGTTGAATTTCAGGCTCTTCGAGGAATGGCTACTTTGGCACTGCAGCCTGCACCGCCTTCGGCGCTTCCCAACCGCACATCTGCCCTTGGTTCTGCTGCTTGAGCCACTCCTGCATCGGCGCGAAGTATTCCAGCAGCGGGGCGGCGTCGAGCTTGTCGTTGCCGGTCAGTTCCTTCAGCGTCTGCTGCCAGGGCTGGCTGCTGCCACGCTGCAGCATCGACCAGAATTTCTGTCCGGCCTCCTTGTTGCCGTAGAAGGTGCACTCGTACAGCGGGCCCTTGTAGCCGGCGGCGTCGCACAGGCCCTTGTAGAACTGGAACTGCAGGATGTGCGACAGGAAGTAGCGGGTGTACGGGGTGTTGCCGGGCACGTGGTACTTGGCGCCGGGGTCGAAGAACTCCTCGCCGCGCGGCGTCGGCGGGGCCACGCCCTGGTATTTGGCCTTCAGGTCCCACCAGGCCTGGTTGTAGTGTTCCGGCGCGATCGAGCCGTCGAACACGCCCCAGCGCCAGCGGTCGATCATCAGCCCGAACGGCAGGAATGCGACCTTGCTCAGCGCCATGCGCATCTGCGCGTTGATCAGCGCCTCGCGGCTGAGCTGCGGCGCTTCGACCAGGCCGATCGAATGCAGGTACTGCGGGGTCATCGCCAGCACGATGGTGTCGCCGATCGCCTCGTGGAAGCCGTCGTTGGCACCGCCCTGGAACAGCGGCGGCAGGGGGTTGTAGGCCAGGTCGTAATAGATGTGGCCGAGCTCGTGGTAGATGGTGGTGAAGTCTTCCTCGTTCGGCTTGATGCACATCTTGGTGCGCACGTCGCCGGCCATGTCCATGTCCCAGGCGCTGGCGTGGCAGACCACGTTGCGGTCCAGCGGCTTGATGAACTGGCTGCGCGCCCAGTAGCTGTCGGGCAGCTTGGGCATCGCCAGCGAGGTGTAGAAATCCTGCGCGCGCTCGGTCATCTGCTTGGCGCTCTGCAGCTGCGCGTCGCGCTGGGCCATGAATCGCGCCTCCGGCGAGGTGTCGCCGTTGCGCCGCGCCAGCGCCGCGCCGAGATTGCTCTGGTACTGCTTCTCCAGCGTGTCGGTGATGTCCAGGCTGCCGGCGCCGGGGTAGGGCTGCAGCAGGTCCCACAGGTTGCTCCAGTCCTGCTGCCACATGTTGCCGAGCAGATGCGCGGGCAGCAGGCCGCCGGCGACTTCGCCCTTGTCCTTGCCGTATTCGGCGTCGAGCTTGCCGCGGGTGTAGCAGTGCAGTTGCTGGTACAGCGGCTTGACCTGGGTCCACAGCCGGTCGGTCTCGGCGGCGATCTGCGCCGGTGGCATGTCGTAGCCGCTGCGCCACATCGCGCCGGTGTCGGCATAGCCGATCTCGCGCGCGCCTTCGTTGACCAGTTCGACGAAGCGCTGGTAGTCCTTGCGCATCGGCTGTGCGGTGCCGTGCCAGCCCTGCCAGGCGTCGAGTTGCTGGTCGTAGTCGCGGCTGCGGCGCAGCACGTCCTCCAGTTCGCCCAGCTGCCGGCAGCGGCGCGCGTCGCCTTCGCCGGTGCAATAGCTCGCCGCGCCGTAGGCGCCTTCCATCTTCGAGGCCAGGCCCGCCAGCTCCGCCAGCTTGGCCGGGTCGCGCGGCGCCGGCATGGCGGTCATCAGCTTCAGCAGCTGCAGCGCGCGTGCGCTGTCGGCGGACATCGGCTTGCCCTCGTAGCGCTTGGCCTGCGCGATCCAGCCGTTGAGCGTGGTCAGCCAGCGTTCGTTGGCCTTGGCCACCAGCCGCTCCGAATCGCCGTTGATGTAGGTGATCGACAGCCACTGCGCCGAGGTCAGCTCCGGCAGCAGCGCGCGGTATTCCTCGTTGATGCGGGCGACGAACTGGTCGGCGCTCTCGCCGGGCGCGGACGGCGCTGGCGCGGTGTCGGTCTCGGTGGTCGCTTCCTTGCGGCACGCGGACAGCGCAAGCACGCTCGCGCCGATGCACAGCGCAAGCAGCAGAGGGCGGTGGTTCACGGCGAATCCTTCGGTGACGAGTGCGACGAAGGCTAGTGTGTCCTCCCCGTCCGCCGCAAGGGCCGCCATGCCGCGGCGCCCGGCAGGCGCCGCCCGCAGGTCGCTACCGGCGCGGCGCGCCGGCCGCGCTCGCGCTGGCGCTTGCGCCCGCCGGCGCGCACTGCGCGAACAGGTCGCGCGCGCGGTCGTAGACCCCAGTCTTGACCTGCATCAGGCCCAGCACCGACGGGAACAGGTTGTCCTGGTCGGCGTACTGGCGCGAGCGCGCACGCACGCAGGCCAGATCCAGGCCGCGGTCGCTGGCGAAGCCGGGCGAGAACCACATCACCATCGGCACGTGGGTCTGCTCCTGCGGGGCGATCGCATACGGCACGCCGTGCAGGTACAGGCCCTTCTCGCCCAGCGATTCGCCGTGGTCGGACAGGTAGATCATCGCGGTGTCGTAGTCGGGCATCGCCTCCAGCGTGGACACGGTGCGCGCCAGCAGGTGGTCGGTATACAGCAGCGAATTGTCGTAGGCGCTGGCAATCTGCTCGCGGCTGCAATTGCCCAGGTCGGCGGTATCGCAAGTGGGCGTGAAGCGGCGGAAGCTGGCCGGATAGCGTTCGAAATAGCTGGGGCCGTGGCTGCCGAGCTGGTGCAGCACGACCACGCGGTCGCCGGGCTTGGCGCGCACCTGGGTGGCCAGGTCCTGCAGCAGGATTTCGTCCATGCAGCGGCCGTCCTTGCACAGCTGCGGGTCCTTGGCATCGTCCAGGCGCTGGATCGCCAGGCCGTCGCACACGCCCTTGCAGCCGGACTGGTTGTCGCGCCACAGCGTGGCGATGCCGGCATGCTCGAGCACGTGCAGCAGCGACTGGTGCTTGCGGATGTTGCCTTCGTTGTAGTCGTGGCGGCCGAACGGGGAGAACATGCACGGCACCGAGACTTCGGTGCTGGTGCCGCACGAATGCATGTCGGGGAAGTTGATCACGTCCATCTGCGCCAGCTGCGGCGTGGTCTGGCGCACGTAGCCGTTCAAGCCCCAGTTCTGCGCGCGCGCGGTTTCGCCCAGCACCACCACCAGCAGGCGCGGCTTGCTGCCGGGTGCGCGCGGCGTGGCGAGCGCATCGTGTTCCAGCGGCAGCTTCGGCGCCTTGCGGGTGGGGCTGTCGGACTTGAGGTTCTGCCGCAACGCGACCAGGTAGTTGATCGGCGTGGCCAGGTAGCGGATCTCGCGGTGGTTGCGCATCATCGCCGACAGATCCTGGAACGACAGCATCGCGCCGACCCCGCCCAGCGCCAGCATCGCCAGCAGGAAGCCGGCGCGGATCGCCAGCGCCCGGCCGGGCGGACGCCGGATCAGGCGCAGCCGCCACAGCGCCAGGATCGGCAGCGCGGCGTAGAACAGCAGCGGCGCGATCAGCGCCGGGGTCATCAGTTCCCGCGATTCCTTGTGGTCGGTGGCCAGCACGTTGCGCAGCATGTCCGCGTCCAGGTAGACGCTGTAGCTGTTCATGTAGTGCGCGGCGAACGCGGTGGTGAGCAGCAGCACGCTCAGCAGCGGCTTGGATACGCCGCGCCACAGCAGCAGGCCCAGCAGCAGCCCGTGCACCGACAGCAGCAGCAGGAACAGCGACAGGCCCAGCTTCAGGTCGCCGGGGTGGCCGCTCATCGCGCTGCGCCAGAACATGCCGTTGCAGACCAGGGCGAAGAATGCGCTGGCGGCCAGCGCCAGCGCTTCGTTGCTGAGCAGCGGGCGGTAGCTCCACCAGCGGGCGCGGGGCCGGCTGCTGGGGTGCGGCAGGGACATGCTCATGCGCGGCGTTCCTTCACGACAGGCAAGACCACATGCATGGATCGGGCCGAAACCTGGGGTCGCCACAGCAGAACACGGTACAGGCCCAGGGCCACGCCCCAGCTCAGGGATAACGTCCACAGATCGTGCGACAGGAAGTGCGCCCCGCGCAGCTGCTGGCCGAGGCCGAACAGCAATCCGGCGCCAAGCCCCACCGCCAGCGCCGGCCAGCGCCAGGCCGGCTTCAGCGCCAGCGCGACGAAATACAGCGCCACCCAGGCGTAGCCGGCGCTGGAATGCCCGGCCGGGAAGCAGGCCGCATGCGGCATGCCGGCCGGCCGCGCCTCGAACAGGCCGATGTAGGGCAGGTGGCCGCCGTAGCGGCTCAGGTCCCACGGACAGTCCATATGGGTCAGCGACTTCAGCAGCGACACCACGCCGGTGCTCAACGCCACCGCCAGCGCCAGGTACAGCAGCGGCAGCCGGTAGCGCTGGCCTTCAGGGCGGCGCCAGGCCCACACCGCCAGGCCGGCCGTCGCCGCCCAGGCCAGGGTGCTGAGCAGCTTGCCGTCGTGGTGGATCAGGTTGCGGGTCAGCGCCGCGTTCTTCAGCGCCCACTGGCCGCCTTCCCAGCGGTACAGCAGGTCGGCGAACCAGAAATCCCCGCCCAGGCCCATCAGCACGGTGCTGGCCAGCAGCGCCGCGGCCAGCGGCAGCCACAGATGCCGGCGGTAGAACGCCGACGGCACGGGCAGGGCGGAGACGGCAGGCAGGGGCAGGGAGGGGCTGTGCATGGGTGCAGGCGGGCTGGACGCGCGAACGGTGGCGAGTGTCATGGTGTTGCGCGCCTTGTCGGAGACCGGTCGGATTGGCGCGCCACAGGCGCGGCGCTTCAGCCCAGGTTGCGGTCGCGGTCTTCGGGTTCCGTCCAGGTTTCATCGAGATTCGGTCAAGACGCAGCGTTCCGACCGCGTTCCGACGCGTATCCGCTAGCATGGCCCTTTCCCCCGTCGTCCCGGAATGCGAGCGAGTGCCATGCGGCTGTTGGTGATAGAGGACAACCGGAACCTGGTCGCGAACCTGTTCGACTACTTCGAGGTGCGCGGCCACACCCTGGACGCGGCACCGGACGGCGTCACCGGCCTGCACCTGGCCACCACCCAGCATTACGACGCGGTGATCCTGGACTGGATGCTGCCGCGCCTGGACGGGCCGCAGGTGCTGCGCGCGATGCGCGAGCAACACCACGCCGAGGTGCCGGTGATCATGCTCACCGCGCGCGACGAGCTGCCGGACAAGATCGCCGGTTTCCGCGCCGGCGCCGACGACTACCTGACCAAGCCGTTCGCGCTGCCGGAACTGGAAGTGCGGCTGGAGGCGCTGCTGCTGCGCGCCAACGGCCGCGGCCGCAGCAAGCTGCTGCGCGTGGGCGACCTGCAGCTGGACCTGGGCACGCTGGAGGCGACCCGCGGCGGCCGCGCCCTGCACCTGTATCCGGCCTGCCGCAAGCTGCTGGAAGTGCTGATGCAGGCCAGCCCGGCCGCGGTCACCCGCGACCGCCTGGAGCAGGCGCTGTGGGGCGACGAACCGCCGGACGGCGACATGCTGCGTTCGCACATCTACGACCTGCGGCGCAGCGTGGATGGCCCGTTCGCGACCAAGCTGATCCACACCCTGCCGCGCATCGGCTACCGGCTTGCGGTGGTGGACCCGCACGAGCAAGAGCATGCCGCGTAGGACCGGGCTGCGGCAGCGCATCACGCTGTGGCTGGTCGGCTATGCGGCGCTGCTGTCGCTGGCGGTGTTCGTGCATGGCTACATCGTCAACGACCAGGCCGAGCAGCTGACCTGGCGTTCGCTGCTGAGTTCGGAGCTGGAACATTTCCTGGCGCGCAGCGCGGTCGATCCGGACTATCGCTGGATCGACACCCGCACCGTCAGCCTGTACGGCGACGAAGGCGGCGAGCCGCTGCCGCCGGCGGTGGCGGCGCTGGCGCCGGGGCTGCACGACGACGTGCCGCTTGAGGGGCGCGAGAAGGTCGTGCTGGTGCAGGACGTGCGCGGCCGCCGCCTGGCGCTGTCGCTGGACATCACCGAGCTGCAGAAGCACGAGGAGAACCTGGCGCTGTGGATGCTGCTGTCCAACGTGATCGCGGTGCTGCTGCTCGGCGCGCTGGTGGCCTGGGGCCTGGGCCGGGTGGTGCAGCCGCTCACCGACATGGCGCAACGCATCGGCAGCCTGCGCCCGGACCGGCCGGGCCAGCGCATCGAAGTGCATCCGCGCGCCAGCGCCGAACAGGTGGTGATCGCCGACGCGTTGAACGACTACCTGCTGCGCAACGACCTGTTCGTCGAGCGCGAGCGCGCCTTCATCGACAGCGCCAGCCATGAACTGCGCACGCCGGTGGCGGTGATCGGCGGCGCCGCCGAACTGGCGCTGGAGCAGTCCGACGTCCCGCCCAGCGCGCGCAACCAGCTGCTGCGCATCCGCCGCACCGCCAGTGGTGTTGGTCAATTGATTTCGTTGTTGCTGGTGCTGGCCAAGGACCCGGCGCGGCTGGCGCGCGGCAGCGACCTGGTGCGCCTGGACCAGCTGCTGCCGGACATCGTCGAAGACCATCGCCACCTGTGCGCCGACAAGCGCCTGGAACTGGTGCTGGCGCCGTTGCCGCCGTGCGAAGTGCTGGCGCCGCTGGCGATCGTGCAGGCGGCGATCGGCAACCTGTTGCGCAACGCCATCGAGAACAGTGACCAGGGCGTCATCCAGATCGCGATGCCGGCGCCGGGCGTGGTGCGCATCGACGATCCCGGCCACGGCATGGCGCCGGAAGAGATCAGCGCCATCTACATGCGCATGGCCCGCGGCGGCGGCCGCGAGGGCAGCGGCATCGGCCTGGACCTGATCGCGCGCCTGTGCGAGCACCTGGGCTGGTCGCTGCAACTGGATTCGGACGCCGGGCAGGGCACGCGGGCGACATTGGATCTGAGTCCGGCATTGAAGGGCGGTGGCGCGGCGTAGCGCGTTGCCGCGTTTGTGCCGAAGCGGCGTCGGTATCGCGGCCCGGGCAGCGCGCCCTGCGGTCCGGCCAGCGCACCCTGTAGGAGCGGCTTCAGCCGCGACTGCGTCCGCAGCTGGCTTTGCATCCGTGCTCTGACGGCATCCGAAGCCTGTGCGCTATCCCGCTTCGTTCGTCGCGGCTGAAGCCGCTCCTACAGTGGGGGGGCCGGGCGCTGCTGCAAGAGCTCGGAGAACCGATGCGCTTGCTTGCGCGGGTCTCAGTCTTAGGCCTGCTGCGGCAACAGGCCGCGTTGCAGCAGCCAGGCGCGCGCGTCCTCGGCATCCTGCTCGAACCAGGCCCGTGTCGAGCCCAGCCGGTAGGTGTAGCCCCAGGTGTCCATGTCGGTCATCAGCCGCGCGCTGCCGACGCCGGGCAGTGCGTCGGCCAGCACGATCTGCAGGTAGCAGGTGGCGTCCTCTTCCTCGACCGAGTCGGTGGCGTCGGTATGCACCTGCGCGCGCCGCTCCGGCGGCAGCACGATCAGGTGGCAGGCTTCGTGCAGCAGCGAGTGCACCGGCGTGTCGTCGCGCACGTACACGTCGCTGGCGATCACTCCTGCTTCCGGTTCGCCCCAGTAGCTGCCGGGAATCTTGGCGCCGTCGGCGACCCGGTGCAGGGTCAGCCCATGCCGGGCCAGCAGCGCGCGCGGCGCGTCCAGGCCGATGGCGCCGACGGTCAGGACCTCGGCAGCGGGCGCGGAGCGGGAGTCGGTCTGCATCGGGAACTCGACAAGGAGAGTGGCGCGTGGCGTGATCGGCAACGCGTTGGCGCACGGTTGAGGCAAGAGTGCTACTCGACCATCGCATCACTGAAAATCGGGATTAAACAAGCGCAACTGGCATGACACACACATAACCCCGGCGGAATGCAGATGCTGCAACGCAACTTCGCCGGGACGTCACCGCAAACGCAATGCCGGGCCGCCAACACAACGCCGGCGACGCGGCGCACCACAGCCGCCGTCGGCGACCGCAGCGCGCTGCAGGGTTCAGGGCGTCGGCCCTTCCGGCAACGCCACCGAGATGTCGAGCACGTCGTGTTCGCCGTCCTTGACCAGGTCCACCTTGACCGCGTCGGCGTCGATGTTGACGTACTTCTTGATCACTTCCAGCAGTTCGCGCTGCAGCAGCGGCAGGTAGTCCGGGCCGCCGCGGTGGTTGCGTTCCTGCGCGATGATGATCTGCAGGCGGTTCTTGGCGGTCTCGGCGGTGTTCTTCTTGGCTTTGAGAAAGTCGAATAGTCCCATGCTCACCCTCCGAACAACTTGGTGAAGAAGCCCTTCTTCTCCACGGAGATGAAGCGCATCGGGCGCTCTTCGCCCAGGATCCGGGCCACCGCGTCGTCGTAGGCCTGGCCGGCCGGGGACTCGCCGTCCAGGATCACCGGCTCGCCCTTGTTGGAGGCGTTGAGCACGTCGCCGGATTCGGGGATCACGCCGATCGCCTTCAGCCCCAGCACCTCTTCCACGTCGGCGATGCTGAGCATTTCGCCGCCTTCCACCCGGGCCGGGCTGTAGCGGGTCAGCAGCAGGAACGCCGGCACCGCCTTGCCTTCCTCGGCCTTGCGGGTCTTGGAGTCGAGCAGGCCGATGATGCGGTCGGAGTCGCGTACCGAGGAGACTTCCGGATTGACCACGACCACGGCGCGGTCGGCGAAGTACATCGCCAGGAACGCGCCCTTCTCGATGCCGGCCGGCGAATCGCAGACGATGTAGTCGAAGCCGTCGGCGACCAGGTCCTTGAGCACCTTCTCCACGCCGTCCTGGGTCAGCGCGTCCTTGTCGCGGGTCTGCGAGGCCGCCAGCACGTACAGGTTGTCGAAGCGCTTGTCCTTGATCAGCGACTGCTTGAGCGTGGCCTCGCCGTGCACCACGTTGACGAAGTCGTACACCACCCGGCGCTCGCAGCCCATGATCAGGTCGAGGTTGCGCAGGCCCACGTCGAAGTCGATCACGGCGACCTTCTTGCCGCGTCGCGCCAGCCCGCAGGCCAGGCTCGCGCTGGTGGTGGTCTTGCCGACGCCGCCCTTGCCGGAGGTGACTACGATAATTTCAGCCAAAGGACTATCTCCTGATACGTTCGGTTGTAGGGCCGCGTCACTCTTGCGCGGCGATCTTGATCTGGTCCTGCTCCAGCCAGACCTGGACGGCCTTGCCACGCAGTTCCTTGGGGATATCGTCCAGCACCTTGTAGTGGCCGGCGATGGCGACCAGTTCGGCGTGGAAGTCGCGGCAGAAGATCCGCGCGTCGGTGTTGCCCTGCGCGCCGGCCAGCGCGCGACCGCGCAGGCTGCCGTAGATATGGATGCTGCCGTCGGAGATCACTTCGGCGCCGGCGCCGACCGTGGCCACCACGGTCAGGTCGCAGTTCTCCGCGTACAGCTGCTGCCCCGAGCGCACCGCGGTCTTCTGCATGCGGCCCGGTTGCGGGCGCGCCGCAGGGGCGGGCGGCGGCGGGGGCGGAGGCGGAGGCGAGACCGGGGCGGGCGCGGCGGCGGGGGCGCCGCCGTCGATGCGCTCGTACTGGGCGCGGAACTTGGCCAGCAGCGGCAGGCCCAGCGCCTCGGACAGCTGTTCGGTCTCGCGGGTGCCGTAGGCCAGCGCCACCGGCAGCACGCCGGCTTCGCGCAGGCCTTCCAGCAGCGCGCGCGCGGTGGCGGTGTCGGGGGTCTGCGCCAGGCCGCCGAAATCGATGATCACCGCGGCGCGGCCGAACAGCTTGGGCGCGCGCTGCACGCGCTCGCGCATCTCCTGGGTCAGGCGCGCCACGTCCAGGGTGCGGATGCGCAGGTTGGCGATGCCGACCTGGCCGATCTTCAGTTCGCCTGCCTGCTCGAAGTCCAGATTCACCGACGACACGCTCAGGTCCCGGTCGGGCGCTGGGCCCGTTGCAGGCGACGGGCATGGCCGACCCAGGGCAATTCGGGCAACTGTTCGCCGTAGGTCTCGCGGACCCAGGCGTAACTGCACAGATCCTTCAACAGCATGCTGGCACGCACCTCCACCTCGTTCATCGTGTTCTGGCCCACTTCGCGGAAACCGAAGCTGCCGTGGAACAGCAGCGCCGCGTCCGCGCCGTGATCCAGGAAAACCTCGCACGCCAGCTGCGGGTAGCGCAGTTCGGCGTAGCTCTGCACGTCGGCATAGAACGCGCGGCCGACGCCACCGCCGCGGCGGCGGCTGGCCACCACGATGCGGTCGATATAGAAGAAGGCCGGATAGCGCTCGCGAAACCAGGCGAAATTGCTGCTGTCGTGATCGCTGTCGCCGCCGAAACCGACCAGGAAGCCGGCCAGGTTGCCGTCGCGCTCGGCGACGCGGAAGTATTCGGCGGTCTCGTAGAAGCGGTGCAGCTTGGCCGAATCCAGCGGCAGGATCGCCAGTCCGGCGTTGTTGTTCAGGGCCAGGACCGAATCGAGCTCGTGCTCGCGCACGTCGCGGATGACGATCGACATTGGGACTCCGTTGCTGATGCGCGCGCGGCCAGATGCGGACCGCCGGCCGGATTATCGCACGCGTGGCCCGGGGCGGCGAGCCGCGCATGCATGACTTCCGTGGGAGTGCATTGCGCGCCGTTCATCCTAAGATGCGGGCATGTTGGGAAACCTCAGCCATACCCGCGTCCTGCGCTTCGCCGGCCTGTTCACCTGGGCCATGATCGCCATGCCGCTGGTCTACACCTACTGGATCCCGGAGGAGGGGGTGAGCCGGCGTGGCGGCTGGGAAGCGGCGATGATGTCCGGCTTCTTCATCGCCTTCGGCGGCAGCTACTACTGGCTGACCCGCGGGCTGGGCAGCGGCGGCCACGCGCATTGGTACGATCGCCTGATCCTGCTGCTGCTCACCGTCAGCGCGCTGGCGGTCAGCTATCTGACCGGAAGCGGGCTGGGCAGCATCCTGATGATGGTGGCGGCGGGGGTGATCCCGTGGCTGCTGCCGGTACGGATCGGCGTGCTGTGGCTGGTGCTCAGCCAGTTGGCGGTGCTGCCGGTCTACTACCTGCTGGTCGGCTTTCCGCTGTTCGACGCGCTGATGCAGTCGCTGCTGTACGGCGGCTTCTCCATGTTCATCTTCGTCACCAGCCTGGTCGCGCGGCAGCAGGCCCAGGCCCGCGAGGAGCAGCGCCAGCTCAATGCCGAGCTGCGCGCCACCCGCGCGCTGCTGGCCGAAAGCGCCCGGGTCAACGAGCGCACCCGCATCTCGCGCGAGCTGCACGACCTGCTGGGCCACCACCTGACCGCGCTGAGCCTGAACCTGGAAGTGGCCGGCCATATCACCGAGGGCCGCGCGCAGGAGCATGTGCACCAGGCGCATACCCTGGCCAAGCTGCTCCTGACCGACGTGCGCGAGGCGGTCAGCCACCTGCGCGACAGCGGCGCGATCGACCTGGCCGCGGCGCTGCGGCCGCTGGTCGAGCGGGTGCCGTCGCTGCGGATCCACCTGCAGGTGGACGAGCCGCTGACCATCGATGATCCCGAGCGCGCGCATGTCCTGCTGCGCTGCACCCAGGAAATCATCACCAATACGGTGCGCCACGCGCAGGCCGACAACCTGTGGATCCAGGTGCGCCGCGAAGGCCCGCAGGTGGTGATTCGCGCCCACGACGATGGCCGCGGCTGCGAGGCCCTGCTGCCCGGCAACGGCCTGCGCGGCATGCGCGAGCGACTGAGCCAGTATGGTGGCAGCCTGGAAATCGATGCGCCGCAGGGCACGGGCTTCCGCCTGCGCGCCTCGGTCCCGAGCGCGGCCGCGTTGCTGCCGCCCGCCGTTTCACAAGGAGTGTTGTGATGATCCGTGTCTGTCTGGTCGACGACCAAACCCTGGTGCGGCAGGGAATCCGCTCGCTGCTGGCGTTGGATGGCGGGATCGAGGTGATCGCCGAGGCCAACGACGGCCGCCAGGCGGTGGAGCTGATCCCGCAGGTGAAGCCGGACGTGGTGTTGATGGACATGCGCATGCCGGCGATGTCCGGGCTGGAGGCGCTGCAGCTGCTGTCGCGCACCGGCGCGCTGCCGCCGACCATCATCCTGACCACCTTCGACGACGACCAGTTGGTGCTGGCCGGGCTCAAGGCCGGGGCCAAGGGCTACCTGCTCAAGGACGTGTCGCTGGAACAGCTGGTCGGCGCGATCCGCACCGTCGCCGCGGGCGGCTCGCTGGTGCAGCCGGCGGTGACCCAGCGTCTGCTGTCGGGCCTGGAGCACATGCGCAACGACTTCGTCAGCCTGGACCGGCCCGACCCGCTGACCGACCGCGAGACCGAGATCCTGCGGCTGATGGCCAGCGGCTTCTCCAACAAGGAGATCGCCAACTCGCTGGGGGTGGCCGAGGGCACGATCAAGAACCACGTGTCCAACATCCTGTCGAAGCTGGGCGTGCGCGATCGCACCCGCGCGGTGCTGAAGGCGTTCGAACTGCAGTTGGTCTGACGGACGGGATGCCCGGGCCGGCGCCGCGCCGGCCATTGGCGGCGCGGTGCCGGGCCAGCCTTTGTGGGAGCGACGTCAGTCGCGACGAACGCAGCGGCAGGCGCGCCGGGTCCGGAGACGGCCCGGGCCGACGGCCCGCCGTTACACGGCGCCGCCTGCATTGGTCTGGCCGCCCGGAGCGGCGCCGTCGCCCGCCTCCGGGCGCAAACGCCATGCCGCGTCAGGCGTGTCGGCCGCGAGCCGGCGCCGGCATCGGCCTGTCCGCCGCTGCCTGCGCGACAATGGTCTGGTCGCCCGCGCGGCGCCGCCGTGGCGCTTTGCACGGCGCCTTCGCGGGGTTTTCGCCACTATGCCGAATTCCGCGTCGCCATCTGCTGACCACGAGCCGCGAAGCCTGCTAGGATGGGCGCTTCGCTTCATTAACCCGGCCGTGGGATCGGCCCCGGAGACCTCCTGAATGACCCGTATTATCGAATTCCTGATCGCACTGGGGATCGTGGCTGGCCTGTTCGTCATCGTCGGCCTGGTGCTGCCTTCGGAGCGTCACATGTCCGAGAGCGTCGAAACCAATCGGCGCATGACCATCGTCTATGACACGGTGAACAGCCTGCGTCGTTTCAAGGACTGGAATCCTCTGGTGCTGCGCGATCCGCGTATCCAGCTGAAGCTGTCCGGTCCCGAAGCCGGCGTCGGCGCCCGCCTCGATTACGCCTCCAACGAGGGCTACATCGGCAAGGGCAGCTGGACCATCACCTCGACCGAGAAGAACAAGCAGGTCGTCATCGGCATCGAAGACGAGACCAAGGGCAGCGACAAGACCACGTCGTTCAAGCTCGAGCCGACCGGCAAGAGCGGTCGCAACGTCAAGATCACCCAGGACTACACGGTCAAGTACGGCTGGGACCTGTTCGGTCGCTATGCCGGCCTGTACGTGAGCCGCCATGTCGGCGACGACATCAAGCTGGGCCTGTCGCGGCTGAGCAACGTGCTGGCCACCGTGCCGAACGTCGACTACCGCGCCGAGGAAACCCCGCTGAAGGATCTGAAGGTCGTCGACGTCCCGGCCGAAGACCTGCTGGTGGTCAACGCCGGCAACGTCGACCGCGACAACGAGACCATCAAGAAGTCCATCAAGGACAACCAGGAATGGATCAAGCGGGTGATGGACGCCAACGGCCTGGAAGCGGCCGGTCCGGTGCGCATCGTCACCACCGATTTCGGTTCCGACAAGTACGCCTTCGACGTCACCCAGCCGGTGCGCAAGCGTGCCGGTGGCGCGCCGAAGCCGGACGCGGCGGCCAAGCCGGAAGACAAGAAGGACGATGCGGCGGCTGCTGCGGCTCCGGTCGATGCGACCCCGGTCGCGGCCAGCGGCGATCCGCTGAAGCTGACCATCCCGCAGGGCGCGCCGGTCACCTACCTGCGCACCGAAGCGCACCGTTCCGCGTTCGCCAGCTACACCGGCCACATGGCGGGCCTGGATGCGGCGCGCAATGCGGTCCGTGCCTGGGCTGCGACCAGCGGCTACGACGTGACCGACCGTCCGTACGAGTCCTGGAAGGGCGGTGTGGACAAGGCGTTCACGCCGGACGGCACGTACGACATCTACTGGGCGATCAAGTAAGCCGTCGCCTGGATGGATGAGTGACCCGAAACGCGCCGCTGCTTGCGGCGCGTTTCGTTTGTGGGGCCGCAACGCCGGCCGCAACGGAGCATCGTCATGCTGAATCTCGATCGGCGTTCGCGCAAACGCTCCTGGCTGGCCTGCGCCGGCGGCCTGCTGGCGGCCGCCGCGATCGGCCTGTCCGCCTATGCCGCGCACGGCGTCGCCGAGCCGCTGGCGCAATCGCATCTGCAGACCGCCGCGCTGTACGCCTTCGGCCACGGACTGGCGCTGGCGGCGCTGGGCCGCCGCAGCGACCGCCTGCTCGCGCGTCTCGCCCTGGCGCTGCTGCTGCTCGGCACGCTGCTGTTTTCCGGCAGCCTGGCCGGCAACGCGCTGGCGCAGTGGCCGACGCGGCTGGCCCCGGTCGGCGGCACGACGCTGATGCTGGGCTGGGTGCTGTACGCGCTGGATGCGCTGAGGCGTTGAGATGCCGCGTCACCCGCGCGGATTCGATACCCAGGCCGCCTACGACGCGCTGAGCCGGCGCGACCGCAAGCTCGGCGCGTGGATGCGCCGGATCGGCCCGATCGCGCCGCAGCCGGGCTGGTCCAGGCCGTTCGACCCGGTCGATGCCCTGGCGCGCGCGATCCTGTTCCAGCAGCTCAGCGGCAAGGCCGCGGCGACCATCGTCGGCCGCGTCGAGGCGGCGATCGGCAGTACCCGGCTGCATGCCGACACGCTGGCGCGGATCGACGATCCCGGCCTGCGCGCCTGCGGCGTGTCCGCCAACAAGGCGCTGGCGCTGCGCGATCTGGCGCGGCGCGAGGCGGCCGGCGAGATTCCCTCGTCGCGCAAGCTTGCCTTCATGGACGACGAGGCGATCGTGCAGGCGCTGCTGCCGGTGCGCGGCATCGGCCGCTGGACGGTGGAGATGCTGCTGCTGTTCCGCCTGGGCCGCCCCGACCTGCTGCCGGTGGACGACCTGGGCGTGCGCAAGGGCGCGCAGCGGGTGGACCGGCTGGAACGGCCGCCGCCGCCGGCGGAGTTGCTGGTCCGCGGCGCGCGCTGGAGCCCGTATCGCAGCTACGTGGCGTTCTACCTGTGGAAGATCGCCGATTTCAGCGATGCCGCGACGCTGCCCACGCCGCGCTCGCAGGAGTAGGGCGGCCGACATTCTTCTGTGGGAGCGGCTTCAGCCGCGACCGGGCCTTGCCAAGAAAGGTTCGGTCGCGGCTGAAGCCGCTCCTACAGGGGCGTTGCCGTCGACCTGCGGCGGCGCGCGCCATCGCATCCGGCCTCATGCCGGCAAATACTTGTCCCACAGCCGATTGCGGAAGCGGTGTTGCGGATCGATGCGGCGCTTGATGCGCGCGAACGCCTCGGCTTCGGGATAGGCCGCGGCGAATTGCTGCGGCGTGGCGTGCAGCCGGTACGGCAGGTAGTAGCGGCCGCCGTGCGCCAGCGCCGCATCGATCAACTGCCGGGTCCACACCGCCGCGGCCCGATCCGGCGCGGCGCCGCTGCGCTGCTTGTAGTACAGCACGAAGGAGAATACCGGCTGCGGCGCCCAGCGCAGCAACGACACGGTGTCGGCAGGCGAGTGGCGGATCGAAATGTTGAGCGCGTTGACCTCGTGGCGGCGCAGGATCGTGCCCATCTCGCGCGCGAACGCGGCGAACGCCGGCAGCGGCAGGAAGTATTCCTGCAGCAGGTAGGTGGACATGCGCCGGGTGCGCGGTTCCAGCGAGCGCGCGTCCAGGCTGGCCTGGCAGTTGCGGCGCATCACCGCCGGCGTGTGCAGCAGCGGCGCGGTCTGGTAGCGCTCGCGCAACGCTTCGCCCAGCGGCAGTTCCGAGGCCGCCCAGATCAGGTTCTGTTCGCGTGCGTAGTCCTGCCCGCGCGGCACCAGCCGGCGCGTGTCGGTGGGCGCCGCGTCGCTGCGCAGCCAGGTCACCGCCAGCGGGCGATCGAACTGCGGCGGCATCAGGTCGGCGTTGTGCAGCACCGCGCGCGGGTCGGCGGCGATGCGTTCGGCGAAGAAGGCCGGATAATCCGCCAGCGCCACGCGCTGCACCTGCCGCTCCAGCATGTCGTTGCGGGCCAGCGCCAATTCCACTTCGGTGACCACGCCGAGCCCGCCGTAGCCGCCGATCGCCGCGGAAAACAGCTCGGCGTCGCGCTCGCGGTCCAGTTCGTGCACGTCGCCCTGCGCATCCACCAGTTGCAGCGCCTGCACCGTATGCGCGATCGGCCCGGCATGCAGGTAGCGGCCATGGCAGTTGACCGCGACCGAGCCGCCGACGCTGAAATTGCTGTAGCTCTGCATCACCGCGACCGACAGATCGTGCGGATCGATCAGCTCCTGCACGTCGCGCCAGCGCATGCCGCTGCGCACGCGGACGCGCTGCGCGACCGGATCCAGATGCACCAGCCCGACCAGGTCGCGCAGGTCCAGATGCAGCGAGCCAGGGGCAGCGATCTGCCCGCCCATGCTGTAGCGCGCGCCGCCGATCGAGACGGCGCCGCGGCTACCGCGCAACAGCGCGGCGACGTCGGCCACCGTGCGTGGCCGCGCGATGCGCGCGACAGCGGTGCGCTCGATGTCGGCGATGTCGGTGACCTGCGCGGTGGCGTCGGTGTCGCGCGCGCAGCCGGGCAGGGCCAGGGCGGCGCCAGTCCCGAGCAGGGCGGCGGTGGCCGCGCGGCGTTGCTTGTCGATGTGCTCGTCCATAAGCAAGGTGGTCTCAGTGGTGGTGGCAGGACGTGTCCGTCAATCGGCGACCAGTTCCACCTGCGTCTGCACGCGCACCCAGGCATCCTGGCTGGGATCGTTGAGCGTGGCGTGCAGCGTATAGGTGCCGAGCGGATCCTCCGGTTCGAAGCGCAGCTGCAGCGACAGTGGCGCCAGTTCCAGCATGCCCGGCGCGGCCGGTTTGCCGCCGGTGGTGAGCGGCCGCGCGGGTTCCTGCAGCGCGAGCTGGCCGTCCGGCCCGAGCATGCGCAGGCTCATGCGCGCGTCGCAGGCGCCGTCGTTGTTGGGACTGGGCGCGCAGCCCGAATACAGCATGACCACGCGCAGCGGTTCGCCGCGGCGCACGCGTGCGGCGGTGCGCAGCTGCGGGCCGTGGCCGCTGTCGGTCTCGGTCCATTCTTTCCCGAAGCGGGCGAATTCGGCTTCGTCGGCGACGTGGACGCTGGCCGCGAAGTGCTTGTCGTGCGCGCGTTCGGCGCTGTCGGCGAGCGGCTTGCCCTGGCGATCGTGCCATTGTGCGGAGGCGGCGAACGACAGGGCCAGCAATCCCAGGGCGCAGCACGCCAGGCTGCCGCGCAACGTGCGTTCAACGCGATGCTCCATGCCGACCTTCATGCAGGCGCTCCCGCATGCCAGCGCCAATGCCAGGGTTCGTAGACGATGCCGTGCGGATTGTCGCGCGGATAGCTCATCCGGTAGCCGAAGTCGGCTGCATGCGCGCGCAGCCAGGCGAAGGCCGCGGTGCGCTCGAAGCTCTCCTCGGCCGGCGGCTCGCCGGGCGTGCCGATGTCCAGCGCGTCGCCGCTGTGGTGCTCGCTGTAGCCGGGTGCGGCATTGACCTGCAGGATCTGCTGCAAGCTCTGCCCGCGCGCGAACTTGCGCGCGAAGATGCCCAGTTGATAGTCGTGGCTGCGGTAGCCGGAGATCGCCTCCAGCACCACGCCATCGCGCGCGGCGGCGCGCTGCAGCGCCGGCCAGGCGCGCGCGGCGCCGGCGCTCAGCCACAGCGGGCGCCGGTAGCGGTCGCGGCCGGCGGCGTGCAGGGTGGCGGGTTCGGCCTGCAGCGCCAGGCCGGTGTCGCGCGCGTAGTCCTCGGCGTCCAGGCCGAGGCCGGCCAGGCGCTCGTGCAAGGCGCTCAGCGGCAGCAGTCCGTCGTCGGGGTGCCGGCGCAGGGGTAGTGCGTCGAGGCGATCCAGCGCCGCGTCGATGCCGGGTTCGTGCATCAGCCGCGGCAGCAGCGCGTGCAGGCCGCGCGCGGAGGCGGCCGCCAGATAGCGGCCGTCGTGCTTGCGCCGCAACAGCCAGGTCGCCTGCGCGAGCAGGCGCGCATCGACGTTGCTGCGTGCGCGCAGCAAGCTGGCCGGCAGCAGTTCGATGCATTCGGTATTGAGCAGCAGGGCGGGAGCGGGGCGCATCCGCACAGGGTAGGGCTAACCGCGGTGCGCGGCCAGCCGTTGCAGGTCCTGCAGCAGCTGCCGCGGCTGCTCGGGACTCAGCAGCAGCCAGCGCCCGTCGCGCCGCGGCAGCGCCAGCACGCGGCTGGCATCGGTGAGCAGGCAGAACGCGCGCTGGCCGTTGCGCATGCGGAAATAGCCGGATTTGAAGCCGGGCAGTTTGTAGGCGATGGTCTTGTAAGCCGGTGCGAATTCGCCATGCTCGGCCAGATCCAGCACGCGCGCCTGCGCCATATCGAGCTGCGCGATGTCGGTGCGCGAGGCGAACATGCTGGAGCGGACCAGCAGCGTCCTTCCTTGCAGGCGAATGCCGCGCCGCAGGTAGAACAGGTTCAGCACCGTGCCGGTCGCCGGCAGCAGCGCCAGCGTGGCCCAATGGAGGCGATGACCGCGGTCCGGGCCGTACAGGCTCACGCCGACGACCAGCCCGATGGCGAGCAGCAGCGGCAGCCACAGGCCGAGCAGCGGCAGGCGCCCGGGCGTGGCCACGTCGTAGTCGCGGGAGGTCGGTGCGGCACGGGAGTGGCTGTGCATGGCGGTCATCGTTGTGCGCGGATCCACTGCGCGGTATCGGCGATCAATTGCGGATCGACGTGGCCCGGTTGCGCGTACTCGGCCAGTCCGGGCGTGCCGCTGCCGGCGATGCCCAGGTGGTTGAGCTGCGCATAGCGGCGCATGGTCGCGCGCGGGTCCTCGCCCAGCGCCTGCTGCCAGCGTTGCCAGTCCGGCGCGGTGACCTGGAAGTCGCGTTCGCCCTGCAGCCACAGCACCGGCTGCCGCAGGGCGAGGACGTCGGCCACCGGATCCACCTTGTCGAATGCGCGCCAGTAGGCAGCCGGCATGTCCAACGGCGAATCGCTCCGCGCCACCGCGCCGTCGCCGCGGACCTTGGCCACGCGCCGCTCGATCTCGGCCACGCGTGCCTTGCCTTCGGCGGACGGCGTGCCTTGCAGACCGAGCAGGTAGCGGTTCTGCTCGATCAACAGATCCAGCAGCGAACGCGCCGGCGCCGCCCACAGGACGATGCCGGCGGTCTTGCCGGACATGCGCGCGATGCGCGCGGCGAGCATGCCGCCCTGGCTGTGGCCCATCACGAAGATGCGCTTGGGATCGATGCCCGGCGTGCGCGCCAGCGCCGCGATCGCGGCAACGGCGTCGTCGGTGGTTTCGTCGTCCATGGTGAAGTCTTGCTCCATGCGTCCGGCGAAGCTCTCCGGCATGGCGAAGGTGCGCTTGTCGTAGCGCAGGACCGCGATGCCCTGCGCGGCGAGTCCGCGTGCGACGTCGAGGAACGGCCGGTTCGGGCCGATGGTCTCGTCGCGGTCGTGCGGGCCGGAGCCATGCACCAGTACCACCGCCGGGAACGGTCCCTTGCCCGCGGGCAGCGCCAGCGTGCCCGGCAATGGACCCACCGCGAATGCCTGTTCGGTGAAGCCGACATCGGCCGCGGGCGGTGGCGCGGGTGGTGGCGCCGCGGGGGTGAACAGCAGGCCGGCGATCTTGCCGTCCGCGTCGATCGAGACATGCGCCAGCAACGCGCCGCGCTCGAACTGCAGGCGCTGCTCGATCACGGTCAGCCCTTGCTGTTGGCGTTCGCTGGCCGGGCCGCGCTGCTGCAGCGTGCCCAATTGCGCGGACAGCGTGCGCCAGACCTCGGCCAGCTTTTCCGGCGGAACGGCTTGCGCCATCGCCGGGGTGAATTGGGCTTCGACAGCGGCGAGGTCGCCGGCCTGCAGGCGATCCAGCAGCGCGCTGGCGGTCTGTTGCGGGGGCGCCGCCAACGCCGCGAGCGGGGCCAGCAACGCCGCCAGCGCGGAGGCGAGAACGCGATGCCGGCGCATCTCAGAGCTCCCGCTTGAACATCAGCAGCGGCTTGGTGCCCGGCAGGGCGAGGACGTTGACCAGTTCCCAGCCCAGCTTGCCTTGCTTGCTCAGTTCGGCCTGCAATTCCTCCAGCTTCAGACCCAGCATCAGATTGGTCTTGGCTTCGACGGTGAGGTATTCCCAGTGTTTGCTCATGATTCTGGTTCCTTGTCGTCGCCGGGCTTGGGCAGCCGGCCGGCCTTGCGCAGCGCGTCGCGCAACACGTATTCGATCTGCGCGTTGAGGCTGCGCAGCTCGTCGTCGGCCCAGCGCTGCACCGCCGCCAGCACGTCGGCGTTGATGCGCAGCGGATAGGCCTTCTTCTCGCTCATGCGGAAAGGCTCGGTTGCGTGCGTGCGGCGGCTGCCGCACGGCAGTGGCAGGGCTCGCGCATCAGTACAGCGAACCGGCGTTGACGATCGGTTGCGCGCCGCGGTCCGAGCACAGCACGGTCAGCAGGTTGCTGACCATATGCGCCTTGCGCTCCTCGTCCAGTTGCACCGTGCCGTTCTTCTCCAGTTCGGCCAGCGCCATTTCGACCATGCCCACCGCACCGGCGACGATGCGCGTGCGTGCGGCGATGACCGCGTTGGCCTGCTGCCGCTGCAGCATCGCCTGGGCGATTTCCGGAGCGTAGGCGAGGTGGCTGATGCGCGCCTCGATCACGTCCACGCCGGCCTGGGTCAGGCGCTCGTCGAGGTGGCGCTTGAGCTGCTCGCTGATCTCGACGGGGTGGCTGCGCAGCGAGATCTGGCCGTCCTCGTGCTGGTCGTAGGGATAGCTGGTGGCCATCGCGCGCAGCGCCGATTCGGACTGGATGTGCACGAAGCTCTCGTAGTCGTCGACGTTGTACACCGCCTCGGACGCATCGATCACCTGCCACACGATCACCGCGGCGATCTCGATCGGGCTGCCGTCCAGCTCGTTGACCTTGAGCCGGCCGCTCTCGAAGTTGCGCACGCGCTGGCTGACCTTCTTCTTCGTATAGAAGGGGTTGTTCCAGCGCAGGCCGTTGTCCTTGACCGTGCCCACGTACTTGCCGAACAGGCTCAGCACCGTGGCCTGGTTCGGCTGCACCGTGTACAGGCCGCACAGGCTGAACAGGGCGACGGCGCCCAGCAGCAGCGACAGCAGCACCAGCGGCAGCGAGCTCGGCCCGCCGTTGGCCGGGTCCTTGATGATGCCCATCACGAACAGCCACAGCGCCAGTCCGGCCAGCGCCAGGACGCCGAGCAGGAGCGGAATGCCGGGCAGCGAGCGAAGCGTGCGTTCTTTCATGGCGGTTTCCCCAGGTGTGTGGCGGAAAGATATCACTTTGATATCGGTTTGCAAGGGGGCTGGGATTGGGGAATCGAGAATGGGGAATCGTGGAAGCGGGTCCATGGGGGGCCGACTGGTCCAGGAGGAGCCTTGTGATTCGCCACTCCCGCTGCGGCTGCGCGCGGCACCCGCTGTCGAGGATCAGAAGGGGCGACGTCGCGAGGTTTGGGAGTGGCCTGCGGCTACGGCCCGGCCGGGATGCGGCTTGGCCGCGTCGGCCGGTATGCATGCGTCGGCCGCGCGCACTGCTACGCCGGCGCCGACTCAGCGCTTTTGCGAATCCCCAATCCCGATTCCCCAATCCCGGCCGCTGCAAGCGTCCACTCAGTCGCCGACGATGAGCACGGGCATGCGCAGCGTGGCCAGGTGATGGGTGCCGACGGCGATGTCGCTGCGGTAGCAACCGGGCACGTCGACGGTGCAGCGTTTGCCGACGCGGACGCCTGCGGCGATCTCCACCCGCCGGCCCAGCGTCGCGTGGCTGCCGATGACGGCTTGCGCACCGACGAACACCCCGGCGTCGATCCATGCCGACGCGCCGATCTTCGCGCCGTGCTCCAGCACGGCCGCCGTTCCGATCCAGGCGTTATAGGCGATGTCGCAATGCGCGCCGACGATCGCGCCGGCGCCGACCATGCAGTTCTCGCCCAGCTTCGCGCTGGGCGCGACCGTAGCGCCACGGCAGATCAGCGGCGGCAGCTTGATCCCGCGCGATTTCAGTTCGCCCATCAGCTCCAGGCGGCGGAAATTGAGGAACTGCGGTCCCCAGGCGACGAAGGCGGTCGTGTCGGCGCCGGCCGGCGCAGGCAGCGCGCCCAGGTCGAAGCGGTAGTCCCGGTCCTGGCCGACATCCACCGGATGCAGCACGGTCTCCGGCGCCGCTTCGGCCCAGGCGGCGAGCGCCCACTGCAGCAGCGCGCCGGAGCCGATCAGGTATTTCTCAGAGGACATGCCGGCCCTCCATGACATCCATGTACCAGCGCTCGACCTGCATGTTGCCATGCTCGTAATCGCCCAGCACCGCGCGCGGCGCGCCGCACCGCAGGCCCGATTGCACGCTTTCCATGATGTCGATGTCCTCGCGCAGCACTTTCTCCGCGCCCTGCAGATGCGCCAGCAGCACCGCATCGGAGGTCGCGTAGCGCTGCTTCTTGCGCGCGGTGACGTAATACACGGTGAGGTCGGTGCGCTGCGCGGACAGCGGCTGGTGGTGTTCGATGATGAAGGAATAGCCGCCCGATCCCGAGGCGATGTGCAGGTTGGGGTACAGCAGCCAGTTCAGATACCAGTCGTCGTTGCCGAAGCGCTCGACCTTGTCGTGCCAGGCGTAGTGCGGCAACGACTGCAGCGGCTCGTTCAAGCCGCCGTTGCTGAAACTGCGCAGGCGCGCCAGGTGTTCGGCCGGCGAGGCGCTGCCTTGCGCGTGATAGCGGTGCGCGTCGGCGACGCCGGCGTCGTCCATCTGCACCTGGAACTTCACCTGCTGGGACAGGGTGCGCGCGTGCACGAAGCGCGGATGCAGACTGTCGCGCAGGTTCTCGTAGGCCAGCTTCCAGTTGAAGTTGGCCTCGAAGGTCGCGATCAGCACTTCGCTGTCGAACTGTTCGGACGCCCGCCGCAGCATGTCCAGCGCCGGCAGCGAAAACTGCGCTTCCAGCGGCATCGGCTCGGCGGAGACGTTCACGAATACCAGATTGCCGATGCAGGCCACCGCGAAGCGCTTCAGTCGCAGGCATTCGCGCTGCTGCGGCGGCAGGCGATAGGCGTCGTCGTGGAACGGGATGTTGTCCACGCCGCCCTCGGCGCCATAGCGCCAGCCGTGGTAGCTGCAGACCAGCGGCCGCACGCCCTGCGGCTGTTGCTGCAGCGGATTCTGCCGATGCAGGCACAGGTTGTGGAAGGCGCGCAGTTCGCCGTCGAAGTTCTGCACCACCACGTCCACCCCGCACACCGAGCGGCGCACGAAGGCGTTGTGCTTTTCCAGCAGCATGCGCGGGGCGACGAACTGCCACAGCGGCCGCATCAGGCGCTCGCGCTCGCGGGCGAACCAGGCCTCGTCGGTGTAGGCCTCGGCCGGGATCAGCGAGTACATGGGCGGTGCTCTGCGGTCCGTGCCTCGCCGGCCGCGGCACGCGGTGCCGACGCCCCCGAGGGGCAGGGCGGGTTCGGCGTCGTCCGGCGGGCCAGCGGCCGCGATCCCGCTGCGCAGCGCGCATGGGCATGCCGGCGGCGCCACGCGGTACGTGCCGATCGGCGTGTGCACGCGATGGTGCGTTGGTTCATGGCGGCGTCCCGGGCTGGTGCGACGAAGATAGCATCCCGCTCTGCACTTGCCAGCGGCGAAGCGGCGGCCTCGGCCGCGGCGCGCGGCCGCTAGAATGGCGTCCTCTCTCCTTCGCGCAGGCACCGCCGCCATGACCACCCTGGGAACCCCGCTGTCCGCTTCCGCCACCCGCGTGCTGCTGCTGGGCTCGGGCGAATTGGGCAAGGAAGTGGCGATCGAGCTGCAGCGCTTCGGCGTGGAGGTGATCGCCGCCGACCGTTATGCCGATGCGCCGGCGATGCAGGTGGCGCATCGTTCGCACGTGCTGGACATGCTCGATGCGATGGCGCTGCGCGAGCTGATCGCGCGCGAACAGCCGCACCTGATCGTGCCGGAGATCGAGGCGATCCACACCGAGACGCTGGTGGCGCTGGAGCGCGAGCACGGCCAGCGGGTGATCCCGACCGCGCGCGCGGCGCGGCTGACCATGGACCGCGAGGGCATCCGCCGCCTGGCCGCCGAGACGCTGGGCCTGCCGACCTCGCCGTACCGCTTCGTCGATACGCCCGAGGAGTACCGCGCCGCGATCGCCGCGGTCGGCCTGCCGTGCGTGGTCAAGCCGGTGATGTCGTCCTCGGGCAAGGGCCAGAGCACGCTGCGCAGCGAAGCGGAGATCGACGCCGCCTGGGAATATGCGCAGACCGGTGGCCGCGCCGGCGCCGGCCGCTGCATCGTCGAGGGTTTCATCGACTTCGACTACGAGATCACCCTGCTGACCGTGCGCCACGCCGCCGGCACGTCGTTCTGCGATCCGATCGGGCACTGGCAGAAGGACGGCGACTACCGCGAGAGCTGGCAGCCGCAACCGATGTCGGCGCTGGCGCTGCAGCGGGCGCAGCAGATCGCGCGCGCGGTCACCGACGACCTCGGCGGCTGGGGCCTGTTTGGCGTGGAACTGTTCGTCAAGGGCGACGAGGTCTGGTTCAGCGAAGTGTCGCCGCGGCCGCACGACACCGGCCTGGTCACCCTGGTCTCGCAGGAGCTGAGCGAGTTCGCGCTGCATGCGCGCGCGATCCTGGGCCTGCCGATCCCGGTCGTCCGCCAGAGCGGGCCGTCGGCCTCGTGCGCGCTGCTGGCGCACGGCGAAGGCGTGCCGCTGTTCGGCAACGTCGCCGCCGCGCTGCAGGCCCCGGACACCGCGCTGCGCCTGTTCGGCAAGCCCAGCGTGCACGGCCACCGCCGCGTCGGCGTGACCCTGGCGCGCGGCGCCAGCATCGACGAAGCCCGGCAGACCGCCCGCGACGCCGCCGCCGCCCTGACCATCGAACTGAAGGCCTGAGCGCAGCGCCTTTCCGAATCCCCTATCCCGAATCCCCAATCCCGAATCCCCAATCCCAGCTCTTCAACCCGGCGGCGCGAACCGCGCCGCCGCCAGGCGGATGCTCCACACCAGTTCCACCATCGCCAGGTTGTTGAGCAGCGCTTCGCCGCCGAGGATCAGCCAGTAGCCGCTGCCGTCCACCCAGAACGGGACGAACGACCAGTCCGGCAGCAACAGCTGCGGCTCGCTGTAGAACGACACATAGCCCTGCGCGCCGTTCCAGCCGCGTGCGCTCTGCCGTTGCGCGAAGCCGGAGAAATCGGCCGCGGCCACGCTCAGCGTGTCGGCTTCGTCCTGGCTCAGCCCGGCATGGCCCAGGCGGAAGCCGCTGTCGGAGGCGAGTACCGCGCGGCGTTCGGCCGACAGCGGCGCGATCACGTGCTGGGCGAAATCGTCCAGGCGGATCTCCGGTCCAGGCACCGGGCGCCGCAGCAACTGGATCCACTGCCGCTCGCGCGCCTCGTGCAGCAGGCGCTGCACGTCGCCGTCCACGCGCATGCGCCATTCCTGCAGCGACAGCGCGCCATGCGCGCTGAGCAGCAGTTGCAAGGCGCGCTGCATGCGGTCCGGTGCGGCGCTGGCGAAACCGTGCAGCACGCCGTGCGGCGTCGGCATCAGCCAGGTGGGGTCGTGATCGTTCATGGCCAGTGGCTTGCGGTGGGAAGAGGGAGTGCATCGGACACGCTGCGGCCGCCGAGCAGGTCGCGTTGCTGCAACCAGCGTGCGGCGCGGTCCCAACGGTCGTCCAGCGCCAGCGCGTGGCGGCGCAGGTCGCGGCTGGCGAGCATGAAGGCGAGCTTGTCCTGGCAACTGATGCAGTAGTCGAGGAATTCGCGCTCGCTGCGCGCGGCCGCCAGCGGCTCGCCCTCGCACAGCGCTTCCACCACCTCGCGCGCCAGCCGCCGCGAATGATCCGGATTGGCCCGGCGCATGCGCGCCGGCACGTCGGCCGACGGCCGCGCCAGCACGCTCCAGCGCGTGGCCAGCGCGGTGATCGGCAGCAGCGCATGGCCCTGGCTGTGGCGCAGGAACGCCGCGGCGACGTGCGGCGGCAAGCGCTGCTCGGCCATCTGCAGCGCGGCGTGGCGCAGCGTGGTGTCGTGCCGCGGCAGGCCGACGAACAGGTCGGCGAGCACGCCTTGCACCGGTTCGTCGTCGGCCAGCTGCAGCGCCGCATGCAGCCGCGCCAGGTGCGCGCCGGCGTCGTGCGGATCGCGCAGCAGCGCGCGCGCATGGGTGCGCATCACCAGGCGGGCCGGGTCTGGAACGGGGCAGGTGGCCATGGCGCTCAGTCCAGCAAGGTGTCGATCAGGTCGATCATGAATTCCGCGTCTTCCATCGCCATCGCCTCGAAGCCCTGCTCCAGGCCGAGCGCGTCGAGCACGCCCTGGTCCTCGCGGTGCGCGGCATCGCCCAGCGCCAGCAGTTGCGCCTGCAGCGCGGGCACTTGCGCGGCGATCCGCGGGTGCGCCAGCAGCACGTGGCCGATATCGCACAGCGCGCTCTGCACCAGCGGCCGCAACCGCTCGCGGGTCAGCCGCGACAGGCGGTGATAGGCGTCGGCCAGGAACAGGCCGGCATCGGCCTCGCCTTCCAGCAGCAGCCGCGCCACCGCGGCGTAGCTGCTGGCCGGGCGCCAGGCGATGCGTTCGGGATCGAGGTCGGCCGGCTCCAGCAGGCGTAGCGCGATCAGGCGCACGTCGTGGTTGTCGGTCAGCGCGATGCGGCAACCGTAGGACAGGTCTTCGACGCAGCGTGCTGGCGCGTCCGCGGCGGCGGCGATCACCACTTCGTCGGCATGCCCGCGCGGGCGCGCGACCGGCAGATAGCCGCGGCTGCGGATCAAGGCGCTGGCATCGAACGGGCTGGCGTACACCAGGTCGACCACGCTGCGGTCGAGCAACTGCTTCTGTTCGGCGGCATCGGCCGGCATCAGCAGGTGCAGGCCGATCCCGGCACGGCGCTGCAGCACGGTGCTGAGCAGGTACCAGCCGCCGAAGTTCTCCGGCGCGAAGTCCGGCGCGACCAGGAAATCCAGGCTCATGCCGGGTTCTCCGCGCGTTCGTCCTGCAGCCACTGCGCGTACAGCGGTTGCAGCGCGTCGATGCGCCGCCGCGAGGGCTTGCGCCGCACCGAGGTGAAGCCGACCACCTGGCCGTCGCGCACGTTCGGCAGCGCGGTGGCGTAGACCCAGTAGCAGGCGCCGTCGCGGCGCAGGTTCTTGACGTAGCCGTGCCACTTCTCGCCGCCCAGCACCGTGTCCCACAGGTCGGCGAAGGCGCGCCTGGGCATGTCCGGGTGGCGCAGGATGCAGTGCGGCGCGCCGATCAGCGTCGCCCGCGGCCAGCCGCTGAGCTCGACGAAGGCGTCGTTGGCGTGGGTGATGACGCCGTCCAGGTCGGTGCGCGAGACGATCAGGCGCCCGTCCGGGTAGGCCACTTCGCGTTCGCTCCAGTACACCAGGCGGCGGCTGCCGTCGTGGTAGCGCAGCTCCGCGCTGCGGTGCGGTTCGTGCGGCGGATCCATCGGCGGCAGCGGCATGGCGGCGCTCCTAGAGGATCTGCTGCAGCGCCTGGGCGGCGCGCTTGATGTCCAGGAACACCAGGCCGAGCTTGGCGCTGGGCTTGGCCAGCACGGTCAGCACCGCCTCGCGCCCGGCCGCGCTCATGATCACGTAGCCGAGTTCGCCCTGGATCAGCACCCGTTCCAGCGGGCCGCGCGCCAGCTCGCGTGCGCTGCGCTCGCCCAGCGCCAGCAGCGCCGCGGACATCGCGCCGACGCGGTCCTCGTCCATGCCCTGTGGCATCGCCGAGGCGATCATCAATCCATCCAGGGAGATCAGCGCCGAGGCCTCGATGTCGGCGGTGGCGCCGTTGAGTCCCTCCAGCGCCTGTTGCAGCTGTTGCGTTCGCATGCTCGCTATCCGGTGACGCATCCCGACGGGGTGCGGGATGCATTGGATAGCGTTTGCGCGCCGTTGCCCTTGATCTGGATCAAGGCCGGATCGGGGCTGCCCCGCAGGCCCGCTCAGGTGCCGGCGTCCGCCAGCGCCACCAATCTCCCTAATCCCGACTCCCCAATCCCGGCTCCTGCGCCACATCCACCCACACCAGGTGATGATCGCTGCCGTCGGCGATCGCCGCCGCCGGGACGCTGGAGGCCGGCCAGAACACGCCGCTGTCCAGGTAGCGGAAGCCGTTGGACGGCAGCACGTAGTCCAACCGCATCGCGCCGGCCTTCGGCCCGAAATCGCCGGTGACCTGCTGCGGCGGGCCGCGGTGGGCGACGCCCTGCGCGGCGTAGGCGCGCGCGGCTTCTTCGCCGCCGGCGCTGTGCGGGATCGGGTAGCGCAGCACGCGCGGGTGCTCGACCAGCGCGCGGATCGCGTCGTGGCGGCCTTCGCCGTCGACGACGTCGTTGTTGAGGTCGCCCAGGATCACGAAGCGCGCATCGGCGGCCAGGCCGCCGCAACGGCCGGCGTCGTCGCACAGCCATGTCGCGCTGCCGCGGTTGTCCAGATACTCGCGCCACAAGCGCAGTTCGTCGTGATTGCGTGCGGCGTTGCGCTTCTCGGCGCCGTCGAACACCGGCGGTGTGGGATGCGCGACCAAGGCGTGGACCAGGCCCAGCGGCGTGCGTACCGGCACGTCCCAGTGCGATTTCGACGACAGCCGCAGTTGCGCCCACACCGCATCGCTGTAGAACGGGCGCCCGTCGGGCGGAACGGTCGGGCGCAGCGCGCCGGGCATCGCGCTCCACTTGAACAGGCGGAAGCTGCGCACCGCCGCGGCGTCGATCGGATACTTTGACAGCAGCAGCATGCCGTACTGGCCGGGATGCAGGCCGTAGCCCCAGGCATCGTTGCCGCGCGCGCGGCCGTCGCCGCCGACGCTGCCGTCGTTGTCCAGGTCCAGCCCGCTGGGCACGCCGGTGTTGACCGGTGCCAGGTAGCGGTACGGGTAGTGCAGCGCGGCGCCGCCCAGCGGCTGGGCGACTTCCAGGTAGCGCTGCTGGAACAGGTCGGCGGCGCGATGCGCGTCGTCGTAGTCGAATTCGTTGAGCAGCACCAGGTCCGGGCGTACCTGCTGCAGCACCGCGGCGATCTTGCGCGCCTGCGCGCTGTCGCCCTGCAGGGCGACGATCAGGCCGCCATCTTCATCCGAATTCAGCGAGGTGTTGAAGGTGGCCAGGCGCAGCGTGGCGGCGGCGGGCGCAGCGGGTGCGGTGGCGGTCGGGGCGGAGCCGGCGTGCGAGCAGGCGCCGCACAGCAGGGTCATGGCAAACAACAGGGCGCGTGGGTTCATGCGTGCATGTTCGCATGCGGCGCATGTCCGGACGATGGCGCCGTGGCGGTGCGGGGCTGCGCTGCGTGGCGGTGAACTGCGGTGTTCGCAGGTTTTCGCGGTTTCGGATGGTGTCGGGTCGGGACTGAAGCGCCAACGGCAGTGCCGCCGGCGAGGCCGGTCGGCGCACGTGTTGCGCAACGCGATCGACCAGCGGCAGGCTCAGTCGCCGAGGCGGCCGGCGGACTCGTCGAACGCGCGCCAGCTGCGCCCGTCGTAGGCCTGCAATGGCCGGAAGCGGCGCTTGTAGTCCATCTTCTGGTGGCCGCGGATCCAGTAACCGAGGTACAGATGGCTGAGGCCTTCGCGTCTGGCCCATGCGATCTGCTGCAGGATCGCCAGCGTGCCCAGCCCGCGCGCGGCGGCGTCGGGATCGTAGAAGGTGTAGACCGCCGACAGGGCCTGCTCGGCGATGTCGGTGACCGCCACTCCCAGCAGCGGCCCGCGCTGTCCGTCCGCGGTCCTCTGGCGCATCTCCAGGAAGCGCCCGTGCGACCAGCGGCCGATCAGGAACTGGTCGAACTCGTGCGCGCCATGCTCGTCCATGCCGCCGCCTGGATGGCGCATGCGCAGGTAGCGCTGGTACAGCGCCAGCTGTTCCTCGGTGCGTTCGGCGGCGACGATGCGCGTATCGATATCGGCGTTGCGCGCCAGGCAGCGGCGCTGGCTGCGATCGGGCACGAACTCGGCGACCGGGATGCGCACCGCCACGCAGGCGCGGCAGTGGTCGCAATGCGGCCGATAGACCAGGTCGCCGGAGCGGCGGAATCCCCAGCTCAGGGCAAGCGGATACAGCGCGCCCAGGCGCGGGTCGTGCGGGTCCAGCACCAGATCGCGCGCCTGCCGCTCGGGCCAATAGCCGCACGCGTGCTGGCCGGTCTGGAACAGCCGCAGGTCGTCGCTGGCGTCGGTGTGGATGGCCATGCGGCGAGCATAGCGCTTCGCGATCGCAGCGGCCGCGACTGTCCGCCGCATGAATGCGCCCCGGCGCGGGTCAACCGCGCCTGCCGCGGGGCGTTGATTGCAGTGAAGGCGCCGCTGCGCCGGCCCGCCTGGCGGTCCGTCGTCGCTGCGCTGGTGACTGCCGCATGCGCTTGCCGTGCCGGCAGGTGTCTTCTTTCCCACAGGGAGTTTTCCATGAATTACCGCAACCCGCTGCTCGCCCTGGCCATGCTCGCCGTGCTGTCCGGCGGCGCCTATGCCGCCAACCCGCCGCCGTCGGATCCGGCCGCGCCGGCCGATGCCGGCGGCTTCGCCAGGCTCGACAAGAACGGCGACGGCGTCATCGACCGCAGCGAGGCCGCGGCCAACCCGCGCCTGGCCGAGCACTTCGATGCGCTGGACAAGAACCACGACGGCAAGCTGACCCCCGACGAGTTTCCGCGCCATGGCCGTCACGGCGAGCGCGGCGGACGCGGCGGGCACGGCGCCATGCTGGCCAAGCTGGATACCAACAAGGACGGCCGCATCAGCCGCGAAGAGGCCAAGGCCGATCCGCAGTTCGCCGCGCGCTTCGACAAGATGGACGTGAACAAGGACGGCTTCGTCGATCGCGCCGACTTCGAACTGCGCGCCAAGCAGCATCGCGACGAATGGTTCAGCAAGGCCGACACCAACAAGGACGGCATGCTCAGCCGCGCCGAGTTCGACGCGGCGCAGTCGATGTGGATGCACAAGCCCGGCCCGAAGCCCGGTCAGAAGCCGGGCGCCAAGCCGATGCCGGCCGCATCCGACGCGAACTGACCGTTCCACCCCGCAACAGGCAACACGCAACAAGGCGCCGATCGACAACCGCCCCTGCGCAGCGATGCGCAGGGGCGGTTTTCATGTGTCCACGTTGCGCTCCCGCAGTGCAACGGATCAATCGCCGTACTCCTCTGTAGGAGCGGTTTCAACCGCGACAGGCGCTTTGGCGAAGCGGCGACGTTGGCATCCGGTCGGGGCTGAAGCCCCTCCTACAGTGCACCCAGCCAACAGTGCCGCCAGCCAACCGCCACACGTGCGGTTGCGAATTCGTCGGCTGTCGCGGCCGCCGATCGTCAGCGGTCATCCCAACCCGTGCAAGAAACAGCGGCGTGCCTTCGCCGATGACGGCTCAGTTGCCGTGTTGCGCCGGCTGCACCCGCACGCGCACTTCGTCGCTGTCCTGCGCCGGCTTCTGCGCGGCCGGAGCGGCGGCCGGCGCCACCGCCGGAGCGGGGACGGCGGCCTGGTTGCCGCGATGGCGCAGCACCGTCACCAGGGCCACCGCGCCGATCGCCAGCAGCAGCGCGACGCGGATCCGCCACGCCCAGCGCTTGCCGGTGTCCGGGGCGGCCTGCGAGCGGAACTCGCTCAAGTAAGGCAGCGTCTGCGCCGGATCCTGGCGTGTGCTGTCGATCAGGCCGGACTCGCGCAGCAAGGCGCGCGCGCGCGGCTGGTCGTCGGCATGCACCACCCACACCGTCGGCTGCGCCTGGGTCGCCACCGGATCGATGTAGCTGAACTGGCCGCTGCGCCGGCTGCGGTAGGAGCGGCCATTACTCAGCCGCACCTCGATGCCCTGGTCGCGCAACAGCTTGGCCACGCCCTCGGCGGTTTCCACGCGTTGACTGCTGAAGATCTGCCGCATCGTCGTCGCCTCAGTCCTTGGCCGGAACCTGCGCCGCGGCGCCGTCCTCGGGCACCACGCGGATCAGGCCTTCCTGCGCGGTGCTGGCGACCAGCACCCCGTCGCGGGTGAAGAACTGGCCGCGCGCCAGGCCGCGCGACCCCTGCGCGCTGGGGCTGTCCAGCGAATACAGCAGCCAGTCGTCGGCGCGGAACGGGCGGTGGAACCACAGCGCGTGGTCGAGCGAGGCCATCTGCACGTTCGGCGTGTAGTAGCTGATGCCGTGCGGAAAGGTCGCGGTGCCGAGCAGGTGGAAATCCGAGGCGTAGGCCAGCAGCGCCTGGTGCAGTTCCGGCGCGTCGCCGACCGGCTCGCTCAGGCGCAGCCACATCTGCTGGAACGGCGGACGCTTGGGCGGGTTGAGTTCGTCGCGCGGGTAGACGTGGCGGAACTCGAACGGGCCACCGCGCGAGAGCCAGCGCTGCACCTTGATCGGCAGCGTCGCCAGCACGTCCGGGCGCGCGGCCTGGGTCGGCTCGATGTCTTCCGGCTGCGGCACTTCCGGCATCTTCAGCTGGTGGGTGGCGCCGTCTTCCCGCTCCTGGAACGAGGCGGCGCAGAAGAAGATCACCTTGCCGTGCTGGACCGCGGTGACCCGGCGCACCGAGAAACTGCCGCCGTCGCGGGTGCGGTCCACGTCGTAGACGATGGGATGGTCGATGTCGCCGGCGCGCAGGAAATAGGCGTGCAGCGAATGCGCGCGGCGGCCGTTCTCCACCGTCGCCTGCGCTGCCGACAGCGCCTGTCCCAGCACCTGCCCGCCGAACACGTACTTGGTGCCGATGTCGCGGCTCTGGCCGCGGAACAGGTTGTCCTCCAGCCGTTCCAGCGACAGCAGTTCGATCAGTTCGGAGACGACGGGAGCGGGCGGCTTGGCGGACAAGAGGCGAGGCCTGGGCGAGGAGTGTCCACGATTATACCGGGCCGCCCACGCCGGCCTGCGTGCCGGCGCCGCTCAGCGCTTGCCCAGTTTGGCCACCAGCGCGTGCAGCGCGGCCTGGGTGTCCGGCGCCTGCCAGCCGTCGACGAAGCGCTCGAGCTGGATGTGCTCGTCGGCCAGCGCGGCGCGCAGGTCGGCGCGGGCGATCGCGCGGGTCTGCAGCATCGGCTGCCGCGGCCGCTGCAGCAGCTCCTGCAGCCAGGCCACGGCCCGCGCGACCACCAGTTCGGCGTCCACCAGTTCGTCGACCAGGCCGATCTCCAGCGCACGCTCGGCGCTGACCAGTTCGCCGCCGACCAGCAGCCGCTCGGCGCGGTGCGCGCCGACCACGCGCCGCAGCAGGCGCTGGATGCCTTCCGGCGCGACCAGGCCGACCTGGGTCTCGTTGAGCCCGATCGTGAGCGGATGCGCCGGGTCGGGACTGCGCGCCATCACCCGGTAGTCGCAGCACAGCGCCAGCACGCAGCCGCCGGCCGGCGCATGCCCGGTCAGCGCCGCCACCACCGGGATCGCGCTGTCGGCCAGCGCGCGGGCGGCGCCGAAGAACTGCTGCCAGCTGTGGAGCAGCTTGGCGCGGTCGTCGCCATGCCCGAGCAGGTGCGGCACGTCCATGCCGGCGGAGAAGATGCGCTCGTTGCCGGACAGCACCAGCGCGTGCACCGCGTCGGCCTGCGCCTGCGCGATGGCCGCGGTCAGATCGGCGCACAGGGCGGTGTCGAGCGCGTTGACCGGCGCGCGCGCCAGGCGCAGCTGGCGGATGGGGCCGTGGTCGAGAACCTGGATCAGCGAGGTCATGCGGAGCTTCCGAAGGCGGCGCGGTGCGGGACGGCTATCATAGAGCCATGAAGCTCATACCATCCGCATGCGTACGGGGGCTGGCCATCGGGCTGGCGTGTTTGGTCGGGTTGGCGCCGGGGGCCGCCTTCGCGGCGCCGGCCGCGGGCAAGGCCGCTGGTTGTTCGCTGCAGTGGCAGGCGGGCTGGGTCCGGCTGCCGCCGAACGCGGCGATGCCGATGGCCGCCGGTTTCGGCCGCCTGCACAACCCGTGCAAGCAGGCGCTGGCGGTGGTGGCGGCGCGCAGCCCGGCGTTCGCCGACGTGAGCCTGCACCAGACCACGCAGGTGGACGGGGTCAGCAAGATGCGCGAAGTCGAGCGCCTGCCGCTGGCCGCCGGCGCCGATGCGGTGCTGCAGCCCGGCGGCCTGCACCTGATGCTGATGCAGCCGGCGCAGCCGCTGCGCGAGGGGGCGAGCCTGCCGATCACCTTCGTGCTGGAAGATGGGCGCGAGGTGCAGGGGGAGTTGAAGGTGAGTGCGAGCAAGCCGTAGCGGTTGCGTTGCGGCGTAGGAGTGCGCTTGCCGCTGCATTCGTCAGGTTGGGCGCGTCGCGACTGAAGTCGCTCCCACAGGTCTTGCGGGCGGCGCGATGGGGTGCTGTGGGATGGCTTCAGCGACCCGGGTAGTTTTTCGGCAGCGACTTTCGGATGGTGTCGGTCGCGGCTGAAGCCGCTCCTACAGGGGCTGGGATTGGGGATTCGAGATTCGGGATTCGCAAAAGCGATCCTGCATGGGATTGGGTTGACTAATCCCCAATCCCGAATCACGAATCACGAATCACGAATCCCTGCCTCTCAACTACAGGCAGCGCGGATCTCGTCAGGCAGCGGCGCGCTCTTGCCGGTTTCGGTGTCGATCCACACCACCACCACGTTGCCGTCCGAGTGCAGCACGCTGTCGTCCTTCTGGTCGACGATGCGGTGGCCGACGGTGATGCTGCTGCTGCCCATGCGCTCGACGAACAGCTCCACCACGATGTCGTTCGGCCACACGATCGGACGCCGGTAGTTGACGTTGGTGGCGGCCACCACCGGGGCGATGCGGTTGCGCATCGAAAAGCCTTCCACCTGCAGCAGCCAGCGCACGCGCGCCTCTTCCAGGTAGGAAATGTACTTGGCGTTGTTGACGTGGCCCATGCTGTCCATGTCGCGCCAGCGCACGCTGATCGGTACGCGCGCCAGCGGCTTGTGCGCGGTGGAAGGGGACTCGGTGGGGGATGCGCTCATCGTGCGGCCTTCTTGGTCGTGGTCTTCTTGGCCGCCTTCTTGGCGACCTTCTCGGGTTTGCTCTTGCGCGGCGGCAGCGCGTCGGGCTTGTTGGCCATCGCCGCCGGTTTGGTCGGCTTGGCCACGGTGCCGGCGGGCAGCAGCTTGGCCAGGAAATGGCCGGTGTAGGAATCCGGGTGCGCGGCGATCTCCTCCGGGGTGCCGGTGGCGAGGATGGTGCCGCCGCGATGGCCGCCCTCCGGGCCAAGATCCACCACCCAGTCCGCGGTCTTGATCACGTCCAGGTTGTGCTCGATCACGACCACGGTGTTGCCTTCGTCGCGCAGCTTGTGCAGCACGCCGAGCAGCGCCTCGATGTCGTGGAAGTGCAGGCCGGTGGTGGGCTCGTCGAGGATGTACAGGGTGCGGCCGGTATCGCGCCGCGACAGTTCCTTGGACAGCTTCACCCGCTGCGCTTCGCCGCCGGATAGCGTGGTCGCGCTCTGTCCGAGCTTGATGTAGCTCAGGCCGACATCGACCAGCGTCTCCAGCTTGCGCGCGATGGTCGGCACCGGCTCGAACAGCCGCAGCGCGTCCTCCACGGTCATCTGCAGCACGTCGTTGATGTTGAAGCCCTTGTACAGGATCTCCAGCGTCTCGCGGTTGTAGCGCTTGCCGTGGCACACGTCGCAGGGCACATACACGTCGGGCAGGAAGTGCATCTCGACCTTGATCAGGCCGTCGCCCTGGCACGCCTCGCAGCGGCCGCCGCGCACGTTGAAGCTGAAACGGCCCGGCGAATAGCCGCGCGCACGCGCTTCCGGCACCTGCGCGAACAGTTCGCGCAAGGGCGTGAACAGGCCGGTGTAGGTGGCCGGGTTGGAGCGCGGGGTGCGGCCGATCGGCGACTGGTCGATGTCCACCACCTTGTCGAACAGGTCCAGGTGTTCGATCTCGCGGTACGGCGCCACCGCATGCGAGGCACCGTTGATCTCGTTGGCGGCCAGGGTGAACAAGGTGTCGTTGATCAGCGTCGACTTGCCCGAGCCGGACACGCCGGTGACGCAGGTCAGCAGCCCGGCCGGGATGTCCAGGTCCACGTTCTTGAGGTTGTTGCCGGTGGCCCCGCGCAGGTGCAGGGTCATCTTCGGGTTGGCCTTGTGGCGCTTGGCCGGGATCTCGATGCGGCGCTTGCCGGACAGGTACTGGCCGGTCAGCGAGCGCGGCGCCTTCAGCAGGTCCGCCACCGTGCCCTGGCCGACGATCTCGCCGCCGTGCACGCCGGCGCCGGGACCGATGTCCAGCACGTAGTCGGCCAGGCGGATCGCGTCCTCGTCGTGTTCGACCACGATCACCGTGTTGCCCAGGTCGCGCAGCCGCGTCAGCGTGCCGAGCAGGCGCTCGTTGTCGCGCTGGTGCAGGCCGATCGACGGTTCGTCGAGCACGTACATCACCCCGACCAGGCCGGCGCCGATCTGGCTGGCCAGGCGGATGCGCTGCGCCTCGCCGCCGGACAGGGTGTCGGCCTTGCGTTCCAGGGTCAGGTAATCCAGGCCGACATCGACCAGGAAGCCGAGCCGCTCGGCGATCTCCTTGACGATCTTGCTGGCGATCTCGCCGCGCCAGCCGGGCAGGTCGAGCTGGCGGAAGAACGCCAGCGCGTCGTCGATCGGCAGCACCACCAGGTCCGGCAGCGGGCGGTCGGCGACGAACACGTTGCGCGCGGCCTTGTTCAAGCGCGCGCCCTTGCAGTCCGGGCACGGACGTTCGCTGATGAACTTGGCCAGCTCCTCGCGCACCGCGGGCGATTCGGTCTCGCGGTAGCGGCGTTCCAGGTTGGGGATGATGCCTTCGAAGCGATGCTTGCGCTGGGTGCGGCCGCCGGCATCGGTGAAATAGGTGAAGGTGATGGTCTCGTCGCCGCTGCCGTACAGCACCGCCTGGCGCACGCTCGCCGGCAGCGACTGCCACGGCGCGTCCACGTCGAACTTGTAGTGCTTGGCCAGCGAGGCGATCAGCTGGAAGTAATAGGCGTTGCGCCGGTCCCAGCCGCGCACCGCGCCGGCCGACAGCGACAGCTCCGGATGCACCACCACGCGTTCGGGATCGAAGAACTCGGCCACGCCCAGGCCGTCGCAGCTCGGGCAGGCGCCCATCGGCGCGTTGAACGAGAACAGCCGCGGCTCCAGCTCCGGCAGCGAGTAGTCGCAGACCGGGCAGCTGTACTTGGAGGAAAACAGGTGCGGCGCGGCCGCGGTGTCGTCCAGCGACTGCACCGAGACCATGCCGTCGGCCAGCTTCAACGCGGTCTCGAAGCTCTCGGCCAGGCGCTGCTTGATGTCCTCGCGCGGGCGGAAGCGGTCGATCACCGCCTCGATGGTGTGCTTCTGGCGCAGCGCCAGCGCCGGCACCGCGTCGATCTCGTACAGCTCGCCGTCCACCCGCACGCGCACGAAGCCCTGCGCGCGCAGTTGCTCGAACACCTGCGCGTGCTCGCCCTTGCGGTCGCGGATCACCGGCGCCAGCAGCATGTAGCGCTGCTCCGGATCCAGGCCCAGGATCTGGTCCACCATCTGGCTGACCGTCTGCGCCTCCAGCGGATAGCCATGGTCGGGGCAGCGCGGCTGGCCGACGCGCGCGTACAGCAGGCGCAGGTAGTCGTAGATCTCGGTGATGGTGCCGACCGTGGAGCGCGGGTTGTGCGAGGTCGACTTCTGCTCGATCGCGATCGCCGGCGACAGGCCTTCGATGTGGTCGATGTCGGGCTTTTCCATCACGCTGAGGAACTGCCGCGCGTACGCCGACAGCGACTCCACGTAGCGGCGCTGGCCTTCGGCGTAGATGGTGTCGAACGCCAGCGAGGACTTGCCGGAGCCGGACAGGCCGGTGATCACGATCAGTTTGTCGCGCGGCAGGTCGAGGTCGAGGTTCTTGAGGTTGTGCGTCCGCGCGCCGCGGATGCGGATGAAATCCATCGCCATGAGGGGTCCGTGTTGTGCCGGCCGGCGTGAGCCAGGGCCAGCGTGGGGGCGGAGAGGGGACGGCAATCGATCAGCGTACCCAGCTTGTCAGGTGGGGGCAATTGCCGGATTTGCCAGGATCCGGGCCCTGCCGCGGCTGGCCGGTTCAGCCAATCGTGACGGGACGCCGGGGCCAGATCCGCGCCAGGGTGGGGGCTTGACCCTAACCCGCTGAAGCCACTACAATTCCGCTTCTGTCTGCCCGACGAGGCACGGCAGGGGCGACCACAATAACTACAGAGGAAGTCTGGTCATGTACGCAGTACTGGTAACCGGCGGTAAGCAATACCGCGTCGCGCAGGGCGAAACGCTCCGCGTGGAAAAGCTCGAAGTCGAAGCCGGCAACGAGATCAAGTTCGACAATATCCTGATGCTGGGCGACAGCGACGGCATCAAGCTCGGTGACGCGCTGAAGGGCGCCACCGTCACCGCGAAGGTCGTGGCCCATGGCCGTGCCGACAAGGTGCGCATCATCAAGTTCCGCCGCCGCAAGCACCACATGAAGCGTCAGGGTCACCGGCAGCATTACACCGAAATCGAGATCACCGGCATTGCCGGTGGCGACAAGAAGTAAGGAGCAGCAGTCATGGCACACAAAAAAGGCGTAGGTTCCTCGCGCAACGGCCGCGACTCCAACCCGAAGTACCTGGGCGTGAAGATGTTCGGCGGCCAGGCGATCGAGGCCGGCAACATCATCGTGCGTCAGCGCGGCACCCAGTTCCACCCGGGTTCGGGCGTCGGCCTGGGCCGCGACCACACCTTGTTCGCGCTGGTCGACGGCAAGGTCGAGTTCTCGGTGAAGGGCGCCAAGAAGCGTCGCACCGTGAGCGTGGTCGCCGAGGCGTAAGCCAGCGGTGTCCAGGGCCTGCGCCACGGCGCGGGCTTGCTGACGAAAGCCCCGCTTCGGCGGGGTTTTTCGTTTGGTGGCCGGGATGGCGGGATTGGGGATTGGGGATTCGCAAAGGCGGATTCCGCCAGGGTCCTCGATTGCTGGCCTCCGTTCCGTTGCCTCCGTTCTTTTGCTGGCGCCGCTAAACTGTGGCGTCCGGCGTTTTCCCAATCCCGAATCGCGAATCCCGAATCCCATGAAGTTGGTAGACGAAGCGGAAATCCAGGTCACGGCCGGCAATGGCGGCAACGGCTGCATCGGCTTCCGCCGCGAGAAGTTCATCCCGCTGGGTGGGCCGGACGGTGGCGATGGCGGCAACGGCGGCAGCGTCTGGCTGGTGGCCGACGAGAACCTCAATACCCTGGTCGATTTCCGCCACCAGCGCGTGTTCCGCGCGCAGCGCGGCGAGAACGGCATGGGCCGGCAGATGTACGGCAAGGCCGGCGAAGACCTGGTCATCACCGTGCCGGTCGGCACCGTGGTCATCAATGTCGATACCGACGAGACCATCGGCGACCTGGTCGCGCACGGCGACAGGCTGCTGGTCGCGCAGGGCGGCAAGGGCGGCCTGGGCAACATGCATTTCAAGAGCTCGGTGACGCGCGCGCCGCGCAAGGCGACGCCGGGCGAGGAGGGCGAGGAGCGCACGCTGAAGCTGGAGCTGAAGCTGCTCGCCGACGTCGGCCTGCTCGGCTTCCCTAATGCCGGCAAGAGCACCTTCATCCGCGCGGTGTCCGCGGCCACGCCGAAGGTCGCCGACTATCCGTTCACCACGCTGTATCCGAACCTGGGCGTGGTCAGCGTCGAGGCCTACCGCAGCTTCGTCATCGCCGACATTCCGGGCCTGATCGAGGGCGCGGCGGACGGTGCCGGCCTGGGCGCGCAGTTCCTGCGCCATCTGCAGCGCACCCGTCTGCTGTTGCACCTGGTGGATCTGGCACCGATGGAAGGCGGCGTGGACGGCGTGTCGCCGGTCGAGCAGGTACGCGCGATCGAGCGCGAGCTGGAGAAGCACGACGCCGAGTTGCTGGCCAAGCCGCGCTGGCTGGTGCTGAACAAGGCCGACCTGCTGTTCGAGGACGAGGCGCGCGCGCTGGCCGAGCAGGTCGTGGCCGAACTCGGCTGGACCCAGCCGTGGTATCTGGTCTCGGCGCTGGGCCGCGAGGGCACCTGGCCGATCATGAAAGATGTGATGGCGTTCTTCGACCGCCAGCGCGAGGATGCGCTGGAAGCGGCCGCCAATGCCCCTGGCGCCGATGCGCTCTGAGCGCGGCGGCCGGCCCGGCGCGCGGGTGTCGCGGGTGTCGCCAGTGGATCGTACGCACACGAAAAACCCGGCCGAGGCCGGGCTTTTTCGTGGTGCCGGAAGCGCTGGCGCTTCCGGCAACGACCGCTGCCGATTAGGCGGCGGCCTTGATCGCCTTGATGCGGGCGGTCAGGCGGCTCTTGTGGCGCGCCGCCTTGTTCTTGTGAATCAGGCCGCGCGAGCTGAAACGGTCGAGGATCGGCTGGGCAACGGCGAAAGCGGCTTCGGCGCCAGCGGCGTCGTTGGCGTCCAGGGCCTTGATGACCTTCTTGACGGCGGTGCGCAGCATCGAACGCTGAGCCGTGTTGCGCGCGTTGCGCACGACGGTCTGCTTGGCGCGCTTCTTGGCGGACTTGATATTGGCCACGGTGGTGGTTTCCTGGAAAGCTGTGTGGTGGATAAAAACAAGCGGGAGAGTATGAAGGTTCCAAACAACTGCGTCAAGCCAATTGTCAAGAGGGTCGCCGCATGAGCGCGCCGCGCATGCTCCGCGGGCTGCTCTCGTTCAGCAGCATGACCATGGTCTCGCGCGTGCTGGGGCTGGTACGCGATCAGGCTATCACCATTTCCTTCGGCGCCAACGCGACCACCGACGCGTTCTGGGTCGCGTTCCGCATTCCCAACTTCCTGCGCCGGCTGTTCGCCGAAGGCTCCTTCGCCACCGCCTTCGTGCCGGTGTTCACCGAGGTCAAGGAGACCCGGCCGCACGCCGACCTGCGCGCGCTGATGTCGCGGGTGTCCGGCACCCTGGGCGGGATTCTGCTGCTGGTCACCGCGCTGGGGCTGATCTTCACCCCGCAGGTGGCGCTGCTGTTCAATCCCGGCTCCAGCGACGACCCGGCCAAGTTCGGGCTGATCGTGGACCTGCTGCGGCTGACCTTCCCGTTCCTGCTGTTCGTGTCGCTGACCGCGCTGGCCGGCGGCGCCTTGAACAGCTTCCACCGCTTCGGCCTGCCGGCGCTGACCCCGGTGATCCTCAACCTGTGCATGATCGCCGGCGCGCTGTGGCTGGCGCCGAAGCTGGACGTGCCGATCCTGGCGATGGGCTGGGCGGTGCTGGTCGCCGGCGCGCTGCAGCTGCTGTTCCAGCTGCCGGCGCTGCGCGGCATCGACCTGCTGACCCTGCCGCGCTGGGGCTGGAGCCACCCGGACGTGCGCCGGGTGCTGACGCTGATGGTGCCGACCCTGTTCGGCTCCTCGATCGCGCAGATCAACCTGCTGCTGGACACGGTGATCGCCTCGTTCCTGTACGCCGGCTCGCAGAGCTGGCTGTCGCAGGCCGACCGCTTCCTGGAGCTGCCGCTGGGCGTGTTCGGGGTGGCGCTGGGCACGGTGATCCTGCCGGCGCTGTCGCGGCACCACGTCAAGACCGACCATGCCGGGTTCTCCAACGCGCTGGACTGGGGCCTGCGCACCACGCTGCTGATCGCGGTGCCGGCGATGCTGGGGCTGATGCTGCTGAGCCAGCCGCTGGTGGCCACGCTGTTCCAGTACGGCAAGTTCACCGCGTTCGACACGCGCATGGCGGCGATGTCGGTGTTCGGGCTGAGTTTCGGCCTGCCCGCGTTCGCGCTGCTGAAGGTGCTGCTGCCGGCGTTCTACTCGCGCCAGGACACGCGCACCCCGGTGCGCGCCGGCGTGGTCGCGCTGGTCGCGAACATGGTGCTGAACCTGCTGTTCCTGGCGATCCTGTACCAGCTGTGGGTGCCGGTCGAACTGCGCGCGCAGGGCGTGCGCGCGGCGCTGGCGGCGGTGCCGGGCCTGCACCTGGCGCTGGGCCTGGCCAGCGCGGTGGCCAGCTACATCAACCTGTCGCTGCTGTGGCGCTGGCTGCGCCGCGCCGAGGTGTACCGGCCGCGGCCGGGCTGGGCCGGCTACCTGCTGCGGCTGGGCGTGGCCTGCGCGGCGATGGTGGCGGTGCTGGGGCTGGGCCTGCACTGGCTGCCGGGCTTCACCACGATGGACAAGTGGCACCGCATCGGCAGCCTGCTGGCGCTGGTCGGCGGCGGTGGGGTGGTGTACCTGCTGGCGTTGCTGGCGCTGGGGTTCAGGCCGCGGGATTTGCGGGAGCAGTAGGTCGGGAGCTAGGGCCCCGGATTTTTCGCCCGGGTTTCCTGGCTTCTGTAGGAGCGGCTTCAGCCGCGACAGGGGTTACCGGTAAGCCCGTCGCGGCTGAAGCCGCTCCTACAGGATTTGGCGCCGGGTCCCGGGTCCCGCGCCACCCCGTTATACTCGACGGTTACGCATCATCGGCCGGCGCACTCCAGCGCCGGCGCTTCGGACCGAGGAATGAGCAGGCTGTTTAGAGACGTCGAGGGCGGGACTCTGTTCCCGCAGGGAAGCGTGGTCTGCATCGGCGCCTTCGATGGCCTGCATCTGGGCCACCGTGCGCTGGTGCGCCATGCGCTGGCGCGTGCCCGCGCGCTGGGCGTGCCGGCGGTGGCGTTGAGCTTCGAGCCGCTGCCGCGCGAGTTCTTCGCGCCGGCCGCGCCGCCGCCGCGGCTGACCCTGGCGCGGGCCAAGGTCGAAGGCCTGCAGCAGCTCGGCGTGGACAGCGTGGGCCTGCTGCGTTTCGACCTGCGCCTGTCGTCGATGAGCGCGCAGGACTTCGTGCGGCGCACCCTGGTCGACCGGCTGCAGGCGCGCGAGGTGTGGATCGGCCCGGCATTCCGCTTCGGCCACAAGCGCGGCGGCGATATCGCGCTGCTGCGCGAGATGGGCGCGCAACTGGGCTTTTCCGCCGGCGAGATCGAGCCGGTGCACCTGCGCGAAGAGCGCATCTCCAGCACCCGGATCCGCGAACTGCTGGTGGCCGGCGAATTCGCCCACGCCGCCGACCTGCTCGGCCGCCCGTACGCGATCGACGGCCGCGTGGTGCGCGGCAAGCAGCTCGGGCGCACCCTCGGCTATCCCACCGCGAACCTGCGCTTCCCGCGCACGCCGGCGCTGTCGGGCATTTACGCGACCTGGGTGCACGGGGTGAGCGAGCAGCCGTGGCCGTCGGTGTCCAGCTTCGGCACGCGGCCGACGGTGCAGGGCGTGGAGCCGCTGCTGGAAGCGCACCTGTTCGATTTCCACGGCGACCTGTACGGGCGCCACATCGCCGTGGAGTTCGTCGCCAAGCTGCGTGATGAAGAAAAATTCTCCGATCTGTCGGCGCTGACCGAACAGATGCACCGCGACGCCGCGCTGGCGCGCCGCCTGCTCGCCTCCGCGCAGGTGCCCGCGCCGTCGAGCGCGGATGGCGATGGCGCGCGCCGCGCACACCAGCCCGCGCCTTCGCGCGCGGACACCCCCATGAAGACCACCGACCGGTAAATCCCCGTGACCCAGGACTACAAAGCCACCCTCAATCTGCCGGCGACGGACTTCCCGATGCGCGGCGATCTGCCCAAGCGCGAGCCGGACACGCTGGCCCGCTGGGAGAGCGAGGGGCTGTACGCGCGCTTGCGCGACAACGCCCAGGGCCGGCCGCTGTTCGTGCTGCACGACGGCCCGCCGTATGCCAACGGCGCGATCCACCTCGGCCATGCGGTCAACAAGATCCTCAAGGACATCATCGTCAAGTCCAAGTACCTGGCCGGCTTCGATGCGCCGTACATCCCGGGCTGGGATTGCCATGGCCTGCCGATCGAGATCGCGATCGAGAAGAAGTTCGGCAAGGTCGGGGTCAAGCTGGATGCGGCGCAGTTCCGGCAGAAGTGCCGCGAATACGCGAACGAGCAGATCGACATCCAGCGCCGCGATTTCAAGCGCCTGGGCGTGATCGGCGACTGGGACAACCCGTACCGCACGCTGGACTTCCATTTCGAAGCCAACGAGATCCGCGCGCTGGCCCGGATCGTCGACAACGGCCACCTGACCCGCGGCGTGAAGCCGGTGCACTGGTGCTTCGACTGCGGCTCGGCGCTGGCCGAGGCGGAGATCGAGTACGCCGACAAGCAATCGCCGACCGTGGACGTGGCCTACACCGCGCGCGACGGCGCGGCGCTGGCGGCGGCGTTCGGCGTCGCGCTGCCGGACGGTGTCGAAGTCGCGGTGCCGATCTGGACCACCACGCCGTGGACGCTGCCGGCCTCGCTGGCGGTGTCGCTGGGGCCGGACCTGCGCTACGCGCTGGTGGAAGGCCCGGCCCACGCCGGCCGTCGCCGCTGGCTGGTGCTGGCCGATGCGCTGGCCGAGCGCGCGCTGCAACGCTACGGCGTGACCGACGTGGTGGTGCATGGCCGCGCCGCCGGTGCCGCGCTGGAGAACCAGGTGCTGGCGCATCCGTTCTACGACGAGCGCGACATCCCGCTGATCCTGGGCGACCACGTCTCCGACGAGGACGGCACCGGTGCGGTGCACACCGCGCCCGGGCACGGCCAGGAAGACTACGTGGCGGCCAAACAGTACGGCCTGATCGAGCGCTATACCGCCGCGCAGATCAACCCGATCGACGGCCGCGGCGTGTATCTGCCCTCGACCCCGCCGGCCGACGGCGTGACGCTGGCCGGGCTGCACATCTGGAAGGCCAACGACACCATCGCCGAGGTGCTCGCCGCGCGCGGCGCGTTGTTGGCGCACGCGAGCATGGTCCACAGCTACCCGCACTGCTGGCGGCACAAGACCCCGATCGCGTTCCGCGCCACGCCGCAGTGGTTCATCTCGATGGAGCAGGCCAACCTGCGCGCCGACGCGCTGAAGGCGATCGAGGGCGTGCACTGGTATCCGTCCTGGGGCCAGGCGCGCATCGCCGGCATGGTCGCCGGGCGCCCGGACTGGACCATCTCGCGGCAGCGCACCTGGGGCGTGCCGATCGCGCTGTTCGTGCATCGCGAGACCGGCGAGCCGCATCCGCGCAGCACCGAGCTGATGCGCCAGGTCGCCGACCGCGTCGAGGAGGGCGGGGTGGACGTGTGGTACACGCTCGACGCCGCCGAACTGCTCGGCGACGAGGCAGCCGACTACGACAAGATCACCGACATCCTCGACGTGTGGTTCGATTCGGGCGTGACCCACGAGGCGGTGCTGGCCGAGCGCGGCATTCCCAAGCCGGCCGACCTGTACCTGGAAGGTTCGGACCAGCATCGCGGCTGGTTCCAGTCCTCGCTGCTGACCGGCGTGGCGCTGGACCAGGCGGCGCCGTACCGGCAGTGCCTGACCCACGGCTTCACCGTGGACGAGCACGGCCGCAAGATGTCCAAGTCGCTGGGCAACGGCATCGAGCCGCAGGACATCATGAAGACGCTGGGTGCGGACATCCTGCGCCTGTGGATCGCCTCGGCCGACTACAGCAACGAGATGTCGCTGTCTCAGGAGATCCTCAAGCGCAATTCCGACGCCTACCGGCGCCTGCGCAACACCGCGCGCTTCCTGCTCGGCAACCTGCACGGCTTCAATCCGGCCGTGCATCTGCGCACCCTGCCGGAGCTGGTGGCGCTGGACCGCTGGATCGTGCATCGCGCCTACGAGGTGCAGGAGCAGATCAAGGCCGCCTACGCGCGCTACGACTTCGCCGCGATCGTGCAGGCGCTGCTGAACTTCTGCAGCGTGGACCTGGGCTCGCTGTACCTGGACGTGACCAAGGACCGGCTGTACACGATGCCGGAGGACTCGCACGGCCGGCGTTCGGCGCAGAGCGCGATGTTCCATGTCGCCGAAGCGTTCGTGCGCTGGATCGCGCCGATCCTGAGCTTCACCGCCGACGAGCTGTGGGGCTACCTGCCCGGCGCGCATGTCGGCAACGTGCTGTTCGCGACCTGGTACGAAGGCCTGGCGCCGCTGCCGGAGGATGCGCCGCTGAGCGCGGCCGATTTCGAGCGGCTGCTGGCGCTGCGCGAGCAGGTGGCCAAGGTGCTGGAGCCGATGCGCGGCAACGGCGTGATCGGCGCGGCGCTGGAGGCGGAGATCACCGTCGCCGCCGATGCGGCCACCGCCGCCAAGCTGCAGCCGTTGCAGGAGGAACTGCGCTTCCTGTTCATCAGCGGCGACGTGGTGGTGCGCGAGGCCAGCACCGACGAGATCTTCGTCAGCGCCCAGGCCACCAGCAAGCACAAGTGCGTGCGCTGCTGGCACCACCGCGCCGACCTGGGCGTGGATCCGGCGCATCCGGAACTGTGCGGCCGCTGCGTCGTCAACATCGACGGACCGGGCGAGGAGCGCCACTGGTTCTGATCCGCGCCCGCGGCACGGGCCGCGGCGGCGACGCGTTCGTCGTCGCCGCCCTCGCGTAGTCGTCTTTCACCCCAATTTTTCGCCCGAGGCGGACCCCGCGCATGACCGTACGACCCAAACCCTCCGCGCTGATCTGGCTGCTGCTGTCCGCGCTGGTGATCGGCCTGGACCAGTGGAGCAAGGCCTGGGTGCTGTCCAGCCTGCCCGAGTTCACCGCGGTGCCGGTGATCCACGGCTTCTGGAACTGGTACCGCACCTACAACACCGGTGCCGCGTTCAGTTTCCTGAGCCAGGCTGGCGGCTGGCAGCTGTGGTTGTTCACCGCGCTGGCGGTGGGCATCAGCGGCCTGCTGGCCTGGTGGCTGGCGCGCACCCCGCGCGGCGACTGGCGCAGCGCCATGCCTTACGCCCTGGTGATCGGCGGCGCGATCGGCAACGTCATCGACCGGCTGATGCACGGCCATGTGGTCGATTTCATCCAGTGGTACGTGGGCGACCACTACTGGCCCTCGTTCAACATCGCCGACTCGGCGATCGTCGCCGGCGCCGTGGGCATCGCCCTGTTCGGCGTGTTCGACGGCAAGCCGAAGCGAAAAGCGGGATAATGCTATGCCAACCTCCCTGTTGAAGAGCCCGGCCATCCATGGCCGGACTGTCTAATTTATGGACGTCCTGCTAGCCAATCCCCGCGGTTTCTGCGCCGGCGTCGACCGTGCGATCGAGATCGTCAAGCGCGCGATCGAGACCCTGGGCGCGCCGATCTACGTGCGCCACGAGGTGGTGCACAACCGCTTCGTGGTCGACGACCTGAAGCAGCGCGGCGCGATCTTCGTCGAGGAACTGGACGAAGTGCCCGACGGCAACACGGTCATCTTCAGCGCCCACGGCGTGTCCCAGGCGGTGCGCCAGGAGGCCGAGCGGCGTGGGCTGAAGGTGTTCGACGCGACCTGCCCGCTGGTCACCAAGGTCCATTTCGAAGTGGCCCGGCACTGCCGCGCCGGCCGCGACGTGGTGCTGATCGGCCACGCCGGCCACCCGGAAGTGGAGGGCACGATGGGCCAGTGGAACCGCGAACGCGGCGCCGGGCGCATCTACCTGGTCGAGGATATCGAGCAGGTCGCCACGCTGGAGATCCAGCAGCCGGAGAACCTGGCCTACACCACCCAGACCACGCTGTCGGTGGACGACACCCGCGGCATCATCGACGCGCTGCGCGAGCGCTACCCGGCGATGCAGGGGCCGAAGAACGACGACATCTGCTACGCCACCCAGAACCGCCAGGACGCGGTGCGCGACCTGGCCCGGCAGTGCGACCTGGTGCTGGTGGTGGGCTCGCCGAACAGCTCCAATTCCAACCGGCTCAGCGAGCTGGCGCGGCGCGACGGGGTGGAGTCCTACCTGATCGACGGCGCCGACGAGATCGACCCGGCCTGGGTCGCCGGCAAGCGCCGCATCGGCCTGACCGCCGGCGCCTCGGCGCCGCAGGTGCTGGTGGACGGCGTCATCGCCCGGCTGCGCGAACTGGGCGCCGACGGCGTCGGCGAACTGGCCGGCGAACCGGAGTCGATGGTGTTCGCCCTGCCCAAGGAGCTGCGCCTGCGCCTGGTCAATTGACCAGACGCCCGCGGCCCCCTAGAATTCGCGGTTCAGCCGGAATAGCTCAGTTGGTAGAGCGGCGCATTCGTAATGCGTAGGTCGTAGGTTCGATTCCTATTTCCGGCACCAGTCCCCGAATCTGTCGGCTTGCATCATCGCCACGATTCACAATGAAACGCCCGGGCCACAATGGTTTCGGGCGTTTTCATTTCCCGGCGCTGCCACGATTTGCCCGCGTTTGCTCGCCCCACTCCTCCAATTCCCCATACGATGGGGCCATGGCGAGCATCCAGAAATCAGGCAACAAGTACCGGGTCCAAGTCTTTTGTCGACGGCGTTCGCGACTCGGCGATAAATGAAGACGTGCCAGGAGGCCGTCCAGTGGGCGCTGAAGCGCGACACGATCGCCAGCCGCCGGATTGCGTTGCTGGGACATGGGCGATCGCTGATACTGCCAGACCGGACGCGGGGCGATCCTGAGTAGGTCGGTCGTATATCGCTGTCTATTCGGTAAGCGGAGACCCAAAGATCGTCGTTTGTTTATGATGCTTACGGAAGGCGGTGATCGCAGCCTTCCGATCTTCTTCGGTTTGCAAGTGCATTGGGCTCATCTTGGGGTGAAGTTCATGAGTGAATTTCGCTTTGATTGACCTTCTGGTTTCTTTCTTGCTTTCTTCAACATCCCCCTCAAAAGGCAGCGATTCTTTTGAGAGCTCTGGCAAGGCCCTCGATTTATTTGTCACCCAAATTGCGCCCCAGCCTTGCTGGTGCACGTTCATGCAGACGCGATAAACTTCTCCATTCGCCGTTGCGTCGAACATCAGGGTTGCAGTAAACCCAAATTTTCGGTTTTTGTTGTATCTGGTGTCGAAGTTCTCGCCCATTGCAATTGAGTTTATTGCTTCTTTTCTTACGAAATTCTCAATTAGCGCTCTGTCGTCCTCGGTCAGCACTGCGCCGGTATCGGTATGTGAAGCCGCTTTATTGCCGCTGGGCGCAGCGTCATTGTCCCCGCTTGGGTGCCACATAGAGGTTGCCTCGTGGAAGTTTCCTTTTTTGTATCCGACTTGGGAAGGCAGACCCGACAAAATGTCTCCCAGCTCCTGCATCTGGCCTGATCTTCCAACTCTTGGCGGTGGCCGCGGCACTGCATCACATTATCTGTGACGGCGATCCTTCGAGCGCCAACTCAGCGCCGGTCCACCGCATCGGCGTCTGCCACGCCAGACAGGCATCCTGAAACCTTCAGCTGTTCGTCTCGGCCGACCCCGGCCTTGGTCGGGTTTTTTGTTGGATGGGGTGCGGTAGCCTGTGCTTGCAATGCGAGGATCTTTCAAAGGTCATAGACTACCAGTGGAGGCTTGCACTCGTAGGTTAATTAGCCGTTTTCAAAAGCGTTGTACACCTTGCTGTTATTAGATGCGTGAGTCGGCAGTGGCAATACAAAAAGATGGAAAAAACCTCAGCACTAAAATTCTCTGAATTTTCATTGTTCGTATTCCAGTTTGTAGCGATAGCGTAGCAATGAGATTTCCTGATTGCTGCGAGAGAGATCGCGGCCGGATAGCAGGCGCCAAACATCCAGGAGACCGCCAATGCATGATCGAGTGCAGCGCTGGAAGCAGATTTACGACGAGGAAGAAAACGCTGTCATCAAGGCCCTATCCAAGATGGCGTGGGATATGGCGGTTTTCTCGTGCGTGGTGGAAATGGTGCGTCATGCGCCCGAAAAAAAATGGCGAAAAACGGATCAGCGGGATCGTCTTCAGCTTGCTTGCCGAAGGATTTTGGAGCAGCACCATGCAGGGCGTGCGACGTCTCGTCGAGATTGGTCCTATAGAGGGGCCGAAGGGCATTTGTTCGTTGGGAGCTCTCATCGACGACGTTCGGGCGAGTCGCTCAAAGTTGACGCGTGAGGTTTTCGTCCGAGATATTGCAGGCCTAGCTTACAACTACCGTGCAATTCAACGACAAGCGGAAGAATACGCTCATCAGCAAATTGCCAATGGTATTCGAAGCTATTGGGTGCCGCGAGAACTTCACCACGAACTGAGCGCGCAACGCCATGTGCTGTTTGATTGGCTCAGTGGGACGGAGCCGGGCGCCTCTTGCCCCAATGATGTGATCCGTGAGGAGGTGTTCAATCTACTCTCTGCAAAATTGGCTGGATTGGCTAATGTCTTAGGGCACGTTAACGTGGATATTGCACATGCTGCTACCGAGGCAAGCCGGGAAGGTCGGGTGTTGGAAAAGTGGGGCGTCCCAGAGGCGAGGTTGGCTTTGCAACAGATCGCTGAGGTTGCCGAAGTAGTTGGAAATTGGTTTTGTTTCAGCGGCATTGGTACAGTTTTGCCTCATCCACAGTTCGATCAATTCGCGCACATTGGTGCACCGTTGTTCGATGGAGATGTAACCCGCCTTCAAGCCATATGGGACGACTTTGAGCGGGAAGCCGGGCAATGGCACCGTGTCGATCCTCGGAATTGGTAGGCATCTATAACTGGATCGGCGGCATGTCATTGCATATTGGTTGTGGCAGGTAGTGAACAATCTTCCGCTGCGATGCTGCGCTTCCATTGCCACGTCGCCACAGTCTCCCCACGCGGCTTGTACGAAACCGTCAACGGCTTGCCGTCGCGCTTCAGCTGCAAAGTGAGGATCCCATCCTGCTCCCCCTGTAACTGATCCTGGCCGACCGGACGGGTGATCTCGTCGCCGTTGCGGACGCCGGCCTTTGCGGCCGCCGAGCCGGGGACCAGGTCGCGGACGATGCGTGGCGATTCGGTCAGCACCGCGGGGGCGAAGCCGAGTTCGTAGCGGCGCATGGGTTGCGAGATGCGTTCGAAGCAGGGGCCGAAGGCGTCGCTGGCCGGTAGCGGGGCGGCGCCGTCGAGCATGGCGTGCAGTTGGCGGACCGCGTCTTCGCCGAGGTTGTCGCGCAACAGCGCTTCCCAGTCGGCGATGCCGAGCGGGGTGTCGCCTTGCCGGCGGTGCAGCATCGCCAGGATCAGGTCGTCCAGGGATTTGCGGCCGCCGCTGGCCTTGCGCATGGCGTCGTCGACGGTGACGAAATACAGGAAGCCGCGGTCGTAGGGCAGGGTGCGGATGCGGGTGTCCTGCCAGAACTTCTTGGACACTTCGCTGTTGGGCGCGTTGCCGAGCAGGTTGGTGTAGTAGCGGGCGGCGGTGTAGTTGAGGTCCTTCAGGAACGCGTCGGCGTCGATCATGCCGTAGCGGAACGGCAGGCGCGCCTGGTAGAACACCGCGGTGCCTTCGTTGAACCAGGCTTCGCTCAGGCTCTCGCCGTCGTACTGCGAGCTCATGTGCGGCTGGAAGGTGTGGAACATCTCGTGGGCGAGGGTCAGTTCCAGCTGTTGCGGGTCGTTGCCGCGGTCGTCGTCGTAGGTGACGATGAAGGAGTTGTACATGCCCATGCCGCCGCCGGGATTGACCTTGTTGCGGCGCAGGAACACGCCATAGGGCGTGGCCGGTACGGCGAAGAAGGCCTGGTAGTGCTGGCGCAGCCGCTGGGTCCAGGTCAGCAGTTTTTCCGCGTCGAACGGGGTGTTGCCCTGCCAGGCGGAGAAGAAGCCGGTGGCATCGGGCGTTTGCGGGTACAGGCCGATCCTGCCGGCCATGAAGTAGCTGCTGTCCAGCGCTTCCATGCCGACGTCGCGGGCGTTGCGGTCCTGCAGGCTGCTCACGGCATGCGCACCCGCGCCCAGCGCGGACAGGTCCCAGTGCAGTGCGATGTCGTGCCGGCCTTTGGGCGGATGCAGCAGGAAGGTGGCGCCGGCGCCGGAGAAGGCGCCTTCCTCGCTGCGCAGTTCGATCGGCGGCGCGGCGCCGCGCGCGGCCAGGGCTTCGGTCATCGCCGCGCGATAGGAAAAGCGCAGCGTGCCGGCGACGTCGCGTTCGGCGTACCACTCGCGCTGCCGGGCCGGGCCTTCGCCCTGGTCGCGATAGCGCAGTTGCACGGCGCCGCGGTCGTCGCGTGCGGCCAGCTCGCCGACGCTGGCGGCGATGGTGGGCACGTTGCTGGTCACGTACGGCATTGCCAGCACGGTGTTGCCGGCCGCTGTGGCCGGCAGCGGGATGGCCTCGTCCACCAGCAGTGCCTCGATCCTGCTGCCGGCGGCGTCCGCCTGCGCGTGGATGGTGATCGCGTACCGCGCATCGGTGGCGGCCAGGGCCGGGGACGCGGCCGCGGCGAGGGCCAGGAACAGGCGGAGGTGGCGTGGCATCGTCATCGGCAAGGATCGCGGCAGGTGGGGATCAGGGCGAACAGCGGGCGGCCAGCGCCGGGTCGACGGCGAAGCGCCAGGCGTCCACGCGCGCGCTGCGCGGCAGGTAGTCCACCTGCAGCGGCTTGCCGTCGCGCTCCAGTTTCAGCTGCATGCGCGTGTGTTCGTCGGCCATCGCCTGTTCCAGCGGGGTGTAGTCGACGATGCGGTCGTTTTCCTGCACGCCGGCACGGGCGGCGGCAGACTCGGGCAGCAGGTTCTTGACCACGCCCATGCGCATGCGATCGAAGCCCAGTTCGAACGGCTGGTGCGGCGCCGGCACCACGCGGTAGCAGCCGAACGCCGGCGCGGGCGGCACGATCAGCTTGCCGGCGACCATCGCGTCGAAGTCGCTGCCGGCGCCGGCGCCGAGTTCGCGCACCACCATCGCGCGCCATTCGGGCACGCCAACGGTCTCGCCGGCGCGTTGGCGCTTCAGCACTTCCAGCACCAGGTCGTCCACCGAATGCGCCTGCTTGCCACGCTGGCGCAGCTGCGCATCGACGCTCACCAGGTACATGAAGCCGCGGCCGTAGGGCACGCGCTGGGCGCGCGCGTCCTTCCAGAAGCGTTCGCCGGCGGCCGTGTTGTCGAGCGCGCGGAACGGGTTGTCGTAGTAGCCGTCGGCGCGGTGGTTGATCGCCTGCAGGAAGGCGTCCTTGGCGTAAACGCCGGCGCGCAGCGACAGCAGCAGCGAGTAGTACTCGGCGGTGCCTTCGGTGTACCAGGCGGTGAGCGCGTGTTCCTCGCCGTCGAGCTTGGGCCAGGTGTGGGCCATTTCGTGCGCCAGCAGCGCCTGCGGGCCCTCGGCGATGGTCTGGCCCTGCGGCCCGTAGCCGAACATGAAGGAGTGCGCCAGGCCGGTGCCGCCGCCGGCCGGATACGGATTGCGCCTGGCGAAGGCGCGATAGGCCGAGCCGTCGTCGCCGAAGAAGCGCGCCATGTAGCGGTACAACTGGCCGGTCTGGGTGGCCAGCAATGGTGCGTCGAACGGCGGGGTGTCCATCCAGTAGAAGTGGAAGACGTCGTCGTCGTTTTCCGGCACGCGCTGCATCTTGCCCACCGCGTAGTAGGAGAAGCGCAGCAGGTCGGTGGGCGCGGTGATGCGCTGTTCGCCTTCGCCGACGCTCCACACGCCGCGCGCGCTGGCGGGCAGTGCGCTCAGGTCCCAGCGCAGGTGGATCTGGCGTGGCGCCTCGCCCGGCGGCAGTGCCATAAAATAGACGCCGGCGCCCATCAGGCCGCCGTCCTGCGCGCGCAGGTCGAACAGCGGGCCGTTGCGGGTGTCGGCATCGACCTTGCGCGGCGGCGTGGCGTAGTCGACATCGACATCGCCGACGCTGGCGCGGGTGGCGAGGTAGTTGCGGTACTTGCCGGACGGGTCCGGCGCTTCGTCGATGGCGCGCAGCGGCAGGGCGCCGCGCGCGTCGCGCACCTGGATCTGCTCGGCGCTGTAGGCGGCGGTCGGGGTGGACACCAGTTCCACCGGCATGCGCAGCAACGGGGCGCCGGCGGCGACCTTGAGCGCGGGCAGGTGCAGGTGCACCTGCAGCGCGCCGATCTGGCCGGCATCGACCTTGGGCGTGAGCACCACCTCCAGCGGTACCGGAGTGGCTGACGGCTCGGCGGCGAGCGCGGTACAGGCCGGTGCAAGCAAAAGAGCGAGGGGGAGCCAGCGTGAGGTGCGTGCGGTCATGGTCGGGCCTGGGGCAGGTAGGCGATGCATTCGATTTCCACTTTCGCGCCCAGCGCCAGGGCGTTGGCACCGATGGCGCTGCGTGCGGGCAGGTGGCCGGGTTTGAAACGGCGCACGTACAGGGCGTTGAACGCGGGCCATTGGGTCATGTCGGTCAGCATCACCGTGCACTTGGCGATGTCGTCCATGCCGGCGCCGGCCAGGGCCAGGGCGCTGGCGACGTTGTCCAGGGCGTTGTTGGCCTGGGCGCTGAACTCCTCGGGCAATCCGCCCTGCGCGGCGCTGCCGATCTGGCCGGAGACGTAGAGCGTGTCGCCGGCACGCACCGCGGCCGAGAACGGCGCGCCGGGCGCGGCGCCGTAGTGCTGCAGCGCGGCCGGCGCGGCCTGGGCGTTCCACGCCAGCAGCGCGCACAGCGATAACGGGAGTCGCTTCATGACAGGGCCTCGATCAGGCGTTCGACATCGTCGCTGCCGTTGTAGAACGACGGCGAGACGCGGAAATAATTGCGGTACAGGGTGACGTCGACACCGGCGGCCTTCAGCTTCGGCGCCAGTCGCTTGCCCACGTCGCGCTGGGCGAAGGACACCAGCGCGGAGCTGGACTCCGGCGGCGTCATCGCGTCGAAGCCCAGCCGCGGGATCGCCTCGTGCAGGCGCGCCAGCAGCGGTTGCCGCCATTGGCGGATGCTGTCCACGCCGATGCGCTCGATCAGTTCCAGCGAGGTCGCCAGTGCGGCCGCGGCGGAATTGTTGAGCGTGCCAACCTCGATCTTGCCGGCCAGTCCGCCGATCGCCTGGGTCTGCAACGGCGGCTCGCCGGGCGGGTCGAACGGCAGCAGGTGCGAGACCGTCTCGCCTTCCTGGCGGTAGCCCCATACGATCTGCCGCAGGGCTTCCTGGCTGGCGCGGCGCGCATACATCACGCCCAGGCCGAAGTCGCCCATCAGCCACTTGTAGGTGGAGCTGGCGGCGAAATCCACGCCGCTGCCGTGCAGGTCGATCGGGGTATTGCCGGCGGCCTGGATCAGGTCGGCGTAGACCAGCGCGCCGCGGCTGTGGGCCAGGTCGCAGACCGCCTTGAGGTCGTGTTGGAAGCCGTTGACGCTGGACACCAGGGTCAGCGCGACCAGGCGCGTGCCTGGGGTGATCGCCTTGTCCAGGTCTTGCAGGCGGATGCGATTGTCGTGCGGGCGCACCACCTGCACGTCGAGGCCGCGCTTGGCCAGTTCCATGTACATGAACAGCGAGCCGTTGAAGTGGTAGGCGTCGGTGACCACGCGCTGGCGGCTGTGCGGGATGCCGAGGCCGTTCAACACCAGGTTCTCGCCGAACATGGTGCTGGGAATCCACGCCAGTTCGTCGCGGTCGGCGTGCAGCAGCCGGCCCAGCGCGGCCATCGCGCGCTCGCGGTCGCCGCCCATGTCGACCTTGTCGGCGCCGGCGTTCATCAGCCGCGCATCGAGGAAGCCGCGTTGCGCCTGCGCCGCGGCGCGGCTGACCGGATGCATGTAGGCGCCGTTGAGGTAGCAGCCGGCGATCTCGAAGGCCTGGTCGAGTCCTTGCAGGCCGCGTGCGGGCGTGGACGTGGTGGTCGCGGTCGACGCGGTCGCATTGGTGGCGCCGGCGAGGCCGGACAGCGCCGCGGACAGCGGCAGCGCGCCGGCGGCCGCCAGCCATTGCCGGCGGGTGGGATCGAATCGGGGCGAGCGCGTGTCCATGGTGGCGTTCCGGCAGCGAGGGTCAGTGCAGTTCGGCTTCGGCTTCGATCTCGACCGGGATGCCGAACGGAAGCTCGGCCATGCCGACCGCGCTGCGTGCATGTTGGCCCAGTTCCGGCCCCCACAGCGCCAGCAGCAGGTCAGAGCAGCCGTTGATGACGTTCGGCAGGCGCTGGAAGCCGGGCGCGCAGCGGACCATGCCGAACACGCGCACCCAGCGCTTGATCCGGTCCAGGCTGCCCAGGCTGCGTTCCAGGCTGGCCAGCATCGACAAGGTGGTCAGGCGCGCGACGGCGTAGCCCTGTGCTTCGTCCAGGTCCGCGCCGACGCGGCCGCCGAGGTCGGCCATGCTGCCGTCCGGGTGCTGCGGGCCGTGACCGGAAATCAGCACGCGGGTGCCGACGACGTGCACGGCGGCGAACGGCAGGATCACCCCGTCGGGCACGCGCAGCGGCGCCGGCAAGGCCAGGCCGAGCGCGCGCAGGCGCGCGCCGACCGGGGCGGAGGAGGAAGCGTGCGAAATTGGCATAGGGCGGGTGGTCGAGTTCATTGGAGTTGCGTGGGGGATGGCGCGAACGGCTCCACGCCCAGGGCGCGGTAGATGTCGGCGGGCAGGTACAGTTGCTGGTCCTTCACCACCAGCGTGGGCTGGCGGATCGCGGCGATGTCGGTGGTCGGATCGCCGGGCAGCAGCACGAAGTCGGCCTGCTTGCCCGGGTGCACGCTGCCGAGCCGGTCGGTGCGGCCGAAATGCTGCTCGCTCTGCCAGGTGCCGGCGCGCAGCGCCTGCTGCGGGGTCAGCCCGGCGGCGACGTACAGCTCCAGCTCGCGGTGCACGGTGAAGCCGGTGGTGTCGTCGGTGCCGGGCAGCAGCATGGTGCCCTGGCGGTGCAGGCGGCCGATCAGCTGCAGGGTCTTGTCCAGCGCGCGGCGGTACTGTACGTCGGCCTGCGCGTCGAGGCCGGGAACGAAGGTGCGCTGGCGGTAGCGCTGGTAGGCGATCGGCATGTGCGACAGGTATGGCGCATCGGCGGGCAGCACGCTGCCGGCGCGGCTCAGCATCAGCCGTTCCAGGATCACCTCGGTGGTGTCCAGGGCGATGTCGCGCTCGCGCATCAGCTGCAGCGTGTGGCGCACCTGCGGCGCGTCGAGATCCAGGTCGGCGACGCGGCGCATCGCGGTCAGCCGCAGCGGCGTGCGCGTGTCTTCGTCGGGGGACAGCACCCAGCCCAGCATCAGCTGGTTGATGTGGGTGACCTCGTCGTAGCCGGCGGCGATCATCGCGTCGGCATTGGTGAAGGCCGGGATGTGCCCGGTGACGCCCATGCCCAGCGCGTGCGCGCGCTCGGCGATCGGCGCCACCCAGGCCGGATTCATCGAGTTGTAGATCTTGATCTGCCAGTAGCCGTGGGCCTTGTACCAGGCGACGTCCTTCAGCGCGTCGTCCAGCGTGTCGACGACGAAGCCGTTGCGCGCCGAATACGGGCTGCGGCCTTCCAGGAACCCGTTGCGCACGATGCGCGGGCCGGCGATCTCGCCGCGTTCGATGCGCGCGGTCAGGTCGAGCAGAAAAGCGTTGTCGTTGCCCATGTCGCGGGTGTTGGTGACGCCCGCAGCCAGGTACCACAGCCCCGAAGACAGGGTGCTGTGCGAATGCATGTCGTGCAGGCCGGGGATCACCGTGCCGCCGTTGCCGTCGTAGACGCGGTCGCCGGGCGCCGGCTGCCAGCGTGCGTCCATCGAGACGATGTGGCCGTCGGCGACATGCAGGTTGACCGCGTCGCTGCGCAGTCCGTTGACCGGATCGAACACATGCACGTTGCGCAGCCATAGGCCGTGGGTCAGCGGATGCGCGAGCTGGCGCTGCAGTGCCTGCGCGTGCGCGAACTGTTGCGCCTTCACCGCGTCGGTGATGGTCGCCACCTGCGCCTGGTAGCCGTCGCGGATCGCCACGGCCTCGTCGTCGATGTCGGCCAGCAGGGCGTCGTCGGCATCGACGGCGAGGTAATGCGGTTCCAGGTCCAGGCCGGACAGCCGCAGCAGCCGCGCCTGCAGCGGCGGCGCTCCGGCCTGGACCTGCAGCGCCAGCGTACCGACCAGGTCCAGCCGCATGCGGCCGCTTGGCAGCACATTCAGGGCATGGTCGGGCGCGGCCAGCAATGCCTTGGCGTAGGTCCACATCGCCCAGGGGCTGCTGTCGTTGGCGATGTACAGCGCCGGTCGCGGCTGCGGGGTGCGGCCGCTGTCGGCCTGGCTGCTCCATTCGGCGATGCCGTCGCGCCATTGGTATCGCTCGGCGACCTTGCCGCCCATCAGCGAGGTGCCGGCGATCGACCATGCCAGCGGCAGCGCATGCGCGCCGAGCACGATCGTCTCGTGGTGCTTGGGGCCGCGGCCGTTGTTGTCGACGTGGTAATCGACCTCGTAGGTGTCGCCGTCGGCGGTGGCCTTCAGGTAGCCGACGTTCTCGCCGTTGGCGATCAGCACCAGCGATTGCGGCGCGGTCGCGGCGCGCGCGGCGTGGCCGGCGAACGTGCAGGCGAGGACGGTGGCCAGCAGCAGCGTGCGGGTCATTGCAGGAAGTCCTTCAGCAGGCGGTGCAGCTGCGGGCGCAACGCGTCTTCTGCGAACACGGCATGGCCGCCGGGCAGCAGGCGGAAATCGATGCGCGCCGGATCCAGGGCGCTGTGGTGCAGCGCGTACCAGGGGCCGAGCGCGGGCACGGCCAGGTCGTAATAGCCGTTGAGCGCCAGCACATGGAAGCCGGGATTGGCCTGCGCCAGCCGCGCCAGGTTCGGCGTGGGATTGAAGCGCATGGCGCTGCCGAACGGGCGCGGGCCGGCGCCATCGTCGGCGGCGAAGCGCCAGGCCATGGCGATGTCGATGTCCAGGCTGACGTAGTCGCGCGGCAACGCAGCGCCGAACAGGCCGTGCAGGTAGTCGGCCATGACCGCGGATTTGATCTGGTTGCTGCGGCCCAGGCCGAGCGCCGGATCGTTGGCGGCCGATGGTCGGTTGTTGTCGGTTTGCGGCGCCGGTAGCGGTGCCGCGATGCGGCTGTCGAGCCGGCCGATCTGTTGGCCGTCGGCAGCGAGCACGCCGAGCCGGAAGGTTTCCACGTCCGGCCGCAGGTCGGCTGCCAGCAGCGCCTGCTCGGGCATGCCCAGCAGCGCGGCCAGGCGCGCGGCCATGCGGCTGCGCGCGTCAGTCGGCAACGCGCTGCCTTGCAGCAGGGCCTGCGCGTAGTCGCCGAGCGCGAACGTACGCGCCTGCGCATAGACGTTCGCGACCGCTTGCCCGGCCAGTTCGCCCTTGCCGTGGGCGGCGGCGGCGACGATCAGCGAAGGCAGGTCGAAGAGCGCGCGCAGGTCGTTGCCGGCGCTGTCGTCGGTGCTGGTGGCATCCAGCAGCGGCGAGACCAGCAGTACGCCGGCCGGGCGCAGGTCGGCGATGTCCGCGGCGAGCAGGGCCAGCCGGTAGCCGCCGTAGCTTTCGCCGGCGATGTACAGCGGCGCGCGTTCGCGGTCATGGGTCTTGAGCCAGTGCCGGATCATCGCCTCCACCGCCTTGGCGTCGCCGTGATCGGACCAGTAGCGTGCGCGTGCGGCGGCATCGGCCGGGGCCTGGCTGAAGCCGGTGCCGGGTGGATCGATGAACACCAGGTCGGCGGCATCGAGGATGCTGTGCGGATTGGCGATCAGTTTCTGCCGCTTGCCGTCGCGCACGCGCAGCCGCGGGCCGAGGCCTTCGACCTGCAGCACCGACGATGCGCCAGGGCCGCCGTTGAAGGCGAACAGCACCGGCCGCGTGCCGGCATCCGCGCGCTCGGCCAGATAGCCGATGGCGCTGATCGAGGCGACGCGGGCACCGTCCGCGCCGGCGAAGTCGAGTTGGTCGAAGCTGACCCGATAGCGCAGCTTCTGCTCGCCGATGCGGGCCTGCTGCGGGCTGGACAGCAGCGTCGGTTGCGGCAGCGGTGCCGCGTCGTCGGCGGCTGCGGCGAACGGCAGCGCCGCGTACAGCAGCAGGGCCAGGCCGTGGATCCATTTCATCGGGAAATTCCGCAACAGGGAGAAGGGCCGGCCGCCGCGTGGCGGCCGGCGATGCACATCAATAATCCCAGGCCAGGGTCACACCGACCGTGCGCGGCTGGATCAGCGTGGCGCCGAGCGTGGAACCGGCCAGCGCACCGCGGCGGTTGGCGTTGATGTAGCCGACCTCGTCGGTGAGGTTGCGCACGTACAGCGTGGCGCTCCAGGCCTGGCCCTGCACGCCGGCGTTGAGGCCGACGGTGGTGTAGCTGGGCAGGTGGATGCGCGGGATGCTGGCCGAGGTGGTGAACTCCATGTCGCGATCGCCCATGTAGGCCGCATCGGCGCCGACGAAGCCCTCCAGGTTGTCGCCCAGCGCGAAGTAGCGCTTGAGCGAGACCGAAGCACTGTTGCGCGCCGAATACGGCAGGCGATCGCCGTCCTTGCCGTAGGCGGAAGAACCCTCGGTGTAGCCGGGGATGTCCTGCGCCAGGGTGGCATCGGTGTAGGCGTAGCTGGCGCTGACTTTCCAGTCGGCCGACGGCACCCAGTTGACCGACAGCTCCAGGCCCTGGCTGGTGGCCTTGCCGGCGTTGGTGGTGTAGCTGCTGCCCAGGGTCGGCTCGACCTGGGAGATCTGCAGGTCGCTCCAGTCGATGTAGAACAGCGCCGCATCCAGGCTCAGCGAATGGTCCAGCAACTGCGTCTTCAGGCCCAGTTCGTAGCTCCACAGGCTGTCGGAGCCGTAGGAGTAGGGAATATTCGCCACCAGGGTGCCGTTGCTGCCGCCGGCGCGGTAGCCGGAGGCCACGCGCAGGTAGGTCATCAGGGTGTCGTTGAAGCGGTAGCGCGGCGATAACAGGTAGGTGGTGGCGCTGTCCTTGTTGCTGTCGAAGCTCAGGTTCGGGTCCTGCAGCAGGCCGCCGGTGTCGCTGTTCTCGCGCAGGCTGTTGCGCGCGTAGCGGGCGCCGACCTGGATATCGAACTGCGGGGTGAAATGGTAGGTGCCGTCGGCGTACACCGCTTTCTCGCGGTAGGTGTTGTCGCCGAGCGAGACCAGCAGCGGGAAATCGCGGTAGATGGTGCCGCTGGTCTTGTCGGCGATGTAGAAGTTCTGCGTGCTCTTGGCTTCCTCGTCGCTGTAGAACGCGCCGACCTGCCAGTCCAGCGCGCGCTGGCCCTGCGAGACCAGCCGCACTTCCTGGGTGGTGCGGTCGATGTTGTAGCGGTTGTCGATCAGCGAGCTGGGGTTGTCGCTGTCCAGGCCGAAGATGCCGGCGAACACCGGCGCGAGCCGGCCGATGGTGGTGTAGCCCACGTCCTGGTAGGCTCGGCTGCGGTGCTGGGCGTAGCCGCTGATGCTGTCCAGCATCGCCCAGCCCAGATCCCAGCTGACCTTGGTGGTGTAGAAGCGCACCTGGCCCTTGAAGGTGTCGCCGCCGCTGATGCGGTCGTGGCTGTACTGGCCGTACAGCGGATGCAGTTCGGCGTCGGTATCGACCACCGAACTGGAGCCGGTCTCGGTGTCCTGGAACAGCGCCGAGGAGCGCACCGTCACCGTGTCGGTGACGTTCCACAGCGCGGAAACGCGGCCGCCGCGCACCTGGCTGTCGTTCTTGTCGTCGCTGTTGGTGTTGTGGACGAACTCCGGGTCCTGGCGCTGGAACAGGCTGACCCGCAGCGCGAAGCGGTCGGAGAACGGCAGGTTCACCGAGGTGCGCGCGTTGTAGCCGGAACCGCCGTGCGCGGCGGTCGAGCCGCCGGCCTCGACGTGGCCGAAGGTCGCGCTGGTGTCCGGATCGGTCATCACGTACTTGATCAGCCCGCCCATGCTGCTGGCGCCGTACAGCGTGCCCTGCGGGCCGCGCAGCACTTCGATCTGCTGCAGGTCGGACGGATCCAGGTCGGGGATCGCGCCGGTGTTCAGCGCCGAGCCGTACGGCACGTCGTCGATGACGATGCCCGAGGTCGGGCGGCTGCCGATGCCCGAGTCGGTGGCGATGCCGCGCAGCACGATGTTGCTGCTCATCGGCGACTGGATGTAGGACAGGCCGGGCAGCTGCGCGAAATAGTCGGCCAGCTTGTAGCTGCCTTCGCTGCTCATCTTCTCGGTGTTGAGCACCTGCACCGACATCGGCACGTCCTGCAGGCGCTCGCTGCGCTTCTGCGCGGTCACGGTGATGGTGTCCAGCTGCTTGGCCGCGGTGGCGCCGTCGTCCTGTTGGGCGAGCGCGACGGACGGCAGCAGCAGGAGCGCGCTGGCCGGGCAGCACAGTACGCGCGAAATGAACTGGGAAAGACGGTTGCGGCGGGCGAGGGATGACATGGGCGGGACTCGTCTGGCGGGCGGTGGGCGGGGTGAGTGGAGCGCGAACCACGGGTGCTGCGGGAACTGCGGAATGTCATGTCACCAGGTGCGGCGAACCAGTTGGCGGATGTCCTCGGCGAGGTCGGCGGCGCTGCGCTCGACCGTGTACATCATGTGTCCGCCGTCGTAGTAGCGGGTGCGCACCTGCTGCATCGGCAAGCCGGATTGCGCGGCCAGATAATCCATCGCGCCGAGCGTGGTCTGGCTGTCGTAGTAGCCATTGCCGACCAGCAGCCGGCAGCGCGGGTTGGAGGCCAGCAGCTCGCGCAGTTGCCCAACCCACGGGTAATCGCCGAACGGCGACTTGTTGCTGTCCCAGTCCCAGGCGTTGAAGTCGCCGCTGGTCGGCATCGCGGTGGAGTAGCGGCCGGCCTGCGTCGGCACCTTCAGCACCTGCCGGTAGTAGCGCTCGGCGACGGCGTTGTAGTCGGGGATGTTGTCCGAATTGCCCTGCGCATCGAGCAGGTAGCGGCCGTCGCTCGCCGACAGGATCTGCCCCGGGAACAGCTGTCGCGCGTAGGCGACCTTGGAGACCTTCAGGTCGGCCTTCAACCAGGCCTGCGCCGGCAGGCCGGTGAAGCCCTGCAGCGCCTGCGCCACTTCCTCGCGTTGCTGCGCGCTGGCGCGGTTGCCGAGGAACAGCGTGGTCAGGTAGCGGTCGCGGCCGTAGGCGGCGGCTTCGTCGACGAACTGCGCCAGGCTGCGGCCCTTGCGATCGACCTTGCCGTGGTACCAGCCGAGCGCGGCCAGGGTCGGCAGCGACACCGCGTAGCTGACGATGTTGTCGCGGCGCTGCGCGTATTCGAGGATGTTGGCGGCCTGGCCGAGCAGCACGATGCCATCCACCGCGATGCCGGCGGCCTTCAATTGCGTGGCCGCTTCCGGCGCGCGCAAGGTGCCGTAGCTTTCGCCCAGCAGGTATACGGGCGCGCCACGGCGGCCGTGCCGGTCCAGCCAGGCCGTCACCAGTTGCGCGAGCTGGCGCGCGTCGGTGCGGGTGGAGAACTGGCTGGCCGGCGCCACGCCGTCGGCGACGCGGCTGTAGCCGGTGCTGGCCGGATCGAAGATGACGATGTCGGTCGCGTCCAGCGGCGAATGGCGGTTGTCCACCAGCCTGAAGCCCGCGGCCTTGGCATGCAGGTCGTCGGGCACGGCCAGTCGCTGCGGGCCGAGCAGGCCGAAATGCAGCGGCGTGCTGGCGGCGATCGGGCCGCCGTTGAAGGCGAACAGCACCGGGCGCGTCCGCTCGGCGGACGTCGCCACGTAGGCGGTGGACACCAGGCGTGCGAGCGGTCGTCCGTCGGCGCCATCGATGGCATAGCTTTCCACCGTCGCGGCGTAGTCGATGCGCTGGCCGTTGAACGTGCCGCGGTGCCGCGTGGTCACCGGCGCCGGCAGCGACACCGGGCCCAGCGTGGCCGGATCGACATACCCGGGTTCGGCGGCCTGCGCGCGGCCGGCGGACAGCGCCATCGGCATGGCCAGGGCCAGCGCCAGGATCGGCAGCAACGCTAGTGTCTTCGGCGGCACAGGGCCGGGGCGTGCGGTCGCGGAGCGCATGGGCTAGTCCGTGCTGGGGAGAGAGGGAGAGGCGGCGAGGAAGGCCTCGAACGCGCGGCGGCCCTGGGCGCGGCTGGCGCGTTCGGAGTACCACATGTGCCCGCCCTGCAGGCACAGGGTGGTCACCCGCGCGGCGTAGCGCGTGCCGGCGGCGCGCGTGGTTTCCACCGAGCTTTCGCACGGCCAGCCGTCGTAGCGTCCGCGCAGGCTCAGCACGCGCAGTTGCGGGTCCTGCTCCATCGCCTTGCGCAGCGGAGCGTCGGCGCCGTCGGGAACCTTCTGCGCGAAATCCCACTGTTGCGCCATCCAGTCGTCCGGCAGGCCGGATTTCGGATCGGTGTAGCGCGGCAGCGGATGGAACGCGTTGCCGAACGGGCCGCGGTACTGCAGGTCGCTCTCGAAGCCGAGCTGCTGGCGCAGATAGCGGTTGAACACGCGCGAGGTGCCGTTCATCAGGCCCGCCATCGGCCGCAGGCTCGGGTCGATGCCCGGCATCCACTGAGCGTCCTTGGCGCGGCGCGGCGCGGTCATGCGCAGGTCGTAGCGGCCCAGCTCGAGGCCTTGCCCGGCGAGCAGGCGGTCGGCGAAATCGGCGGTGGAGACGGTCAGCCGCTCGGGGTCGATGTCCTGTGCGCGCAGGCCGGTGAAGCGCAGCAGCCCATCCAGGATCTGGCGCCGCGCCTGCGGCGTCTGCGCCGCCGGCGCGGACAGGAACGGCAGGTACGCGTGCTGCGTCCACGCCTGCGCCTGGGCGACCGCGCTCGCTTCGTCGAGCGCCTGCAGCGTGGCATCGAGGCGGTGGTGGTAATGCGCCGCCGCGGTGAACTGCGGCACGTTCAATGCGTCTTCCGGATACGCCGCCGGCGGCATGCCCAGGTCGAAGTTGTAGGACACCAGGACCACGCCGCGCACCGGCATGCCGCGCCGCTGCAGCGCTTCGGCGACCAAGCTCGCGCGGGTCACGCCATAGCTTTCGCCGGCCAGGTACAGCGGGCGGTCCCAGGCGTCGTGGCGCGCGAGATAGACCCGGATCGCCTCGGCCACGACTTCCGCGTCGCCGTGCGCGCTGTACAGCGTGGGCAGATCCTTGGCGTCGACCGCGCGGCTGTAGCCGGTGCCCAGCGGATCGACGAACACCAGATCGCTCGCGCCCAGCCAACTGTCGGCGTTGCCGACCAGCGGCCGCTCGCTCTGCGCCGGCGTCCAGTCCGGCAGGCGATCGGCGGTATCCAGGCGCCGCGGGCCCACGCCCAGGTGCAGTTGCGCGGCATTGGAGCCGGGACCGCCGTTCCACAGGAAGGTGAGCGGCCGCGCTGCGCCGGCATCGGCCATGACGCTGTAGCCGACGAAGAACACCGAAGCCATCAGCCGCCCCGTCGGATCGTCGTGGATCGGCAGCAGTCCGGCCTCGGCCGCGTAGCGCAGCGTGCCATGACCCTCGACGGCGACGCTGCCGGCCGAGCGCAGCTGCACGTCGGCATGCACCGGCACCGCCGCCGACACGCTGGCGGCAACGGCCAGCCACAGCGCCGCGGCCACTGCGAACGGACGCAGCCAGGCGCTGGCGCGACAGCACGATCTGACGGACGGCATGGACGTCGACATGGTCTGCTTGCTTGTCCCCTGTGAAGCGTGGCGCGGCGCCCGATGCGGGGGCGCGACTGTGTTGGCTGGCCCGCGCTACCCCTTTGGCGCCGCGGGCTCGATGTTGCTTCAACAGTTTGTTGATATACAAAAATAATTTGTATGTCAAGGCCGCGTCACATCTTTCCTGTGCGGAACTGCGCGGTGGCGCTGCCGTCTCGACGCCCGCGGGCGCAGCCGGCAAGATGGCCGCTGCGCATGCGCCGGCACTTCTCAGGACGGAACGATTGATGGCAACAGCGAAAAAGCGCGGGGCGCCGCACAAGGCTGAGGCGGCGCCGGCCGCCAAGCGCATGCGCGGCAAGGCGGCGCCTGCTCCGGCACCTGTGCAGGGCCTGGGCGCCGGGGTGCAGGTGCGCGACCTGTTCGAGTTGCTCAAGCCGGTGGTGTCCCTGCTCGGCGGGGTGATTGGCGAGAACATCGAAGTGGTGCTGCACGACCTGTCCGCGCCTGGCGCCTCGGTGCTGGCGATCGCCAACGGCCATGTGTCCGGGCGCAGCCTCGGCGACCCGATCCTCAGCGGCCCGCGCGAGGACGCCGGTTTCAGTGAGCTCTACCGCGACGTGGCGGGCACCGGCAGCATCAGCTGGTCGATCGTCGACGAGTACCAGACCACCAATGCCGCCGGCCGCCATCTGCGTTCGGCCACGCTGCTGTTCCGCGACGGTGCCGGCCAGCCGGTGGCCGCGCTGTGCCTCAACGCCGACATGACCGTGTTCGAGATGGCGCATGGCTGGCTGGAGCAGATGCTGCACCGGAAGGCCAAGCCGTCGCGCAGCGAGGCGCCGGCCGGCGAGGTCGGGCTGGAGGCGATGATGCAGGAGATCATCGACGACGCGGTCAAGCGCTTCATGAAACCGCCGGCGCTGATGAACAAGGAAGAGAAGATGTATGCGGTGGAGGCGATGATGCATCGCGGCCTGTTCCTGATCCGCAACAGCGTGGAGCAGGTGGCGGCGGCGCTGGGGGTCAGCCGCTTCACCATCTACAACTACATCGAGCAGATCAAGCAGAAGAAGGCGGTGGCGCGGCCGTAGCGCCGCAGTGCGGCCGGCCGGGCCCACTGCGGTCATGCCATGGCTGGTCGCTACGCGCGACCTTCCTGCAGGGCTGAAGGCCCCGCACAAGCGGCACCGGCTGCGCCGATTTCATCTCAGATGATGGCGAGATCGAAGGCGCCCGCCGCGCGTCGCGGACCGCATGCGGCACTCCGTCGCACCCAGGTGCGGCAATGTGTCGCACGCAAAAACACGCCTGTGCGCACGCTCGGCCTTGTCAATGGCTTTCGGAGATGCCGCACGGCAGCATAAAATGCGTGGTCGATCGCGCATGCCGGCCAGGATGCCGCAGGAAACGCGGAAACGCCCGTCCCGGGCCGCTCCCGTTCGCCGTTGTGCGGTCCGCATCCCCTACGCAATTGGATCGTTCGATGATTCCGTTGAAACAACTCCGGCGCTCGCTGCGCTCCGGTCTGTTGCTCCTGTCCGCGCTGCTGCTGGCCGGGTGCGACGCGGCCATCCTCAACCCCAAGGGGCAGATCGGCCACGACGAAAAGACGTTGCTGATCACCTCGGTGGTGCTGATGCTGCTGGTGGTGGTCCCGGTCATCGTCATGACCCTGACCTTCGCCTGGCGCTACCGCGCCTCCAACACCAAGGCCCGCTACGAGCCCAACTGGTCGCATTCCACCGCGATCGAGGTGGTGGTGTGGTCGATCCCGTGCATGATCATCCTGGTGCTGGCGGTGCTGACCTGGCGCTCCTCGCATGAGCTGGATCCGTACAAGCCGCTGGATTCCAAGGTCAAGCCGATCACCATCGAGGCGGTGGCGCTGGACTGGAAGTGGATGTTCATCTATCCGGAGCAGGGCATCGCCACGGTCAACGAGATCACGTTCCCGGTGGATACGCCGCTGAACTTCAAGATCACCTCCGATACGGTGATGAACTCGTTCTTCATCCCGCACCTGGGCACGCAGATCTACGCGATGGCCGGCATGGAGACCAAGCTGCACCTGATCGCCAACGAGCCGGGCGAGTACTTCGGCCTGTCGGCGAACTACAGCGGCCACGGCTTCTCGAAGATGGGCTTCGCCGCGCACGCCACCGACCAGGCCGGCTTCGACGCCTGGGTGGCCAAGGTCAAGGCCGCGCCGAAGGCGCTGGACCAGGCCGAGTTCCAGATCCTGGCGGCCAACCGCAACGACAAGGCGCAGTACCCGGTGACCTACTACTCGTCGGTGCAGGACGGCATGTTCAAGTCGTTGCTCGACAAATACATGATGGGCAAGGGCCACAAGATGGAAGGCCACGACGCCCATCCGGCATCGGCTGCTGAGCCGGTCGCCATGTGCACTTCTGGAGACAAGTGATGCTAGGCAAACTCACGCTCGAGGCGGTTCCGTACCACGAGCCGATCATCATGGGCGCCCTTGCCGGCGCCGGCCTGCTCGGCCTGCTGGTGGTCGCGGCGGTCACCAAGTACAAGCTGTGGGGCTATCTCTGGAAGGAGTGGTTCACCTCGGTCGACCACAAGCGCATCGGCGTCATGTACATCCTGGTGGCGCTGGTCATGCTGCTGCGCGGCTTCGCCGACGCGGCGATGATGCGCACCCAGCAGGCGATCGCGCACGGCGGCAACGAGGGCATCTTCCCGCCGCATCACTACGACCAGATCTTCACCGCGCACGGCGTGATCATGATCTTCTTCATGGCCATGCCGTTCATGACCGGCCTGTTGAACCTGATCGTGCCGCTGCAGATCGGCGCGCGCGACGTGGCCTTCCCGTTCCTGAACTCGCTGAGCTTCTGGCTGTTCGTGGCTGGCGCGGCGCTGGTCAACATCTCGCTGGGCGTGGGCGAATTCGCCCAGACCGGCTGGCTGGCGTACCCGCCGCTGTCGGGGCTGGAATACAGTCCCGGTGTCGGCGTGGACTACTACATCTGGGCCTTGCAGATATCGGGTCTAGGCACCTTGCTGACCGGCATCAACTTCTTCGTGACGATCATGCGCATGCGCACCCCAGGCATGACCCTGATGCGCATGCCGATCTTCACCTGGACCGCGCTGATCACCAACATCCTGATCATCGCCGCGTTCCCGATCCTGACCGTGGCGCTGGCGCTGCTGGGGGCCGACCGTTACCTGGGCACGCACTTCTTCACCAACGACGGTGGCGGCAACGCCATGATGTACGTCAACCTGATCTGGATCTGGGGCCACCCGGAGGTCTACATCCTGATCCTGCCGGCGTTCGGCATCTTCTCCGAGCTGATCGCCACCTTCAGCCGCAAGCGCCTGTTCGGCTACACCTCGATGGTGTATGCGACCTCGGCGATCGGCGTGCTGTCGTTCATCGTGTGGCTGCACCACTTCTTCACGATGGGCTCGGGCGCCAACGTCAACGCCTTCTTCGGCATCACCACGATGATCATCTCCATCCCTACCGGGGTGAAGATCTTCAACTGGCTGTTCACCATGTTCCGCGGCCGGGTGCGCATGACCGCGCCGGTGCTGTGGACGATCGGCTTCATCATCACCTTCACCATCGGCGGCATGACCGGGGTGATGCTGGCGATCCCGGCGGTGGACTTCGTGCTGCACAACAGCCTGTTCCTGATCGCGCACTTCCATAACGTGATCATCGGCGGCGTGGTGTTCGGCTACCTGGCCGGCCTGACCTACTGGTTCCCGAAGGCATTCGGCTTCAAGCTCAACGAGACGCTGGGCAAGGCCTCGTTCTGGTGCTGGATCATCGGCTTCTTCATCGCCTTCATGCCGCTGTACGTGCTCGGCTTCATGGGCATGACCCGGCGCATGAACAGCTACAACCATCCGGAGTGGGCGCCGTGGCTGATGGTGGCCGCGGCCGGCGCGGCGATCATCGGCATCGGCATCTTCCTGAACCTGGTGCAGATCGGCTACAGCGTCTGGAAGCGCAAGGACAACCTGGACCTGACCGGCGACCCGTGGGACGGCCGCACGCTGGAGTGGGCCACGTCCTCGCCGCCGCCGTTCTACAACTTCGCGGTGCTGCCGCACGTCGACGACCGCGACCAGTTCTGGGAAGACAAGCTCAAGGGCAAGGGCTGGACGCGTCCGGCCAAGTACGAACCGATCCACATGCCGCGCAACACCGCGGCGGGCCTCTGGATCGGTGCCTTCAGCGTCGTTCTCGGCTTCGGCCTGACCTGGCACATCTGGTGGATGGCGATCATCGGCCTGGTCGGCATGATCGGCAGCTTCATCGCGCGCACCTTCGACGACGACGTCGATTACTGGGTGCCGGCAGAGGAAGTGGAACGCATCGAAAACGCGCGTTTCGCCCTGCTGGAACAGCAACAGGCGGCACACGCCGCAAAGGCGGTCTGAACCATGTCCTCCACGACGCTCGACAACCACCACGCCGTCCACGCCGACGGCCACGACGACCACGCGCATCACGACGCGGGCGGCAACACCGTGTTCGGGTTCTGGGTCTACCTGATGAGCGACTGCCTCATCTTCGCCGGCCTGTTCGCGACCTACGCGGTGTTGGCCGGCGCGACGGTGGACGGCCCCACCGCCAAGGAACTGTTCGACCTGAAGTTCGTGCTGGTGGAAACCTTCCTGCTGCTGTTCAGCAGCCTGAGCTTCGGCCTGGCGATGATCTCCGCGCACAAGCGCAGCCTGGGCGGCCTGTACGGCTGGCTGGCGGTCACCGCGGCGCTGGGCCTGGGCTTCCTGGGCATGGAAATCTACGAGTTCCACCACCTAATCCACGAAGGCGCCGGCCCCGGCCGCAGCGCGTTCCTGTCCGCGTTCTTCACCCTGGTCGGCACCCACGGCCTGCACGTGGCCTCGGGCCTGCTGTGGATGGCGGTGCTGGTGATCCAGATCGCCAAGAACGGCCTGACCCCGCGCAACGCGACCCGCCTGGCGTGCCTGAGCCTGTTCTGGCACTTCCTGGACGTGATCTGGATCGGCGTGTTCACCATCGTCTACCTGCTGGGAGCGCTGTAATGGCCAACCACTCTTCTTCCGACGCACACGCCGAGCACGCGCACGGCGGCGGCCTGAAGTCCTACCTGATCGGCTTCGCGATGGCGGTGATCCTCACCGTGATCCCGTTCGGCATGGTCATGAGCGGCGCCTTCCCCAAGGGCGTGACCGTCATCGTCATCGCGGTGCTGGCCGCGGTGCAGATGCTGGTGCACCTGATCTACTTCCTGCACATGGACCGTTCGGCCGAACAGCGCTCCAACGTGCACGTGGGCCTGTTCTCGCTGCTGATCATCGGCATCGTGGTGGTCGGCTCGCTGTGGGTCATGCACAACCTCAACGTCAACATGATGCATTGAGGCCGGCGCAGCCGCCGCATCGAACGAGGCCGCCTTCGGGCGGCCTCGGTCGTTTCGGGCGTATGCGGTGGCGGCATGTGGCCGCGGTGGCAGAAGCCGGCGCGCTGTCGATGCCCAGATTGTGGCGACGCGGAGCGCAGTGGTGCGCTCGCTAGGGCGATGCTTCCGCTTTCGGCTGCCACAGCTCGATCTTGGTGCCGTCCGGATCGACGATCCAGGCGAACCTTCCGCTGGGATCGTCGTCGTCGCGCTTGAGCACCGCCACGCCGCTGGCCTGCACCTTGTGCAGGATGGCGTCGAGGTCGTCCACCGCGAAATCGAGCATGAACTCCCGTTTCGACGGTGCCATGTAGTCGCTGTCGCGGGCGAACGCGTTCAAGGTCAGCACCGGCGGATGCCCGGGCGCGTCGTAGGACAACGCCGCGCCGCCCCAGGGTTCGATGCGGATTCCCAGCACGTCCCGGTACCACGCCATCAAGGCTTTCGGGTTTTCGCTCTTGACGAAGATGCCGCCGACGCCGGTGACATGGCCCTTCGGCTGCGCATGCAGCGTGGCAGGCGCGATCGCCGCGCCCAGCAGGACGATCGCAAACAGACGGCAGCAAGGCATGGCGGTGGTCCCCGGCGACGCGCGTGACCCGAGCATAGGCGCTTGCGCTAGCGGCCTCAACGCCGCAGGCCGCGCCGCGCGCCGCCGTCCCGGGCCCGTGGCCGGGTTGCCCCGGCACGGTCTGGCGCCTGCCTGCGGCGCTGCCGGTCGGCTTGCATGACCAATGGCATAGAGCGCCAGCCGATGGGGGGCATAGGATCGTGGGTCGCCCGTCCGTCGCATTCCCCACTGGAGACCCCATGACCAAGTCCACCGCCTGGATGGCGCCGTTGCTGCTGGCCGCCACTGTCGCGTTCCAGGCCACGGCGCAGACCGCGCCGCCGCAGGACGTGCCGTTCGCCGGCACGCTGAAGATCGACGTCGACGCCACCGACCTGGCGCACCGCATCTTCCGCGTGCGCACCACCATTCCGGCGACGCCGGGTCCGATGACCCTGCTGTACCCGCAGTGGATCCCCGGCAACCATTCGCCGACTGGGCCGATCGACAAGCTGGCCGGGCTGGTGGTGAAGGCCAACGGCCAGGTGCTGCCGTGGAAGCGCGACCAGTTCGACGTGTACGCGTTCAAGGTCGAGGTGCCGCAGGGCGCCAGCGAGATCGTCGCCGAGTTCCAGTTCCTGTCCTCGCAGGGCGAGGGCCAGGGCCGGGTGATGATGACCCCGGAAATGCTCAACCTGCAGTGGAACACCACCGCGCTGTACCCGGCCGGCTACTACGCGCGCAACATCAAGGCCCAGGCCAGCGTGACCCTGCCGCCGGGCTGGAGCTACGCCACCGCGTTGGAGACCGCCGGCCGCGCCGGCGACACGGTGACGTTCAAGCCGATCGACTTCGACGACCTGGTCGATTCGCCGATGTTCGCCGGCAAGTACTACAAGCGCATCGCGCTGGATGCCAACGGCAAGGCGCCGGTGTACTTGAACGTGTTCGCCGACGAGGCCAAGTCGCTGGAGGCCAAGCCCGAGCAGATCAAGGCGCACGCGGCGCTGGTGCAGCAGATGGACAAGCTGTACGGTGCGCGCCATTTCGACCACTACGAATTCCTGTTGGCCCTGACCGAAAAGCTCGGCGGCATCGGCCTGGAGCATCACCGCTCCAGCGAGAACAGCGGCCCGCTCAACTACTTCACCGAGTGGGACAAGAGCTGGGACCGGCGCGACCTGCTCGCGCACGAGTTCAACCATTCCTGGAACGGCAAGTACCGCCGCGGCGCCGACCTGGCCACGCCGAACTTCAACGTGCCGATGGGCGACAGCCTGCTGTGGCTGTACGAAGGCCAGACCCAGTTCTGGGGCGAAGTGCTGTCCGCGCGCTCGGGCCTGTGGACGCAGAGCCAGGCGCGCGACATGCTCGCCGACGTCGCCGCGACCTACCAGCGCGGCCGCCCCGGCCTGGCCTGGCGCGCGCTGCAGGACACCACCAACGATCCGACCATGTCGATGCGCCGGCCGCGCGCCTACCGCAGCTACCAGATGAGCGAGGACTATTATTCCGGCGGGCAGATGCTGTGGCTGGAAGTGGACGCCAAGCTGCGCGAGCTCAGCGGCAACAAGCGCTCGATCGACGACTTCGCCAAGGCCTTCTTCGGCATGCACGACGGCGCCTGGGACGTGAATCCGTATACCTTCGATGACATCGTCGCCACCCTCGATGGCGTGGCCAAGTACGATTGGGCGACGTTCCTGCGCAGCCGCGTCGATGGCCATGGTTCGCTGGTCGGCGGCATCGAGGCCAGCGGCTGGAAGCTGGTCTACAGCGACCAGCCGAACGAGGCGATCAAGACCTACGAGGCGACCAAGAAGGGCGTCGGCCTGACCTATTCGCTGGGCCTGAGCCTGGACGACAAGGGCATCGTGCAGGACGTGCTGTGGGACGGCCCGGCGTTCGATGCCGGCATCATCGCCGGCAACAGCGTGGTCGCGGTCAACGGCCGCGAGTACAGCGCCGACACGATCAAGGAGGCGATCACCGCGGCCAAGGGCGGCACCGCGCCGATCGAGCTGCTGGTCAAGCGCGGCAACCGCTACGACACGCTGCGCATCGCCTACCACGGCGGCCTGCAGTATCCGCACCTGGAGCGCATCGCCGGCAAGCCGGACCGCTTGAGCGAGTTGTACAAGGCGCGTTGAGTTGAAGGCCCCGGCGGCGGCTGCGCGCGAAAGCAAAGCGCGCAGCCGCCGCCGAACGCGTGCGCACCGCTTTTTTGTAGGAGCGGCTTCAGCCGCGACAAACGCTATCGGTAACGCGTGTCGCGGCTGAAGCCGCTCCTACAGGGGCGCATGCGGTAGAGGAAACATCGCGCCCCTGGCCGCAGCAGCGGCAGCGGCCGCTGCGGTTTTCTGCATTCCGTCGCGCATCCTGAGACCGCCAGCCACTATGCTGGCGCATTCTGTCAGCGGGCAAGAACGAGATGGCGAAGGCGAAAACGGCCTATGTCTGCGGCGAATGCGGCGCCGAATACAACAAATGGCAGGGCCAGTGCACCGAGTGCGGGGCGTGGAATTCGCTGAGCGAGATCGTGCTGGAAAGCGCGTCGGCAACGAAGGCGCCGGCCGCGGCGCGGCGCAGCGGCTGGGCCGGCAAGACCGAGTCGGCGAAGATCACCGCGCTCAAGGACGTGGAGCATCGCGACCAGGCGCGCGTGTCCACCGGCATCGGCGAGTTCGACCGGGTGCTCGGCGGCGGCCTGGCCGAAGGCGCGGTGGTGCTGATCGGCGGCGATCCTGGCATCGGCAAGTCGACGCTGCTGCTGCAGGCGCTGGCCAAGATGGCCAGCACGCTGCCGGTGCTGTACGTGACCGGCGAGGAATCGCTGGCCCAGGTCGCCGGCCGCGCGGTGCGCCTGGACCTGCCGCTGGACGGCCTCAACGCGCTGGCCGAGACCGGCGTCGAGCAGATCCTGCAGCAGGCCAGCGCAGCGCAGCCCAGGCTGATCGTGGCCGACTCGGTGCAGACCCTGTGGACCGAGTCGCTGACCGCCGCGCCCGGTTCGGTCAGCCAGGTGCGCGAGAGCGCGGCGCGGCTGGTGCGCTACGCCAAGGAAACCGGCACCGCGGTGTTCCTGGTCGGCCACGTGACCAAGGAAGGCGGTATCGCCGGGCCGCGCGTGCTCGAGCACATGGTCGATGCGGTGCTGTATTTCGAGGGCGAAAGCGGCAGCCGTTTCCGCCTGCTGCGCGCGTTCAAGAACCGCTTCGGCGCGGTCAACGAGCTGGGCGTGTTCGCGATGGGCGAGAAGGGGCTGAAGGAAGTCTCCAACCCGTCGGCGATCTTCCTGTCCGGCAGCAGCGCCAACCAGCCCGGCAGTTGCGTGATGGTGACGCGCGAAGGCACGCGGCCGCTGATGGTGGAAGTGCAGGCGCTGGTCGACGCCTCGCCGCTGTCCAATCCGCGGCGGGTGGCGGTGGGCCTGGAGCAGAACCGCCTGGCGATGCTGCTGGCGGTGTTGCACCGGCACGGCGGCATCCTGGTCGGCGACCAGGACGTGTTCGTCAACGTGGTCGGCGGCATCCGCGTGCAGGAGACCGCGGCCGACCTGCCGGTGTTGTTGGCGGTGCTGTCCTCGCTGCGCGACAGGCCGCTGGCGGAGAAGACCATCGCCTTCGGCGAGGTCGGCCTGTCCGGCGAGATCCGCCCGGTGCCCAACGGCGAGGACCGGTTGCGCGAAGCGGCCACGCACGGCTTCAAGCGCGCCATCGTGCCCAAGGCCAATGCGCCCAAGACCGGCGTGGTCAAGGGCATGGAAGTGATCGCGGTGGAGCGCCTGTCGCAAGCGCTGGAGGCGGCGAGCGAATAGCCGCCAGCGTTTTCCTGCGGCGGCGTTTGTGCCACCATGCCGCCCGCTGCAGTGAGGCAGCGGTTCGAAAAAAGGGAAACACAATGGAATGGATGTTGATGCCGCTCAAGCGCTACGCGGATTTTTCCGGGCGTTCGCGGCGCAAGGAGTATTGGATGTTCACGCTGTTGAACATCATCGTGATCACCGTGCTGATGGTGTTGATGGGCATTGGCGGCGGCGTCGGCGGCCAGGACGGCACCGGTGCGCTGTCGCTGGTGGCGGTGGTGCTGCTGGGCCTGTATTCGCTCGCCGTGCTGGTGCCGTCGATCGCGGTGCAGGTGCGCCGTTTCCACGATCAGGGCAAGTCCGGCTGGTACGTGCTGCTGGGCCTGATTCCCTGGCTGGGCGGCATCGTGATCCTGGTCTTCATGGTCATGGAAGGGGTCAAGGGCGCCAACGCCTACGGTCCGGATCCGAAGCAGGCCTGATATGCGGTTCGCTCCGCGGCGGCCGGGTCCCTCGACCCGGCCGCTGCCGATGCATCGGTGCGCATGCGTTGCTCGCGATGATGCCGGCATCGACGCTGAAACTGCGGCACCCCGATCGCGCATGACGGTTGGAGGATGCGTGCGCAACGACGCAACGACGTTCGCCAGCGTGCCTGCCGCATGTGCCGCGCACAGACGCTCCGCGTAGCCGAAACGGCGCTCGCTTGTGCGAGCGCCGTTCTCGTTCGTGCGCGGACGCGAGCGCCAGCGCCTGGCCGCGATGGATCAGTTCTTCCGGTACACCACGCCGAGCTTGTCGATCTCGTCGCCGGCGCGGCCGGTGAAGCCGGCGATGTGCCAGCCGCTGGGCGCGCTCAGCGTGTAGCTCTCGCTGGTCGGCTTGCCCACCTGCACGCTGCGGCCGCTGCTGGTGCGCAGGCTGAGCGAGAACACGCGGGTGGTGTCGTTGTACTTGCCGACGCTGACGGTGGCCGAGGTCAGCGTTTCGTTGGCGCCCAGCGACAGCGTGGTCGCCTGGCCGCCGGTGCCGCCGTGCGCGAGCAGCTTGCCGGTGTCCAGGATCACGCCGACGCTGTCCACGCGCTCGGCGCCGCGCAGGGTCACCCCGCTGAGCGGGCGTGCGCTGGCGCTGTCGGCCAGATCGTTGAACGGGGTGCCGTGCGGGCCGCCGAACTGGTCGCTGGTGCGCACGTCGGTGCCGACCGCCCAGCCGAACTGCGCGTACAGCGGGTAATGGTCGGACAGCGGCTTGCCGGCGCTGTCGTAGAAGTTGCCGGGATCGAGCTGGTAGCGGTTGGCGACCAGGGTCAGCTGCGGCGCATCGCGGTACAGGATCTTGTCGACCACCTCGCAGGCATTGGTCGGCGGGGTGCCGCACAGCAGCGGTTCGGCGCCGGCGGCCGGTGCGCTGCCCTTGACCAGTTCCACCCACGGATCGGTCAGCCCGTTGGCGGCGATCAGGTCGCGGATGTTGTCGTCGGCGCGGGTGTAGCGGGTGTTGGAATCCATCATCACCAGCACCGCGTTGCCGGCCGACCAGGTCTGGATGAACTGCGAGAGCTGGCCGATGTTGGCGCGGCGCGCGGACAGGTCGGCGGTTTCGGTGCCGGCGTTGGGATGGGCGTTGTACACATCCAGCAGCACGCCGTCGGCCAGGCGCACGCGCATGTAGCTGAAGCCCTTCGGGGTCAGGCAGTCGGTGCCGTTGCACTGGTTCCACTTGACCCGGGTGAAGTCGCTGAAGGGATAGTTGCTGAGCGTGTTGAGGCCGTCGCCGAAGGCGGCGCCGCCGCTGGTGGCGGTGCGGTAGGGATGCGCGTCGCCGGCGTACAGGGTGGCGTGGTAGTTGAAGTCCTCCTGCACGTGGACCAGGCCGTACGGCGCCAGTTTCGGCGCCAGTTGCGCGGTGTTGGCGGAAGGATTGCTGCTGGAAATGCCCTCGGGTAGACCGGCGACGTTGTAGCTGAGGACGTCGAGCACGCCGGTGTCCGATTGCGCGTGCGCCACGCCGGCACAGGCCAGGCTCACTCCGATGCCGAAGCTCACGAGGGTACGTAGATGCTGGATCATGAATCGCCTCTTGCGGTGGTGGGAAACAGCGGCTGGCGCGGTGGCCAGGGAAGCGGCGCGGGATGCGCCAACGGCGCCGGATGCGCCGATGCGGCAGCCACGTCGCCGGCCGGCGCCGGCGGCATGGCGTCATTCGCTGAGAAATCGTGGGTCGATCGCGCTGCCGATCAGCGCGGCCAGGGTCGGCAGCGCGCAGTCGTAGTGCGGGGTGGCGCTGCTGCAGCCGGGAATGAATACCGGCGAGGAGGGGGGCGGCGCCTGCAGCGTCAACGCACGCTGTTCGCGCAGCTGCGCCAGGCTCTGTGCGGTGTAGCGCAGGCGGATCACGCGCTGCCCGTCTGCGCGGCGCCAGCGCTCGAACACCAGCGCGCCGCCGGGCACGGTCTGGTCGGGCTGGTAGCCGGGCAACTGCCAGTGCAGATCGAGCATGCCGGCCAGCAGGGTCAGCGTGCCGTCGTGCCCGGACAGCACCACCAGCGGCGCGTCGCCGCCGATCGCGGCCGGATGCGCGCTGCCGTCGCTGCCTTGCTGCAACGTGGCCAGCACGCGCGCGGCCAGCGGCGAACTGGCCATGCGCGCCACCGCCGGCGCGCGCAGGCGCAGTGCGAACTCGGCCTGGTGCAGGGCGAACGCGCGCAGCAGGCTGGCCTCGTCCAGGCCTTGCCAACCCAGCGCGGCGAAGTCCTGGCCATCGGCCCAGCCCATCAGCAGGCTTTCGCTGATGCCGGAGGCCGTTGCCGCCGGGCCTTCGACGCCAGGAATCCCCTCGTCGGTATCGCCCATCTGCGCGGCCACCGCGTCCAGGCGTTGCTTGCCGGCGCCCGCGTCGGCCGGGCACGGCCGCTGCGCGCACTGCAACAGCAACTGCTGCAGGGTGTCGATCGCATCGCGCTGCGCCGCGTTCCAGGCGGCGGCGTCGGCGCCGATGCGGCCGGCGATGGCCGCGCGCATCAGCGCGGCCGCCGCAGGCGTGCGCGTGGCCGGCGCGCCGTCGAACAGCGGATCGGAGGCGTCGTCGGCGACGCTGTGCACCTCGTTCGCGCAACCCGGCGTCAGCGTGCTCGCCAAGGCGCGCGCCGAGGCGATGGTGCGCTGGGTGCGATTGGCCCAGTAATAGGCGCTGGCGCAGGCGTCGCCGGCGAACAGTCCCTGCGGCGCATAGAGCGCGCGGTAGTAGGCGCCGAACAGCGCTTCCAGGCGCGCGCCGTTCTCGGTCAGGTCCCCGGCCGGCACGCCGAAACGTGGCCATGGGCGCGCCGAATAGCGGCCCAGCTGTTCCGGGCTGGACATCGCCGAGCGCACGCCGTGGCGTTTGAGGATCAGCACTTTTTCCAGGGTGTCCGGCGTTGCTGCGGCTGCGGTGCGCACCGCCGCGAACGGCAGCAGGGCGAGGACGAGCAGAGCGATGGCGGCGAGACGAGGAATCGAGGGCATCGGCATGTTCCGGAAGCGGCGGTGCGGCAGTGCGACGCGCGACATTTCGCTGGTGGCTGCAGCACCGCTCTGGGAAGAAGGTGTGGCGGACAGCGCCGAAGCGGGCGCCGTCGCCATCGCACGCGGCGCCGCACGATGGCGGCCACCGCGCCGGCACGGCTCAGAAACGTGCGCGCAGGCCGACCGACCAGGTGCGGCCGTAATCGGTGTAGCCGCCGAACAGGTGGTCGCCGACGTACTGGCGCTGCACTTCGCCGGTGAGGTTGATCGCGTTGACGAACAGCGACAGGGTGTCGTTGACCTTCCAGGCCACGTTCGCGTCCAGGCTGCCGAATCTGTCGCTGTTGAGCGTGGCGACGTTGGCGGTGCCGACCGCGTTGAGGATGTCGTCGCTCCAGCTGTAGCTGACCCGCGCCATCAGCGGTCCCTTCTCGTAGAACAGCACCGCGTTGTAGGTGTTCTTGGCCACGCCTTCCAGGCTGTCGGTGAAGCTGCGGGTGCCGTCGCGGTAGGTGGCTTCGCTGTCGGTCCAGGTGTAGTTGAGCTGCATGCCCAGCCCGTCCAGCGGCGCCGGCAGGCCGGCGAAGACCTGCTGGTAGGCCACTTCCGCGCCCTTGACCTTGGCTTGGCTGCCGTTGGTCTTGGACGACAGCAGATAGGTCTGGCCCTGGTAGACCAGGTTCGACATCTGGGTCTGGATGAAGCTGGAGATGTCCTTGTAGAACACGCCGCCGGTCAGCGCCGAGGTGCCGTCGATGTACCACTCGAAGGTCAGGTCGTACTGCCAGGCCTCGAACGGCCTGAGCGCGGGATTGCCGCCGCTGGCGGTGAGGATCTCGCCGCTGGAGTTGAAGGTGAGCTTGGACGACAGGTCGGTAAGGTCGGGGCGGGTGATGACCTTGGCCGCGGAGCTGCGCAGCACCATGTCGTCGCGCACGTCCCAGGCGACGTTGAACGAGGGCAGCACGTTGCTGTAGCTGCGCTCGAAATGCACCGGCTGCGCGCTGCCGTCGACGTCGGCGTGGCCGTCGGTGGTCTGCTCGGTGCGCACCAGGCGCACGCCGAGATTGCCGCGCACCTCGCGCCCGGCCAGCTCGCTGCCGAAATCGGCCATCGCATAGGCCGAGCCGATCTTTTCCTTCACTTCGTAGGAGTTCTGCAGGTCGGCGCTGCTGGGCGTGTTGGCCAGGTCCGCGGCGGTCGGCCAGTTGCCCCAGAAGGTGGATTCGATCGGCGCCAGCCACTGCCGCGGCAGGCTGCCGTTGGCGTCGGCGAGCATGTCGTCCACCGGCAGCGCGGTGAAGTTGCTGGCCGGGAAACGCACGCCGGCGATGCTGTTGAGCAACAGGTCGGCGCGGTCGTAAGTGCGCGAGCGCAGGCGGTACTTGGCGCCGACCTTGAGGTCGCGGAAGAAGTCGCCGTCGAGCGCGCGCTTTGCGTCGAACTGCAGTGCGTCTTCCTTGTCGCGCGCATCGATTTCGCGCCACTCCAGGCGGCGTCCGGCCACGGTGGCCGGGTTGGTCGGATCGAAGCCGTTGCTGAAGCTCCAGTTCGGCACGTTGTCGTCGTCGGCCTGCGGCATGTCCACGTGCATCGACAGATTCGTGCCGCTGCGCAGGCGGGTGCGCCGGATCGGGTCCGAATCGTAGCTGTGCGCCTGCGAGTGGAACGCCACCGCGCCCAGCGTCCAGCGATCGCCGCTCCAGGTGCTGGACAGGCGCGCGCTGCGGTTGTCGTCGGTGATGCCGGAGGTCTCGCGCGAGATCTGCACCTGGCCGTTGCGGTAGTCGAAGCCGGTGATGCCGCCGTGCTCGACGCGGATATTGCTCATCTTGGCCAGGCTGTCGAAGCCCACGCCCAGGCTGTACTCGTCGTAGTGCACGGTCTGCTTGGCGTACAGCAGGTCCAGGTTGGTTTCCCACGCCGCGCTCGGTTTCCACTGCAGCGAGGCGGCCACGCCGGTGCGCTCGCGTTGCTCCAGTTCCAGCGTCGGGCGCAGGCCGGTCGGCGCGTAATAGGCGCCGGGCGCGCCCGGCACGCCGTTGGGGTAGTAGTCCCAGCTGACTTCGTTGACCCGGTCCTGGCGCAGGCTGCGCTGCGCGTAGGCGCCGGAGATCAGCATGCCGAAGCTGCCGTCGGCGTTGACCCAGTTGAACAGGCCGGACACGCGCGGATCGTTGGCGTGGGTGCGCTGCGCCTGGCTCGATTCCAGCGACACATTGGTCAGGGTCTTGCCCAGTTCCAGCGGACGGAACGTGCGCACGTTGACGATGCCGCCGATGGCGCCTTCGTCCAGGTCGGCGGTGGGACTCTTGATCACCTCCAGGCCGGACACCAGTTCGGCCGGCAGCGTGTCGTAGCGGAACTGGCGTCCGGTCTGCCCGGAGGTGCGCACGTTCTCGTTGACCGCCATGGTCTGGCCGTTGAGCGTGGTGACCTGGAAGTTCGGGCCCAGGCCGCGCACGCGCACGTACACGCCTTCGCCGCGGTCGCGCACGATGGACACGCCGGGCACGCGCTGCAGCGCTTCGGCCACGTTCTGCGCCGGCAGCTTGCCGATGTCCTCGGCGGCGATCACATCGACCACGCTGTCGGCGTAGCGCTTCTCGCGCAGCGCGGCGCTTAGGCTGCCGGCGTAGCTGCCGAGCACCTGGATGCGGTCCAGTTCCTTCACCGGGGCGTCCGCGGTGGGCGCGGCGGCCGGCATCGCCGCGGAGCTCGCGGCCGGGACCGCCTGCGCTGCGTCGCTCGCCGCGCTTGCGGCTTCGATCGTCACCGTGGTCGGATTGAGATAGCGGTAGCGCAGGCCGGTGCCGTCGAGCAGTTGTTGCAAGGCCTGCTCCGGCGTGGCGCCGGCGCTGGTGCCGCGGGTCTGCGGATTGCCGGCCACGCCCGCGGCATAGACAAACTGCAATCCGCTCTGCCGCGACAGGGTGTTGAGCGCGCGCGCCAATGGCTGCGCGGGAATCGCGTCGACCGCGACGGGCGTGGTCTGGGCGCCGGCGGCGCCGGCATGCAGGGCGAGGGCGATGGAAAGGAACAGGGTGCGGCGCATCGTCGTTGTCCAGTGGGAGCGGAAGGTGGGGGCGCAGCGCCGCCGCGAAGGGCGCAATGCTGCGTTGTGCCTGGACTACGAGGATCGACAGCGACGATCGGGCACCGCTTTTCGATGAATTTTCTGTGACACGTGCGGGGAGGCGAGGGCGGTGGTTTGCTTCGCTTGTCGCTTGTCGCTTGTCGCTTGTCGCTTGTGTGGTGGACGCGCGCGCCGAACTGCTGCAGGCCGCCGTACTGCCCGCCGACCTCGCACACCTGGCCATCGACTGCGTGCGTGGCCATGGCGGCGCACGCCTTGGCGTGGTCGGCAACATCGCCGCGATGTCGTGCGCGCCGGGGGGATGCGTGGCGCGCCTGCGGCTGCGGTGCCGCGGTTGCCGCGGCGCTCGCGATGGCGCAACGCTCCGCAACGGATGTATGCGGTGATCGCTGCGCTCGGCGCCGATGAAGCGTCAGTGCGCGTCTGATCGCGGCGCCGCACGGCTGCCGACGCGGATCGCGTCGGCAGTGGCGGTGACGCGCAGCGTCGGCTGGTCAGCGAGGAACGCGCGCAGCGAGGCGATGTCGTCGCCACGCAGGTTGCCGGTCAGGCGCATCGCGCCGGCAGCGACATCGTCGATCAGCAGATGGGTGCGGTTGAGCCGGTTGAAATCCTCGGCCACATTGGCCAGCGGCTCGTCGCGGAACACGATGCGGCGCTGCCACCAGGCATGCATCGCGGCGACGTCCTCGCTGGCCAGTTGGACGCGGCCGCTGGCGTCGTCGATGCGCGCGCTCTGCCCGGCGCCGAGATCGGCCAGCATCGGCTGCCGCGGGCGATCGGCGCGCCATACGTGCACGCGGCCTTCGGTGACGTCGATGCGCGCTTGCTGCCGGTACAGGGTGACATCGAAGGTGGTGCCGATGTCCTCGATCCGCAGCGCGCCCGCCAGCACCTGCAGCGGGCGCCGATCCGGCGCGACCACGAAGCTGGCCTGGCCCTGCAGCAGCTGCAGGCGCCGGCTCCACGGCGTCATCGTCGCGCGCAACGTGCTTTGCGCATTGAGATGTACCGTGCTGCGATCGGCCAGCTGCACGCTGCGCTGCTCGCCGTGCGCGGTGCTGTAGGTCTCGGTGCGCGGCCAGGCCCAGCCGGCCAGCACCGCCACGCCGCACAGCGCCGCGGCCATGCCCATGCCCCAGCCGCGCAGGCGCGCGCTGGAGCGCCGTGCGGTGGGCGAGGCCGCCGCGGCCTGAGGCGCCGGCCGTGGCCGCAGCGGCAGCGCGATCACGTTGCGTGGCGCCGTCTCGGTGTCGGCGCCACGGTCGGCATCGAGCAGCGCGTCCACGTCCAGGTCCATGCCGCGTAGCGCCGCGCCCAGTTCGCCGGCCACGCGCAGCACCGCCATGTATTCGCGCAGGTGCAGCGGCGAGGCGGTCAGCCAGTCCAGCAGTTGCGCCTGCTGCGTGGCGTCCAGCGCCTGCATGCGTTGCAGGGCATGCCAGTGCGCGGCCTCGGCGGTCGCGCTGCGCGAAGGAAAGGCGGCCTCGCTCACCAGCTTTCTCCGCTGTCGGCCAACGCCCGCCGGCACGCCGACAGCCCGCGCACCACATGCTTCTTCACCATATGCGCGGACACGCCCATGCGTTCGGCGATCTGCTTGTAGCTCAGGCCGTCGCGGTACTGCATCACCAGCACCGCGCGGGTGCGGTCGGGCAGGCCTGCGAGCAAGGCCTGCAGGCGCTGTTGCCGCTGCTGTCGCTGTGCCGTGTCTTCCACGTCGTCCCCTGCGGCCAGCAATTGCGAAAACTGCTCCATCTCGTCGATGCGCAGCGGCGCCTGCTTGCGCCGTGCGGCCTGTTCGCGCGCCAGGTTCAGCGCCACCGTGTACAGGTAGGCCTCGGGATTGGCGATCGCCTCGCCCTGGTGCTGGTGCGCGCGCAGCAGGCGCAGGTAGGTTTCCTGCACCATGTCCTCGGCGTCCTCGTTGGCGCCGCGGCGCACGAAGAAGCCGCGCAGCACCGGACCGTGTTCCGCGAACATGCGCGCCCACGCGCGCTTGGGATGTGCCGCCACCGACCTGCCTTGCCCCTGGGTTGCGGCGCAGGCTAGCGGTGGTGGATGACGTTTTGGTGACGCGGCAGGTGGCCGGGTCTGTGGAGGGCTTCAGTGCATGAGCCCGCTTGCCTGCGGTCACGACCGCGTTGCACGCTCTTCTGTAGGAGCGGCTTCAGCCGCGACAGGCGTTGCTGATAGATCCTGTCGCGGCTGAAGCCGCTCCTACAACGGGACAACGGCGCATCCAGCAGCGCGCCGCTAATGCGAATCGCGCGCCACGTCGGCGCCGCTGCCGCCGACCAGGAAATCCAGGTCCGCGCCCAGGTGCGCCTGCTGCACGTGCTCCACGTACAGCTTGCTCCAGCCGCGCAGCGGCGTCGGCAGCGGGGTCCATTCGCTGCGCCGGCGCAGCAGTTCCTCGTCGCTGACCTCCAGGTGCAGCGAGCGACCCGGCACGTCCAGTTCGATGATGTCGCCGTCGCGCACCAGCGCCAGGGTGCCGCCGGTGGCGGCTTCGGGCGAGGCGTGCAGGACCACTGTGCCGTAGGCGGTGCCGCTCATGCGCGCGTCGGAGATGCGCACCATGTCGGTGACCCCGGCGCGCAGCAGCTTCGGCGGCAGCGGCATGTTGCCGACCTCGGCCATGCCCGGGTAGCCGCGCGGGCCGCAGTTCTTCAGCACCATGATGCTGTCGGCGTCGATGTCCAGCGCCTCATCGTCGATGCGCGCCTTCATGTCCTCGATGCTCTCGAACACCACCGCGCGGCCGCGGTGCCGCAGCAGGTGCGGCGAGGCGGCGGACGGCTTGATCACCGCGCCGTCCGGGGCCAGGTTGCCGCGCAGCACGGCGATGCCTGCCTGTTCGCGGAACGGCGTGTCCAGCGCATGGATCACCTCGCGGTTCCAGCACGGCGCGTCGGCGACGTTCTCGCCGAGGGTGCGGCCGTTGACGGTGAGCGCGTCCAGGTCCAGTTCGGCGCCGAGTTCGCGCATCACCGCCGGCAATCCGCCGGCATAGTAGAAATCTTCCATCAGGTACTGGCCGGACGGTTTCAGGTTGACCAGGCACGGCAGCCGCGAGCCCAACTGGTCCCAATCGTCCAGGCTCAGCGGTACGCCCAGGCGTCCGGCGATGGCCAGCAGGTGGATCACCGCATTGGTGGAGCCGCCGATCGCCGCGTTGACCTTGATCGCGTTCGCGAACGCGGAGCGGGTCAGCACCTGCGACATGCGCAGGTCTTCCTCGACCATCTGCACGATGCGGCGGCCAGTGAGCCGCGCCAGCCGCGCGCGGCGCGCATCCACGGCGGGAATCGCCGCGTTCTCCGGCAGCGAGATGCCCAGCGCCTCGACCATGCTGGCCATGGTGGAGGCGGTGCCCATGGTCATGCAGCTGCCCTTGGAGCGCTGCATGCAGGCCTCGGCCTCGACGAAGTCGTCCTGGCTCAGGGTGCCGGCGCGGACCATCTCCGACATCTGGATCACCCCGGTGCCCGAGCCCAGCGGTTGCCCGCGCCAGTTGCCGGACAGCGACGGGCCGCCGGATAAACCGATCGTCGGCAGGTCCACGCTGGCCGCGCCCATCAGCAGCGACGGCGTGGTCTTGTCGCAGCCCATCAGCAGCACCACGCCGTCCAGCGGATTGGCGCGGATCGATTCCTCCACGTCCATGCTGGCCAGATTGCGGAACAGCATCGCGGTGGGCAGCATCTGCGTCTCGCCCAGCGACATCACCGGGAATTCCAGCGGGAAGCCGCCGGCCTCGTAGACGCCGCGTTTGACGTGTTCGGCCAGCTCGCGCAGGTGGCCGTTGCACGGGGTCAGCTCCGACCAGGTGTTGCAGATGCCGATCACCGGGCGCCCGTCGAACATGTCGTGCGGGTGGCCCGCGCTCTTGAGCCAGCTGCGGTAGTAGAACCCCTGCTTGCCTTCGCGACCGAACCACGCCTGGCTGCGGCGGACCGGTTTGGTGGGTGAGCCCATGCTGGCGAATCCTCGAGACCTGATCGGCCCGGATCGGTGCCTGCGCGGCGTCGCCCGGGGTGCTTTACGTCGGCGATGCTAGCGGGCATATTGATACATGAAAAATAACAAATATCTGCATTCAGATATTTTTTTTCGTATATCAAAATCCTATCCACCTAGAGCGAAACGGCATGGACAACACGGCAAGCGCGGCGTCTCCCGGCACCGGCAACGCAACCTACGGCAGCCTGCACGGGCGCCGCGTCTTCATTACCGGCGGCGGCTCGGGCATCGGCGCGGCGCTGGTCGAGGCCTTCGCCCGGCAGGGTGCGCAGGTCGCCTTCGTCGACGTGGCCGCCGAGGCCAGTGCGGCGCTGGCCGAACGCCTGGCCGACGCCGGCCTGGCTAGGCCGTGGTGGCGCCGCTGCGACGTCACCGACGTGGCCGCGCTGCAGGCGGCGATCGGCGAGGCGGCGGCCGAACTGGGCGATTTCCACGTGCTGCTCAACAACGTCGGCAGCGACGACCGCCACGCGCTGGACGCGGTGACCCCGGAGTACTGGGAGCGCTGCGTGGCGATCAACCAGCGCGCCGCGTTCTTCGCGATCCAGGCGGCGGTGCCGGGCATGAAGCGGCTCGGTGGCGGGTCGATCGTCAACCTCGGCTCCACCGGCTGGCAGACCAAGACCGGCGGCTATCCGGTCTACGCCACCGCCAAGTCGTCGGTGAACGGACTGACCCGCGGCCTGGCGCGCGAACTGGGCGCGGCGCGGATCCGGGTCAACGTGCTGACCCCAGGCTGGGTGATGACCGAACGCCAGGTCACGCTGTGGCTGGACGAGGCCGGCGAGCGCGAACTGGCGCGCAACCAGTGCCTGCCGGACAAGGTGATGCCCGAGGACATCGCGCGCATGGCGCTGTTCCTGGCCTCGGACGAGTCGCGCGCGATCACTGCGCAGGAATTCGTGGTGGATGGGGGGTGGACTTGAGCGGTGGATGGGTCGGCAGGTAGGAGGGGGATTTCGGCCCGACAGAGCACTGAAACTGTCGCGATTCCGGGCTCCGCTCGTCGCGACTGAAGTCGCTCCCACAAGGGGGCTTGCGGTTGGTTGGCTGGGTGCACTGTGGGAGGGGCTTCAGCCCCGACGCGTTGGCGGTGAGCATGCTCCGCCGCTTCGTTCGGTCGCGGCTGAAGCCGCTCCTACAGGGGCCTGCGGTTGGCCGGCTGGGTGCACTGTGGGAGGGGTTTCAGCCCCGACGCGTTGGCGGTGCGCATGCTCCGCGGCTTCGTTCGGTCGCGGCTGAAGCCGCTCCTACAGGGGCTTGCGGTTGGCCGGCTGGGTGCACTGTAGGAGGGGCTTCAGCCCCGACCTCATCCTTCGGGTCGCGCAGCCGCCAGCGTCGGCGCATCCTCCGCTGGCGCGACGTAGCCGTACACCGGCCCGGCCGCGGCCTGCAACGCCTGCAACATGATCCGCGCGCCCGGCGACAGCAGCCAGTCGGTGCGGGTGATGATGCCGAACGCGTCCATCCGGCACGACAGTTCCACCGGCACGATCGCCACGCTGCCGTGGTCGGCGAAATGCCGGGCCACGTCCATCGGGACCACCGCCAGGTAATCGCCCTGGCGCAGCAGCTGCGGCAGCACCACCAGCGCCGAGGTCTCCACCACCCGCTTGGGCGGCTCCAGCCCGGCGTTCTGGAACATCAGCTCGAAGCGGTGGCGCAGCACGCTGCCGTCCGGCGGCACGATCCAGCCGGCCGCGGCCAGGTCGGGCAGCGCCAGCTGCGGCATGGACAGGATCGGGTGGCCGGGGCGGGCGATCGCGCAGACCTCTTCCTCGGCCAGCGCCTGGTAGTGCAGGTTGCGCTTGTCGTGGCGCGCGAACAGCCGCGCCACCACGATGTCGAGCTTGTTCTGCGCCAGTTGCTCCAGCAGCACGTCGCTGCCGTCCACGCGCAAGGCTACGCGCAGCAGCGGATGCTGTTCGGTGACCTGGGCCAGCGCGGCCGGCAGCAGGGTCATCGCCGGTCCGGCGATGGCGCCGACGCTGACGCTGCCGAAATAGCCGGCCTTCAGCGCCTCGATCTCGGCGCCGGCCTCGCCCAGGCTGGACAGGGCGATGCGCGCGTGGCGGATCATCGCCTCGCCGTACCAGGTCGGGCGCATGCCGCGCGGCAGGCGCTCGAACAGCGGCACCGCCAGCATGTCCTCCAGGTCCTTGAGCAGCTTGGACGCGGCCGGCTGCGACATGTTCAAGGTCTCGGCGGCGCGGTGGATGTTGCCTTCCTCCTCGATCGCCAGCAGCAGCATCAACTGCCGGGTCTTCAGGCGGGCGCGGACGAACCAGGGCGTGGCGGCAGGCATGCTGGCCTATGCATATGAATGTTCGTATACATTAAGCCAAAAACGATATTTGTTGCATATAGGTCATCCGGCCAGAATAGAGCCGCATCCGCGGCACCGGCGGTCTGTGCTGCCGCGCCGCTCTTTCGTATTCCGACAGGCGACCGATTCATGCGATTGATCCAACTGCTCGACGAGTCCGGCATCCCCAGCGTGGGCGCCGTGGAGGCGGACGGCACCCAGGTGCGCCTGCTGCGCGAAGTCGGCTCGACCTATGCGCTGGCCAACGCCGCGCTCGCCGCCGGCACCTCGCTGGACGCCTACGCCACGCACCAGCTCGGCGACATCGTGCTCGACTACGCCGAACTGCTGGCGAACCATCGCGTGCTGTCGCCGCTGACCCATCCGGACCCGGCGCACTGCCGCGTCACCGGCACCGGCCTGACCCACCTGGGCAGCGCCGCCACCCGCGATGCGATGCACCAGAACCTGCAGCAGCAGGCCGAGCAGGGCACGCTCACCGATTCGATGAAGATCTTCCAGCTCGGCGTGGAAGGCGGCATCCCGCGCGACGGCCAGCCCGGCGCGCAGCCGGAATGGTTCTACAAGGGCGACGGCAGCATCCTGGTCGCGCCGGGCGCGCCGTTGCCGTCGCCGGATTTCGCACTGGATGGCGGCGAGGAGCCGGAACTGGTCGGGCTGTACGTGATCGGCACCGACGGCGTGCCGTACCGGCTCGGCTTCGCGCTCGGCAACGAGTTCTCCGACCACGTCACCGAACGCCAGAACTACCTGTACCTGGCCCATTCCAAGCTGCGCGCCTGCGCGGTCGGCCCGGAGCTGCGCAGCGGCGAGCTGCCGCGCGACCTGCGCGGCAGCAGCCGCATCCGCCGCGGCGATGCGGTGATCTGGGAGAAGCCCTTCGTCACCGGCGAGGCCAACATGTGCCATTCGCTGGCCAATCTGGAATACCACCACTTCAAGTACGCCGCGCACCGCGTGCCCGGCGACGTGCACCTGCATTTCTTCGGCACCGCCACGCTGAGCTTCGCCGACGGCGTGCAGGCCGCGCCGGGCGACCGCTTCGAGATCGAACTGCCGGACCTGGGCGCGGCGCTGGTCAATCCGCTGCAGCGGGTGTCGGCGGGGTTCGAACTGGGCGGCGTGCGCGCGCTGTAACCGAGCGAGGGAGAACGACATGGATCAGCGGTTCCAGAGCTACATCGACGGCCACTGGGTGGCCGGCGGCGACATCGCCGCGGACGAGAATCCGTCCGACCTGTCCGCGCCGGTCGGCGAGGTCGGCAGCGTCGATGCCGACGCGGTGCGCGGCGCGATCGCCGCGGCCAACGCGGCGCAGGCCAAGTGGGCGGCGAGCACGCCGCAGCAGCGCGCCGACGCGCTGGACTTCGTCGGCAGCGAGATCCTGGCGCGCAAGCAGGAACTGGGCACGCTGCTGGCCTCCGAAGAAGGCAAGACCCTGCCGGAGAGCATCGGCGAGGCCGCGCGCGCCGGGCAGATCTTCAAGTTCTTCGCCGGCGAGGCGCTGCGCATTCCGGGCGAAAAGCTCGCCTCCACCCGCCCCGGCGTGGACGTGGAGATCACCCGCGAGCCGGTCGGCACGGTCGGCATCATCGCGCCGTGGAATTTCCCGCTGGCGATCCCGGCGTGGAAGATCGCCCCGGCGCTGGCCTACGGCAACACCGTGGTGTTCAAACCGGCCGAGATCGTGCCCGGCTGCGCCTGGGCGCTGGCCGAGATCCTCAGCCGCGCCGGGCTGCCCAGCGGCGCGTTCAACCTGGTGATCGGCAGCGGCCGCACTGTCGGCCAGGCGCTGGTCGAGGACCGCGGCATCGATGCGCTGAGCTTCACCGGCTCGGTGCCCACCGGCAACCACCTGCTCAAGCAGGCGGCCGCGCGCGGGCTGAAGATCCAGTTGGAAATGGGCGGCAAGAATCCGTTGGTGGTACTGGCCGATGCCGACCTGGACCTAGCGGTGGAAATCGCGGTCAACGGCGCGTATTTCTCCACCGGCCAGCGCTGCACCGCGTCGAGCCGCCTGATCGTGGAGCGCGCGGTGTACGACGAGTTCGTCGCGCGGGTGAGCAGGCGCCTGGCCACGCTGAAGATCGGCCATGCGCTGACTCCGGGCATCGACATCGGCCCGGTCGCCAGCGCCAGCCAGTTCGCGCAGGACCGCGACTACGTGCGCATCGCCCAGGACGAAGGCGCCGAGCTGCTGTACGGCGGCGACGCGCTGGAATGCGAACACCAGGGCCACTACATGCGCCCGGCGCTGATCGCCGCGCAGCCGCAGCACCGCATCGCGCGCGAGGAAGTGTTCGGCCCGGTCGCGGCGGTGATGCCGGCCGACGACTACGAGCACGCGCTGGCGCTGGCCAACGACACCGAGTTCGGCCTGTGCGCCGGCATCGCCACGCGCTCGCTCAAGCACGCCACGCATTTCAAGCGGCATGCGCAGGCCGGCATGGTGATGGTCAACCTGCCCACCGCCGGGGTCGATCCGCACGTGCCGTTCGGCGGGCGCAAGGCCTCCAGCTACGGTCCGCGCGAGCAGGGCCGCTATGCGGTGGAGTTCTATACGACGGTCAAGACGGCCTATACATTCGCGGGATGAACTGATCGATCCACTCGCGCGCCTGCCTGGGAGGGTGGGCGGCCGCCGCGGCACTAGCGCCGCGCGACCGCCAGCGTGCAACGAACGAGGAGGGGTTATGCAGAAGTCGGGTATGCGTGCGGCGGTGCTGGGGATGGCGGTGCTGCTGGGCGCGGCGTTGAGCGCGTGTTCCGGCGGCGGCAAGGACGCGGCCGGCAAGGCGGGCCAGATCACGGTCGGCTTCAGCCAGGTCGGCGCCGAGAGCGAGTGGCGCACCGCCAATACCGCCTCGGTGAAGCAGGCGATCGAGCAGGCGGGGATGAAACTGAAGTTCTCCGACGCGCAGCAGAAGCAGGAGAACCAGATCAAGGCGCTGCGCTCGTTCATCGCCCAGCGCGTGGACGTGATCGCGTTTTCGCCGGTGGTCGAATCCGGCTGGGAGACCGTGCTGCGCGAGGCCAAGGCGGCGAACATCCCGGTGGTGCTGACCGACCGTGCGGTCAAGGTCTCCGACGACAGCCTGTACACCACGCTGATCGGCTCGGACTTCGTCGAGGAAGGGCGCAAGGCCGGGCGCTGGCTGCTGGAGCAGTCGCCGTTGAAGGATGGCGACAAGCCGGTGCGCATCGTCGAGTTGCAGGGCACGGTCGGCTCGGCGCCGGCGATCGACCGCATGAAAGGCTTCAAGGACGTCATCGCGGCCAATCCGCGCTTCCAGGTGGTGCGTTCGCAGAGCGGCGACTTCACCCGCGCCAAGGGCAAGGAAGTGATGGAGGCGTTCCTGAAAGCGGAAGGGCGCAACATCGACGTGCTGTACGCGCACAACGACGACATGGCGATCGGTGCGATCCAGGCGATCGAGGAAGCCGGGCTGAAGCCCGGCAAGGACATCCTGGTGATTTCCATCGACGGGGTGAAGGGCGCGTTCGAGGCGATGCAGGCCGGCAAGCTCAACGTCACCGTGGAATGCAATCCGCTGCTCGGCCCGCAACTGGTGCAGGCGATCCGTGACGTCAAGGCCGGCAAGCCGCTGCCCAAGCGCATCGTGGTCGAAGAATCGGTGTACACCCAGGAGCAGGCCGCCGCCGAGCTGCCCAAGCGCAAGTACTGACGGAGCCTGCCGATGAAGCCGGTGGTGCTGCACGCGCAGGGACTGAGCAAGGCCTACGCCGGCGTCGCCGCGCTGGACGACGTGGCGCTGTGCCTGCGCCGCGGCGAGATCCACGCGCTGATGGGCCAGAACGGCGCCGGCAAATCGACCCTGATCAAGCTGCTGACCGGCGCGGTCGCGGCCGATGCCGGACGCATGGCGCTGGGCGGCGACGCGATCGCGCCAAGCTCGCCGCTGCAGGCGCAGCAGCTGGGCATCAGCACCGTGTACCAGGAAGTGAACCTGTGCCCGAACCTGTCGGTGGCCGAGAACGTCTTCGCCGGCCGCTATCCGCTGAAGGGCTGGCCGCGGCGCATCGACTGGCGCCGGGTCGAGCGTGAGGCGCGCGAATGCCTGCAGCGGCTGGGTGTGGACATCGACGTGCGCCGCACGCTGTCCGCCTATCCGGTGGCGGTGCAGCAGATGGTGGCGATCGCGCGCGCGCTGAGCGTGTCGGCGCGGGTGCTGATCCTCGACGAACCTACCTCCAGCCTCGACGAAGGCGAGGTGGCCGAACTGTTCCGGGTGATGCGCGGCCTGCGCGAGCAGGGCATGGCGATCCTGTTCGTGACCCATTTCCTCGACCAGGTGTATGCGGTGTCCGACCGCATCAGCGTACTGCGCAACGGCCGCCTGGTCGGCGAATACCTGGCGGCGGATCTGCCGGCGCCGCGGCTGATCGCGGCGATGGTCGGGCGCGAACTGGACGTGGCCGCCGCGGCCGCCGCGGCGGTGGACGCCGCGCCGCCCGCAGACGCGCCGGTGCTGCTGCAGGCGCAGGGCCTGGGCCGGCGCGGCCAACTGCATCCGGTCGACCTGCAGCTGCGCCGCGGGCAGGTGCTGGGCCTGGCCGGCCTGCTCGGCGCCGGCCGCACCGAACTGGCGCGGCTGCTGTTCGGCCTGGACCGTGCCGACTGCGGCCGCGTGTGCATCGACGGCCAGGCAGTGGCGCTGCGCGGTCCGCCCGACGCGATCGCCCACGGGCTGGCGCTGTGCCCGGAAGAACGCAAGACCGACGGCATCGTCGCCGAGCTGTCGGTGCGCGAGAACATCGTGCTGGCGCTGCAGGCGCGCATGGGCCTGCGCCGCTTCCTGCCGCTGGCCGAGCAGGTGCGCATCGCGCAAGGCTACGTGGACGCGCTGGGCATCAAGACCGCCAGCGTGGAAACGCCGGTCGGGCTGCTGTCCGGCGGCAACCAGCAGAAAGTGGTGCTGGCGCGCTGGCTGGCGACGCGGCCGCGGCTGCTGATCCTCGACGAACCCACCCGCGGCATCGACATCGCCGCCAAGCAGGACATCATGACCCGCATCCTGGCGCTGGCCCGCGAGGGCATGGCGGTGTTGTTCATTTCCGCCGAGGTCGCCGAGATCGAGCGCATCGCCGACCGCATCGCGGTGCTGCGCGAACGCCGCTTGGTCGGCGAACTGCCCGGCGGCTGTGGCGAGCGCGCGGTGTTCGAACTGATCGCCGGGAGCACGGCGGCATGAGCGCGACGGCCACGCAATCGCCGAGCGCGCCGCGGCTGCCGGCGCGCATCGCCGCCCACCCGCTGTTCTGGCCGCTGGCGACGCTGGCGCTGCTGCTGCTCGGCAACGGCCTGTGGAATCCCGGCTTCCTGGCGCTGCAATGGCGCGACGGGCACCTGTACGGCAACCTGGTGGACATCGGCAACCGCGCCGCGCCGCTGGCGCTGGTGGCGATGGGCATGACCCTGGTGATCGCGGTGCGCGGCCTGGACATCTCGGTCGGCGCGGTGGTGGCGATCGCCGCGACGGTGGCGGCGTGGATGATCGGCGGCGGCGAACACAGCCGTTTCCCGCTGTGGGCGGTGATCGTGGCGCCGCTGCTGGTCGCCGCCGCATGTGGGCTGTGGAACGGGTTGCTGGTGGTCAAGGTCGGCATGCAGCCGATCATCGCCACGCTGATCCTGATGGTGGCCGGACGCGGCGTGGCGCAGCTGATCGGCGACGGCCAGATCCTGACCATCTACTACCTGCCGTATTTCTATCTGGGCAATGGCTTCCTGCTCGGCCTGCCGTTCGCGCTGTTCGTGGCCGCCGCGGTGTTCGTGGTGCTGCAACTGTTGCTGGGGCGCACCGCGCTGGGCCTGTTCGTGCGCGCGATCGGGCACAACCCGCGCGCGGCGCGCGTGGCCGGGGTCAAGGCGCGGCTGATCGCGGTGCTGCTGTACGTGTTCTGCGCGTTCAGCGCCGGCCTGGCCGGCTTGCTGATCAGTTCCAACGTCAAGAGCGCCGACGCCAACAACGCCGGCCAGCTGATGGAGCTGGACGCGATCCTGGCGGTCACCCTGGGCGGCACCTTGCTCGACGGCGGCCGTTTCAGCCTGGCCGGCAGCCTGATCGGCGCGCTGATCATCCAGACCCTGACCGCGACGATCTACGCCATCGGCGTGCCGGCGCAGGTCAACATGCTGATCAAGGCGCTGCTGGTGTTCGCGGTGATGCTGCTGCAGTCGCCGCAGTTCCGCGCCAGCGTGCGCGGCTGGGTGCGGCGACCGGAGCCGGGAGCGGGACGATGAGCGCGGCCGGCATCCCGATCCAGAATGCGCGCGGCCTGCGTCGTGCCGGCGCGCTGTTGCATGGCGCGCGGCTGCCGCTGGCGATCACCGTGGCCCTGTTCGTGGCGATGGTCGGTGCCGGCGGCGTGCTCTACGACGGCTTCCTGTCGCCGCAGGTGTTCGCCAATCTGCTGATCGACAACGCCTTCCTGTGCATCGCCGCGGTCGGCATGAGCCTGGTGATCCTCAGCGGCGGCATCGACCTGTCGGTGGGCGCGGTGATCGCGTTCACCACGGTGCTGTCGGCGTCGCTGGTGCAACGCCATGGCTGGTCGCCGCTGGCGGCGATCCCGTTGGTGCTGCTGCTCGGCGCGCTGTTCGGCGCGTTCATGGGCGTGTTGATCCAGCGCTACCGGCTGCAGCCGTTCGTGGTGACCCTGGCCGGCATGTTCCTGGCGCGCGGCGCCAGCTATCTGATCAGCGTCGATTCGATCCCGATCGACGCTGCGCTGTATGTGGCCATCGCCCAGTTCCGCGTGCCGATCGGCGCCGGCGCCTCGCTGTCGATCGGCGCGCTGATCGCGGTGGCCACGGTGGCGCTGGGCATGTGGCTGGCGCACAGCACGCGCTTCGGCCGCTGCGTGTACGCGCTGGGCGGCAGCGAGGCCTCGGCGCGGCTGATGGGCCTGCCGGTGGCCGCCACCCAGGTCAAGGTCTACGCCTTCAGCGGCTTCTGTTCGGCGCTGGCCGGGGTGGTGTGCACGTTCTACATGCTGTCCGGCTACAGCCTGCATGCGCTGGGCCTGGAGCTGGACGCGATCGCCGCGGTGGTGATCGGCGGCACCTTGCTGGCCGGCGGCAGCGGCTACGTGATCGGCACGCTGTTCGGCGTGCTGATCCTGGGCGTGATCCAGACCCTGATCGTGTTCGACGGCACGCTCAGCTCGTGGTGGACGCGCATCGTGATCGGCGCGCTGCTGCTGGTGTTCTGCCTGTTGCAGCGGCTATTGACCCGGCGCGCGCCGGACGCAGGAGCGGACGCATGACCGAACATGAAACGCCAGGCCTGGCCTGCACGCGGCGCGACTTCCTGCACTACGGCGGCGCCTCGCTGGCCGCGCTGGGCGTATTGGCGCAGGGGGAGGCGCTGGGCGCGCCAGCGGCGGAGATGCCGGTGGCCGCGAAACGGCAGCCATCCGTGCAACTGCGAGAGCAGCCTTTCGCGCTGAACCAGGTGCAATTGCTCGACGGTCCGTTCCTGCAGGCGCGCGAGCGCGACCGCCGTTACCTGATGTCGATTGCCAACGACCGCCTGCTGCACAATTTCCGGTTGACCGCGGGCCTGGATTCGCAGGCCGAAGCGCTGGGCGGCTGGGAGTCGCCGCACAGCGAGATCCGCGGGCATTTCGCCGGCGGCCATTACCTGTCGGCCTGCGCGCTGCTGTACGCGGCCACCGGCGATGCCGCGCTGAAGAACAAGGCCGATGCGCTGGTCGCCGAACTGGCGCGCTGCCAGCGCGCGGACGGCTACCTCGGCGCGTACCCGTCCGCGTTCTACGACCGGCTCGGCCGCCGCGAGGAGGTGTGGGTACCGATCTACACCGCGCACAAGATCCTGGCCGGGCACCTGGACATGGCCCGCCATGCCGGCAACGTACAGGCGCTGCGCACCGCGCAGCGCTTCGCCGACTGGCTGGGCGCGTGGATGGACGGCTTCGACGACGCGCAGTGGCAGCGCGTCCTGGCCGTGGAGTTCGGCGGCGTGCACGAGTCGCTGCTGGAGCTGTACCTGCTCACTGGCGACGCCAACTATCAGCGCTGGGCCGCGCGCTACGCGCAGCCCTCGCTGCTCGATCCGCTGGCGCAGCAGCGCGACGCGCTGGCCGGCCTGCACGCCAACACCCAGATTCCGAAGATCGTGGCCGCCGCGCGCGCCTACGAGATCGACGGCGAGCCGCGCCAGCGCCAGATCGCCGAGTTCTTCTGGCGCACGGTCAGTAGCCACCACGCCTATTGCACCGGCGGCGTCAGCGACTTCGAAATGTTCGGCAAGCCCGACCACTTCGCCGGGCGCCTGAGCGGGCACAGCCACGAATGTTGTTGCAGCTACAACATGCTCAAGCTGACCCGGCACCTGTACACCTGGCAGCCGGACGCGGCACTGATGGACTACTACGAGCGCGTGCTGTTCAACGCGCGCCTGGGCACCCAGGACGAAGCCGGCATGATGATGTATTTCGTGCCGATGGATGCCGGCTACTGGAAGCTCTACAACACGCCGTTCGCCTCGTTCTGGTGCTGCACCGGCACCGGCGTGGAGGAGTTCGCCAAGAGCAACGACAGCATCTACTTCCGCGACGCGGCCGGCCTCACCGTCAACCTGTTCATCGCCTCGCGGCTGGACTGGGCCGAGCGCGGCCTGCGCGTCGTGCAGCGCACCCGGTTCCCGCAGCAGGAAGGCACCGCGCTGGAGTTCCACTGCAAGCGCCCGCAGCAGATGACGCTGCGCCTGCGCATCCCGTACTGGGCCACCCAGGGCGTGCGCGTGCGCATCAACGGCAAGGCGCAGGCGATCCAGGCGACCCCGGGCAGCTACCTGGCGCTGGAGCGCCGCTTCGCCGACGGCGACCGCATCGAACTGGACCTGCCGATGGCGTTGCACGCCGCGCCGCTGCCCGACGAACCCAGCCTGCAGGCGATGATGTACGGTCCGCTGGTGCTGGCCGCGCAGCTAGGCAGCGACGGCATCGATCCGGCGCAGCTGCATGTGTCCGACCAGCGGCCGTCGTTGAACCGGATCGTCGGCCGCCAGCTGCCGGCGGTCTACTTCGCGCCGGAACAGCTGTGGGCGCGCAAGCGCGAAGGGCAGGAGCAGGTGTTCGAGGCCGATGGCCTGCAAGGCCCGATCACCCTGGTGCCGTTCTACCGCATCGCCCACGAGCGCTATGCAGTCTATTGCCGAGCGAGGCCCGTATGGGAAAAGAACCCGCAGTTCTGAGCCGCCGGAACAGCGCCTCCGTCGCAATCGCGGCGGCGTGCGCGTTGCTGCTGTGCGCGCTGCCGGCGCTGGCCGCCGAGCGCATGGTCGGCGACGTGCTCAGCCCGGACGCCACGCTGCGTGCGCAAGTGAGCGTGGACGATGCCGGCAGCGCGCACTATCGCGTGTTGCGCGAAGGGCGCGAGGTGCTGCTGCGCTCGCGGCTCGGCCTGATCCGCGACGATGCCGATTTCTCCAAGGGCCTGCGCCTGCTCGCGGTGTCGCCGGTCGAGCCGGTGCACGATCATTACGAACTGCTGACCGGCAAGCGGCGGATCAACGACTACCGCGCCAACCGCCGCGTGTTCTCCTGGCGCGGCGCCAACGGCGAGCGCCTGCAGATCGAATTCCAGGTCTCCGACGACGGTGTCGCATTCCGCTACGACTTCCCGCAGCGCGACCCGAAGATCCGCGAATTGCGCGAGGACGCCACCACGTTCCGCTTCGCCGCCGCCACGCGCGCCTGGCTGCAGCCGATGTCGCCGGCCAAGACCGGGTTCGGCAGGACCAATCCCTCCTACGAGGAGTACTACCTGCAGGACGTCGACGTCGGCACGCCATCGCCGCTGGCGGCCGGCTGGGTGTATCCGGCGCTGTTCCGGCATGAGGCGGACTGGATCCTGCTCAGCGAGGGCTCGCTCGGCCGCGGCCATGCCGGCAGCCGCCTGCGCGATGTCGCCGACGTGCCCGGCGAGTACGCGATCGGCATGCCCGATCCGCGCGAAGTGTTTCCCGGCGGGTCCGCCAATCCGCACTTCGCGCTGCCGTGGCGCTCGCCGTGGCGCATCGTCGCGGTCGGCAGCCTGAAGACCATCGCCGAGTCCACGCTCGGCACCGACCTGGCCGATCCACCCGCCAAGCCGCCGGTCGCGCCGCCGCAGCCGGGCAAGGCGTCGTGGAGCTGGCCGCTGCTCGGCGATGGCGCCACCACCTTCGAGGTGCAGAAGCGCTACATCGATTTCGCCGCGCGCATGGGCTGGCGCTACACCTTGATCGACGCCCTGTGGGACACGCAGATCGGCGAGGACAAGCTGCGCGAACTGATCGCCTACGCGCGCGGCAAGCAGGTCGCGATCCTGCTCTGGTACAACTCGGCCGGCAGCTGGAACGACGCGCCGCAGACTCCGCGCGACCGCATGCTGACCCATGACAGCCGCATCCGCGAGTTCGCGCGGCTCAAGGCGCTGGGCGTGGCCGGAGTGAAGATCGATTTCTTCGGCGGCGACGGGCAGTCGATGATCGGCTATTACCTCGACATCATGCAGGACGCCGCGCCGTACGGGTTGATGCTCAACTTCCATGGCGCCACCTTGCCGCGCGGCTGGCAGCGCACCTGGCCGGACCTGATGACGATGGAGGCGGTGCGCGGGCTGGAATTCGCCACCTTCGAGCAGGTCAACGCCGACCAGGTGCCGGCGCATGCGGCGATGCTGCCGTTCGCGCGCAACGTGTTCGACCCGATGGACTTCACCCCGCTGGCCATGGTCAAGCTCAACGACAAGGTGCAGCGCCGCACCACGCCGGGTTTCGAGCTGGCCGAGACGGTGCTGTTCGTGTCCGGCATCCAGCATTACGCCGAGACCCCGGAGGCCGTGGACAAGGCGGCGCCGGAGGTACGCGCACTGTTGCGCGAGTTGCCGTCGGTGTGGGACGACAGCCGCTATGTCGACGGCTATCCCGGCCGCTTCGCGGTGTTCGCGCGGCGCGGTGGCACGCGCTGGTACGTGGCCGGCATCAACGCCGATGCGCAAGCGCGCACGCTGCGCCTGAACCTGGCGGAGCTGGGCGTGGCCGGCCGCGGCGCGCGCCTGATCGTCGACGGCGACGGCCCGCTGGGGCTGGCCAGCCGGCGCATCGACGTGGGGCCGACGCAAACCGTCGAGGTGGCGTTGCCGGCGCGCGGCGGTTTCGTGCTGCAGTTCGATTGAGCGCGCTTGCCCTTGCCGTATGCAGGGGCGGACAAGGGCTGCAAATGCCGATGGCGGCGAAATTGCTGGTGTTCGAGGCGATGCCGCGCCGCCAACGCTGGATTCGCGTCATCGCGGCGGCACGATGCTCCACTGGCATGCATCAACGTCGCCGCTGCTAACGCGGCGGCATAGAATTGGCGCTCGCGACAGGAGCGCTGCCATGCTGAAGATCTGGGGCCGACACAATTCGAGCAACGTGCGCAAGGTGCTGTGGTGCGCCGAGGAAATCGGCGTCGCCTACGAGGCGATCGAGGTCGGCGGCGCGTTCGGCAAGACCGCCGATCCGGCCTACCGCGCATTGAATCCCAACGGTCTGGTGCCGGCGATCGAGGACGATGGGCTGGCGCTGTGGGAATCCAACGCCATCGTGCGCTACCTGGCCGCGCGCTATGCGCCGGACACGCTGTATCCGCAGGATCCGGCCGTACGCGCGCTCGGCGACAAGTGGATGGACTGGACCACGTCGACCTTCTCCGTCCCGTTCCGCGATCTGTTCTGGGGCACGCTGCGCACCGCGCCCGAAGCGCGCGACGCGGCCAAAATCGCCACCGCACTGGCGCGTTGCGGCGAACTGCTGGCCACGGCCGATGCGGCGTTGGCGCAACAACCGTGGCTGTCGGGCGCGCAGTTCGCGATGGGCGACATCCCGCTGGGCAGCTTCGCCTATGCCTGGTTCGAGATGCCGATCGAGCGGCCGGCGCTGCCGCATCTGCAGGACTGGTACGCGCGCCTGCAGCAGCGTCCGGCCTATCGCAAGGGCGTGATGACGCCGCTGACCTGAGCGTGCGCGCTGTGCAAGCGGAGCGTGAGCCGACGGCGCCGATCGGACGCGTGCCTTGCAGCCTCGGGTCGAACGCGTGCGCGGAGCAAATGGCGGCCGCACGCGCATCACGGCGACTGCGCTGGGTGACGCTGCGTCAGCCCCAACCGTCGAACACCGCCACGCGGTTGCGGCCTTCCTGCTTGGCGACATAGAGCGCGCGGTCGGCGCGTGCCAGCAAGACGTTGGGAAAACTGCTGTCGCCGACGTCGGCGACGGCGACGCCGATGCTGGCGGTGACCTGCCGCCGCGGCCACGCCGCTGCCTGCAGCGCTGCGCGGATCGTCTCGGCAGTATGTCGCGCCTGCGCCGCGTCGGTGTCCGCCAACACCACGCAGAACTCCTCGCCGCCGAAGCGCGCGGCGATCGCGTCGGCCCCGGCAGTGTCGCGGATGATCGCCGCGGCCTGCGCCAGCACCCGGTCGCCCGCCGGGTGGCCGAAGCTGTCGTTGATGCTCTTGAAATGGTCGAGGTCGATCATCAGCAGGCTCAACGGCGTCTTGTCCAGCATGTGCATGTCCCACGCCGCGCGCAGCTTGCGGTCCAGGCTGCGGCGATTCCACAGCGAGGTCAGCGGGTCGGTCATGCTTTCCAGTTCCAGGCCGGCCATCGCCTGGCGCAGCTCCAATTGCGCCACCACCTGCCGCGATAGCGACTGCAGCGCCTTGCGTTCTTCCTCGGACAATACGCGCGGCATGCGGTCGATCACGCACACCGTGCCGATCGGCATGCCGTCGGAGCTCACCAACGGCGCACCGGCGTAGAACCGGATGCCGGGGTCGCCGGTGACCAGCGGGTTGCCAGCGAAACGTGGGTCCAGTTGCGCGTCGCCGACTTCGAACACGTAGTCCGGCTGCAGGATGGCATGCGCGCAGAACGCCAGTTCGCGCGGCGTTTCCCTCGCCTCCAGCCCCACGCGTGCCTTGAACCACTGCCTTTCGCTGTCGATCAGCGAGATCAGCGCGATCGGCGCCTTGCACACCGCCGAGGCCAGCGTGGTCAGGTCGTCGTAGGCCTGCTCGGGATCGGTGTCCAGCACCCGGTAACGCTTCAGCGAGGCGAGGCGTTGCAGTTCATTGAATGGCGTGGGGGCGCCCTGGTATCCGGGAGTGTCGGCCTGGGGCGATTCGGCTGTCAGGGGGCCGGGCTTGTCGGTCGGCGGCGGCGGGATCTTGCTCACGTTCAGTTCCTCGGCAGCGAATCGACGCCAAGCCGTGCCGGCGGGCGTCCGGGTCCCAGGTCGCACCGCGCCGGCGGGCGCGACGCGAGTGCGTGTCATGATAATGCCATCGTCGCGGTTGTCGGAACCGGCCGCACGGGCATGGTCAGGTGTGGCGGTGACCGCTCGGCGCGGACGTCGCGCGTTGCACCCGGGTAGAATCCGCGGACATGCCGGAAGCGGCGCATGCTGAAGAGATCTGGCGTCGTCACAACCGAGGACCGTGCGCAGGGTGCGTGCTGTGCCGAACAAACCCGCATGACGGACGGGTCGCCATTCCGGTCGAGCGTGCCCGCCACCTGACGGCAAGGAGCCGCCACCTTGATCGAAACGCCGAAAATCGTGTTGTGCATTCCCGGCCCATGGCAGGACCGCTCGGATCTGCTCGCGCGTATCGCCCGCGACAGCGGCGGTTACCTGTTCGCCGGGCAGGTCCTGCTGCACATGGAAAGCGGTGATGCGTTCGAACTGCAGTACGAGCCGCGCGATCCGCGAATGGCGGACGCGTTCGCGGCCGCCGGACCGCATTGGTTCGATTCTGACGACATGGCGCACATCCAGGCGCATGCCTCGGTCGTGTACCTGATCGGCGATGGCGGTTCCAGGGCGCGTGCCGAGGCGATGATGCTGGCGGCCGCGGCGCTGCTGAATGCCGGTGGCCTGGGCGTGAAGGTCGAGAGCAGCGGCGTGGCGCACGGGCCGGGGGCGTGGCGCCAGCTGTGCGCGGATCTGCGCTTTTTCAGCGCCCACCGCGCGTATGTGCTGAACCTCACCGGCGAGCAGGTGCATTCCTGCGGCATGCATCATTTCGGCATGAAGGACGCGATCGTCGCTGCGCAGGCGGCGGACGACCCGGTCGCGCTGCTGCACACCTTCACCTGGTATCTGTTCACCGAAGCGCCGGAGATGCGCGAGGGCCACACCTTCGCCGTCGCGGAGGATGCGCCGCGCTACCGGCTCCACGCCGAACCCAGTACGCAGTTCCAGCCCGGCGACCTCTTCGCCAATCCCTACGGCTTGTGGCGGCTGACGCCGCTGTGAGTGGCCGGGGGCCGCCGCGCAGCGCGCTCGCGTTTACCCTGTTGGCGCCGCACGCGATCGTGCACGGCGACGGTGCCGGTGTTGCCGGCCATCGCCACGGTGCGTAGCGCGGGCAGCGGGACTAGGTCCTGGAGGAGCCGTTAGTCGCGGCATTCGCCGCGGCCCGGGCGGCGTCGGCGGCATCGGCGGCCTCGGTGGCTTTGCGGACCGCGGCCGCCGCGACGGCCTCGGCTTCTGCGATGAGGCGCTCGGCGGTGCGCAGCGCCTCGTCCATTTGCTGTTGCGCCTGCTTGAGGAGTTCTTCGGTACTCGCGCTTGCCTCGCGGACCGGCTGTGCAGCGGATGCCGGGATTGCTTGCGGTCGTTGCGGCGCTGCCGGCGGCGCTACCTCGGCGGGCACGTCCGCCGCGTCGGTGGCGACGGCGAGATCGGCGATCGTCAGGACGTCGCCGGCGAGCTGCAACAGCACGCGGTGGTCCCCGTCTTGGGCAAGGAAGCGCAAGCTGGTGCCGTCCTGACCTATGCGTTCTAGGTGCAGCGGATGGCTGCGCAGCAACGCCTGCGCGGCCTGCAGCACGGACGCGACGCTGCGGTGGAGGCGGTCGGGGTCATTGCCGAGGCGGGGAATCTGGCCTGCGATCTGTTGCGCGGCGAGCGACAGGCGCGGGAAGCCGATCGTGTGCCCCGTCGCCAGGTGGTTGATGAGCGCGCGCTGTATCTGGTCCGGCGCGGGCGAGCCTTCGAGCCTTGGCCCGTCAAGCGTATCGAACAACGCGGGCAACAGCGTGTCCAGCGCATCGGTCGTGGCCTGTCGGCGTATGGCGGCGCTGCGGCCCTCGGCAGCGAACTGCAGGTAGTAGCTGTAGTAGTCGCAGAATTCCAATGCAGATTGCGCCCGCGCCAACGCGAAATCGGCCGCTTCGCGACGACTGACGGCGCGCGCGGCCGGTTGCGGCGCCGCCGTCGCCAGGCGCCACACGGCGATGCGTTCTTCGAAGTCCAACGCCTGCAGCAACGGTGCCGTCGCCACCCCGAGCTCGGCCAGGAACGCATCGACGGAAGCCAGCTCGGCGTTGGTCACCAGCTCGTGTGCGGCCAGCACGTCTCGCACCCGGCGCGTCAGCGCCGCGCTGGCGCCTGCGCTTTCGGCGCGCTGGATCAGCGCGAGCTCGTCGATTGCTAGCGTCAGCAGCTTGGCCGGGCCGACCTGCAGGCCAATCCGCGGCAGCCACAGCATGGACGTGCCGTGCAGTCCTTCTTGCACCTCACCGAGCAGGCTGCGCTCGTCCGCGAAATCGTAACGCTGGGCGGTGGACTCACTGGCCCACTGCACCCACTGCGTGCCGCCGTCGATGTAGGCGAGCACCAGTTGTGGGATTTCCGAAGGCATGCGTGCGGATCGAAGCACACGGCCGGCAACGGTCAAGGTCATCGTAAACGCTCCTGTCATGGGTGTTCGCTGAGCCGATGCTGCGGCGACGATGGCCAGGCGCAGCGTTGAAGAGCCCGCATCCGGCACCGGCTCAGCGTAGCAACGATGCGTGACCGGCATTGGCGCGCGCGCCGGCCGTCGAGCAGGCGGACGCGGAAGTTGGATGCGCATCCCATGTCGCCGTCGGACCCCATGCCGGCCGCGTGGATCTATGGACGCACGGATCGCCTGTACCACACGTCTTCCGCGGCCAGGCCCGCCGGCTTGGCGCGTAGCGGCGACCTAGGCGTGCGCTGCCGGCGCCGCCTCGCGTGCGGCGGCGCGGCGCATCACCCAGTTGAACAGCGGCGTGGCCATCAGCGTGGAGACGATCGCCATTAGCACCAGGATCGAGAACAGGCCCTGCTCGATGACCCCGGCCTGCAGGCCGATGTTGATGATGATCAGCTCCATCAGCCCGCGTGCGTTCATCAGCGCGCCGATCGCCATCGCGTCGCGGTTGTTCTCGCCGCTGGCGCGTGCCGCGGCCCAGCAGGCGATGCCCTTGCCCAGGAACGAGGCGAGCAGGATCGCCACTGCGGCGATCAGGATCTGCGGGTCCAGCAGTACGCTGAGCTGGGTCTTGAGCCCGGAGAAGGTAAAGAACATCGGCAGCAGGAACACCACCACGAACGGCTGCAGCTGCTCGCGCAGCTTCTCGGTCAGCGCGCCCTTGGGCAGGCAGGCGCCGAGCAGGAAGCCGCCGAACACCGCGTGGATGCCGATCGCGTCCATCGCCCAGGCGCTCATGCAGAACAACATCAGCACCACCGCGAGCACGCTGGCGCTGAGCGGCCGGTCGGGACGCACGTGGTCGGCCAGGCGGCGCAGCCAGTGGCGGCCGACCAGCATCATGAACAGCGCGTAGCCCACGCCGCCGCCGATCGCCAGGTAGGCGCTGTTCCAGCTGCCGCCGAAACTGGCCAGCACGATGGCCAGGATGCACCAGGCCGCGGCATCGTCCACCGCGCCGGCGGTGAGCGCCAGCGTGCCCAGCGAACTGCCGGTGAGGCCACGCTCGTGGATGATCCGCGCCAGCATCGGGAACGCGGTGATGGCGATGGCCGCGCCCAGGAACAGCGATGCTTCCAGGGTCTTGGCCTTGGCCGAGAACAGGCCGGGGGTGTGCAGCAGCCACGGCACCAGCGCGAACGCGAGCACGAACGGCACCGCGATGCCGGCCAGCGATACGCTCATCGCGCTGCGGTAGCGCGCACGGAAATGCTCGCCGCGGAAGTCGGTGCCGACCAGGAACATGTACAGGCCCACGCCGAACTGCGCGACCACGTACAGCATGTCCAGGGTCGGCTTGGGGAACAGCGCCTGCTGCGCGCCCGGCAGGACCAGGCCGAACAGCGAGGGCCCCAGCGCCACGCCGGCGATCATCTCGCCGACCACCTGCGGCTGGCCCACGCGCTTGGCCAACAGGCCGACCAGCCGGCAGATCAGGAGGATCACCGCCGCCTGCAGAAAGAAGTAGACGGACATCTGCGGTGTGGTCATCGGCACGCATCCTTGATATGTCGGCGGATGATAAGAGCCCGGTACAGAGAAAGCGATGCTTGCCCGCCGCGCGCCCAAGCAGCGCCACGGCTGTCGCCGCGGCCGGCGGCCGGTACTTTCGGCACTGACCGCAGCGCGCCGGATGCAGTGCTATGCGGGGCTGTGCGTCTGGCCGTTGGGGGCTACGGGGCGCGTTATCGATGGCAGGGGAGAGAAAGCGATGAGCGATGCATGGACTCGGCGGCAATGGCTGGGCCTTTCCGGCAGCGCGCTGCTCGCCGGATTGCTGCCCGGTGCGGCGTCGGCACAGGGTGCGGTGGCACCGACGGCGAAGGACGCGGCCGGAGCAGGCGCAGGCGCCAGCGACGCTGCGGCGCTGTATCGCCGCGCCCTGGTGCTCGACGCCAACACCCTGGCCTCGATCGGCCAGCTGGCCAGCGACGGCGACAGCGCCGCACAGCTGCGCCAGCTGCGCGAATCCGGCGTGACCGCGCTGAAGACCACGCTGGGCGGCGCCGATGGCGATTTCGAGGAGGCGGTGAAGGACATCGCCGCGGCGCAGACGCTGGTCGAGACCTATCCGCAGCACTTCCTGAAAGTGCTGCAGCACGACGACCTGCAGCGGGCCAAGCGCGAGGACCGGATCGCGCTGATCTTCTCCTTCGAATCGGCGGCGATGCTGGAGGACAAGCCGGCGCGCATCGATCTGTTCCGCCAGCTCGGCGTGCGCGTGATGCAGCTGTCCTACAACCGAGCCTCGCCGTTCGGCACCGGCTGCCTGGACGGCGATACCGGCGGCGTCACCGCGCTCGGGCGCGAGGCGATCGCGCGCATGAACCGGCTCGGCGTGGCGCTGGACCTGAGCCACGCCAACGCGCAGACCACCCGCGACGGCATCGCGCTGACGCAGCGTCCGCCGCTCTTCACCCATGCCGGCTGCAGCGCGGTGTTCGCGCATCCGCGCAACAAGCTCGACCGCGACATGCGCGCGCTGGCCGACAAGGGCGGGGTGATGGGCATCTACATGCTGCCGTTCCTGACCGAGGACAGCCGCCAGCCGCAGCTGGCCGACTACCTGCGACACATGCTGCATGCGCTGGACGTATGCGGCGAGGACCACGTCGGCATCGGCACCGATTCGCTGTTCTTCCCGGTCACCGAACAGGACATCCGCGAGATGGACGCGCTGATGCAGCAGCGGCGCCGCGACGGCGTCGGCGCACCCGGCGAAAATCGCACTCCGTACCTGCCCGACGCCAACAGCGTGCGCAAGCTCGAACGCGTGGCCGATGGCCTGCTGCGCCATGGCTACAGCGCACGGGTGACCGAGAAGGTGCTGGGGCTGAACTTCGATCGGGTGTTCGGCGAGATCTGGGCGACCTGACGCCCGCCAGGATGTTGCGCACGCCTGCGTGCCGCGTCGTTGCATGCATCGCGCCGATCTGTTCCAGCGGCGCTGCGTCCGCCGCATTGACCCGGCTGCGGCACAGGTCCAGACTTGCGCCCTCGTCCACCGTATCGCCCGTCATCCCATGTCGCACGCACCACTGCTGATATTGCCGACCGCCGCCCTGCGCATCAGCGCGGGCCGGGTGCGCCTGCCTGACGGGATGGACCGAGCCGAGCCGTAGCGCTCCGCCACCGCCGATCCGCCGCAGACAAGCACCCGATGGGTGCTTTTTTATTGCCTGTTTCCCAGCTTTTCCACTTCGAAAGACGCGAAGGAGAACGTGCCATGCACCACGCAGCCGAACCCGAAACCTAGCCGCATGCCCACGCGCCAACCGGGGCATGCGGCCTCCCCGTGTTGGCACTGGAACCCATCTCATGAACACCCAAGCCCTTTCCCGCTGGCGCAACCTCGGCATCATCGCCCACATCGACGCCGGCAAGACCACCCTCACCGAACGCCTGCTGTGGGCCACCGGCGCGATCCATCGCATCGGCGAAGTCCACGACGGCGCCGCCACCACCGACTTCTCCGACATCGAACGCGCCCGCGGCATCACCATCGGCGCGGCCGCGGTGCAGGCGCAGTGGGCGCCGCGCGGGCTGCCGGCGCATCGGCTCACCCTGATCGACACCCCCGGGCACATCGATTTCGCGATCGAGGTGGAACGCTCGCTGCGCGTGCTCGACGGCGCGGTCGCGGTATTCTCCGCGGTCGACGGCGTGCAGCCGCAATCGGAAACCGTGTGGCGCCAGGCGCGCCGGCACGGCGTGCCGCTGGTCGCGTTCGTCAACAAGATGGACCGCGCCGGTGCCTCGTTCGACGGCGTGCTGGCGCAGCTGCGCAGCAAGCTCGACGCCACGGTGTGGGCGGTCGGCGTGCCGCTGCCGGGCGATTCCGGCTTCGACGGCTGGGTCGACCTGGTTGGCTGCCGCGTGCTGACCTGGGACGGCGACGGGTGCATGGCCGCGCGCGCCTGGACCACGGACGATGCCGCGGCGTTCGCCGAGGCGCGCGAGCGCCTGGTCGCCGCGGTGGCCGAACACGACGACGCGCTGGCGCAGGCCTATCTGGAAGAACGCGCGATCGACGCGGACATGCTGCGCGCGGCCTTGCGCCGCGCCACCCTGGCCGGCGCAGGCGTGCCGGTGCTGGCCGGCTCAGCGTTCAAGAGCAAGGGCATCGAGCCCTTGCTGGACGCGATCGTCGACTGGCTGCCGTCGCCGCTGGACCGCCCGCCGGTGCCGGCGACGCGCGACGCGGACGACGCCAGCGGCCCGGATGCCGCGCTCGCCGCGCAACTGGCGCCGGATCCGTCCGGTCCGCTGGCGGCGCTGGTGTTCAAGGTCGCGCATACCGCGCACGGGCCGCTGGCCTTCGTGCGCGTGTATGCGGGCACCTTGCGCGTCGGCGACACGGTGTGGACGTCGCAGGCACGGCGCATGCGCCGGGTCGGGCGGCTGGCGGTGGTGCAGGCGCAACGCACCCACGACGTGGCGCAGGCCTGTGCCGGCGAGATCGTGGCCATCCTCGGCTGGAAGGACGCGGCCAGCGGCGAGACGCTCAGCGGCGTCGGCGAGCGTTGGGTGCTGGAAAGCATCCGCACGCAGCCGCCGGTGCTGGCGTGGCGGCTGGGCGCGGCCAATGCCGCGGAGTTGGTGCGGATGGGGCAGGGACTGGCGCGGCTGGCGCAGGAGGATCCCTCGTTCCGCGTCGACAGCGATGCCGAGACCGGCGAAACCCTGGTCTGGGGCATGGGCGAGCTGCACCTGGAGGTGATGGTGGAGCGCCTGCGCAGCGAGTGGCAGGTGGACGTGCGGACCGGTGCGCCGCGCGTGGCCTACCAGGAAACGCTGCGCGCCGCGGCGCTGGGCGTGGTCGGGCGGCTGTCCAAGCAGAACGGCGGCCATGGCCAGTTCGCGCACGTGGTGCTGGACCTGGTGCCACGCACGGACGGCGAGGTGGTCTTCGCCGACCGCAGCCGCGGCGGCGTGGTGCCGAAGGCCTTCGTCGCCGCGACCGAGAAGGGCGTGCGCGCGGCGCTGGCGCAAGGTCCGCGCGGCTACCCGGTGGTCGGCGTGGAGGTGGTGCTGGTCGATGGCCAGGCGCATGCGGTGGATTCGTCGGACATGGCGTTCCAGCGCGCGGCGTCGGAAGCGGTGAAGGCGGCGCTGGCGCAGGCCGGCACGCTGCTGCTGGAGCCGGTGATGGCGTTGGCGATCGATACGCCTGCCGCCAGCGTCGGCGACGTGCTCGGCGATCTGCAGCGGCGCGAGGGACGCGTCGTGGCGATCGAAGAGCGCGGCACGCGTGCCGACGTGGTCGCGCAGGCGCCGCTGGCGCAGCTGCAGGCCTACACCACCGCGTTGCGCTCGCTGACCCAGGGGCGCGCGTCGGCCAGCATGACCTTCGACGGCTACGAGGCGGTCAGGGCCGCGTAGCTCGCCTGCCCGCAAGAAGCGCTGCACGAGGTCGAGGAGCCGGTTCGCCGGCTCCTCTTTTTTTGCCCGGCGCTTGCGCGCACGCCGCGATCCGGGCTTCATAGGCGCCCCCGACACCGGAGCCGCGCATGCGTCGACTCGTTGCCATCCTCGCCTTCCTGCCTGCGCTCGCCGCGGCGCAGGCGCCGCCGTGCGCGACCCCGCTGCAGGTGGCCGAGCGGCTGTACCAGGCGCGCGATTTCTATTGGCGGCCGCAGAACCTGGACGGGTTGCTGACGCCGTCCTTCGCCCACGCGATCAAGAGCGAACTCGCCTGCGCCGAGCGCGAGGGCATCTGCCGCCTGGACTACGATCCGTGGACCAACGCGCAGGACGGCGACATCGAGGGCGCGCCGCGCTTCACCCTGGTGTCCGGCGGCTCGCTGGCCACCGTGCTGGAGGTGCGGATGGACTACCGGCTGGCGCTGGGCGGCGCGGCGACCAAGCCGGGCACGGTCAAGATCGAACTGCAGCGCCGCGGCAACGGCTGCTGGGCGGTCAGCGACCTGATCTCGCCGGATGGCGACTCGCTGTTCGCGCGGCTGTCCGACACGCCGGAATGAGCGCAGCGCATAAAAAAACCACGCCGACCTGCGTCGGCGTGGTTCGGACGACCTGCCCGCGCCAGCAGCGGGAGGGTAGGCGCGAAGGCGTCCGCGACTAGCTAGAGGCCCATCCGGTCGCGTCGATAAGCCCTATTGCAGCTTCAGCATCACGATCGCCTTGGCCGGCAGCGTCACCTTCAGCGTGCCGCCCTGCAGGCTGGCGCCGCCGAATGGGGCGGGCTTCACCGCCTGCGGCTGTTCGAAGGTGTTGAGCGCGGTGATCTTCGGCGCGGTGAGGATCTGCCCGCTGACGCCGCCGGCCTGTACGCCGTCCACGCTCACCACCACCTCCGCGGCGCGGTTCGGGTCCAGGTTGGTCAGCGCCACGTAGACGTGGCCGTCCTTCGCCTTGACCGCCGAGCCGTGCACCGCCGGCACCGTGTACTCGCCGTGCTTGTAGTCGGGCGCCTTGATCTGCAGTGGCAGCGCGGTCGCGTCCTGGTACGGCTTGTACATCGCAAACACGTGGTAGGTCGGGGTCAGCAGCATCTTGTCGCCGTCGGTGAGGATCATCGCCTGCAGCACGTTGATCATCTGCGCGATGTTGGCCATGCGCACGCGCTCGGCGTGCTGGACGAAGATGTCCAGGTTGAGCGAGGCCACCAGCGCGTCGCGCAGCGTGTTCTGCTGGCGCAGGAAGCCCGGATTGACGTTGGGCAGGCCGCTGTACCAGGTGCCCCATTCGTCGACCACCAGCGCCACCTTCTTGCCCGGGTCGTACTTGTCCATGATCGCGCTGTGCTTGCTGATCAGCTCGTCCATCAGCAGCGTGCGCGACAGCGTCTCGATCCACGCGGTCTCGTCGAAATCGGTGGACGAGGCGCGCGGCGGCCAGCCGCCGGGGATGGTGTAGTAATGCATGCTCAGCCCGTCCATGTACTTGGTGGCCTCGCGCATCATCACTTCGGTCCAGTGGTAGTCGGCATCGCTGGGGCCGGGCGCGATCTTCATGATCTTCTGGTCGGCCGGCGCCTTGACGAAGGTCTGGTAGCGGCGATACACGTCGGCGGCGTATTCCACGCGCATGTTGCCGCCGCAGCCCCACAGCTCGTTGCCGACGCCGAAGTACGGCACCTTCCACGGCGCATCGCGGCCGTTGCTGCGGCGCTGGTTGGCCAGCGTGGACTTGGTCGGCGCGGTCATGTACTCCACCCATTGCGCCATTTCGTCCGGCGCGGCGTCGCCGACGTTGCCGGCCACGTAGGCCTGGGTGCCGACCAGCTCGGTGAAGTCCATGAACTCGTGGGTGCCGAAGCTGTTGGGTTCCTCGACGCCGCCCCAGTGCGTGTTGATGCTGGTCGGGCGCTTGGCGCGCGGGCCGATGCCGTCGCGCCAGTGGTATTCGTCGGCGAAGCAGCCGCCGGGCCAGCGGATGTTGGGCACCTGCAGCGCCTTCAGCGCCGCGACCACGTCGTTGCGGTAGCCGCGGGTGTTGGGGATCTTCGACTCCGGCCCGACCCACACGCCGCCGTAGATGCCGTTGCCCAGGTGCTCGGCGAACTGGCCGAACAGGTTGCGCGAGACCTGCGCACCCGGCTGGTCGGCATGCAGCGTGCCGCGCACCGCGACCTCGGCGGCCTGCGCCAGGCCGGCGCCGAATGTCAGCGCGGCCACCGCGGCGGCCAGCGGCAGGCGTCGCCGCCAGCGTCGCGCGGCGTTCTTCAGGGAGCGGGTCGAGAGCATCGTGGGGTCTCCTAGGTGGATGGTGCGGCGGTGCCGTGCAGGGACGCCGCGTCGGTGATGAAGACGATACCGGCTGCACGCGGCGCATGCGGGCTCGGCGATGCACGGCGCATCCGCGGCAGTCGCGGATGGCAGGGCACGGCGTGTTGGCGGTATCGGTGCAGATCGCAGTCCTTGTGATCGGTGAGGGTGCGGCGGCCGCGGGCCGCGGTTCGAGCATAGGCAGGCCGGCGCGTTGCGACCAATGACGTAAATCCTCGTTGCTATAGCCGATTCGCATCGCTGGCGCGACCGTCCGCCGAGGCGGGTCGCCGTCCCGTTGCGCTCCCCGCTGCGCGACCCGAGGATAGGCGAGCGACACAGGGCCGACCAATGATTTAAATCGGCGTATCGATACGGGGATTGCAATGATGCGATGCCGCAGATGCTGCGTGGGCACGCCTCGCAATCGCGTGGGATCGCTGCTGCAAGCACGCATGTGGTGCATCGATGCGCCAACCTGCGCGGCGATGGCTTGCGGGCGGTCGCGCTGGTTATGCTGCGCGGCACGCGTGGACTCCGCACGCGCCCAACCAGGACCCGCGCATGTCATCGATCTTCGGCCAGCTTCCCGACGGTACCGCCATCCAACGTGTGTTCCTGGACAGCGGCGCCGGCTTGCGCGCGGAAGTGCTGACCTATGGCGGCCTGCTGCGCGGCCTCAGCCTGGACACCGCACGCGGCCGCACCGAGCTGGTCCTCAGCCTGCCGACGCTGGACGCGTATCTGCACGATCCGGCCTATCTCGGCGTATTGGTCGGCCGCTTCGGCAACCGCATCGCCGGCGCGGCATTCAGCGTGGACGGGCAGCGCTACGCGGTCAGCGCCAACGAAGGCGCCAATCACCTGCATGGCGGCGCGCTGGGATTCGGGCGCCGGGTGTGGTCGGTGCAGGCGCAGTCCGAGCGCAGCCTGCAGCTGCGCTACGACTCGCCGGCGGGCGAGGAGGGCTATCCGGGCAACGTGCAGGTCAGCGCCGAGTTCAGCGTGCACGGACGCACGCTGGAACTGCAGTTCGCCGCGCAGACCGACGCGCCGACCCCGCTCAATCTCACCCACCATCCGTACTTCAACCTGGCCGGCGATGCCGGCGTGGCGGCCGCCGCGCAGTGGCTGCGGGTGCCGGCCGACCGCTACCTGCCGGTGGCCGACGCGGCGCTGCTGCCGACCGGCGAGGTCGCCGCGGTGGCCGGTACGCCGTTCGACTTCCGCAACCCGCGCGCGATCGCCGACAAGGACGGCGCGGCCGAGCCGCAGCTGCGCCTGAGCGGCGGCTACGACCATTGCCTGGTGCTGGCCGCGCCGCGCGACTGCAGCGCCATCCTGTATTCGCCGCACAGCGGCGTGGCCATGCGCATCGCCAGCGCGATGCCGGCGCTGCAGCTGTACGAAGGGCATTGGCTGGACCGGCAGCATCCGGGCCTGGGCCGCGGCGTGTGCCTGGAGCCGCAGGGCTATCCGGACGCGCCGAACCAGCCGGGCTTCCCCGACACCATCCTGCGTCCCGGCCAGGTCTACCGGCACCGCATCGAATACCGCTTCGCCGAGGTCGGCGCGCATGCCGAGTGGGCCGCGGTGGAGGCGGCATTGGCCGATTGAGCGGCAGGTCCCTGTAGGAGCGGCTTCAGCCGCGACAGAATGTTTCCGCAGCCGAAAATTTCCTGGGCGCCGGGCGCGCGGTTGAAGCCGCGCCCCCCAGGGGATGCGTGGCCCCAGCAGCCGCTACTGCGGATGCCCGAGCACCAGTTCGATGACGAACTTGCTGCCGAAGAACGCCAGCAGCAGCAACAGCATCGCCGCCAGGGTCCAGTGCACCGCCTTGATCCCGCGCCAGCCGTAGCGCCAGCGGCCGAACAGCAGCGCGCCGAACACGATCCACGACAGCACGCTGAGCACGGTCTTCTGCACCAGCCGCTGCGCCAGGAAATCCTGCACGAACAGCACCCCGGTCAGCAGGGTCAGGGTCAGCAGCATGAAGCCGACCACGATGGTGCGGAACAGCAGCGTCTCCAGCGCGGTCAGCGGCGGCAGCGCGCGCAGCCAGGGATGGAAGTCGCGACGGCGCAGCGCGCGTTCCTGCAGCCACAGCATCACCGCCAGCAGCGCGGCGATGCCCAGCGTGGCGTAGGCCAGCAGCGCCATCCACGCGTGCAGCTGCAGCCGCCAGTCCAGGACCGGTGCCGGCTCGTGGCCGTGCGAGTGGTAGGCCAGCAGCAGCGCCGCCGACAGCGGGAAGACCACCACGCCCAGCGCGGCCATGCGCCCGCTGGCGCCGACCAGCGCGGTCATCAGCGCCATGCCCAGGCTGACCAGCGACAGCGCGGCGAAGAAGTGCATGTCCGGTCCGCCGGCGGTGTGCAGCGCTACCTGAACGTGGTAGCCCGCATGCAGCGCCACCGCCGGCAGCGCCGCCCACAGCCAGGCGCGGCTGCGCTCCACCCGGTCGCGCACTACCGAGCCCACCAGCAGGCCGGTAGCGGTCAGGTACAGCAGGGTCGCGACGAGGACGAGGAGCATCGCGCCAGTTTCGCATATCGGGCCTGCGCTCGTGGCGGCGGCTCGGCCGATCGTAGGGCGTGTCCGCTCGTGCCGCGCGCGCAACGGCGTGCGATGCGGGCCGCGGCATCGGCGGCGGCATGCGGAAGCCGGCAGGCAGCGGCGCCAGGGCGGACGCGCCCGCCTGCCGATGCGGCTCGGGTCCCGAGCCGGGGCCGGCGCCGGGATCGCCGGCCGGCGCGGCTATAATCGACGACCGTTTCCCGTCTGCGACCCGCCCGCATGTTCGAATCCCTCACCCAACGCCTCTCCGGCACCATGCAGCGCCTGCGCGGCCGCGGCCGCCTGACCGAGGAGAACATCCGCGAAGCCACCCGCGAAGTGCGCATCGCGCTGCTCGAGGCCGACGTCGCGCTGCCGGTGGTGCAGGCCCTGATCGAACGCATCAAGGTGCGCGCGGTCGGCCAGGAAGTGCTCAAGAGCCTGACCCCGGGCCAGGCGCTGATCAAGGTCGTGCGCGACGAGCTGACCGCGGTCATGGGCTCGGCCGCCAGCGACCTCAACCTCAACGTGCCGGCGCCGGCGATCGTGCTGATGGCCGGCCTGCAGGGCGCGGGCAAGACCACCACGGTCGGCAAGCTGGCCAAGCACCTGAAGGAAAAGCGCAAGAAGAAGGTGATGGTGGTCTCGGCCGACGTCTACCGTCCGGCCGCGATCGAGCAGCTCAAGACCCTGGCCGAGCAGGTCGGGGTGCTGTTCTTCCCGTCCGAGGCGTCGCAGCAGCCGGTGGACATCGTCCGCGCCGCGATCGCCGATGCGCGCAAGTCCTTTGTCGACGTGCTGCTGGTCGACACCGCCGGCCGCCTGGCCATCGACGAAGCGATGATGACCGAGATCAAGGCGCTGCACGCCGCGATCAACCCGGCCGAAACCCTGTTCGTGGTCGATGCGATGACCGGCCAGGACGCGGCCAACACCGCCAAGGCGTTCAGCGAAGCGCTGCCGCTGACCGGCGTGGTGCTGACCAAGACCGACGGCGACGCGCGCGGCGGCGCCGCGCTGAGCGTGCGCTACATCACCGGCAAGCCGATCAAGTTCATCGGCGTGGGCGAGAAGCCCGACGGCCTGGACGTGTTCCACCCCGACCGCCTGGCCAGCCGCATCCTGGACATGGGCGACGTGCTGTCGCTGGTCGAGCAGGTCGAGCACCAGGTCGACAAGGACAAGGCGCAGAAGCTCGCCGAGAAGGTCGCCAAGGGCAAGAAGTTCGACCTCAACGACATGCGCGACCAGCTCGAGCAGATGCAGAACATGGGTGGCCTGTCCGGGCTGATGGACAAGCTGCCGGGCATGGGCCAGATCCCCGAGCACCTCAAGCAGCAGGTCGCCGGCAACAAGGACGTGCCGCGGATGATCGCCATCATCGGTTCGATGACCAAGAAGGAACGGCGCAATCCGGCGCTGCTCAATGGCTCGCGCCGCGCCCGCATCGCCCGCGGCTCCGGCACCCAGCCGGCCGACGTCAACAAGCTGATGAAGCAGTTCCAGCAGATGGAAAAGATGATGTCGAAGATGGCCGGCGGCGGCATGAAGGGCCTGATGCGCGGCATGAAGGGCATGATGGGCGGCATGGGCGGGCGCGGCGGCCTGCCGTTCCGCTGAGCCCGCGGCCGCGGCGCGCATGCTGAGCGTGTCCGCCAGCACGCGCTGCCTGCGTCTGGCCCTGGCGCTGGCCTTGGCCCTGCAGTCGGCCAGCGGCTGGGCGGTGCTGCCGGCGACGTTCGCGTACTGGGTGTTGGTGGTGCTGCTCGCCGCGGCGATCGACCATGTGGTTGCGCGTGGCAAGAGCGGCGCCCTTCCGTTGCCGGCCACGACCACGCAGGAAGACGGCGACCTCGCCGACGTCGCGCGCGCACGGCTGCCTCCGCCGGCGCAGCCTGCGCTGCCCGCGTCCGCAGCGCCGGCGCGCCCATCCGGTGCGCGCCAGTGGCGCCGCCATCTCGACGACGTCGTGCCCTATCCGGAAGAGCGCTACCCGCGCCAGGGCATCTGCACGACGCTCGAGCAGGTACTGCGCGCCGGCGACGCGCTGGTGCTCGCGTTCCATCCTGCCGATGGCGGTCCCGCGCAGTGGCGCTGCGACCTGTTGGCGCCCGGCGCGACCGGCGCGCAGTGGCTGGAGGTGGCGGCGGACGTGGAGTGCGTGGTGCCGATCGCGCAGACCGGGGTGTATTCGATCGGCATCGGCCAGGCCGAGCTGCAAGTGCCCGGCACGGTGTCGCTGTGGCTGTGCGTGCCGGAACCGGAACGGCTGGCGCTGCCGTTGCAGCCGCTGCGCGGCACGCCGCTGGCGTATGCGCGGCGTGGCGATGGTGCGATCGGTGTCGAAGACGCGGCAGGGCAGGGCGACTGGCCGCTGGCGCAGTTGCCGACGCGCACTTCAGTGCGCGTGCCGGCCGGCGCCGCGCTGCTGTTCGCCAGTGTCGATGACCACTGGGATGTGGCTGGCGTGCCGGCCCCCGCGATGGCGGACCCGGTCGAGCGCGCGGTGGTGGTGCATCGCTATTTCCTGCAGCTGAGCCGGGGCGACGTGCTGGTGCTGGAGGCGGCGTGGACGTCCGGCCTGTTCGGCCAGCCGATCCCGATGGCGGGCGGCAGCAGCCCGAGCGGCGGCGAATTGCGACTGTTCGCGCTGCTGCACGGCCCGCAGCTGGCGACGCTGTGGCCGGATGCAGGCGCGCAGGCGTGCGTGGAGGTGGTGTGTCCGGCCGATGGCCTGTACTGCCTGGAGTTGCGGCTGGCCGGCCCGCCGGCCTGGCGTGACCGGGCGGCGGAGGCCTTCGCCGATCTGCGCCTCTGGGGTGCGTTCGTGCAGCGGGCGCCGTTGCTGCGCGCCTTCTCGCTGCAGCAGGTGTGGGTCGACGATCGGCACCGGCAATTGCTGCCGGTGCCGCTGCCGTGAGCGCGCCGGTGTCCGCGGCGCGGTGGCCTGGAGGCCGCGCGGCTACCATGGGCGTCCCTGCGGTCGTGGAGCACGCATGATGGAGCGCTTGGCGCGAGTGGATGCCTTCCGGCAGCGGTTCGGCTTGCGCGTGCCGATCCTGCTCAGCCCGATGGCCGGGGCCTGTCCGGTGCCGCTGTCGGCCGCGGTTGCCGCCGCCGGCGGCATGGGCGCGATGGGCGCGGTGCTGTCGGCACCGCAGGACATCGTGCAGTGGATGGACGCGTTCCGCGCCGCCGGCGGCGGGCCGGCGCAGGTCAATCTGTGGGTGCCGGACCCGCCGCCCGTGCGTGACGCCGCCGCAGAGGCCGCCGTGCGTGCATTCCTTGGCCAATGGGGACCGCCGGTCGATGCCGCCGCCGGCGACGCGGCCCCGGCCGATTTCGATGCGCAGTTCGCCGCGCTGCTGGAAGCGCGCCCGGCCGTGGCCTCGTCGATCATGGGCGTGTTCCGGCCGGACCAGGTGCAGCGTTTGAAGGCCGCCGGCATCGCCTGGTTCGCCTGCGCCACCACCCTGGACGAAGCGCTGGCGGCGCAGGCCGCCGGCGCCGATGCGGTGGTCGCGCAGGGCGCGGAGGCCGGCGGCCACCGCGGCGCGTTCGACGCCTCGCGTGCCGAGCAGCAGCTGACCGGGCTGTTCGCGCTGTTGCCGCGCCTGGCCGATCGCCTGGAGGTGCCAGTGATCGCCGCCGGCGGCATCGCCGATGGCCGCGGCATCGTGGCGGCGCTGACCTTGGGAGCCAGCGCAGTGCAGATCGGTACCGCCTTCCTGCGCACCCCGGAGGCGGCGCTGGCGCCGGCCTGGGCCGCGGGGTTGGCGCAGGCCGAACCCGAGCAGACCATGCTGACCCGCGCCTTTTCCGGCCGCCTCGGCCGCGCGTTGGCCACCGACTACGTGCGCGCCGCGGCCGAACCGACGGTGCCGCCGCCACGGCCCTATCCGGTGCAGCGCGGGCTGACCGCGCCGATGCGCCAGGCCGCGGTGCGCGAAGGCCGCCTGGCGGCGATGCAGGCCTGGGCCGGGCAGTCGGCGTGGCTGGCGCCGGCGCAGCCGGCGGCGGCAGCGCTCCAGACCTGGTGGGACCAGGCGCAGGCGCTGCTGTGAGCCCGCAGCTGTTCTGCGAGGGGCGGCCGGCGAGCGCGGAGGCGTTGGCCGCGCCGGCGCTGGTCAACTATGGCCACTTCAGCACGATGCAGGTCCGCGCCGGCGCGGTGCGCGGCTTCGACCTGCACCTGCAGCGGCTCGACGAGGCCACCCGCACCCTGTTCGGCAGCGAACTGCCGGCCGAGCGGATCCGCGCCGAATTGCGCGCGGCGCTGCAGGCATTCGGCAGCGGCGATGCGTCGCTGCGCGTCAGCGTGTTCGCGCGCGACTTCGATTTCCGCCGCGCCGATGCGGCCTGCACGCCGGAACTGCTGGTGTCGCTGGCGGCGCCCGCGCAGGCGGACGCAACATCCTTGCGGCTGCGCAGCGCGGTGTTCGCGCGCGAATTGCCGCAGATCAAGCACGCCGGCACGTTCGCCTTGTTCCACCAACGCCGGCTGGCGCTGCAGGCCGGCTTCGACGATGCGCTGTTCGTCGATGCGCAAGGCCTGATCGCCGAGGGCTCGATCTGGAATCTGGGCACCTGGGACGGGCAGGGCGTGGTATGGCCGCAGGCGCCGGCCTTGCGCGGCACCCAGGAGCGGCTGCTGCAGGCCGGCCTGGCCGTGCTCGGCATCCCCCAGCAGGTGCGGCCGCTGCACCTGCGCGAACTGGCCGGGTGCGCCGCCGCCTTCGCCTGCAACTCGCGCGGCCAGCAGGCGATCGCCGCGGTGGACGGGCAGGCGCTGGGGCCGGCCACGGAGCTGTTGCACCTACTGAATGCGGCCGTCGAGACCCAGGCCTGGCAAGCCATCTGACCGGTCCGGGGGGCGACTTGGCAGCGTTCCGCCCGCCCGCTATAATCGCCGGCTCACCGCGCCATCCTGGCGACTGGGCAACACCGGAAAACTCACCATGGTCAAGATCCGCCTCACCCGTGGCGGCGCCAAGAAGCGCCCCTTCTACCACATCATCGTCACCGACGTGCGCAGCGCGCGCGACGGCCGCAACATCGAGCGCCTGGGCTACTACAACCCGGTCGCGCAGGGCGCCGAGCCGCGTATCGTGCTCGACCTGCCGCGCGTGGACCACTGGGTGTCCAACGGCGCGCAGCTGACCGACAAGGTGCGCAACCTGTACAAGGAAGCGACCAAGGCCCAGGCCGCCGCGGCCTGATCCTGCGGGCCGCGCCTGGCGCGGCCCTTCGGTTTTTGCACCCATGAAAGACAGCCAGCGCCGTATCCTGCTGGGCAGGATCCTGGGCGCCTTCGGCATCCGTGGCGAGGCCAAGCTCGAGTCCTGGACCGAGCCGCGCCTCGCCATTTTTCGTTATCAGCCCTGGATCGTGCGCAAGCCCGACGGCAGCGAGAGCAGCCTCGGCGGCGCGCGCGGGCGCGAGTCGGGCAAGTACCTGATCGCCAGCCTGCCCGAGGTCGCCGATCGCGATGCGGTCGAGGCGCTGCGCGGCACCGAGATCTACGTGGCGCGCGATACCCTGCCGCCGCCCAAGCCCGACGAATACTACTGGGTGGACCTGGAAGGCCTGGACGTGCGCACCGTCGACGGCGTGGCCCTGGGTCAGGTCTCGCACCTGTTCTCCAACGGCGCCAACGACGTGCTGGTGGTACGCGGCGACCGCGAGCGGCTGCTGCCGTTCGTGCAGCCGGACTACGTCAAGTCGGTGGATTTCGACGCCAACCTGATCGTGGTCGACTGGGACCCCGAGTTCTGAGCAGGCAGGCGCGCATGCGCCTGTCGCGGCAGTTGCTCCACCAATCCCCAATCCCGACTCCCCAATCCCCGCCTCATGCGCATCGACGTCATCAGCCTGTTCCCCGAATTCGTCGCCCAGTGCGCCGCGTTCGGCGTGGTCGGGCGTGCGCAGGAGCGCGCGCTGCTGGCGCTGCACGGCTGGAACCCGCGCGACTACGCCACGGGCGGCTACCGCAAGGTGGACGACCGCCCGTTCGGCGGCGGCCCGGGCATGGTGATGATGATCGAGCCGTTGCAGGCCTGCCTGCAGGCGGTGCGCGATGCCGACCCGCAACCGGCGCCGGTGATCTACCTCAGCCCGCAGGGCGCGCCGCTGACCCAGGCCAAGGCCCGCCAGCTGGCGGCGTTGCCGCGGCTGGTGCTGCTGTGCGGACGCTACGAGGGGGTGGACGAGCGCTTCGTCGCCGCGGCGGTGGACGAGGAACTCTCGATCGGCGACTACGTGCTGTCCGGCGGCGAGCTGGCCGCGGCGGTGCTGGTCGATGCGGTCACCCGGCTGCAGGAGGGCGCGCTGAACGATGCCGAGTCCGCCGCCCAGGACAGCTTCGAAGGCCCGGACGGGCTGCTCGACTGCCCGCACTACACCCATCCGCGCGAGCACGCGCTGGGCGAGGTGCCGGCCATCCTGCGCTCCGGCAACCATGCCGCGATCGCGCGCTGGCGGCGCATGCAGGCGCTGGGCCGGACCTGGCTGCGGCGCCCGGAGCTGCTGGACGAGGCGGCGCTGAGCGCGGCCGACCGCCGCCTGCTGGAGGAATTCCGCCAGGGCCTGCAGGCCGATCCGGCCCCCGCGCAGGAAAATCCATCCAAACCCTAGCCATGGCGGCACGACTGGGTTAAAATGCCCGGCTTTCCGGTCTAGCCATCTGCGCTTGGCCCATCCCGATCTAGCGCAATCGCCGTGCGGCGACTGCCGGACCACCTCACCAGACACAAGCGGTGCCCACCATGAGCAAGCTCAACAAGACCATCCTGGCCGACTTCGAAGCCGCCCAGATCCAGCGCAAGCTGCCGGAGTTCAACCAGGGCGACACCATCGTCGTCAACGTCAAGGTGAAGGAAGGCAACCGCGAGCGCGTGCAGGCCTACGAAGGCGTGGTGATCGGCACCAAGAACGCCGGCCTGAACTCCTCGTTCACCGTGCGCAAGATTTCCCACGGCTTCGGCGTGGAGCGCGTGTTCCAGACCCACAGCGCCATCATCGACTCGGTCGAAGTGAAGCGCCGCGGCAAGGTCCGCGCCGGCAAGCTGTACTACCTGCGTGGCCTGGAAGGCAAGGCCGCCCGCATCAAGGAAGATCTGGCCGCCGCTGCGCAGGCCAAGGTCGCGCGCCAGGCCGCTGCGGCCGCCGCCAAGGCCGAGTAATCCCCCCAGCGACTGCGGTCGCTGCCGCGACGGCCGCCTTCGGGCGGCCGTTTGCGTTTGTGGATGGCCGGTACGCGTGCGCGCGCGAGGCCTCTGTAGGAGCGGCTTCAGCCGCGACCGGAAGCCGGCCGGCATCAAGCTGTATTCGGGCGCTCAGTGGCAAGCGGCTTGCGGGAACGTCCGGTCGCGGCTGAAGCCGCTCCTACAAGGGGCTGGTGGGCATCGCCGCCGCCCAGGCGATCAGCGCGCCGGATCCTGCGCGGCCGCCACGTCGGCGACCGGCGCCGGCGGCTGCGCGGGCACTTCCGCCGGCTGCGCCAGCGTTTCCGGGTGCGATGGCGCCAGCATCCGCGCCTTGCGCCAGTTGCCCCAACGGTAATAGGCCAGCGACATGGCCATCGCGCAGACCGAACTGGTCGGGAAGCTCCACCACACCGCGTCGGCGCCGAACTGCGGCTGCAGCAACTGCGCGAACGGCACGCGGATGCCCCACAGCGCCAGCGCCAGGATGATCAGCGGCGGCAGCACCGCGCCGGTGGCGCGGACCACGCCGGAAATCACGAAGGTCACGCCGAAGAACAGGAACGACCACACCGCGATGTGGTTGAGATGGCGCGCGATCTCCAGCGCCTCGCTGTGCGGCGGCAGGAACAGCGACAGGGTCCAGCGGTCGAGCAGGATCAGCGGGGCGATCAGCGCGCCGGTCAGCAGGAAGTTGAACAACACGCCCTTGCGCGCGGTCGCCGCGACCCGGTCCCAACGCTGCGCGCCGACGTTCTGCGCGGCCATCGACGAGCAGGCCGCGCCGATCGCCATCGCCGGCATCTGCACGTAGGTCCATAGCTGCATCGCGGCGCCGTAGGCGGCCGAGGTATCGGTGCCGTAGCCGTTGACCATCGAGATCATCACGATCATCGCCAGCGAGATCAGCACCATCTGCAGGCCCATCGGCACGCCCTTGACCACCAGCGCGCGCAGGATCGTCGGGTCGATGCGGAACATCCGCGCATCCTGCCGGCCCAGCCACAGCACATGGCGCTTGTGCCGCAGGTACAGCAGCAGGCCGCCCAGGGCGATGCCCTGCGCGATCAGCGTGGCCCAGGCGGCGCCGGCGATGCCCAGCTTCGGGAACGGACCCAGGCCGAACAGCAGCAGCGGATTGAAGCCGATGTCCAGCGCCACTGACAGCAGCAGGAAGCGGAACGGGGTGCGCGAGTCGCCGGTGCCGCGCAGCGCCGCCGACAGGAACGCGAACGCGTACAGCAGCGGCATCGCCAGGAAGATCACCCGCAGGTAGGCTTCGGCCAGCGGCAGCGAGGCGGCCGGGGTGCCCATCGCCGCGAGCAGGTGCCGCGCCAGCCACCAGCCGCCGGCCGCGATCAGCACCGAGACGCCGATGAAGAAGGTGGCGCTGGTGCCCATCACCCGCCGTGCCTGGACCACGTCGCCGCGGCCCATCGCCTGGCCGATCAGGATGGTGGCGGCCATGCCGATGCCGAACACCGAGCCGATCAGGAAGAACATGATGCTGTTGGCGTTGGCCGCCGCGGTCAGCGCCGCTTCGCCGAGGTAGCGGCCCACCCAGACCGCATTGACCGAGCCATTCAGCGACTGCGCGATGTTGCCGGCCAGGATCGGCAACGCGAACAGCAGCAATTGCCGGCCGATCGGGCCTTCGGTGAGAGTGGCAGTCTTGGCCATCGCATGCCTGCAGGACGGGAGCGGGGAGCCGCGCACACTAGCACCTGCATGCGGGGCCGGGGAGGCGACCGATGGCAGATGTGCTGCGGTGGCAAACGCCCTAGACTGGATGGGTCGGCGTGGATCTGCGGCCTTGCGGCGACGCCATAGGTCCGGGCGCAGGATGCCGCTGCGGAACCCATGCGAGGACTTGCAAAGCCGTGCTCGCGCCGCCATCTGCAGTGGATCGGATGCAGCGCGCCGGTAGCCGGAGTGCGCCGGTCGCGCCGATGCCGCGCGTTGAGGCGATGTTGTCCTGCTGGGCGAGGTCCCCCGACGCCGGCCGGCGCGGGATTTGGCGACGCGCCGACGGCGTGGCGCTCAGCGGTGGCGCCGTCATCCGCAACCGTCGCTGCAGTGGTCCTGCGAGCGGCACGACGATCAACAGATGCAGGTGGATGTCCGTCAGCACGATGAATGAATCGCTAGCGCAACCGAACGCGGTCCGGCTGGATGTCTGGCTGTGGGCCGCGCGCTTCTTCAAGACCCGCAGCGTGGCCAAGCAGGCGGTGGAAACCGGCAAGGTCGACGTAGCCGGGCAGCGCCCGAAACCTTCGCGCGCGGTGCGCGTGGGCGAGCAGTTGCGCGTGGAGCGCGGCGAGGAGGTGTTCGAGATCCAGGTGCTGGCGCTCAGCGACGACCGCGGTCCGGCCAGCGTCGCGCAGACGCTGTACCAGGAGAGCGACGCCTCGCGCGAGCGGCGCGCGCAGCAACGCGCGCAACGCAGCGCCGAGCGCACCGGCTACCAGGCGCCCGACGGCAAGCCGGACAAGCGCGCACGGCGCCTGATCCGCGCGCTGGGCGATCTGGACGCGTTGTAGCGCTGGGGGCAGGGCGGTCGTTCCTGAAGACGCCGCGGTGCCAGCCGCCCCGTTCGTGACCTCTGGTTGGGGCGCTTCCCCAGGCATCGTGCAGTCGGGACTGAAGTCCCTCCCACAGTGCACCCAGCCAGCATGCCGTGGCGTTCCCTTGTAGGAGCGGCTCAGCCGCGACGAACGAAGCGGTGAAGTCTGCCGGTGTTGGAGAGTGTCGGGACTGAAGTCCCTCCTACAGTGCACCCAGCCAGCATGCTGCAAAGCTCCCTGTAGGAGCGGCTTCACAGCCGCGACGAACGAAGCGGTGAAGTCTGTTGGTGTCAGAAAGTGTCGGGCCTGAAGTCCCTCCCACAGTGCACCCAGCCAGCATGCCGTGGCGTTCCCTTGTAGGAGCGGCTTCAGCCGCGACGAACGAAGCGGCGAAGTCTGTCGGTGTCGGAGAGTGTCGGGCCTGAAGTCCCTCCACAGTGCACCCAGCCGGCACGCCGCATATCCCCTGTGGGAGCGACTTCAGTCGCGACGAACGAAGCGGGGAACCGGTCGTTGTTGGAGAGTGTGAGGCAAGGTGGTTTTACCGCCATCCAGATCACTTCCCCAACCCAGCTTCGCATCGATACCCATACCGCGCCGCTCACGCAAAAACGCCCCGGCAAGCCAGGGCGTTTTCCGTGTCACAAAGCGCAAGAACCACGGCACCAACCCGCTCCGAATCCTCCGCGCAGGCCCAACCGATCAACAGCCTGCCCGATGCACCGGGCAGGCTCCCGGCCTCAGGCAGCCAGATCGAAACGATCCAGCTGCATCACCTTGCTCCACGCGGCGACGAAGTCGCGCACGAATTTCTCCTGCCCGTCGGCGCTGGCATACACCTCGGCCAGGGCGCGCAGGATCGAGTTGGAACCGAACACCAGATCCACGCGGGTGCCGGTCCATTTCTGCTCGCCGGTGGCGCGATCGCGGCCCGCGTACAGTTCCTTGCTGTCCGAGGTCGCCTTCCACTCGATGCCCATGTCCAGCAGGTTGGCGAAGAAGTCGTTGCTCAGCGTGTCGGCGCGTTCGGTGAACACGCCGTGCGCCGACTGCCCGGCATTGGCGCCGAGCACGCGCAGGCCGCCGACCAGCACGGTCATCTCCGGCGCGGTCAAAGTCAGCAGCTGCGCCTTGTCGATCAGCAGCGCTTCGGCGGAGACCGCGTAGCGGCGCTTGCTGTAGTTGCGGAAGCCATCCGCAACCGGCTCGAGCACAGCGAACGATTCGACGTCGGTCTGCGCCTGCGTGGCATCCATGCGTCCCGGCACGAACGGCACGGTCAGCGTCTGCCCCGCGTTCTTCGCGGCCTGCTCGACCGCCGCCGCGCCGCCGAGCACGATCAGGTCGGCCAGTGAGATCTTCTTGCCGCCGCTCTGCGCATCGTTGAACTGCGCCTGGATGCGCTCCAGCACGGACAGCACCTGCGCCAGCTGTTCGGGCTGGTTGACCTCCCAATCCTTCTGCGGGGCCAGGCGGATGCGCGCGCCGTTGGCGCCGCCGCGCTTGTCCGAGCCGCGGAAGGTGGAGGCCGACGCCCAGGCAGTGGAGACCAGCTGGGCGATGCTCAGGCCCGAACCGAGCAGGGTCTGCTTCAGTGCGGCGATGTCCTGCGCATCGACCAGCGCGTGGTCCAGCGCGGGGATCGGATCCTGCCAGACCAGCTCTTCGGCCGGCACCTCGGGACCCAGGTAGCGCGCACGCGGCCCCATGTCGCGGTGGGTCAGCTTGAACCAGGCGCGGGCGAAGGCATCGGCGAACTGCTCGGGGTGCTCCAGGAAGCGGCGCGAGATCGCGGCGTAGGCCGGGTCGAAGCGCAGCGCCAGGTCGGTGGTGAGCATGGTCGGCAGGCGCTTCTTCGACGGATCGTGCGCGTCGGGAATCACCGCCTCGGCATTCTTGGCCACCCACTGGTGCGCACCGGCCGGGCTCTTGCTCAGCTCCCACTCGAACTTGAACAGGTGTTCGAAGAAATCGTTGCTCCACTGCGCCGGGGTGGTGGTCCAGGTGACCTCCAGGCCGCTGGTGATGGTGTCGCCGCCCTTGCCGCTGCCGAAGCTGTTGTGCCAGCCCAGGCCCTGCGCGCCAAGGTCGCTGGCTTCCGGCTCGGCGCCGACGTGGTCGGCCGGGCCGGCGCCGTGGGTCTTGCCGAAGGTGTGGCCGCCGGCGATGAGCGCGACCGTCTCTTCGTCGTTCATCGCCATGCGCCCGAAGGTGTCGCGGATGTCCTTGGCGGCGAGCAGCGGATCGGGATTGCCGTCCGGGCCTTCCGGATTGACGTAGATCAGGCCCATCTGCACCGCGGCCAGCGGGTTCTCCAGAGTGCGCGAGTGCACGTCGCCATCGGCGTCGTCGTCGGAGACCAGCACGCCGCCGGCCTTCTCCACGCCCTCCGAGCCATGCGCATAGCGCACGTCGCCGCCCAGCCAGGTGGTCTCGCGGCCCCAGTACACGTCCTGGTCCGGCTCCCAGGTGTCTTCGCGGCCGCCGGCGAAGCCGAAGGTCTTGAAGCCCATCGATTCCAGCGCGACGTTGCCGGTGAGGATCATCAGGTCGGCCCAGGAAATCGCCTGCCCGTACTTCTGCTTGATCGGCCACAGCAGGCGCCGCGCCTTGTCCAGGCTGACGTTGTCCGGCCAGCTGTTGAGCGGGGCGAAACGTTGCTGGCCGCGGCCGCCGCCGCCACGGCCGTCGCCGGTGCGGTAGGTGCCGGCGCTATGCCAGGCCATGCGGATGAACAACGGGCCGTAATGGCCGAAGTCGGCCGGCCACCAGTCCTGCGAATCGGTCATCAACGCATGCAGGTCCCGCTTCAGCGCCTGCAGGTCGAGCGCCTTGAAGGCCTTGGCGTAATCGAAGGTCTCGTCCAGCGGGTTGGTCTTGGACGAATGCTGGCTGAGCAGGTCCACGCGCAATTGCTTGGGCCACCAATCCTTGTTGGTGGTGCCTTCGGTGGAGGCGCTGTGGTTGAACGGGCATTTGGCTTCGGTGTTCATCGGTCTCTACCTTCTACGTGCGCAAGGGACGTGCCTGTGGGCCGGGCGATTGCTGGGGTTGGGTGGGTGTCGTCGGGGAGCGCGTTCGCGACTATGGCGGTGTCGACGCAATGCGGAAGAGGCGATTGTCGGGCTGGCGCATGACGGACTTGGGCGGGCTTCGGTAGATGCAGGCTATCGGCAAGTGAATTGGTTATAAAATTGATTGATCGAAATGATTCGATAGGGAAGGGCAATCGCGGGGCGCCGATCGTGGTGCATGGCGCGCCCGTTGTCTGGGAGCGGCGTGCGCAGCTGCCGACGGTGCGGTTCAGGCGTTGGGCATCACGTCGAAATCGCCGCCCAGCACGCGCTCCAGCCGGCCGCTGCGCCAGCCGCGCACGCTGTCGCGCACTAGCGCCGCCGGCGCGATGCGGTAGCGGCGGCACACGCGCAATTCGTCGTCGCCCTCCGCCGGCCGCCTGGCCTGTCCGGGCAGGTCCGGCGCGACCCGCACCTGTGCGCTGAGCCGGCGCAGCGCCGGCTCGTCGGCATCCTGTTCCTGCACGTGCAGGCCGGTCTCCGCTTGCAGCAGGTCCAGCGCGCCGAAGCCGGCGATCGCCAGCCAGGCGCGGCCCTGCTCGGGATCCTGCACCAGCACCTCCACGCGCATGTTGCGTTGCGCCGCCCAGGCCAGATACATCTGCAGCAACTGCTGCCACCAGCGCCGCGCGTCGGCGGGATGCCGGTGCAGCTCGCTGGCGCCGATGCGCAGGTCCAGCAGCGCGTCCTGCGGGCGTTGCTCCTGCAACGCATCGCTGGCCAGCTGCAACAGCCACAGCAACTGCGCCAGGCGGGCGACGAATTCGCTGTCGCGCTGCGCGCCGTCGAGCCGCGCGCGCATGCGGACCGCGCTGTCCAGCGCGCTCTCGATGCGGTCGCGGCGTTCGATCCGGTCCAGCACCTGGAAGCGATTGGGCTGCGACCAGAAATCGGCTTCGCCCATGCTGGCGAAATCCGCTTCGCGCGCCAGCCGCCAGGCGCTGGCGGCATGGGCGTCGTGCAGGGCCTGCAGGGCCGCGTCCAGGCGCATCGGCACCGCGCCGCCGACGGTCGGCGCGTAGACGAGGTCGCGCAAGTCGGCCGGCAACGACGGATCGGCGGCGGCGCCTGCGTCGGGCATGGAGGCGGGTGCGTCGGGGGCGATGAAACGCACGTCGAGGCGATCGCCGGCGCTGCGCACGAACAGGAACTGGTCGCCTTCCGGCGCGCGCTGTTCGACGATGCTGCGCGCCAGCGGCGCGAGCAGGTGCTGCTCGATCGCACGGCGCAGCGGGCGCGCGCCCAGGTCCGGGGTGAAACCGCGATCGAGCAGGAATTCGATCGCCGACGGCTCCCATTCCACCGCCCAGGCGCGGTTGCGCAGGCCGCGCCGGGTCAGCGTGCGATCCAGCTCCTTGTGCAGGATCTCGCGCATCAGCGTGCGGTCCAGCGGGTTGAACAGCACCACGCGGTCGAGCCGGTTGATGAACTCGCGGCGGAAGGTTTCGTACACCGCCTTCTCCACCGCGCTGCGCGAATAGCCGCCTGCGACGGTGGCGAAGCCGGGGCCGGCGCCGCGGGCGAGGGTGGCGCCGACGTTGCTGGTCAGGATGATGATGCTGTGGCGGAAGTCGGCGGTGTTGCCGTTGCGATCGCTCAGCCGTGCGTCGTCGAACACCTGCAGGAACAGGTCCCAGACCTTGGGGTGGGCTTTCTCGAACTCGTCCAGCAACACCACCGAGAACGGCTGTTCGCGGATCCGCGCGATCAGCGTGCGCTGGCCGGCGCTGTCGTCGCCGGTGAGCCGCGACAGCGCGTCCTCGCCCTGGAATTCGCTCATGTCCAGGCGCAGCAGGCGCTCGGCGTTGCCGAACAGCAGCTCGCCCAGCGCCTTGGCCAGTTCGGTCTTGCCGGTGCCGGTGGGGCCGGCGAACAGGAACACGCCGATCGGGCGATGGCTGTCGACCAGGCCGGCCTTGAGCATGGCGATGCGGTCGAGCAGGGTCTCCACCGCGTCGTCCTGGCCGAGCACGCGCTGGCGGAAGAAGCGGCGCAGCGCGTCCAGTTCCAGCCGCTGGCGATCGTCGATCACCTCCAGCGGCAGACCGCTGCGCTTGGCCACGGCGTGCAGCAGCGCATCGTCGTCGAGCGGCAGGCGCGGCGTCTCGGCGCCGGTCGCGGCCTGCAAGGTTTCGTCCAGCAACTGCAGCAGCCGCCCGGGCTCGTGCTGCTCGGGGAAATACTGCGCGGCCATGCGTTCGGCCTCGGCCAGGGTGCGCGCGTCGATCACGTCCGCCTGCAGCGTCTGCCGTTGCGCCTGCGCCCATTGTTCGCCGATCTGCGCCAGCGCGGCGGGTGCGGCCGGCGCCAGCGTGACCACTTCGAAGCGCGAGCGCAGCGCCGGCCTCGCCACCTGCAACTGCGCCAGCTGCCGCGGCGTGATTTCGCCGATCAGGCGAAGTTCGCCGCGCTCCAGTGCCGGCAGCACCAGGTCGAGGATGCCGCGCGGATCGCGCGAGTGCGAGCCCTTGTGCAGCAGGTCGTAGAAGTCCGGCGCGCGCCACAGCGCGCGTTCGCGGTGCAGCACCGCCAGCATTTCGCGGATGCGGCCTTCCAGCTCGCCGATGTAGCTCTGCCCGGCGAGGATCTCCGCCGCCGAGGCCTCGAACACGCGCCAGCCTTCGGCCAGTAGGCGTTCGCTGAGCAGGTCGATCAGCACGCTCTTGCCGACGCCGTGTTCGCCGACCAGCAGCACCGGCTGCGGCGGCGTGGCCACCAGTTGTTCGTAGGCGCGCTGCAGCGCCGTGTCCAGGGCGGGGTGGCGCAGGCGCAGGCGCGGCGGCAGCGTGGCGACGACGCGGCCGAACCCGCCCAGCACGCGCTGTTCGCGGAGCAGCCGGCGCGCATCCTGCAAACGCTGCAGGAACGGCTCCAGTACCGGTTCCTTGAACTGGCCGAGGGTGTCGGCCAGCTTGGCCAGCGCATCGTCGTCCAGTCCGTCGAACTCCACCGCGCGGTCCGCCGGCGCCTTGCCTGCGGCCCAGTGCAGGTAGCCGCGCAGGCGCTGCCGGAACGGCACGAAGCCCCACCACCAGTCGCGCGCATGGCGCAACAGCAGATGCAGATGGTCGGCGTCGGGCAGCGCCTGCAGGTAGTTGAGCACGAAGTTGAGCGGATACGAGCCCAGCTGCGGCAGCAGTTCCAGCACCGCGTCCGGATCGCTGCGGCGGCGCTGCGGCAGCGCCACGGCGGCCATCGACGGCAGCACGTAGCCAGGGCCGCCGAGCGCTTCGAGCACCGCCTGGTCGGAGAACTCCTGGCTGGCCAGCAGCGTCACGCCTTGCTGGAACTGCGGGATGCGCAGCAGGTCGGCCGGACTCTGGATCTGCTCGTCCAGCGCTTCCACCTGCTGGCGCAACTGCTGCACGTGTTCGGCCGGCGTGTCCCCGGGCGGTGGCTCGGGCGCGGCCTGCGGTTGCGATTCGGATCCGGCCTGCGGCGTGTGCGGTTCGGCCGATCCGGCGCGTTTGACGACGTGCAGCAACAGGGCGCCCACGACGACGCCGATCACGAACAGGTAGATCTCCACGCAAACTCCTTCAGTGCCTGCCGATGCGGGTGGAAGCGGCCACGTCGCGGTGTTGGACGGCGGTGCGGGTGTCGGATGCGGCCGCATCGGGCGCCGTCTCCGGCTGCCTTGATCGCGGTGTGGCGACTTGCTGACGTACCGACATGCGTTGCCTCTCTTCCTTGTCCTGAGCGTGCTCACCCGTATGGCTGGACCAACCGCGTCCCACCGGTCTGCGCCTGCGTCGGCAATGCGGCAGGCGCGGCTTGGCGAGTATAGGTGCGCGTATTTCGGCCGGGCTACCGCCACGGTTAAACTTGATCGACGGCGCTGACCTGCTTGCGCGCTGGCGTATCGCCGCGCACCGGTCCGATGCCCGTGGATGCAATCACGCGCCTGCAAACGCGCATGTAGGATCCATGCGCGGCACCGAGCAGCGAGCAGGCAAAGCCCACTATCCTGTCGCGATGACCATCCGTGCGACCCGTTTGCTGCATCTGCTCGACGCCCTGCGCGGACGGCGCCGCCCGGTGGCCGGTGCCGAGCTCGCCACCGCGCTGGGCGTCAGCCTGCGCACGCTGTACCGCGATATCGCCACCTTGCGCGGGCAGGGCGCCGACATCCTCGGCGACCCCGGCGTCGGTTACGTGCTGCGCCCTGGCTTCCTGCTGCCGGCGCTGAATTTCACCGAGGACGAACTGGAGGCGTTGACCCTGGGCGCGCGCTGGGTGGCGCGCCAGGCCGATCCGGAACTGGCGCAGGCGGCGCAACGCGCGGTGGCGCGGATCACCGCCACGCTGCCCGGCACGCTGCGCGCATCGATCGAGACCAGCGGGCTGCTGGTGCCTGCGGCCGATGCGACGCAACCGCCCGCGCCGTGGCTGCCGGTCCTGCGTCGCGGCATCCGGCTCGAACACGTGCTGCGGATGGACTACGCCGACGCCGACGGTACGGCGTCGCAACGGCGGGTCTGGCCGTTCGCGATGGCCTTCCTCGGCGGCTACGGCATGATCGCCGCGTGGTGCGAACTGCGCGGCGACTTCCGCCATTTCCGTGCCGACCGGGTGCGCACCCTGGCCGACGACGGCGAACGCTATCCCTCGCGCCGGCATCTGCTGATCAAGCGTTGGCGCGCCGCCACCGGCTACGGTGGTGACTACTGACAGCGGCTGTCAGCAGGGCACGGCCAGACTGCAGGCTGTTCACCACGGAAGTCTGCCCATGTCCAACCAGATCGTGCTTTACACCCACCCGCTGTCGCGCGGCCGCCTGGCCCGCTGGATACTCGAGGAAACCGGCCTGCCGTACGAGGCGGTTGTCCTCGATTACGGCACCATGATGAAGACACCCGAGTATCTGGCGATCAACCCGATGGGCAAGGTGCCGGCCCTGACCCACGGCAGCGCCGTGGTCACCGAGAACGCGGCCATCTGCGCCTATCTGGCCGATCTGGTGCCGGAGCGGCAATTGGCGCCGCCGCCGGGGTCGCCGGCGCGGGCCGACTACTATCGTTGGCTGGCGTTCCTGACCGGCCCGGTCGAGTCCTTGCTCACCGCCAAGGAAACCGGGGCGATGGCGCCGGCGCGCAGCGCCGGTTACGGCAACGAGGCCGACCTGCTGCGCACGCTGGAGCAGGCGGTCGCGGGACGCGAGCATCTGGTCGGTGACCGTTTCAGTGCGGCCGACCTGTATGCGACGGGCGTGCTGGGGTTCTATTTGCGCACCGGCATGCTCGAACCGCGCCCGGCGTTCGCCGCCTTCGTCCAGCGCCATAGCGCGCGTCCCGCGGCGTTGCGGGCCAAGGCACTCGACGATGCGCTGGTCGCGGCGCACCCCAATCCGGACATGCCGGTGAGCGTGGCGCCGGCTGTTGCCTAGCGAGATGCGGGCTGTCCAGGGGGCGGCGTCTGTTGCGTCGACGTACCCTCGCCCCAACCCCTCTCCCGCAGGAGAGGGGCTCGGCGGTTCCCTTCTCCCATCGGGAGAAGGTGCCCCGCAGGGGCGGATGAGGGTACGGGCGCAGCCTCGTGCACCCAAACTCCGCGAGTCGCTTTCGCGCCGGACCCTCACCCCAACCCCTCTCCCGAGGGGAGAGGGGCTTACGCCGCGTTACAGCAGCGACTTGAGCCGGTACAACGCTTCCAGCGCCTGCTTGGGCGTCAGTTCGTCCGGGTCCAGTGCGGCCAGCGCGTCCTGCGCCGCCGACGGCGCGGCCGCGAACAGGCCGAACTGCTGCGGCGCGTCCAGCGCCTGTGGCGCCATCTGCGAGGCGTGGCTCTCGCCGCCGCGTTGTTCCAGTTCCGCCAGCCGCCGCCGCGCCTGCGCGACGGTGCTCTTCGGCAGGCCCGCCAGCGCGGCCACCTGCAGGCCGAAACTGCGATTCGCCGGGCCATCCTTCACCGCGTGCATGAACACCAGTTTGTCGCCGTGCTCGACGGCATCCAGGTGCACGTTGGCGATGCCGCTGGCGCCGCCTTCGACCGATTCGTCGGCCAGCGCGGTCAGTTCGAAATAGTGCGTGGCGAACAAGGTGTAGCAGCGGTTGTGGTGGGCCAGGTGGCGCGCCACCGCGTCGGCCAGGGCCAGGCCGTCGTAGGTGGAGGTGCCGCGGCCGATCTCGTCCATCAGCACCAGCGATTGCGCGCTGGCGTGGTGCAGGATGTAGCTGGTCTCGGCCATTTCGACCATGAAGGTGGACTGGCCGCGCGCCAGGTCGTCGCCGGCGCCGATGCGGGTCAGGATGCGGTCGATCGGGCCGATCACCGCGCGCGTCGCCGGCACGTAGCTGCCGATGTGCGCCAGCAGCACGATCAGCGCGTTCTGGCGCATGTAGGTGGATTTGCCGCCCATGTTCGGGCCGGTGATCACCAGCATGCGCCGATCCGGATGCAGGTCCAGGTCGTTGGGTTCGAACGGCTGCTCGCGCACCGCTTCCACCACCGGGTGGCGGCCGCGTTCGATGCGCAGGCACGGCGCGGTGTCCAGTTCCGGCTGCGCCCAGTCCAGCGCCTGCGCGCGCTCGGCGAAGCCGGCCAGCACGTCCAGTTCGCTGAGCGCGGCGGCGGCGCGCTTGAGCGGCTCCAGGCGCTCGCCCAGCGTGTCCAGCAGCGCTTCGTACAGCAGCTTCTCGCGCGACAGCGCGCGCTCGCGCGCCGACAGCACCTTGTCCTCGAAGTTCTTCAGTTCCTCGGTGATGTAACGCTCGGCATTGGTCAGCGTCTGCCTCCGCGTGTAATGCACCGGCGCCTTGTCCGCCTGGCCCTTGCTGATCTCGATGTAGTAGCCGTGCACGCGGTTGTAGCCGACCTTCAGCGTGGCGATGCCGCTGCTGGCGCGCTCGCGCGCTTCCAGGTCGATCAGAAACTGGTCGGCGTGGGTGCTGAGCCGGCGCAGTTCGTCCAGCTCGGCGTCGTAGTCGGCGGCGATGACGCCGCCGTCGCTGAGCTTGAGCGGCGGCTGCTCGGCGATCGCCGAGGCCAGCAGGTGCGCGATCTCGTCGTGCTGGCCCAGTTCCGCGGCCAGCGCGGCCAGCCGTGGCGAATCCAGCGGCGCCAGGATCGTGCGCACCGTCGGCAGCAGGCCCAGGCCGTCGCGCAGCGTGGAGAAATCGCGCGGGCGCGCCGAGCGCAGCGCGACCCGGGTGAGGATGCGTTCGATGTCTCCGAGCGCGCGGAACGCATCGCGCAGGTCGGCATCGGCGCCGCGATCGATCAAGGTGCCGACCGCGTGGTGGCGCTGCACCAGCACCTCGCGCAGGCGCAGCGGACGGTGCAGCCAGCGCCGAAGCAGGCGCCCGCCCATCGGCGTGACTGTGCTGTCGAGCACGCCGAGCAAGGTGTTGCGGGTGTCGCCGTCCACTCGCGTGTCCAGCTCCAGGTGGCGGCGCGTGGCGGCGTTCATCGCGATCGCCTCGGCCGCGGTTTCCATCGCGATCGCGGTCAGGTGCGGCAGGCGCTGCTTCTGCGTCTCCTCCACGTAGCCGAGCAGGGCGCCGGCGGCCGCGGTGGCGCGTGGCTTGTCGTCGATGCCGAAGCCGCTCAGGTCGTGCAACTGGAAGAACGCCAGCAACTGGCGGCGGCCGCTGTCGGCATCGAACAGCCACGGCGGCCGGCGGCGCACGCCGCGGCGCTCGCGCAGGAATTCCGGCCACTGGTCCTCGTCGGGCACCAGCAGCTCGGCCGGCTCCAGCCGTGCCAGCTCCGCTTCCAGCGCGTCCTCGCTGTCGACCTCGTTGACCAGGAAACGGCCGCCGGCCAGATCGGCCCAGGCCAGGCCGTAGCCGTGCTTGTTGCGCGCGATCGCCATCAGCAAGGTGTCGCGGCGCTCGTCCAGCAAGGCCTCGTCGGTCACCGTGCCGGGGGTGACGATGCGCACGACCTTGCGTTCGACCAGGCCCTTGGCCAGCGCCGGATCGCCGATCTGCTCGCAGATCGCCACCGACTCGCCCAGCGCCACCAACCGCGCCAGGTAGCCCTCGTAGGCATGCACCGGCACCCCGGCCATCGGGATCGGCGCGCCGCCGGAGCTGCCGCGCTGGGTCAGGGTGATGTCCAGCAAGCGCGCGGCCTTGCGCGCGTCGTCGTAGAACAGCTCGTAGAAATCGCCCATGCGGAAGAACAGCAACAGGTCCGGGTACTCGGACTTGGCGGCGAAGAACTGCTTCATCAGCGGGGTGTGCTCCGCTGCGCTTCCAGGAGCTTGGGTCTTTTCTCGATTCTGCATCTGATTCAGTGACTTAATGAATTTCGGGGTGGCTGGCTGTGGACAAGTATGGACGGGTGCCGCCGACAAATGACAGCGTGGCGCGGCGCCAGCCCGGTGCATGGTTCGATGCGCCACCTGCCGATCCGCTGTGGAACGCCGGGTGCTGCTCCGTTTCCACCAGCAACGGCGGGAAGGCCAATCGGAAGACAGGGAATGTCCGATGCACACGCCGCACGTGCAATGCCGAGTCCACACCGACTGCCGACGAGTCGTCTCGGCGTCTACTGCAATTGTCCGTAAAAACGTGGATCGGCGACAGCACGCAGTGCAATTGCCGAGCATGCGGCGAAGGATCGGCCACACGATGACGTTCTGCCTCGCGAACGACCGTTCGTTGCTTCGGGCGGGACTGTTTCGCCGTTGGAAAAGCTAAGATCCGAGCTTATGCATAGCCGGAGGCGTCAATGATCGATCGTCGTACCTTTCTTGCCACGGGTGTCGTGGCCGTCGCCGCGGGCTTCAGCGCATCGGCCGCCCAGATCGCGGCTGCGGCGCCGCGCCCGAAGGGGCCGGCACCGTGGGGCGCCGTGCCCAGCGCGCGGCAGTTGCGGTGGCATCGGTGGGAGCAATACGCCTTCGTGCATTTTGCGATGAACACCTTCACCGACAAGGAATGGGGCTACGGCGACGAGGATCCGCGCAGATTCGATCCCAGCGATTTCTCCGCCGATCAGATCGTCGCCGCGGCCAAGGCCGGCAATCTCAAGGGGCTCATCTTCACCGCCAAGCACCACGATGGCTTCTGCCTGTGGCCGACGCGCCTAACCGAGCATTGCATTCGCAATTCGCCCTACAAGAACGGCAAGGGCGACATCGTCGGCGAAATGGCCGCGGCGTGCCGGCGCGCCGGCCTGGCCTTCGGCATCTACCTCTCGCCCTGGGATCGCAACCACGCCGAGTATGGCCGCCCCGGTTATCTCGACTATTTCCGCAAGCAGATCGTCGAACTGTGCACGGGCTATGGCGACCTGTTCGAGTTCTGGTTCGACGGCGCCAACGGTGGCGACGGCTACTACGGCGGAGCGCGCGAGACGCGCAAGATCGATGCGCCCGCTTACTACGACTGGCCGCGGATGATCGAGCTGGTCCACCAGCACCAGCCGATGGCTTGCACCTTCGACCCGCTCGGCGCCGATATCCGTTGGGTCGGCAACGAGGACGGCGTGGCCGGCGATCCGTGCTGGCCGACCATGCCCAATGCGCCTTATACGCAGGAAAACGGCAATGCCGGCGTGCGTGGCGCGGCCCTGTGGTGGCCGGCCGAAACCAACACCTCCATCCGCCCGGGCTGGTTCTACCATGCCGACGAAGACGGCAAGGTGCGCAGCCCGGAGAATCTGGTGCGCTACTTCGACACCTCGGTCGCGCGCGGCACCAACATGAACCTCAATCTTCCGCCGGACCGGCGCGGCCGCATCGCCGACCACGACGTCGCGGTGTTGAAGAGCTTCGGCGACGCGATCCGCGCCAGCTTCGCCATCGATCTGGCCAAGGGCGCCAAGGCCAGCGCCAGCGCGTCGCGCGGTCCCGGGTTCGAGCCGGCGCGCGTGCTCGACCGCCAGCCGGACAGCTACTGGTCCACGCCGGACGACGTCACCACGCCGACGCTGACGCTGGACCTGTCGGCGGTGCACAGCTTCGACCTGATCCGGCTGCGCGAATACCTGCCGCTGGGCGTGCGCGTCACCCGCTTCGCGATCGAAGCCGAGGTCGATGGGCAATGGCAGCGCTTGGCCGAAGCGCAATGCATCGGCGCGCAGCGGATCCTGCGGCTCGATCGTCCGGTCGCCGCGCGCCGTGTGCGCCTGCGCGTGCTCGAGGCGCCGGTGTGTCCGGCGATCAGCGAATTCGCGCTGTTCCGCGCAGTAGCGCCAGTGCCGGTCGCGCGGCCGACGGCGAACGCGCCGGACGTGCTGTCCACCGCGGGTTGGCGCATCGTCGCGGCCAGCGCGCCGGGAGCGGAGAAGTTGCTGGACGACGATGCCGGCACGATCTGGGTCGTGCCCGCTCCCACGCCGGGCCATCCCGCGCAGGTGACCATCGACCTCGGCGCGCTGCGCCAGGTCGCCGGCTTCAGCCTCACCCCCTCGCGCACGGTGATGAACGGTGCGGCGCCGCCGAAGGGCTATCGCGCCGAAAGCAGCGAGGATGGCCAGCACTGGCAGTCGGCCGGCGCCGGCGAGCTGTCCAATATCGCCTACGCACTGTCGACCCAGCGTCTGAATTTTCCCGAGGTCCGCCAGATCCGCTACCTGCGCCTGTCGTTCGCCGAAACGGCAGTGCCCGCCGAGCGGCTGGCGATCGCCGGCATCGGTGCGTTCTCGCGCTTGCGATGAGGGCTGGCGCTCCCTCGCCGCGATGCGCGGTGAGGGAGCGTGCATCGCTGGGTGACGCAGTTTCGTGGGCTTGGCGATGCGTTGTAGATCGGCTTCGGGATGAAGCGTCAGCGACTTCCCCCCCAGCGTGCGTCGCTATCTCTCCCACCACGGCATGAGCGCGGCGTAGCGGGTGCTCTCGGGCCTGCGCAGGCGGGATGGAGTCGGGAACGCCTGGCACCCGCGCCGCGCGCGCCGCCGCGGTTCCTTCAAAGCACGCGCCCGCATCAGGCCACGAACGGCCGCGCCCTGGTTCGCACGCTCTTCAGCACCAGCCGCGCAGGCGCCAGTCCGGGCGTGGTGGCTTCCAGTGTCAGCGTGCCGGCCGTGCGCATGGTCTGCAGCAAGGCCATGCACAGCCCGTTGAACGCACGGCGGCTGTCGCCCTTGTCATTTTCGTGGCTGGCCGGGTCGCCGTTGCCCAGGCCGATCAGGCGGCCGGCACCGTGTACGGCGAAGCGCACGGGGGTGTCGGCGGTCCGGACGACGCGGCCTTGCGCATCCACGATCTCGACCGCGACCACGGCGACGTCCTGCGCGTCGGCGAGCAGTTCGCGACGGTCGCTGCGCAGGCGGATCGCGGCCGCTGCGCCGACGGTCGTGCGGGTCTGCGCCAGCACCTGCTTGCCGTCGCGATAGCCGCGCGCTTCGATGGTGCCGGGTGCGTACTTCACCCGCCATTCGACGTGGCCGTAGGCGGGCACCTGCTGCAGGCCCTGGCTGGCGCCGTTGACCAGCAGTTCCACCGCGTCCAGGTTGCTGTGGCACCAGACGTCGACCATGCCGTTGTCGCGTTCGTCCAGCAGGCCGTCCCAGTTCCAGTGCGGGAACAGGTGCAACACGGGCTCGCGTGTCCATTGCGCGCGGTAGTACCAGTAGTTGTCCTTGGGGAAGCCGCAGCTGTCGAGGATGCCGAACTGCGAGGCCACGTTGGGCCAGCGGTTGTACGGGGTGGGTTCGCCGCGGTAGTCGAAGCCGGTCCAGACGAAGCCGCCGGCGATGTACGGCCGCTGCGCGACATAGCTCCACCACGCTTCGGCGCTGCTGGCCCACCATGGGTAGTCGAGATCGTAGGCGCGGGCGTAGCCGCGCGCGTCGTCGGTGCGGTAGTTGCCGCGCACGCCGACGGTGCTGCCGGTTTCGCTGCCGTAGATCGGGATGTCGGGATGGCGTGCGTGGAAGGCGTCCATCTGCGGGGTGCGGTAGTTGAAGCCGACCACGTCCACCACCTGGCCGACGCCGTCGTCGAAACCCTTGTCCATCGCGAAGGTGGTGGGGCGGGTCGGGTCCAGGCGCCGCACCAGCTGTTGCATGCGCGCGACGATGCGCGCGCCGCGCGCGGTGACCATCTGCGGCTCCTCGTTGCCGAGCGACCACAGCATCACGCAGGGATGGTTGCGGCCGCGCCGCACCATGCTTTCCAGTTCCGCCAGCGCCTCGCTGTCGGAGGACATGCGCCGGGTCTCGTCGATGACCAGCAGGCCGAGGCGGTCGCACAGTTCCAGCACTTCCGGTGCGGCCGGGTTGTGCGCGCTGCGGTACGCGTTGCAGCCCATCGACTTGAGCTGGCGCAGGCGCCATTCGTGCAGGCGCTCGGGAATGGCGGTGCCGACGCCGGCATGATCCTGGTGGTTGTTGGTGCCGTGCAGCTTGAACGGCGCGCCGTTGAGCAGCAGGCCGCGTTGCGGGTCGAACTGCAGGCTGCGCACGCCGAAGCGCGTGGCCAGCGCGTCGCAGGCGCGGCCGTCGCTATGCAGGTAGGTGGACAGGGTGTAGCGCTGCGGCGTGTCCGGCGACCACAGCGCGGGCGTGCCGAGATCCAGCGTCTGTTCGACGCGCTGCACCACGCCCGGCGCCACTGTCACCGGCGCCGCGGTCGCGCGCGCGACGATGCGCCCGTCCGGCGCGCGGATCACCGAGGTGACGCTGCAACTGCGCGGTTCGGCGCCGTTGTTGCCGACCTCGGTGCCGACCAGCGCCTGTGCGGCGCCGCCTTGCCACGGGCTGCGCACGAACACGCCGTCCATCGGCACGTGCAGCGCATCGGTCTTGCGCAGCCACACGTGGCGATAGATGCCGGCGCCTTCGTAGAACCAGCCTTCGCCCAGGGTCGCATCGACGCGCACGGCGATGACGTTGCGCTTGCCGTAGTCGAGCACGTCGCTCAGGTCGACCTCGAAGCCGCAGTAGCCGCTGGCGTTGCGGCCGACGATGTGGCCGTTGCAGAACACGATGCAGTCGCGGAACACGCCGTCGAATTCCAGGCAGATCCGTCTGCCCAGGTCGTCGGCCGGAATCTCCAGTTCGCGCCGGTACCAGCCGATGCTGGTCTGCGGGTCGTTGCGGCCAAGCGGCTTGTAGCCATGCGCGGCGGCGGGGTCGTCGACCAGGATGCTGGCGGAGGCCGGATCCTGGCGCGGCGGCAGCGCCACCGCCCAGTCGTGCGGCAGGTCGATCGCGGCCCAGGCGCTGTCGTCGAAGCCGAGCAGGGCCGCGTCGGCGGTGTCCTTGCCGGCCTTGGCGTAGGTGCGCTGGAAGGTCCCGAAGTTGAAGTCGCGCGCCGGGTCGTCGGCATGGCCCAGATGGAAACGCCAGCCGGAATCGCACAGCAGGCGTTCGCGCGGCGCCGCTGCGTCCTCCTCCAGCGCCAGCACCGGGTCGGCGCCGCCGGCGCTCGCGGCCAGCGCCGCCGGCGCCAAGGCCGCCGTTGCGCCGGGAACGGCCACCTGCACGCCGCCGGCGACCAGCGAGCGCAGCAGCTCGCGTCGGCTCAATTCGATCATGGTTGCGGGTCCTGTGCGCGCGGCGCCGTCGCCGCGCCGGTGCCGGCCTGCGGCGCAGGCCGGTAGGCGTGGCGCATGAAACCGATGCCGGGTAGCAGCTCGTTGCCGTGCGCGAAATCGAAGAAGCTGGCGTTCTCCCACGACGAGCCGGTGCCCCAGCGCGTCTTGCAGCTGCTGCTGGTCCAGGCCGGCTCCCAGTACACGACGCCGCTGCCACCGTTGTCGATCACCAACTGGGTGAGATCGACCAGGTAATCCAGCTGTCCCTGCGGCGTGGCCGGGTAGCCGGCGATCAGCGAATCCTCGCCCAGCAGGTTGTGCGAGGTGTCGCCGCTGGCCAGCGTCCACGGATAGGCGGTCTCCACCACCATCACCTCGGCCGGGTAGCGTTGGCGCAGGCGCTTGATGGTGGTACCGAGCCCGGCCATCGACTCGCTGGACCACTTGCGGTAGTAGCTGATGCCGATGAAGTCGAAGTCGCGCACGCCGGCCTTGCTGGCCGCAGCGAACCATGGCTCCACGTTCTCGGGCTGGGCGATGTGCAGCATCACCTTCGGCTTGATCGCCGAGCGGGCGCCGGCATCGCGCACCGCCTGGATGCCGGCGCGCAGCAGCTTGGCGTTGCGCGTCCAGTCGATCGGCCGCCGCTTGTCCCACGGCTGGCTGTCCATCAGGTCCGAGTTGCTCTCGTTGCCGACCTGCACCAGCTCCGGCATCAGCCCGGCGCGGTCCAGCGCGCTCAGCGTGTCGTAGGTGTAGCCGTACAGCGTGCGCGCCAGTTCGTCCTGGTCGGTGATCGTGGCCCAGGCCTTGGGAATCAGCTGCTTCTCGCCGTCGGCCCAGTCGTCGGAATAGTGGAAGTCCAGCAGCACCTGCATGCCCTGCGCGCGGGCGCGGCGGATGGTCTTCTTGACGTCGCTCAAATCGCTGTAGCGGGTCCAGCGCGCGTCGTTCCACAGGCGCACGCGCACCAGGTTGGCGCCGTGCGCATGGAACAGCGCGAACGGATCGCGCACCGCACCGTGTTCGCGGTACTGCACGCCGCAGTCCTCCATCTCGTTGACGTAGGACAGGTCGGCGCCCAGGTACAGCGGGCCGGCGCCAACGGCGGCCGGGACGAGGGCGGCGGCGAGGGCCAGCGCGAGCGCTGGCAGCCAGGGACGGCGTTTGGGCGGCATGCGATACCTGCGGCAGGGGAACTCAGAACGTGTAGGTCGCTTCCAGGGCGAAGCGGCGGCCGAACAACTGGTAGCCGCCATCGTCCTGGTTGGCCAGGCGGTTGCGCTTGTTGTCGCTGTAGGCGCGCAACGGCTCGTTGGTCAGGTTGCCGACCTGGAACTTCAGCCCCAGGTGCTCGCTGAAGCGCCAGGCCAGGCTCAGGTCCACCGTGCCCTCGCTTTCCAGCCGCGCCAGGCGCGCGGCGTTCCAGCCGTACACCACGGTGTAGGGGCTGTGGTACTTGTAGCCCACGCGCGCTTCGAACTTGCTGTTGCTGTACCACAGGTCGAAGGTGCCGGTGTTGCGCGCCAGGCCGCTGAGCGGCAGCGGATCGTCGGCCGGCGAGAACTCGTGCAGGTTGGACTCGACGTAGGAATAGTTCGAGTAGACGCCGAAGTTCTCCATGTGCGGGATGAAGAAGAACGGCGTCTGGAAGGTCAGTTCGGCACCGTTGATGTAGCCGCCGCCGCCGTTGAACGGGCCGCTGATCAGGTAGTCGCGGCCGTCGATGGTCTCGTGCTGGGTCTTGTAGCCGATGCTCGAGTCCACCCACTTGCGGTACAGCGCCAGCGCGGCCAGCGCTTCCTTGTGGAAGTACCACTCGTAGGACAGGTCGAGCTGGGTGGCGCGGAACGGGTTGAGCTGCGGGTTGCCGCCGCTGCCGGTGAGCTGGCCGACGGTGGTGTTGGGATCGTCGAGCGCGCGGCCGGTGCGCAGTTCGTCCAAGGGCGGACGCGCGATCACCTTGGCCACCGAGAAGCGCAGGATGCGCTCGTCGTCGAGCAGGAAATTCAGCGTCGCGCTGGGCAGCACGTCGGTGTAGTCGTTGCTGGCACTGCTGGGCTGGACCACGCCGCCGACGGTGTCGTAGCCGTCGCTGGTGGTGTCGGTGTGGACCACGCGCACGCCGGCGTTGCCGGTGACGTCGATGCCGAACCATTGCGAACTGAACACCGCCTTGGCGAAGGCTTCGCGCACGGTTTCCTTGACGTTCCAGTGGTCCAGCAGCTGTTCGGTGTTCAGGCTCGGATCGAAGCCGCCGAAGCCGAGTCTGGCGATCGCGTCCAGATCGCCGCCGGTCAACGTCGGCACGTTGAGGTCGGGCATCTGCACCGGGTAGATCAGGTCCTGGTAGGCGGAGATCGGCTGGTCGTAGCCGGACTGGAAGCTGGTGAAGTGGCGGTTCTGCTTTTCGCGCTGCGCCGCGCGCGCGCCGAACTGCAGCGCGGTGATCGGCGAATCTTCGATCGTGCGGCTGGCGCTGAGCGCCAGCGCCGCGATCCGGTCGCGCAGCGCCTGCGGCTCGGTCTGCCCGCTGATGCCCCATTCCGGATCGTCTGAGCTGGTGCTGATGGTGGGCGTGACGCCGTGGCGGAAATCGAAGGACACCGTGTCCGGATTGCTGCCGAAGCGCACCGCGCGCCAGTCGTTGTCGCGCTTGGCCTGCGAGAACGACAGGTCGCCGCCCAGGGTCCACACGTCGCCGCTCCACTTCGCGTTGAGGCCGCCGGCGGCGAGCGTCTTGACCTCGTTGTAGTGGCTGATGACGTGGTCCACCTGCAGGTTGGAATTGGCCAGCGTGGCGGCGACCACGTCGCCATCGACGATGGTGTAGGACGAACCCGGCGTGGTGTACGGATTGCTGGCGGAGAAGATGCTGTAGCCGAGGTTGTTGAACCAGTTCTGGCGCTGGTCCTCGTCGATCTTGATCCGCGAATACAGGCCGTCGAGCTTGAGCTCGAGGTTGCCCGAGCGCCACTGCACGGTGCCCATCGCGCCGGTCCGGGTCTGTTCGGTCAGCTTGAGCTGGTCGGCCGCGCCCCACGGTGTGTAGTCGACCTTGCCGTCGCCATCCACGTCGCGCGCGTTGCTGTCGTCGGTATAGCCCCAACTGCCGATCGAGACGCCGGCGTTCTTCTGTTTCTGGTAGGTGGCGCCGAGGGCGATGGCGAGGTTGTCGTTGAAGCGGTGGATCCAGCTGGCGCCGAGGCGGTTGCCCCACGGCGAATAGCCGTCAACGTCCTTGGCTTCGTCGTAGTAGATCGGGCCGGCGGTGCCGACGAAGCTGGGGCCGGTGTGGTCGAGCGGGCTGATCGTGGAGATGTCCACGGTGGCGGCGATGCCGCCGGCCACCAGGTCCGCCGACGGGGTCTTGTAGACCTTGACCGTGGAGACGATCTCGGTGGGAAACACTTCCCAGCGCACCGCGCGGTTGGGCTCGGAGGAGGCGATCTCGCGGCCGTTGACGGTGCCCATGGTCATGCGCGGGCCCAGGCCGCGCACCGTGGCCAGGCTCTCGTTGCCGCGGTCGCGGGTGCCGTTGACGCCGGGCAGGCGCACCAGCGCCTCGGCCACGGTGACGTTGGGCATCTGCCCCATGTTGTCGGCGGAGATCACCTCGACCACGTGGTCGTCGAGCTGCTTGGCCTGCACCGCCTGGTCGAGGCTGGCGCGCTGGCCGATCACCATCACGTTGTCCAGGGTGACCGGGGCCTGCCCGCTATCGCTGTTCGCGGTGCCGGCCGGCGGCGCCGGATCGGCTGCGGTGCTCTGCGCGTGGGCGCCGAAGCTGCTGGCCAGGGCCAGGACGATGGCCGAGCCGAGCAACGTGCGGGCGGCCTGCTGCTGCGCGCGCCGGCGAGCCGGGCGACGGTGGTGTTCCAAAGGCATCTTTGTTCCCTCCCAGGACGAAAGTTACCGAGCAAGTTGAGATGGGACCGGACAAAAATCCGGTCCTGCTGGCCGCGCTGGCAGATCGCAGGGGTGGTGCCCATGCGGAGAGTGCGAACGTGCGCCGTATCGCGGCCCCGCTGCGCGAAGCGTGTCGCGTCCCGGCTGTCGTCGATGGCGGACCTTGGCCCCTTGCCGCCGCGCCGATCACCTGGAACTGGAGCGAGCATAGGAGGGGTAGGCATTCCATTCCAATGAAGCATTTGCTGTCGGCTATCTTTTTTTGGAATTGATCGCAATGTTGCAAAGCGGCATGGGTCAAGTGCTGCGAGGTGGTTGGCGGTTGCGTGAGGGCGGGCGGTGCGGGGCAGGGTGGCGTGCGCTTGGTCCAGGCTTAGGACCGGTGTGCCTGCGCCGTCGGGTCTGCGCGCGGGCCGTACCCGATCGCCGCGACCGCGCCAGCGGGAGGTGTCGGCTTCAGTCGGATGCCTCCGCGGCGTCACCGCTGTCGAGCAGGGCCGCCGCCGCCGCACCCAGGCTGCGCTCGCGATGGCGCAAGGCGTGGAAGCTGCGTGCGCCCAGCGCCGCGCCGACGCGCTGCAGGCGTCCGCTCTCCAGCCACGGCGCCGCCGCCAGTTCCGAGATCGCCGCCAGGCTGTGGCCGGCATGCACCGCCGACAGCACCGCCTCGTTCGAGGGCAGGGTCAGCGCCACGCGCAGGCGCTCCGGCGCGACCCCGGCCGCGCGCAACGCCGCCTCGAACTCCGAGCGCGTGCCCGAGCCGGCTTCGCGCATGATCCAGGTGCTGGCCTCGGCCAGCCGCGGCAGGCCCAGGCGCAGGCGTCCGGCCAATGGATGGGTGGGCGCGGCGACCAGCAGCAGGCGGTCGTGGCCAAGCGTGGACGACTGCAACTGCGGATCGTGCACGCTGCCTTCGACGAACCCCAATTCCGCCCGCCCTTCGACCACCGCGCGCGCCACGCTCTCGGTGTTGCCGACGCTGAGGCGGATCTGGATCTGCGGGAAGCGCGCATGGAACGCCATCAGCCGCGTCGGCAGCCAGTAGCTGGCCACGGTCTGGCTGGCGTGCAACTCCAGGGTGCCGCGCAGTACGCCGCGCCATTCGCTCAAGGCCAGTTCCGCGGCGCGGGTCCGCGCCAGGATCGCCTTGGCCTCCTCGAAGAACGCCGCGCCGGCGGCGGTCAGCGCGATGCCGCGCCCGACGCGGTCGAACAGCGGCACGCCGTACCGGGTTTCCAGCGCCTTGATCGCGGCGCTGGCCGCCGAGGCGGTGCGATGCGCGGCCTGCGCGCCCAGGGTCAGGTGCTGGCGTTCGGCGACGGCGACGAACAGGGCGAGTTGTTCCAGGGTCACGGCGGGATCGTTCGATTGGGCCGAACGAACTATCCAGCATTATGCGATGGAGTGACAAGGTCGGCAGGCGCATCCTGCAGCCACTTCGACACGGTGGCGGCAATGGACAAGGTACGAGTCAAGGGCGCGGCACTGTGGCCGGGCCTGCTGCTGGCGATTGCGGTCGCCGCGCTGGCGTCGCTGGCGGAGCGGGCGCAACTGCGCTGGCTGGGCCGGCCGTGGATCGACGCGCTGGTGTTCGCGATCACGCTCGGCACGCTGCTGCGCACTGCGTTGCCACTGCCGGCACGGGCCGACGCCGGCATCGCGTTCGCCGCCAGGCTGCCGCTGGAAGTGGCGATCGTGCTGCTCGGCGCGTCGGTCAGCGTCGGTGCGGTCGGTGCCGCTGGCGGCTTGCTGCTGGGGCTGATCGCGGCCACCGTGTTGCTGGCGATCGGCCTCGGCTACGGCATCGGCCGCCTGCTCGGCTTGCCGGCACGCCTGGCCACACTGGTAGCCTGCGGCAATGCGATCTGCGGCAACTCGGCGATCGTCGCCGCCGCGCCGGTGATCGACGCCGATTCGGACGCGGTGGCGGCCTCGATCGCGTTCACCGCGGCCCTGGGCATCGTGGTGGTGCTGGCCTTGCCATTGGCGGTGCCGCTGTTCGGCCTGGACCAGCGCCACTACGGCATCCTCGCCGGCATGACCGTGTACGCGGTGCCGCAGGTGCTGGCGGCAACGCTGCCGGTGGGCGCCGTCAGCGCGCAGGTCGGCGCGCTGGTCAAACTGATGCGGGTGGCGATGCTGGGACCGGTGATGTTGCTGCTCGGCCTGCGCGCCGGCCGGGCGGGCGTGGCGCGCTTGCCGCTGCACCGTTTGCTGCCGTGGTTCGTGCTGGGCTTCGGCGGCATGATGCTGCTGCGCGCCTCGGGCCTGTTGCCGCTGGCGCTGGCGGATGCGGCGCAGCGCGTTTCGGCGCTGCTGACGCTGGTGGCGATGGCGGCGCTGGGACTGTCGGTGAACCTGCGCTCGGTGCTCGCCTCCGGCGGCCGCGTGCTGGCCGCCGGCACCCTGTCGCTGCTGGTCCTGGGCGGCCTCAGCGCGCTGCTGCTGTGGTGGTTGCCATAGCGCGGCGCGATGCGCGGCTCAGCTGCCGTGGATGCGGCCGCTCTCGCCGGCGCGGTACAGGGTGCCGTCCGCATCGCGCGCGGGCACCGGCTGCTTCTGCTGCTCGCCGCGCAGCGCCGACATCCGGTCCGCCAGCCGCGGCAGCATGTGGGTCATCGCGGTGTTCGCCTTGGCCAGCAAGCCGACCTTGACGTCGCGCCCGCCGTGCTCGGCCGCGTGCAGGATCGCCTCGGCAACGCGCATCGGCGCGATCATCGGCTTAGGCAGCGTCGGTTGCTCGCGCATGTAGTTGCGGGCGTGCTGCGGGTACGGCGTGTCCACCGCCGTCGGCTGGATCAGCACCACCGAGACCGGCAGCTTGTCCACGAGCTCCAGTTCGATCCGCAGCGCGTCGGTGAAGCCCTTCACCGCATGCTTGGACGCCGAATACATGCCCTGCAGCGGCACCACCGCTTCCGATGCTTCGCTGCCCAGGTTGATCAGGCTGCCGTGCGAGGCGACCAGGTGCGGCAGCGCGACCAGCGAACCATGCACCACGCCCCAGAAGTTGACGTCGAACAGGCGCTTGCTGTCCTGGTCGACGACATCGGCGAGCTTGCCGTAGATCGCCACGCCGGCGTTGTTGATCCAGGTGTCGATCCGGCCGTAGCGGCGGATCGCTTCCGCCGCGGCGGCTTCCAACTGCTCACGATCGGCGACGTCGGCGGCGACCGCGATCGCATCGCCGCCGGCGTCGCGGATGGTCCGCACCGCATCGTCCAGCGTCTCGCGGCTGCGCGCCACCAGCACCAGCTTGGCACCGCGCTCGGCGGCCATCAGCGCAGTGCACAGCCCGATGCCGCTGGACGCACCCGTGACGACCATGACCTGTTGCTCGATAGGATGATGTGCCTGCGCCATGATGCGTGCTCCCGGGACGGTTGCAGCCACGCTAGGCGCCGGATCGTGGCATCGGGGTGAAGCGGATATCGACATCGCGTCAAGTGGCGCCCGGCACCGCGCGCACCTTTCGTCTCCAGATCCCGCGGTGCGATGTGCCGGCGAAACCCGCATCGCGTCACCGTTGCGTATGTTGCACCTGCAGCATCATGCGACGTGGCCGCGCCTGCGCGCGATCGACCGTCATCCGGAACGTCCGCGTGCAGGCACTTTTCACTCATGAAAACCCTGCATGCGATCAAGTACGGGCTGGCGCCATGCCTGTTGCAGCGAATGCCAGGCGAAGTTGCGGATGAAATGGTCCTCGGCGACACCGTCTTACTCGCTGATGCACGGGTTTTTCGCACTGCCTGCACTTGTGTTCAACGATGCACTAACGCCGCGCTTCGCAGGATTGGCCTACCTTCCATGTACGGAGAGCGGTCATGCGCAACCTCATCAGCGGTGTCTTCCTGGCGACGATGATGGCCTTGGGCGCAGGTGCGGCGCAGGCGCAGAGCGACGTGTCCGGGCAATCCGGCAGCCCTGCCACCGGCAGCGCCCATCAGGTCGATCCGCCGACGGCCGCGTCGTCTGCGGCGGGAACGCCCACCGGCAGCGCCGACGCGCGTTCCCCCGCGCTGGACGAGAAGCAGGCGCTGGGCGTGCTCGCAGCAATCAACACCGCGGAAGTCAACGCCGGCAACCTGGCGCTGCAGAAGCAGGTGAAGGGTCCGGTACGCGACTACGCCAGCCAGATGATCAAGGAACACTCGGACAACAACGCCAAGATTGCGCCGTGGTCGCCAGACCGCAGCGCCGCGCCGGCCGAGAGGCAGACGAAGAAGGCGCAGGCCGAGGCCAAGAAGTTGCAGGGGCTGGAAGGCGACAAGTTCGCACAGGCCTACGTCGCTGCCATGGTCAAGGATCACCAGGACGCCTTGAAGACGCTCGACAGCACGCTGATTCCGGCCGCCAGGACGCCGCAGGTCGCCGAGCATCTGCGCACCACGCGCGCCCACGTCGCCGCGCATCTCGCCAAGGCGCAGCAGCTGCAAGGTGCAGGCGCGTCGGCGTCGGCCGGTAACGACGACGCGCATTGATCGCGATGCGGACTTCGCCATCCACCGCCACGCGCAGAGGCCGATGGCATCAGCGAGGAACTTCCCATGCACGACTCTCCCGTTGCCGAACATCCCAACGCACTCGACGGAACCCGGATGCTGCGCACGGTCAGCATCCTCGGCGAACCGCACCGCATCCTGGATGCGTGGTGCGACATGGCGGTGCAGCAGCAGATCCTGCACGGCATCGCCGAGCTGCAGTCCGGCGACGGCTACCAATCGCAATGGCGCTTGCGGCTGCCGCTGGACCGGCACGTCGCACTGCACTACCGGCGCGGCGAGGTGCGGCTGGGCGAGTCGGTGCGTTACGAGGGCAGCGGCGAACATGGCCTGCTGGTACAGACCGAGCTGAGCGTGCGGGCGGCGCCCAACGGCTTCGGTTGCGAGACCGCATTGGCGGTGGAATACCGGGTCGAAGGCGGACCGCTCGCGCAGGTCGTGGCCAAGCTGGTCGGCGCCGCGCCCGATGCGCTGGTCGCCAAGGTGCTGCGCCGCTTCAAGGCGTGGATCGAATGCGGCGAGGTGCCGACCTTGCGCGGCAATCCGTCCGCACGTGCACGTCATCCACACGAAGATTGAGGAGTCCTGCCATGCGCGCACTGTGCTGGAACGGCGTGAACGACCTGCGGGTGGAAACCGTGCCCGATCCGGGCATCGTCAACCCGCGCGATGTGATCCTGAAAGTCGGCCTCAGCACCACCTGCGGTTCCGACCTGCACTTCATCGATGGCTACATCCCCAGCATGCGCGAAGGCGACGTCATCGGCCACGAATTCATGGGCGAGATCGTGGCGGTCGGCCCGCAGGTCAAATCCCTGCGGGTCGGGCAGCGCGTGGTCGTGCCGTCCTTCATCTCCTGCGGTGAATGCTGGCATTGCGGGCGACAGGAATTCTCGTTGTGCGACAACACCAATCCGAACTGGGAAATGCAGGAGCCGTTGCTGGGCCACCCGACGGCCGGCATCTACGGCTATACCCATGCCTTCGGCGGCTATGCGGGCTCGCATGCGGAATTCATCCGCGTGCCGCACGCCGACGTCGGCTGCTTCGCGATTCCCGACGAGGTGTCCGACGAGGACGCGCTGTTCCTGTCCGATGCCGGACCGACCGGATTCATGGGCGCCGATTTCTGCCAGATCCAGCCGGGCGACACCGTGGCGGTGTGGGGCTGCGGCGGTGTCGGCCTCATGGCGCAGCAGAGCGCGAAACTGCTCGGCGCCGGGCGGGTGATCGGCATCGACCGCCTGCCCGAGCGCCTGGCGATGGCGCGCGACGTGCTCGGCGTGGAGGTGATCGACTATTCGGCGGTCGACAGCGTGGTCGACATGCTGCGCGAGATGACCGGTGGGCGCGGCCCGGACGCCTGCATCGATGCGGTCGGCATGGAGGCGCACGGCACCGGCCTGGGCTATGCCTACGACCGGGTCAAGCAGGCCCTGCACCTGCATACCGATCGCGGGCAGGCGGTGCGCGAAGCGATCCTGGCCTGTCGCAAGGGCGGCGTGCTGTCGATCCTCGGCGTGTACGGGCTGATGGACAAGTTCCCGCTGGGCGCGATCATGAACAAGGGACTGACCGTGCGCACCGCGCAACAGCATGGCCAGCGCTACGTGCCGCAGTTGCTGGAGCTGGCCCGCAACGGCGCGCTCAAGTCGCGCTTCCTGGCCACGCACAGGATGCCGCTGGAGGATGCGGTGCGCGGCTACGACATGTTCAAGCACAAGCACGACGGCTGCGTGCGCGCGGTGTTCGTGCCCGGCCTGGAGCGCGCGCCCGCGGCAGTGTAATAGTCTCCGCGGCGATGGCGGCCTAAGGTGGCGGCATCCTCCGCATTCGCCAGCGCCGCGCCATGGGACACGACCACAGCCACGCACCGACCGAGATCCGCCACGAAAAACCGCTGTGGTGGGCGCTGGGGCTGACCGCCACGTTCCTGCTGGCGGAAATCGCCGGTGCGTTCCTGACCAACAGCCTGGCGTTGCTGTCCGACGCCGCGCACATGGCCACCGACACGCTGGCGCTGATGATCGCGCTGGTCGCGGTGCGGCTGAGCCGGCGCCCGCCCGATGCCAAGCGCACCTACGGCTATGCGCGGCTGGAAGCGCTGGGCGCGCTGTTCAATGGCGGCATGCTGTTCGTGGTCGCCGCCTACATCCTGTGGGAAGCGGTGCAGCGGTTCCGCCAGCCGCAGGACGTGGCCACGGTCGGCATGCTCGGCATCGCCGCGTTCGGCCTGCTGATCAACCTGGTCTCGATGCGCCTGCTCAAGGCAGGCAGCGGCGAGAGCCTCAACATGAAGGGCGCCTACCTGGAAGTGTGGAGCGATATGCTCGGCTCGGTGGCGGTGATCGCCGGCGCGCTGGCGATCCGCCTCACCGGCTGGAAGGTGATCGATCCGATCCTGGCGGTGCTGATCGGCCTGTGGGTGCTGCCGCGCACCTGGGTGCTGCTGCGCGAGGCGGTCAACGTGCTGCTGGAAGGCGTGCCCAAGGGCGTGGACATGGCCGCGGTGCGCGGCTATCTGCGCGGCGTTGCGGGGGTGGAGGACGTGCACGACCTGCACGTGTGGGCGCTGGCCTCCAGCACGCCGGCGCTGACCGCGCACGTGGTGATCGCCGACGGCGCCGATGCCGACGCCTTGCGCGCGGCCCTGTGCGATGGCCTGCACGCGCGCTTCGACATCGACCACATCACCCTGCAGATGGAAGCCGGGCACTGCGGCGCGGCGCCATGCGGTACGCCGGCGCGGGCGGCAACGCATGCGCATGACGAGCATGCGGATCACGATCACGGCGATCACGATGGCCATGCGCACCGGCACGGCCATGCGCATGGGCATTCGCATTCCTGACACCGGGTCAGGCGTCCACCGCCCCCTGTAGGAGCGGCTTCAGCCGCGACAGAATCTTCGGTGACTCCTGTCGCGGCTGAAGCCGCTCCTTGTATCTGGACATGGCGCGCTGATGGCGTTATGTCTTCCGACTGATCATCGGAGCAGTGCGGGAAGCCCAGTCGCTCCTGAAGCTACGAGCTTGCATTGTAGATTGGCTCCCGCACCGCACATGCTGGCCCATTGGTGTCCGCACGGTATCCAGAGTCCGCCGCAGGCGTGAACTCGCATCCA